>Ga0213872_10000586_pt1 | contig 27979 bp, 29 predicted proteins | sample VelepicomBERX_R2_FD_160071 | JGI IMG/M metagenome (GOLD analysis project Ga0213872, IMG submission 160071) | Rhizosphere microbial communities from Vellozia epidendroides in rupestrian grasslands, the National Park of Serra do Cipo, Brazil - RX_R2 | ecosystem: Host-associated > Plants > Roots >...
CTTGCAACGCGGCAGGGACTTCTTATGAGATTATGCTACCCCAATCGGTTGTTCCCGGCCAAACCTGTCCGGTGCACGAACGAGAAGAAATTGGCAGCTCCACAGATCAACGCGATGGTAGAAACGATTTCTCTAGCCGATTCTTCCGATCGCTACGTCATCTGTTCGGTGGCTGACACGACCCGCGGCTTGGCCCTGGAGGGCTACGCTCCGTCGTAGCAGCCACCGCTGAATGGCTCCGCTTCACCCATTGTTTGGAGGGGCGTTGCTTGCAACGCCTGCGGCCGACAGGCCGAAAGAACGCTGAACCATCCATCTACGATAACCCCGCGAAGGAGCTGCAAGCAGCTCCCTTCCAGGTTCCAATGTTTTAACCAGACTTTCTCGCTGTTCCCGCCGGTAGCGCGGTGGCTGCTACGACGGAGCGTAGCCCTCCAAGAACCAGCCGCCAGACGCCGCATGCATGACGTCCAAAAGAAAAAGCGGTTCACCCGATTTCCTCAATCCGCCAAATCTCTCCAAAGCGAATCAGGATCCCTATGCTACACTCAACGCCCGCCATTCTGAAAGTTCAGATAGGTGTAGCCTTTCAGGCCGCGTTCGTACTCGCTCAGGAGACGCATAGCCTCGTTTGGTTTCAGGCGGTTTGATTTAATTGCCGCGTCTACCTGTCCCTTCACCAGGCGAATGAGTTCGTGTTGATCCCACTGAGTCATCGAAAGAACACTTCCCACGGTGCTACCTTCTATGACTTCCTCGATGTACCACCCTGAATCCTCATCTTCATCCAGGAAAACGTGCACCTCGTTTACCCGGCCAAACAGATTGTGCAGGTCCCCCATGATGTCCTGGTAAGCGCCCATTAGAAAGAAACCGAGGTAATACGGCTCCCCAGGACGCATCCGATGCAGAGGCAAAGTCTCTTTAACGTCTTGCAAGTCGATAAACTTGCTCACCTTCCCATCCGAATCGCACGTGATATCCACCAAAGTACCGTTGCGATCCGGTGGTTGTTCCAAGTGGTGAACGGGCATAATCGGAAATAACTGGCCGAGCGCCCAATGATCTAACAAGGACTGGAAGACCGAAAAATTACATAGGTATTGATCTCCCAGCGCCGTTTCCAGTTCTTTAACCTCGTCCGGGACATACCGCATCCCGCGACATAATTCGACCACTGACTGTGCAATCTGCCAATAAATGATCTCAATCTTGGCTTTACTCTCAAGATCCAGCAGCCCGAGCTCAAACATCGATTGGCACTGTTCCTTGATCTGTTGCGCGTCGTGCAGTACCTCCATGCGATTCTGTTTTGATAAGGCTTTCTGAGTTTCGACCATCTCGTGCAACAGCTTCGGGTCGGTCTCGCTGATCTCCAGCGCCAGATCGGCCGATCCTTTCTCGATTGAACTGAAAGCCTCTACCACTAGCACGGAATGATGCGCTACAATTGCCCGGCCGCTCTCGCTTACGATGATCGGGTGCGGCACTTTTTCGGACTCGCAGACGTCGATGATATTGTACACTACGTCCCGGGCATACTCCTGGAGTGTGTAATTCATCGAGCTGTCGAACGCCGTACGCGACCCGTCATAGTCAACGCCCAAACCACCACCGACATCGACGAATTGCATCGGGTGGCCCATCTTCGACAATTTCGCATAGAAGCGGGCCGCCTCGCGCACGGCTCGCTTGATCACGCCGATGTCCGGCACCTGCGAACCAACGTGGAAATGCACCAGCACCAGAGACTCGGCCATTCCCTCGCTCTTCAGGTAGTTACTCGCCGAAACCAGGTCAGCCGTGGACAAGCCGAACTTGGCGTTCTCTCCTCCACTCGTCGCCCATTTGCCTGAACCCTTGGATTGGAGTCGAACCCGGAGCCCCATTAATGGCATCACGTTCATCTCTCGGGAGACCTGCAGGATCTGCCGGACTTCCTCCAACTTCTCCACGACCATGATCACCTGTTTGCCAAGCTTACGGCCAAGTAAGGCGTTCTGGATAAAAGTCGGATCTTTGTACCCGTTACAAATGATCAGACTGTCCGGATCCCGATGTACCGCCAGCGCAGCGATCAGCTCCGGTTTGCTACCTGCTTCGAGGCCGAAATTAAACGGCCGGCCGGCGTCCATAATTTCCTCAACGACTTCTCGAAGCTGGTTGACCTTGATTGGGAAAACCCCTTTGTAGACGTTTTGATAGTTCGCTTCGGCTATCGCCGATTGGAAGGCGCGGTTGATCGTCTCGACTCTATGCCTAAGGAGGTCCTGGAACCGAACTACGAGGGGAAAAGACATCCCGCGGTCGCGGGCCTCGCTAATAACGTCCATCAAGTCGATCGCTTTGCCGTAAGCCAGCGTCGGCATCACCTGAACGTTCCCAGCACCGTTGATAGTGAAATAGCCAGTACCCCAGCGATCAATGTTGTAGAGGGCTATGGCGGAAGGAATATCCCACGTTTCAGTCATGTCGACGGCAAACTAAGTGACCAGGTTCTAAATTCAATCAACAGCTGCAAAAATTCACCGGGTTCAGCCTGCGTCGCTCGCAAATCCCAGGACGTGTAAGAGCGCGTTCCTGCCTTATCTCACTCTTCTTCGTCCGTTTCTTCGGATTGAGAGCTTTCTTCCTCCATTTTCCGAAGCACTTCGCTCATATCCTCGACTTCCTCCCAGACCTCGCGGCTCACATAGATTGGAGCCGTTTGCTGCGTCGCCATCGCGATACAGTCACTTGGTCGCGCATCAATCTCGACGATTTTCTTTTGTTGCAGTTCGTTTTCCGCATTGAGGATAAGTCTCGCAAAATATGTGCCCCGCTTGAGATCATTGATGATCACTCGCTCGACCCTTGCTCCGAGCGCTCTTAAAATGTGAGCGAGCAAATCGTGAGTGAGCGGCCGCTCCTTTTGTGTGCCGCGCATGAACATAGTAATCGCCGCACCAACGCTCTGATCAACGTAGATCACGAAAACTTTTTCCTCGTTGCCAAGAAATACCGCACAGCCACCGCTCGTGGGAATCACAGCGCGAACCTGCACTTCGACAACAGGTTTACTCATACCGCAAGCCTAGCCGGTCGCCTATACGCTTCAAGATCCGAATTATTTGGAAGCACCCGAAACATTATCTCTGAGCGGCCTTTGCGGCTACCCTGCAACAACATCGAGTGCCTCTTTCGCGGCGTTACTCCTGCTCTTCACCATTTACCGCATCGATAATCCGTTCTTGAATAGCTGCATAAAAGTTGATCTGCAGCAGAACGAGGTCGCGCCGTGAAAACGACTGAGGCGCCTCGTGCATCGACAGTTCTTCGTCGGTAAAGTCAAACTTGCTGGCGAGGATCAAGCGGGCCTGGTTTAGTGTATTCAGCCAGGCGTCGCTGTGAGCACACGGAACGACGAGCCGACCAGGACGGCCCGGGCGATCCGACAGTTTCCCCAGATCCTCCTCGACTGTTTTTCTGGCCGACAGAAATAGGTGGCGCAATTCGGGCCGCACAAATTCGTCCCAGTCACTAAGAAACTGGCGCTCGCTGGAATCGGCTGGGTTACTGAACAGACGCGCCTCGGCCCGACTGTCTCCGCCGGTGTCACAAACGCTTGGGACCTTGCGAAGCAGTTCGGCTTCGATTGGTTCAATATCCGTGAGCTCGATCGAGTTCCCCTTCAACCGGCGAATCAGCATTTCACTCCGCTTTCTCCAAAGTCGCCAGCAACAAATAGCCATGTAGCTGCTGGAGGTAAAACTCCGCTCGTTCCCTCACGCCGGTCCAAACGATCGACCGGCCCTTGTAGTGAACTTCCAGCATGTGCTGCTGCGCCTTTTGCTTAGAATACCCAAAGACCTTTTGAAAAACCATCGTGACGTAGCTCATCAGATTGACCGGGTCGTTGTGCACCACCACATTCCACGGAGTTCCGAGTGCAACCTCAACCTTAGGTTCAACAACTGTTTCAGCCATGGAAACGCAAACCCTCATTCAGCCCGTTTGAGGATACACGCAAGAACTCGTTCACCGATTCTGCGGCCGCCTCAAGCAATTTCACTTGCCTGGGGTCCTTCGGAGCCCCTGCGACGAGTTCCTGCAGCAAATAACTCAGGATCGCTGTTCTGACCGGAATTGAAAACGCGGCACAGCCGACGCCATACAAAGTCGCAAAATGCCCAACGGCAGCCCCGGCCTGAATCGCTTCCCGCAGCCTAGCCATCAGGCGTTCGCCCCGAGGAGCGCTTTGCTGCAACAAAAGTTGGCCTGCTTCTATACTTCGTTGCCGCGGTCCGGGCTTCATGTTCTTGTCCAATTCCACGTCAAACAAAATGATCTCTCTTACAGATTGGCGGGTCGCAAAATCGAGAACCCGCCAAAGGTGAGGAAGCAGCAATGGTTTAAACAAGTCTTCCAACCAATGTCGCCAGCTGTCCCCGACCGGCCCTTCGACTTGCCACGAGATAGCTCGCATGGAGTCGAAGTTTGGATTGCAACGTCGAACGACTTCACTTAGCTCGCTCAGAGCAAAACCTGCCGGTGACATTCCCATTCGGCGATCGTATCACGAGTTAGCCCTCATGTCAGCGATAGGGATGCGGTAGCGAGGGACGCGCTTCGCCGCACCCTCGCTGCCTAGGCCAAGGTGGAACTTGGCCCTACCGAACGTTAGCTCAGCATTCGGTAGGGACGCGCTTCGCCGCGTCTTGGCGCCAACCCAGGAGCGCATCCCGACCGGGCTCTACCGCCCCAGCAGCCAGATCAAACTACCGTTGCCAGGCTTAACATTCTCGGACGGAAGCCCATGCCCTCCCTCCAACACCTGATTAATTATATTTTCCTTTTTCGCATCGTTCACGAGAAAGGCGACGCAACGCGCAGCGTTAATCTGCGGATAAGTAAGGGTGATTCGATGGGTATTAAACTTCGGCACAAAATTGCTCACAACATCCTTTTCCTTCTCCTCCAATGCGGTTGTTCCGGGAAACAACGACGCCGTGTGACCGTCTTCGCCCAATCCGAGTAGGATCAAATCATGCGCGTAACGCTCTTGATTAAAACGGGCAGCCAAAGCATTCAGAGTGCTCTGATAATGGGCCGCGGCCTCCTCGGGCGCGATTTCGCCCTGCATTCGAAACACCTCTCCCGGACTCGTGAGAATGAGGAAGGCTTCGGACGCCATCCGGTAATTGCTTTGCGGATCATCGGGAGGCACACAGCGCTCATCACCAAAAGTCACAATCCACTTAGGCCAACGGCAGTCTTTAAGGACCAGAGCCTGGTAGACAGCACGCGGGGTATTTCCGCCACTGAGGGCGATTCGAAAACAGCCATGCTCTTCGATTGCTTCCTTCGCCGCGTTCGATATGAGTGAGGCTGCATCTTCTACAAACGATCGTGTTCGAATTATCTCGGGCTTCATAAACATTTGACTGGTATTAAAAACTCAATCGTACCAGCTCCGGATTTCAACTCCTGTAGGTTTACGCCCATCAGGGTCGCCTTTCGAAAATGAACGCTCTCAGCGTGTCCTCCGATCAACGCGCCCGCCAGGCTACTGAAGTCCGGCTCATGACCCACCAACATGACGCTCGCCTTTCCTGAGTATTTCTCAAGGCAAGAGAAAAGTCGTTCCGCTGTCATCCCGGGCCGCAGAAACTCTTCGATCTGCACAAGCTTCGGCAAGTTCAGTTCGCGCGCAACGAGTCGCGCTGTTTCTTCGGCTCGCACCAGAGGACTCGATAATATGATTTCCGGAACGAACCCGTGCTCCAGGCAAAACTTGCCAATGCTCCTGGCTTGTTTCGAGCCCTTTGCAGTCAAAGTCCGCTTCTCATCGTTGGCTGCGTCGGGTTCCGCCTCGGCGTGACGTAACAGGAAGAGTTGCATGACGGGAGCACCCCTTTTATCGAGCGATTCAGCTAATGGCAAGGCCTAGCCTGCAGCGCTCACAAATCTTCAGAGATTTGTGAGCGCTGCAGGCTCATGCCATCGGCCCAAAAGCCTTTAGGAACGTTGCTTCGACGACCAGCACTTCCTGGACATTTCTCGAAAGGGCATCCAACAGCGACTGCAAAGCGCCAAGCCTTTTCATTAGCTCAACGCCAGAGACTCTTTCCGCCAGGGCGCTAGCGGGTGCTCGATAGTCCACAAGGTCCAAAAACGGACTCTCGTGCTTAATCCGTAACGCATCTCCGAACCACTCAATCAACCTTAGAACCAGGTTGGCTCGCTCCTTCACGTATCTGCTCTCCGTCAAGGCCAACAACCGTTCCTCCCGCTCCGCGAGCCATACGCCATCCGTGGTCTGTTTGTAAGCCGTTTGATCCTTCTTCAGCAGGTCGCCGTGTTCCGTTTCGATCCTGTCTCGTATCTTTCCCAGGGTCTCCTGGAAAGCCCGCGCCAATTTCAGCGCCGCCAGAACCGAAAACCCCTCGGCTTCAACAATCCGGCCTAGTTCCGCCAGCAGCTTCGCTTCCTCTATGGTTAGCGTTTTTGTCTTTGCAGGGCGCAATTGGATTTCCATGCAACGAGACCGAATCGTATCGAGCAGGGCCTCAGGAAGGGCAGTCACAAGGATCAGCAGTGAGTGATCCGGCGGTTCCTCCAACGTCTTCAAAAATGCATTAGCCGCCTGGGGCATCAGCCGGTCGGCCTCATAGATGACTCCAAATTTCATCCTGGCCCGAGTTGCACGCATCCGCAGGGAGCTTTCCAGCTCGCGAATTTGCTCAACGAGAATTCTGCGGGACTTGGATTCAGGCTCGATCCCGTGAAAATCAGCGGCATCAATGATCTCCCCATTAATTACTCCAAAAAAATCGGCGACCAGGCGACGCTTCCCGCTCCCCTCTGGTCCGGAGAACAAAAATGCGTGAGCAAGTCTGCCGCGCGCATTCGTCTCGCTGAGATACCGCAGAGCCTGATCAAACGAGAAGGCCATCAACTTCCTTCCAGATTGCTTCCTCCACTTCATCCTCCGTTTTCGATGCATCTATGACTTTCACTCGGCCCGGCTCCGTTCGGGCGATGTCAAGATAGCCTCGGCGAACCCGTTCGAAAAAGTCCTGCGAGAGCCGCTCTATTCTATCCTCTCCCCCGACCGGGCGCACCCTTCGCATGCGACGCATCCTTGACGCTTCCACACCAAGGTCTAACAAGAGTGTCCGGTCGGGAATGCACGTTCCCACGACAAATTCGTTCAACAACTTTATAAAGGTCAGGTCCAGCCCTCGCCCAATTCCCTGGTAAACCGTGGTCGAATCATAGAATCGGTCTGATATGACCACCAATCCTCTCTCGAGGGCGGGCCTTACCACTTCACCGACAAGCTGTGCGCGGCCGGCCGCGAACAGCAGCAATTCTGTTTCATCGCGCATCGAGCTTCCCTCCTTCGCGTAGAGGAGCAGCCGCCGAATGGCCGACCCTATCTCTGTAAAACCCGGTTCGCGCACGGTCAACACCTGCCGGCCACATCTCTCCAGACGCTGCTCCAGGCGTTTGACTTGTGTCGATTTTCCAGACGCTTCGCCCCCTTCGAATGTGATAAACAGGCCAGGCATCCCTTGTGCCGATAAACGAGCGGATCGCGAAATACAACACCGAAGAACAGAAATTGAAGACCGATAATTTGGCGATCGGTACGAAATGCGGATCGCCAATTATCGGTGTTCAATTTCTGTTCTACGTGCTATCGCTGCCTCATGTCGCAATATTGGCTGGTTAAACAGGAACCAACCGCATATTCCTGGGACCAATTCGTCGCCGACGGAAAAACTGATTGGACCGGCGTGCGAAACTTCCAGGCACGGAACAATTTGCGTTCCATGAAACTGGGAGATTCGGTGCTGTATTATCACAGCGTCAACGGCAAAGCCGTCGTCGGAATCGCGAAGGTAACCAAAGAAGCCTTTCGAGATCCAACCGCGGCCGAGGGAGATTGGTCCGCCGTCGAACTCACGCCGGTGAGACCGGTCCAACGACCAGTCAAACTTGACCAGATCAAGAACGAGCCGCGCCTAGCCAACGTTCCCCTGCTGAGATACTTAAGATTGTCCGTCATGAAGCTTACAAAGGAAGAATTCGACACGATCCTCGAGCTGGGAAACTAGGAGCGTTTCTCGTTTCTGGTTCCTCGTTTCTCGTTTGGTCGTCTTTGCTCACCACTACCAGAAACGAGAAACCAGAAATGAGAAACGATCATGAAAACCCTGGGCGAGATCGCCAGCTATGTCGGTGGCCAGTTACGCGGCGACGCGTCAATTGAGATCAAGCGTGTCGTACATCCCGCTCTCGTGCGAGACAACTCTGATCTCGCGCTGATTCTTTCCCCAGGCGCCGCCTCGCTGGTCTCTTCCGGCAAAATCACGAATGCAGTGTTACCGGAAGAACTTGCAGACCTTCCAACGCCAAACCGGATCATTGTAAATCATCCAAGGCTAGTGCTGGCGCGGGTATTGGAGCTTTTCGCCCGCCCCGTCTCTGTGTATCCAGGAGTGCACCCAAGCGCCGTAATTGATCCGAGTGCAAAGATCGGCCGGCACACATCCATTGGACCCTATTGCTGGATCGGGCCTGAGACCCGGGTCGGCGATCATTCCAGACTCGTTTCCCATGTAAGCGTCGGTGCCGAGGCGCAAATCGGCGAAAACGCGCTCCTGCACGCGGGCGTGCGCATCGGCGATCGTTGCCAGATCGGCAGCCGGGTGATCATTCAGCCAAACGCCACCATCGGCGGGGATGGTTTTGCGTATGTGACGCCCGAACCGGGCAGCATCGAATCAGCCCGCGCCACCGGCGAGGTCAGAAGCTTTAATGACGAACTGGTTCGGATCAACTCGATTGGAAACGTAGTCATCGAGGACGACGTTGAGATAGGCGCCGGTGCCTGCATTGATCGCGGCACGCTGGGTGAAACGCGCGTCGGGCGAGGCTCAAAGTTAGACAACCTCGTGCAGGTTGGACACAATGTTACGATTGGCACAAACTGTCTCATCGTCGCGCAGGTCGGGTTGGGAGGCAGTTCAAAAGTCGGCCACCGCGTCGTGGTTGGCGGTCAAGCGGGATTGCCGGACCACTTGACCATCGGAGACGACGCTTTAATTCTTGCTCAAGCCGGGATTACCAGTCATATCCCGGCGCGGGGCATCGTGATCGGTTCCCCGGCGGAACCAAGACGCAATTTCCTCGAGCAACAGCTGAACATCAAACGAATCCCGAGAATCTCCCAACAGATAAAGGAGTTGCAGCAACAAGTGGCGGACCTGACCGAGAAGTTGAACTCATTGACGCGTGAGGAGTAGGTAGGGGCGCTCCACGGCGAGGACTTCGGCGAGCTCAGTCGAGCCGCTCCGCCCGAGCCGTGGGAGGACCACGCCGCCCTGGCCTTTGATGACATCACGCGCCGCCCCCGCTACCCCCCGCATTTGACACCTCGTCGCGGCTGGGTACCCTTCAACGCTCCCCATGAAGGTGGTGATTCTTGCCGAAGGGTGCTAACGTAGCAAACGGAACACTCGCCTTAAAACTTTCTTAAACAGACGTGGCTCAATCGATTTTAGAAACGTTCGAGAAGACAGGTGCGTTGTTGAATGGCCACTTCGTCCTTAGCTCAGGCCTGCACAGCAGGCAGTACTTCCAATGCGCTCTGGTCCTGCAGCACACCGACATTGCGACGGAAATTTGTTGCGACCTTGCATCTAAACTCGCAGAGGTCGAATGTGATGCCGTTATTTCGCCGGCCATGGGCGGCATTATCGTTGGGCAAGAAGTTGGGCGAATGCTCGGTAAACGCCACATTTTCGCCGAGAAGCAAGATGGAAAATTGGTTTTGAGACGCGGATTTAAGGTTGCGCCGGGCGAGCGCTTTATCGTGGCCGAAGATGTCGTGACCCGGGGTACAAAGGTTCAAGAAACAATCGATATCGTTAAAAATTTTGGTGGGAAAGTTGTGGCTGTTGGCTGCTTGGTTGACCGGAGTGGTGACCAATCGCCGGATTTTGGATGCAGATTCGTGAGTTTGGCTAAGCTCCACGTCGAGACATTCGAGCCCGACAAACTTCCTCCCGACCTCGCGGCAATCCCGGTCGACCGACCAGGAAGCAAGTAGAAGGAAATTTCTATGGTTAGTTGGATTTTACGGAAGGTTCTGGGTTCGAAGAACCAGCGGGAAATAAGGCGGATCCGTCCGCTGGTGGAAAAGATCAACCTGCTAGAGCAACAATTTCAGTCCCTTACTGAAGATCAACTTCGAGAGAAGACCGCCCAGTGGAAAAAGGATCTGGCGAACATCGATGATCCGGACGAACTCGCGCGTCGCCTTCACGGCATTCTGCCGGAGGCGTTCGCTGTTGTAAAAAACGCGGCGCGCCGGCTTTGGGAGCGAACAATCTCCGTCTGTGACCAGCCTGTCATCTGGAACATGATCCATTTCGACGTGCAGCTTATCGGTGGAATCGTGCTGCACGAAGGCAAGATCGCTGAGATGGCGACAGGCGAGGGAAAAACGCTCGTCGCGACTTGTCCGATCTACCTCAACGCTCTTACGGGCCGCGGCGTTCATCTCGTGACCGTCAACGATTATCTGGCTCGTCGCGACGCAGAATGGATGGGTGAAATCTACAAGCTTCTCGGACTCACCGTCGGATGCATACAGCACGACCAATCGCCTTCGCTGCGAAAGGAGCAATACGATTGCGACGTCACGTACGGGACCAACAGCGAGTTCGGCTTCGATTACCTGCGCGACAACGGGATGGCAACCACCAAGGAACAGCAGGTCCAGCGGGGCCATTACTATGCGATCGTCGACGAAGTAGACTCCATCCTTATCGACGAAGCTCGGACACCGCTCATCATCAGCGGGCCTGCGACGGTTTCGTCCCACCAGTACGACAAGTTTAAGCCGCTGGTCGAACAGTTGGTGCGAAAGCAAACGATGCTCTGCAATCGCTTGGTTTCGGAGGCGAAAGAATTGCTTGAAAAAGGTCAAGTTGAGGAGGGAGGAAGAATTCTCTTCAAAGTGAAACTTGGCCAGCCCCGGAACAAAGGTCTGTTACGCCTGATGGAAGATCCGGATAATCGCAAGGCCATCGACAAATCTGAGCTTTCCTTCTACCAGGATTCCCGAAAAGAGGAACTGGTGGCCTTAAAAGAGGAGCTTTATTTCACCATTGACGAACGGCATCAGGATTCAGACCTCTCCGAGATGGGGCGGTCGTTTTTGAATCCGGACGACCCGAATGCCTTTGTACTGCCCGATCTCATCACCGAATTCACCGAGATCGACCTGGACCAGAAACTGGACCAGGCGCGCAAAGACGAGGCCAAACGGTTGCGTCAGCAGTACTGTGACAGCCAGGCCGAACGTATTCACAACATCTCCCAGCTCCTGCGCGCTTACTGCTTGTTCGAGAAGGACGTCGATTATGTCATCGAGGAAAATAAGGTGATCATCGTCGACGAGCATACCGGACGAAAGATGCCAGGACGCCGCTGGAGCGATGGCTTGCATCAGGCCGTCGAAGCGAAGGAAGGGGTCCAGATTGATCGCGAAACTCAAACCCTCGCAACGATCACGATTCAAAACTACTTCCGTCTCTACCACAAGTTAGCCGGAATGACCGGCACCGCCGAAACCGAGGCGAACGAATTCCATGACATCTACAAACTGGATGTCGTCGTAATCCCGACAAATCGTCCAGTGATTCGCGATGACAACAACGATCGCATCTACAAGACGCGTCGGGAGAAATACGGCGCTGCCGTGGACGAAATCAAGGCTTGCTATGCCAAAGGCCAGCCGGTCCTGGTCGGCACCGCCAGCGTTGAAGCATCCGAGCTTCTAAGCCGCATGTTGAAACGGGAAAAGATTCCGCACAACGTGCTCAACGCGAAGTATCACCGTCAGGAGGCCGAAATTGTGGCCCGAGCAGGACAGCGCGGCACAGTTACAATTTCCACCAATATGGCCGGTCGCGGTACCGACATCAAACTTGGCGACGGCGTGCCCGATCTCGGCGGACTTCACGTCCTTGGAACCGAACGTCACGAGTCCCGGCGTGTTGATCGGCAGCTCCGCGGTCGCTGTGCTCGCCAAGGCGACCCCGGTTCTTCTCGCTTTTATGTCAGCTTCGAAGACGATTTGATGCGGAATTTCGGCGCATCCGAAAAGATGACCTCAATGATGGAGCGATTCGGGCTTAAAGACGGCGAAGAGCTCGAACATCCCTGGCTCAACAAAAGCGTCGAAACGGCTCAAAAACGAGTCGAGCAACGAAACTACCTGATCCGCAAGCGGACTCTGGACTTTGACGACGTCATGAATAAGCAGCGGGAGGTCGTGTATACGCTGCGCAACGAAACTCTGGAGACTAGCGAACCCCGGAAATTGATCTTTGAGATAGTCGACGAGGTTGTTCCACTGAGGGCTCAGGAGTATTTGCAACCTCCCGATGGCGCCGAGCCTGACTATGAGGGCTTACTGCAATGGGTGAACACCACGTTCCCTTTGGGGTTAAGCCGGACCTCGGCCAAGTTCGACACCCGTGCAGCCGAAGAGAATTCGCAGTTTCTGGTTGACCGGATCAAACAGTCTTATCAGCAGAAGGTTAGTCACGAAGAATCTGAGGCGGTTGTAGGGCTTGAGCGCTACGTCATTCTTAACGCGATCGATCGGCTCTGGCAGGAACACCTTTACGCCATGGACGGCCTTAGAGAAGGCATTTATTTACGCAGCTACGGGCAGAAGGATCCCTTGGTGGAATATAAAGCCGAGGCATACGAGATGTTCAGTCAGCTGATGGCGAGTATCAAAAACGAGGTTCTGTCTAATCTGTTCCGCAGCACGACAAATCTGATGGCCTTCGAGCAGTTCTTGTCTTCGCTTCCCTTCAATGTTGTTCAGCGTCCGGAAGGTCCACCGCCGGCGCGGACTCCCACAGGGCCGCTGCCCCGCCGCGAAAATCTCGGTGTTGGCCGCGATGACCAGACTGAGAATAACGGTGACGAACTCGAACTGGTCATACCCACCGTGCGCAGAGAAGCCGCCAAAGTAGGCAGGAACGACCCCTGTCCGTGCGGTAGTGGCAAGAAATACAAACTCTGCTGCGGGAGACTGGCCTAAAGGCCTGTCGCACTTGCCGCGCAGCAGCGAAGCTGCCCTACCGCGAAGCGGTTAGAGACCATAGCCCAGGCCTTCTAAGCCTGGGTTTTTGTCACAAGGAACTCGCCCTGCAAGCTGCAAGGGCGTCTGATGCGGCCGTCTTTCGACATGGATCGCAAGGTAATCATTTTCACCCGTTTCGGTCGGTCGCCCCTTCAGGGCGCATTTCGGTGGAGCTTTCCCAGGCCTGAAGGCCTGGGCTGTTCTGTTAAACCGCTTCGCGGTAAACTGGTGATTTCGAGCCCTGCTGACTAAAAGGTTGCCGTAATCGAGGACGTCGATTATATATGCAACCGTAACACGGGAGATCCCGGGCTTGAGGATGTTGTGGGCCCTGAATCTATCGGGATTCGCTGCATCGTCTCAGGCTCTTCCCTAATGTTCAGTTCACTTCGGTAGACTGTTCATGGGATGGCTGAAATTGGTGCTCACCTTCCGAGGTGCTCGAGCGCTCCCGGAAGTTGCGGTGAAGGCCTTGGGTTTTAAGGGTTAACTTCCGCCCAAACTGTTCTTTCTCAGTGTGCGTAGTGCATGCCCTTCACGCGATGAACTTCAGTAATTGTGTTCCAATGAAATCCCAATCAATGCATTACTCAGGACGACGATCTCGTCGGGGACGCCGCAGCAGACGTTCAAGTCGAGGAACTACTTCAACGACTCCCAAGCCTAAACCCTCTTTTTGGCAGCGAATTGTCGCGTTTTTTAAAGGTTCCGCCCCACAGGTTCCGAAAAGTGGAGAAAAACCAGTCCCGAGCGCGACCACCAAAGAGAAAATTAGCCGGAAACCTGAACTTGTAGAGGTTACCTCGCCCAAGCTGTATGTCGGGAACTTATCGTTTGATGCTACGGAGAGCGATCTTTTCGATCTGTTTAACGGTGTAGGTCAGGTTAGGAATGCCGAGGTCGTCTGCCACAAATATACACAACGTTCCAAAGGCTTTGCGTTTGTTCAGATGACAACCATCGAGGAGGCTCGCCGCGCTGTGCAGGAACTTCATGATAAAGAGTTCCTTGGCCGCAAATTAGTCGTTAGCGGCGCCAAAACTCCAGACATGGAGCGAGCAGCCTGATTTGATCAAAGCCTTCGAAGCTTCTATGACCCGCGCTCTTTAGTAGAGCGCGGGTCTTTGCGTTTTATGCACGGATTGAGATACATGGTGCTGGCGGGCCCGACCGGCGTTGGCAAAACCGACGTTGCAATCCGCATCGCACAAAGCGTGCGCACCGAAATCGTCGGTGCAGATGCTTTCCAGATTTATCAGGGCTTGGACATTTTGAGCGGCAAGCCGACTCCTTCCCAGTTGCTCGATGTCCGCCACCACCTGATCAGCGCACTCCCGTTGACAGAGTCCTGTGACGCGCACAAGTACGCTATTCTGGCCCGGCGGACAATTGAGCGGTTGAATCAAGACGGAATTGTTCCCTTGGTTGTCGGCGGCACCGGATTCTATCTCCGGGCTCTTGAACGGTCGCTTCCTGCTCTGCCGGCGGCAGATATCCCGCTCCGGGCAAAGCTGGACCAGGTTTCAACTGCCGAACTTCTCCGCGAGTTGGTCGATCGGGATACCTTGGCCTCAACCCGAATCGATCGGCATAACAGGCGCCGCATCATTCGAGCCTTGGAAGTGTGCATATTGTCGGGCAAGCCGTTCTCCAGTTTTCTAGAGGAATCGGCCCTTGACCCCGGAGTCCCACGGCTGGTACTCGAGCGGCCTCGTGCAATTTTGTTTGAGAGAATTGACCGGCGCGTAGACGAGATGTTTGAGCGTGGGGTCATCCCGGAAGTGGCTGGTGTCGAAGCGGTTGGACCGACGGCTTCCCAAGCCATCGGTTTTAGCCTAATCCGCTCACTACTCGCGGGCGCCATCGACGCGCATAGCTGCAAGGAAGCGATCCAGCGGCAAACCCGGAATTATGCGAAGCGCCAAATGACCTGGTTCCGGCATCAGCCCTATGAGGTTGTTTCAGTCGAGGCCGGCGTAAAGCGGGCGATCGAGCTTTTTCGCAAGGTAGCATAGGCATCCTGCCTGTCGGCCGCCTGCTCACGCGCCACGGCTCGGACGGAGCTTCGCCCTACCATCATCCCTCGCCCTAAGCATAAGGACTTCTTCTGGGCGCAGAAACCGGAGATCACCTGGGCGCAGGCCCTCGTCAGTCAGCGCGCCGATTCGAATCCGCTGAAGCCTTTTTACGTTGTAGTCCAGAGCGGCAAATACACGTCGCACCTGGCGCTTGATCCCTTGAGTTAGAATCACCCTGACCTGCTGAGGATTGATTTTGAAGACGCCGTCGAATCTCGCTCTGCCCTCGGCCAAATAAATGCCCTTCCGAAACTTCGGTACGTCAGCCATCTCAAGCTCTCGATCAAGCGTGACCAGATATTCCTTCTCTAATTTAAACCGCGGGTGAGTCATCTGGAGCGCCAGCTCGCCATCGTTTGTCAGCAAAAGTAATCCCTCCGACTCCTTATCCAGTCTCCCGACATGAGCTAGCTTTGGCAGCTTGCTGGGGAGCAATTCATAGATCGTCTTTCGAGACCTCTCGTCACTGCGAGTTGTGAGAAAATCTCGAGGCTTATTCAGGAGGATATAAACAAATTCCCTGGCTCTGACAAGACGGCCTTCGACCTTGACGTGGTCAGCCGAGGCAACTTGCGTTGATAAATCGGTACAAATCTTCCCATTCACGCTTACCCGGCCATCGCGAATAAACGCCTCAGCGCCCCGGCGTGAGGCAATTCCTGCGAGCGCCAGAAACCTATTCAGCCGCATTCACGTGTCCGCCGGCTTGGTCTTCGGCAAGCCGATGACTTTGTCTCCCGGTTTGAATACTCCTCGTTTCTTGAGCAGCTCTACCCGCTCAAATCGCTTAAGGACGTTTCGTTTCGCGGCAATGGTGCTGGCGCCTTTCAAACTGCGATGCTGTGACATAAACTTTCCTACGATGAAGGCCGGACTATACCGGGCCGCGAGCAGAAATCAACGGTTGAGTGTCAGTGTCAGTGGATTAACGGAGTGTCGGAGTCCTTGGTCCACAGTAGTCTCAAAATCTGTGTGTGCCTTACAACGGGAGATAGCTGTGAAAAAGATCAAGACGTAGCGAGCAAAGTAAGGCCATCCCTTCGGCATTCGGTTCCACCCGATGACACTGACACCGGCACTGGCACTGACACTATCTCCTAAATCAGCCCCAGCTTCATCTTGCCGGCCTCGCTGATCATGTGCTGGTTCCACGGCGGGTCCCAGACCAGCTCCACGTCAGCTTCATCAACCCCCGGGATCCTTAAAATCTTGGCCCTGGCATCCTGCGCTATGGCTGGACCCATCCCACAGCCAGGAGCGGTCAGCGTCATCTTTACCTCCACCTTTGTCCCGAAGTCTTGTGAAGACACCACCTGGCAATCGTAAACCAAGCCGAGATCGACAATGTTCACCGGAATTTCAGGATCGTAGACGGTGCGGAGCTGGTCCCAGACTTCCTCTTCATCGACCTGTTCGCCGGCCTTTTCACCTTTCTCCAGCGAGTTGCGTGGCTCGAGGCCAAGGGCCCCGGCGTTTTCGTCGCTGATCCGGAACAGGCCGTAGTCGCAGGCTATCGTGTAGCTGCCGCCGAGACTTTGCGTGATGATCACCCTTGTTCCGGCGGGAATGGTTGTTTTTAATCCAGCCGGGATCTGGATCGCCTCGCAATCCCTCGCCAATTCGATTTCTAGATTGTCACTCATTTGAAGGCCTCAAAACTATCTTCTTTGATTCTTGCGCCGGTGCCTGGAACCTTTGCAGCAAAGTCGGCGCGACATTTTTCTGTTCGGGGGCATACGCGTCTGGAGCTAGCGCAGACCTGAGCGCTTCCTCAACCAGTTGCGCACAATGGATTTTTAACGGCGGCAATGGGCCCAATGGAGCCGATAGATCCGCGCCATCCATGGTAAGGGCTTCTTCGACGGTTTTGCCGGAAATCAGCTCCGTCGCCACACTCGCAACTGCGATTGCAGTTTCACAGCCAAACGTTTGAAAGGTCGCCTTATCGATTACTCGCTTTCCGTCGACCTCCTTAAATTTCACCCACATGCGCAGCATGTCGCCGCAATCTTCACTTCCAACTGTTCCGACCGCGTCGGCTCCGTCAAGTTCCCCCAGATTCTTCGGATGCTTGATCGCTTCCTCAATCCTGTTGCTAAAGTCCTCTGTCGGATTCATTCGTTTACTCCAAATCATATCGGGGCAGGTTCGGATCAACTTCTCTGCTCCACGCGTCGATGCCACCCGTCATCGACCGAACGTGTTGAAAACCGTGACCCGCAAAGAAAGAGGCTGCGTCCAGGCTCCGAATGCCGTAATGGCACACAAAAACAAATTCCCGGTCTTTCGGCCACTCGGAGATGATTTCCTGCATCAACTCCTGAGTGAAGAACGTGGCACCTTCAAGGTGAACCGCATCCCATTCCTCTCGGCTGCGAACATCAATCAACGGGAGCCGTTCGCCTGCCTGCAAGCGCTCAGCAATCTCCGTGGGCGAAATCTGCACCTTTTGATCGGCCTCGTGCCCGGCCAAGATTGTGCTGACAACTTCCTCAACGGGCAAATTGTTGTTACGCGCACAGACCTCGGCCAAAGTTTCCGTCGGACTGAAGCCGCAACTCGCGCAGCCTCCAATGTGGTACGCTCGGAAAAGCGCTCGTTGGGCGCCCGGGTACTCCTGGAGGAGCTCTGCCATTGTTACGCTGGGATCCAATGTTCTCGTTATGCTCACGACTCTCAGCCTTGCATCATTTTGCCCGAAAATCAAAGGGCGCACTAGTGCACCAAGTCCGTGACTGGTATAGCGGCGTTGCGATCAAAATGGGCCGCCGGCAAGGCGGTCCGAGCCGGACTGGCGTAAGAGGGAGCATATCTGAATCGATACGTGACCGAGGAGCAACGCAGCCGCCGGCCCATTTTCATCGCAACCCTCCGGGCCGCGCGTCTTTCGGCCGGCTGCTTTGTCGCTCATCGGTCCAAGACCACAGCGGGTATTCTCCCTCTTCGCTTCGCGCATCCAGCCGAAATACGCATTAGTGCCAGTCCGGCTCGGACCGCCGCCATACCAGCCACGGACTTGGTGCACTACTTCGTGACATTCGTGGTCGTTGGTGAATCTTTTGCCCCTCCGTTCCTCTGTGAATGTGCATTTGATCTTCGACCTTGCTCGTGTATCAAGGAGGCATGCTGGCGAAGCGCGGCGGAGTGAATCGACCTAACCAATTTTCAAAAAGAGAGATTCCCGTCGTCCTCGTAATCCTGTTTGGGTTGATATCAGTAGGCTTTTTCATCGATCGCGGCAATCACGCCACGATAGATCTGGAGGCTATCACCGACCAGAAAATCGATGGCCAGCTCCGCTTGAATTGGGCGAAAGCAAGTAATCCAAAACCGCTGACAATTTATCCGGATATAACTAATTACCGCTTTACCGTGCGCAGGTTTTACCGGCACCATAACTTCACAATCGACCTCGATGCGAACCAGGCAGCGGCCACCTTGCACTTACGCAAGGTGGTCATACGTCAGCCCGGCTCTCCGCCGGTTCGGCTCGTTGCACAAAAACTTCTAACCGCGATGTCTAATAGTGAATTCGTCAGGCTCAGCCTGTCTGACGATGGAGAGGTGGTTGTCCATTTTGCCCCGACATATACTCGCGGAGCTGTTCCGCAATTGAATTTTACCTATCCTCTTCCTTTCTCCAGGGCCGCGTGGTGGGCTTGGGTGGTTTCCGCTGCGTCTGTTTCTTGCATCATTGCGCTCCTCGGTCTCGACCTCGCCTTTCGCCTGGCGCGCTCTGCGCATTCGGAAAACCGGGCAACGCCCCGCGCCTTTGCGGTTCTTGTCGTGATCGCCTCTTCTCTAATCTTTTGTCTTGCGCTCGGTAGCGCGTTTAACGCGCACCCGGATGAAATCTGGCACCTCACCTCTGTAAGTTACTTTCTTTTCGAGCCCTATCCCGCGCTCAAAAACACCCTTCAGTCGATTCATACATTTTCCTCCTACCAAAATTCCTATCTAGTCACCAGCGAACTATATTATCCGGCTGCCGCGCTCTGGACTTCGCTCATTTCCACGCTGACCGACCTGCCCATTGATCAGATGCAGGCCGTTCGCCTGTTCTCGGTGACCTGTTTCGTGCTTCTGGTGTGTGTCTTACTCTGGCAAAGAAACTATGGACTGCTGGTTCCTTTTCTCGTCACTCCACAGTTATGGTACATTTTCGCTTACGTTAATAGTGATTGGTTCGGAGTCGCCGCAACCACCCTGCTGCTGCTTTTTATTAACCTCAGCAAATCTTCATTTGATCGTTTCGTTCTCGGGGGTTCTTATACCCGGCTTCTTCGACTTGTCCCGATATTTATTCTGGTAGGGGTTTTAATTTTCTCGAAGCCTAATTATTGGGTCGCGATTATCTTCTGCTTTTATGAACCTCTAGTCTGGATTGTGAGAGCGAAGTCAACTGTGCCGAGCAGGCTACGAGCTTTGGCCTACTGTTTGATCATCCTGGTCATCTCGGCGCTATGCATTACGTTAAAGTCTTCTTTCTCTGACGCTACCGAAACCCGCATCGCTCAGACCTCCGAATCGCGTCCCAGTCTAGCGCCGGATGAGAACCGCGAGCTACAGACTCGCATGGCCAGCACCAGAAATCTGTATGGTCAACATGTCTCGCTTTGGAGTCTGCTCACACAACGGCAATGGATCTGGCTCTCAGGTCGAAGCTTCTTTGGCGATTTCGGTTGGATGAGCTTTCATCTTACTACGTACTATTACTGCATCGTCATCGTGCTATTCGGCGCCCTACTTGTCTACATAGTCCGCACTACGAAAATGGAAGCAAACTTTCCGCCGATCTGCTGGTTCACTGTTCTGGTCATCGGAGCGAACATCTCTTTGGCCATAGCCTTTTCCTGGTTTTTCGATCTGCAACCACAAGGCCGCTATTTGTTCCCGTCACTGTTAGCCCTTGGATGGATGCTTTCCCGGCTCCAGAACTGGCAAAACTCCCGCGTCGTCTTTAGCTTGATACTTATATTGGCGATTTTGGGGACCTATGCGTTCACCTGCTATGCCGTTATACCGCTGAAAGAGCATGTGCCAGCCAGCTTTCTCTAGCCTGCATCGCTCACAAATCTTTAGAGATTTGTGAGCGATGCAGGCCCCTGGGGCTTGCTTCGGCTGACCCGAGCGAGTTCTTTTTGTAATCGCCGCAGCTGAAATACTTCTCGAGCCAGATGTAAAGGCAAATAAACAGGTAGCGGCTGCCCATTTCTTTGATCTTGAACTTCGCAACTCCCGAGCGCCGATTCCGCCAGGTGGTCGGGGTCACGGTCCAACTATATCCTCTAACTATGGCCTTGAGCGGAATCTCGACCGTTAGATTGAATTGTGGCGAGATGAGAGGCCGGCAACCGTCAATGACAGATTTTCGGTAGGCCTTAAAGGCGTTCGTCGTGTCGTTCAGGTTGATGTTGAAAAGAATACGTAGAAACGTATTGGCGAGCCGATTGATTTGCAGTTTTAGCCAGGGGTAATCGATGGCGCCGCCACCCTTGATAAACCGGCTCCCGAATACGCAATCCCAGCCTTCATTGAGAAGCTTCCAGTAGCGAACTACGTCTCGGCAGTCATCGGACTCGTCTGCCATCATAATCACGGCAGCATCTCCGCGCATGTGGTCCAGCCCGCAAACCACCGCACGGCCGAATCCGTGTTGGCCCCGGTTTTGCACGGGAGAGAGCTCTGGTATGTGCGCAGTCAGCTCGTTTAGGATCGCCCAGGTCCGATCCGAACTCCCATCATCAACCACAACAATCTCGTGTGGGACATTATGCAATCGCAATTCGACATTTAGGTGCTCAACCATGGAAGCAATGCAACCCTCCTCATCCCGTGCTGGGACGACCACACTCAGGAATTGAAGTTGGTTGGCATTGGCGCTGGTATTCATTAATTAGTAGTCCGCTTTGCAGCCAATTCTGACTCGCCCGTCAGCCGTAACCAGTCCGGATGTTTTTCGGCGTGCCTGGCGATCTCGTCAAGAATCGACGGAAGCCGGCGGACAGGTGTCCAATTCCAGATCGATGCCGCCCGATGGCTATCCAACACGACCCAAGGGATGTCAAATGGGCGCTCCTTTCCGTCAGCTTCGACTTCACCAGCGCCGAAATGCTCCCGGCACCAGTTACTTAGTTCCAATAGAGACATGGCGTTTTCGATACCTCCCCCGACATTGCAGAGCCGCTGACGGTCCCGGCCCCGATATTGCAACTGCCGTAAAACCAGGTCAGCCAGATCCTCGGGATGGAAGGCGTCGCGCACCTGGTAACCTTTCCCTCCAAAGCCAATATAACGCAGTGGCCACTGCGAGCGCCAGGCGTGAAGCCAATAGGAAAAGATACCCTGCTCAGCGGTACCAAACTGACCAGCGCCTGCAAGCACGCCACAACGATTAATCCAGACCGGAAAATCGAAGGCGTCGCCGTATTCGAGCGCAAGGGCTTCCGAAGCCAATTTCGAGGCTCCGTACAAGGAGACAGGAGCGTCCGTGGAAAAATCCTCGGCGATACCTGCCGGAGAAATCCCAGGGAGAGTAGCTTCCGCAAAACGAGGTACAAAGCGGGTTCTTTCCACTTGGAGCGGCAAGGCCGAAAGTGATCGGATTGAGTAGACCCGACTCGTGCTCAGGAGGATGAATCCTGCGGAATGCCGCCGGCAATATTCTAGCAGATTAACCGTTCCAAAAAGGTTGTGTTCGATCAGTTGTCGGGTGGTTGACCGGCGATCCAAACCTGCCAACACGCTGCAGTTCGCGGCGGCGTCGATAGTCCAATCCGCCGGCGGTAGACAATCGACATCGCTGGCGTTCCGGATATCTCCATGGAAGACTCTGGTACTCAGGTGGCTCAAGCGACGGTTTGACTCACTACCCGATCGCATGAGGTTATCGATTCCGAAAACCTCGGCGCCCGGCATTGTCTCCCGGATTCGCCGGGCCAGCACGGAGCCGACAAATCCGCAAATCCCTGCAATCAGGACCTTCATGGAAAATGGGAACTTGTCATTAATGCCTGTAGCATCAAGCGTATTTTCCCGGTAGGCGAAGCGTCCCGCTTTGCACTCTTCGGAACTAAGCAAAGCGGGACGCTTCGCCTACTTTGCGTCACGCGCCACGTCGCGCCACGGCTCGGACGGCTGGCCCGACGTAGCAAAGGGGATAACAGGGGCGGAGTCGGGAGCCTCGCCCTACCCGCCTTGCCTCGAAGCAACGTTCACAGTCCAGTCCAATGAACAATCGAAGGCCACGTTGCCGGAGATTTCGTAGACGTTCAACTTCTGCAAACCGGTTAAACCCTCAAGGTCAAGGTTCGCCACGAATCCCGGATCCTTCATGTTCGGATGGCCGACCGCGGCTTTGATATCTGGACGGGACTCCTGGATAGCCCGATAGAAATGGCGCATTTGATCGGATGACGTCAGCACGATCCACACGGCATCTGGGGCTATGCCATCTCTTGCTGAGACCACCGACCAGCCCTCCACCTGCAAAGCGTCTTGGGCCGAAATCACGCCTCGGTCAATGTTTGCCGCCGAGCCGTTTAAACTCTCTATTCGACACTCGACGGCGCGATTTATCGCTGGCTCCGCCAGTACGGGCGGCGGTTCAGAGGGTTGAATCAGGACAATTTTCCGAGCAGCAGGCTGAGTATCAGTCGTAAGGCGCCGCAGTCGCATATTAAACTGACGCCGCCACATCCCGGTGTCAGGGGTGTCAAATTGAATTGACCGCACCGTATTGCCTTGACGAATTCCGACAGCCAGGTCGGCGAAATCGTTGGTCGTTTGAACATACGGCGACAGCAGGAAACCTCGAGACCCCATCGGAGGTATATAACGACGATGGATCACGCGGCCATCCGCAAGAGTCAGCGTTGCCTCGACCGGCGGAATCTTCCAAACAAATAGGCCAACTCGCCCAAAAAAGGTTGGAGTTATTTCGATTTCCGCCCAAATCGGCCCCTCTTCGTTTGGCATTTGAACGGGAGTACCCATAGCCGCCGTCAACCGTGTCACCGCTGTTCCGAACACCAAATTAGGGTGACCATCATCCACGCGTTGCATATGGATTTGTAGACCATCGTAACCGACTATCTTGTAGTGCGAGAGTAACAGTGGCCAACTGCCGGCGTCCTCCAGCGCCGGGAATCGACTGTCAATGGGTTGTACTCGGAAGAAGACATGTTGTGGGGCATTTGGTCCTTCGAGGTGACCGGAATTCAACGCATCCAGGCCAGCGTCGTACGCCGAATAGCTCTGAAAGACTGGTCTGGGTGCCCAATGAAAGCCGTAGGCGAAGATGGGCGACAGCTCGGAAGGATAGACATCAACACTCCCTTCAATCGGCGGGAGCGGGTGTTGCTCACGAATGGCCGCATTCGCTTGATCGAAGACTTTGCGGACCAACTGCGGATTACCTAGCCGTAGCTTTATCCCCTCATAGGTGGATACAATAGCGCCATGAACTCTTTGGGATGCCATCGCGACATCGAGCCCTGAGTGTGCGCGATCGATTTTAGCCCAGCCAAAAACCGCTAAAACCCAAATCAGCAAATACAAAACCGATTCCGACATCGCTGAAACGCAATAGCCCGCCAGCAGCAACCCGCCCGCCGCGGTCGCGCCGTGCTGATCGTGACGAACGAATGCCGCTTTGAAACATACGAACAATGTAAAGGCGAGCGAAGCGACCGCGATAAGGCCCGTTTTGCCAAATGGCCTGGCAAACTCCCGGTAGAACAAGCCAACCAGAGCAATCGAGATGACCGCATAGATGACTACTTCCTTATGCGAACCATCGAGGGACATTGCCAATGGGAACCCAGAAATAATCGGACTTTGCGCAATGAAGAACGTCGATAAAGCGCTGATCGGTTGCCCTGTCACCACCCATGCGGCGGCAGCGGTCGCAACGGCCAGACCGGCGAATGCAGCCGCAGCGAGCGGGTGGCGTCGCAGAAGAACCAGAACCGACAGGCCACCGGAGAAAAATGCGGAGCCCGCATAGCTCCCTTTGACCAGGCTGAGAAGGGCAACCGAGCAGATAACGATCGCGATCCCAAGGCATATCAGGGGACTCGGTCTCAAGTACTGCTTGCTGTCCCTCGGTGCGCACACGCGGAGAATCAGCAGCAAGAGTACAAACGGAAGAAAAATAAAAATGCTGTCTCGAAGAGTAATTTCGGCCACCACAATTGGCAGAATCGTCACGTGGAGAGGTTTCGTGGGATAAGCCAAAAGCGCGCATCCAACGCCCAGGCCCGCTCCCACGAGGGCACTAACCAGAAGCAGTATCCAATTCGTCGCCGGATGATACATGTTCGCAAAGACGAAACCGAGTGGTCCAAGCGTGAAAACGATGTCCCGGCCAAAAACGAGATGCCGTGCAACCGCTTCGTTTAAGGCGTACTCCCACGATAGATCCAGTCCCACTCCTGGAAACGACGGGCTAAGTGGCATTATGAGCAGGACCGTTGCCGCCACCGCAGCCAATGCGACGGAAATCTTCACCCAATGAGAGGCGGCTCCTTTCAGCATTGTTTGGGCAAGATGAATTCGCGCCAATTATAGGCGTTGCTTGGCAGTTGGTCAAAACGCCGGGAACGCCGGAATCGCCGAGAACTCCGGGAAGAAAAAAGCGCGCTCGGAGCGGTGTTGTGACCAGTTCTCGGCGTTTTGAGCGTTCCCGGTCTCGTGGGGCATTCCGGGCCTTAGCCCGCCGTTCCCGGCCTTCCACGCCTTCCCCACCGTTCCCGCCGTTCCCGGCGTTTTCGGCGCTTCCGGCGTTCTCGGCGTTCCTACCTGTACGGAAATTCGTACATCGTCCGATTCACCAGTCCGCGGACCCGGAGAGCGTCGGAAAACATCCGCAAGCTATCGCGCACAACGCGGACATGGGAAGTCGCCGAATTAGTCCAGTGAACCGGCATCTCAGCAATTGAAAAACCCATCGCGCGAGCCAAAAGCAAAACCTCAACGTCAAAAGAGAACCCATCGATTCGTTGGCGACCGAAGATCTCCTTCGCCGCCCGATGTCGAAACCCTTTGAACCCACACTGGGTGTCCCTGATATGCAGATCTGTAAGCATTCGGACGATCCGGTTAAAAATCTTTCCCATACACTCTCTGCCGAGGTTCTGTCGCAACAGGATCCGAGTTTCCAAGTGCCGGCGATTCCCGACGAGCACATCCACGGTTGGATCATTCCTGAATTTCGCAATTCCGGCGTCTAAATCCTCCAGCGGTGTGCTCAGATCAGCGTCCGTGAAGAAGATGAAATCACCCCTTGCGCGAAGCATACCGCTGCGAACTGCAAACCCTTTGCCGCGCTTTTCGTGATGGGTCAGCACGCTGAACTCGAAACAAGAGCTGGCGGCCTTTTCCGCGAGCGCAAGCGTCTCATCTTCACTCGGCTCAACGACGATCGTGACCTCGATTGGGAAATTCCACAAATGGCGATGTTCCTGGATCCGTCTGATCGTGTCAGGCAACCGCTTGGCTTCATTGTACGCTGGGATCACCAACGAAAGTAGAGGTCGAATCTGTTTGGACATGTCCTCGTCTTCGCATATATATCTGCGCCTCCTCCCTAAAGGCTCAGAATGGCGAAACGTCAACTTCTATTTCCGGCGCTGATCCTGCTGCTTGCAGCACTTTTTCGTGTAGCGTTCTTGGACATCAAACCGCCGCATTTCGACGAAGGTATCAATGGTTGGTTCTGCGATCAGATGGCAAAAAACGGGTATTACGCCTACGACCCAACCAACTATCATGGACCGCTTCACTTCTATATACTTTTTGGTTCACTCCAGCTGTTGGGTCGAAACCTTTGGGCGCTGAGACTCCCGGTGGTTCTGGCCAGCCTGCTGACCATCTTTTGGATCTTCCTGTTCCGACCATTCTTCAGCCGCACGGTGTGTTATTTGGCTGCGCTCGGCATGGCGATTTCACCCGGCTTCACCTTTTACGATCGCTATTCGATTCATGAGTCCTGGCTAGTCCTGTTTTTGATTGTCACACTTTGGGGCATGCTCGGGATCTCGACCTCTGGAGAACCAAGGTATGTTTGGGGACTCGTTCTGGGTTTAACCGGAATGATTCTAACCAAAGAAACCTATATTATTCATCTGGCTGCGTTCGCAGTTGCGGGCGGTCTGCTTTTGATGCTCCGTAAGGTGACCGCACCGGCTCAGACCGAGTCAAAACGGGACTACCCGCAGGACCGAATTCGACCAGATATCCGTCATGCGATTGCGGCGACTTCTCTTGGCGTAGTGCTGATCATTTTCTTTTATTCGGGAAACTTTCGGTACTGGAAGGGTCTCGAGGGGCTCTACCAGACTTTTCTTCCCTGGGCCAAAACGGGCGTTGATGCGGCTGGACACGGCAAAGCTGATTTTGATCTGTTGCCGTTGGTTCCGCCATTTCTTGCCCAAATACCGGCTCTCGGAAGGTTCGCTAATCTGAAACTGAATTGGTACTGGATACGTCTATTTCTGGACTACGAATGGTTCGCGGTGGCCGGTCTGCTATTTTCCTTTCGATTCTTGTTCGGCGGGCAACCAGCGCTTCGATTCCTTGCGATCTACAGCTTGGCCGCGCTCCTGGCTTACAGCATCGTTCCTTACAAAACACCTTGGTGTGTCATCTCTATCGCGTGGCCTTTCTTGTTCCTTGGAGCCGCGCTACTCGAATTCATTGCGCACCGATTGAATCGCCTGGTCGCGGTGCTCGTTGCCTTGCCACTGTTTGCGCACGCAGCGTGGAAGTCATATCAATTGAATTTTGTCAGGTTCGACAATGCGAAAGAGCGGTATGTGTATGTCCAAACTTTTCGTGAATTCCGGACCTTCGTGGATCCAATTCTGGAAAAGGGAGCGAGAAACCCAGAGACGAAAACCCATCTGTCGGGGCTCGTGCTTTTGTCTAGCTATTTTCCCATTCCTTGGGTCCTGGGCGAATTTACCGATATCGGCTACTACAATAAGGATGACAGCTGGCCCAAGAAACTGGACGCTGACTTTATCGTAGTCGACGAAGAAAAGGCCGACACATTGGAGAAAGGCCTGAAAGATCGTTATTTCACGAGAGATTTTCGTCTTCGGGACGGTATGGACGACTGTCGCGCATATTTCCGTTACGAAACCTTTAGGGACATCTTTCCGGAAAGCCGGCCAGAGTTCGAGCCGAGGCCATCGAGCGAATGAATCTCTCAATCATTGTTCTGTGCTGGATCGCCACTTCGACCATTCTCGGAATTCTCTTTGCTTACTCACCCTTGGGATTGACCACGTCCACTGCGATCGTAGCCCTTCTCCTTGGACTACTTCTCCCGGGCATACCAGCATTAGAGCGATTGAGAAAAAGAGGGCTGGAACCGATGCCTCGCCACCGGTTCTTCGCTTATGCCGTCTCGATCGTTTTTCTGGCTTTTGCGGTGAGAGAGTTTAGCCAGGTCATTTTCGTGACCAGAGATCAGATTCGCGTGATCTCACCGAACAATCTCGGAGACATCTGCCTTCACCTCACACACATCAACTATCTGGCAACCAATCCCAATTTCTGGCCGCAGAATCCGATATTTGCTTTCGACGAGCTCCGATACCCGATCGGTTTGAACTTATTCAATGCCGAATTGAAACTGATTGGCGTTGAGCCCATGCTGGGTATCATTCTCGTGGCGTTTCTGGGCTCGCTCCTCACCCTGCGAGCTCTTTTTCTTTTTAACGGTCCGTTTGGAGTTGCA
>Ga0213872_10000587_pt1 | contig 27976 bp, 20 predicted proteins | sample VelepicomBERX_R2_FD_160071 | JGI IMG/M metagenome (GOLD analysis project Ga0213872, IMG submission 160071) | Rhizosphere microbial communities from Vellozia epidendroides in rupestrian grasslands, the National Park of Serra do Cipo, Brazil - RX_R2 | ecosystem: Host-associated > Plants > Roots >...
CCAGCCCATTTGCCGCAGATGGACTGGCACTCATTGAATAGCCCGTCGGAGCTTGGCAGGGCACAGCCGCACGAATTTGTGCCTGACTGCCAGGAACAGAAGTTCTGTGGTTTGCACAGATCCTGGCCTGAAGCATTGTAGTCCGTCTTGAACTCATCAAAATCCATATTCATTGTCACAGTGAGAACACCTGAGTTCGGGTCATATTGCTTGCTCCAGGTTGCGGGCCACTGGTCCGGGATGAATTGGGTCGGCGACCCGCTGACGTCGGCCCGTGCCGCGAACACGCCAGTAGACACATCGAAGCCCTGCCCCACATAGAGGTCGTACGTCTGCTCCGTGCTTGGTTTAGCAAAGAGTAGGAATGTGTAATAGGTTTGACCGGGATCGAACACGTTGAGATTGGGGGCGACGGAACTTTGATCCGCCGCACTGACCGTCGTATCGAGGTAATAGCGGCCGTGATTGACCGTGAGCGTGCTCCGCTGGGCAGTGCTCTGGCCTGCCATGCGAATGGCCGCGTTCGGTGTCTCTTCCCTGACCCTGAATTTCCTATTGTTTACGGGCTCGACGACTCTGAATTTCCGATTGTTCAGGGTTTCTCCCGCGACCGTGAACTCCCTATAGAGAGGGACTCCGTAACAAGCTGGGTTGCTGCAATCCTGACTCCAGCGGTCGGGTTTCGCATAACCAAAGCCGGGTATCTCAACGGTAGTGACGTAGTCGTAGGGACTCGTTCGAGCCGTTCCTGGAGGAATGTTTTCGGCCACATCCGACGCGCATTCGGGCGTTTCGATTGGAGCATTAAAGAAAGGATCCTGGTTTACCGAAACCGTGTTTACCAGGCCGGTAAGAGATCCGTCGTCATCATTCAGTTCCGTCTGTCGATCAATATCAGTAAAGCCGCTGAACAAAGCACTGTTCCAGGTGCAGTAGCCGTTCGCCACGGCGCTTGGGTCGGTCTGGTAATGCCCACTGGTCGAGAAAAGCGGCTCAATAACGAAGTGACGGATATCGACGGAATCGAAAAACAGATTGGAGGAGTGGAAGGCGGGCGGATAATAGAATCCGTTCGGCTGTTTCCAGGCGATGGCCGCATTCGGCAGATAGCACTGGTTCATCGTATCTTTCGGAATCGAGATCAACTGGCCATACATCCATGCGCTTTGCGCGCATGTTCCGCCGTTCGCCTGAGGCTGGCAGTCGGTGAGCAGCGTCTTGGAGATATTCAGGTAAGCATTGGAATCCTGGTACGCAGGTCCATCGTAGATGCTGAACAATCGCTGGTTGACGCCGAACGTGGTCAGAGGCATGCTGAAGCCCTCATCAGGGGCCAAGCAGAAATTTCCGACATTAGCGCTCGAATGCACCTGCGTCGCGCAACGGAGCTGAGTGGCGGGATTAAAAGGCCCGGCATTAGACGCAAATGGATTGACGACAGGGTCCTGGGTATTTCCAATGAAGACGGATTTCCGGGCAAGCGCCCAGCGCCCTTCCACCACATCGGAACGGCTGTATCCGCCGCCGCTCACAAAGGTGAGGCCGCCGTTCTGCACGTCTGAGATAGCGCTGTTTAGCAGTAAGTACCATTGAGGACGCAGCCAGATCGCGGCAAAGTTCGTTTCGGTCCAGTTGAAAGCTGTGGTGTAGCGGTTGAGCACTGTGACTGTGCAGTTCTGTGTCTGGCCGGACGAGCACTTCACTGCGGTGCTGCAGTCGGAACCGTCGGCGGGACATACAGTAGGGAAACGTCCGCCTCCGGTGTCCACCTTGGGATAGTAGTTATCCTCATCCTGTATCGGTAGCGGGTTCGGAACGGCTTTGAGCTGTGGGCTGTCCGAGCCGGGATCGACATTGACCACGCCGAGACACGGCGTGGTGTTCCCGATGGTGTTGAAGGAGTTCATTGCCGTGGAGCAATAATTTCCTTCGAACTTATAGAGCGGTGTCGTGGCCGCTCGATCGAGGCCAGCCTGCTCGGAGGCGTAGCTCTCCCACTTTTCCATGCGCGACATGCTGCTGATAGATCCGGGCACCAGCCAGTAACACGCACCACAAGTCTCGGCGCTGACCGCCATGTTGTATTCGAAATCGTTATATGCGTTCATAATCCAAAACACAGTTGGATGATCAACGTCGCTATGGAATGGAACCGTTTCCTGCGGCTGGTCAAACGTCGGGTACGGCTGCGAGAAGATCCCCGGAACCTTGCGCGGGTTCACGGAAGCGTTATCCACAGCAGCACGCGCAAGAATACCGATATTCGAATAGAACTTGTTGTCTGTTTCGGTTCCGTCTTCGAGGTAGTAGCCGTGGCCGATGGACAAGTAACCGACATTGCGCGCCAGCGTGATGCCTTGCGAGGAGTGAATGACGTACCAGCGCGTCATGGATTCGTACACGGAGCAGTCGGCGACGAAGGTGTTCGGCGGGGTTTTGCGAGCCATGTGGAAGTGAACTGGGTAGTGCATAATGCGCCCGCCCTGGCCCATCTGTCGGAACTCGACTCCCTGCAACTGGACGGATTGAAAACCTTGACGGAAGACCGTATGCCCGCCGAAATAGTAGCCGGTTGCCTCCGGCGGAAATGGGTCCAGGAGATTGTCGCCTCCTGAGACGATTCGGATACTTCGTGTCAACAGCGCTACGGCGGCGCGGGTTTCGACCCAGCGGGGAGTTTGCGGCGTATTGGAAATTGGATCCGGGCCGATTCCCTCCGGAACTTTGTCGAGCGGGAACACCTGCCCGTTGTGAGGGTATTGAACGCCCGTGCTCAGAGTGATCTCTGTTCCGCCGGCCCCGGGTTTGAGGCTCGCAATGCTGGCGTGTTCGGAATGGCGGGGAAGATAATCCGTTGCGGTAATCACAATCTCGTCCCCCGCTTGCCAGTCGACTTGCCTGTCAAGTGTGAGCGTAGTCTGTCCCGTGACGAGCGATCCGTTCAGACGGGCCCAGCTCGTGCCGGAACTGGAGGGTGGCGCGCTGCCGTAAGTGGCGCCCTTGCTGCCGAACAGGTTGAGTGTTCCGCCATAAGAAACACCCAGCACCTTGTAACCGAAATAGGCGTTCGGGTCGGCATTGTCGTAATCGAGAGGAGCGTAGGCATAGAAGTAATCGTTGACACCGCCGGGAAGCGTCACTTTGCTACTGGGAGTCATCGTCCAGATGCTCGGATCCACTCCGCAGCGAACATCGGTTTTACAGGCAATCCCCGCACCGCTCGGGCCTTGATCCTTGCCGTAGAGGTGAATCGTGACCAGGCCGCCGGCGGTTCCGATAGGATCGGCCGGGCTGCCGGCGATGAGGCTTCCGTGGTTCTCGACAAGGATCGATTGAGCCCAGAAATCGATAATGGCGTCGGAGAAAGTCAAAGAGCCGCCGCCATATATATTCACGTTTCGATATTCGTAAGTTCCGGACCCAACGGTACAGGGACCAGTGACCTCGAGATCTCCTCCATTACCGGGCTCAAGAGGACCGCCGGTGCAAGTTGGGCTGCCGCTTCGCACACGCTTTTTATGCGGCTGTGAAGCGCGATCTCCGCTTTGCGCGAAAACCAGGGAGGAGAACACCAGAAGGCCAGCCACGGCATAGCTACCCAATTCCCTGATAGACATAGTCCTCCTTCGGACTTACGGTGACGTGAACAATTGGAGTAATGCTCCCTTACGGTCGTGGTTCTGTTGCGTAGCAGAACTACGCGCGTAAGCGAGTGAGCAGGCTAGCGGATTTTTTACATCTTTCAATCAATGGGGATGCCGAATTCCGGCGACAAGCACCCGCCGCCAGCAAGCCCAACCCCGCCAGAGCCGTGAGCCCGAGCGTACTGGGCTCCGGAACGGCCGTCACGGTCGCCTTGTAGGCGGCACTGGCACTAGGTGCATCGGAAACGAATATTCCGCCCGCCTGCGGGTTGCCGCTCCACCATTGCGCGCTGAGAACAAACTTTCCGGCATTGACGAAGCCCAGAGGTGCCGAAGCATCCCAGGTGAGCTGGTACAAACCGCTGGACGAGGTCGGATCGAAATCCTTCATCACGGAGGTGCCGGGTGCCAGATCCGGAAAATCAAACAGCGGGTCAGGCGTACCATTCAGGAACTTGCCGGCATTCAAATCGGTGGGGACGAGCCACAACGTGCTGCTCTGGTTCTGCAGCGCGTAGCCCCAACCCACCGTATCGCCTGGCGCGCCCTGCACGGCGCCATCGGGCGGCAGCACGCTGAAGGTGTACAGGTCTGCCGCAGTCGCCGCCCAGGCGGAGAGGCACAAGATCAGGACGAGTTTTCGCATTGGGTGCTCCTTTCGTGAAGTAAACTGAGTTTCCGTTACGGGAAGACCACCTGCCCGGGGCTGAACTGGTACACGGTTCCCCTCCCATCCTGGAACGTGCCGTTCTCGCTAAGAGCCAGCTTTCGTATGGTCGTCGGAACCTCCAACTCCAGTGTGACGACGGTGGACGCCCCGGGCCGAAGTTCGCCCATGATTACCGGAACAGTGGGCGCGAATAGGCTCGCCTGCCCCGCGCCGGCCAGGGTGCGCAGCGCGATCTGGTTCAGAGCAATGCCGCTAACCGGGGCCGTACCATTGTTGGTCACGCTCAGGGTCACCAGCAGTAGCGTGCCGTTGCGCCCTCCCTTCCTGGCATAGATCGCTAGACTGGGCTGCGGACGCGGTCCGCCCAGCTTGGGTTTGACCAGCAGCGAGACGGTATTGGATTGAGCGCCGTTGTAATACTTGCCCTCGTTATCTCCGCCGTAGGTCGCTATCAGCGTGTAGCTGCCCGCGCCAATACCGGGGTTCGTGATGGTCGCCAGGCCATCGTGCGAGTTCGGGTCTTTCGTGATGTTAACCGCGCCATACCGGTTATTCGCGTTCGTGCTGTCGCTGATGGTGATGCTTCCGGTGGGCCAGGGGTAGCCGGTGGCGGCATGGATGCGCGCCGCAAAGGTTACTGTGTCTCCGGCGGAAACGGTGCTGCTGGTGCTTCCATTGACAGTGAGATCCACCGTCGGCGTGACCTTGCCCCCGCCGCTGCTGGAAACCGTTTGGGTCAGCACGCTCGAGGTACTAACTGAAAAGTGGCTATCCCCCAAATACTCGCCCACCATTGCGTGCGTTCCTTCTGTCAGGCTCGAAGTTTCGAACTTGGCAGTGCCGGCGACCAGAGGCGCCGTGCCCACCACGGTGCTGCCGTCGACGAAATTGACCGTCCCCGCGGGCACGCTGGTCCCCGAGACTGGCTTCACGGTGGCCTTGAACGTTACCGACTGACCGCTCTTCGACGGGTTGTTGTTGGAGCTTAGCGTCGTGCCCGTGTTAACCTTCACCGCAGTGACGGTCTGGATAACCGGGGCGGAACTGCTGCCCTCCCAGTTCTCGTTGCCGATGTAAGTCGCGGCAATCGGATGCTGGCCAACGCTCAGATTGCTTATTTGTGCATTCGCGGAGCCGTCCTTAGCAAGATCCACGCTGGCAATTTGCGTTCCGTTATCGCTGAAAACAACTTTGCCCGTGACGGGTCCGTTGCTTCCGGTTACTGAGGCCGTCATTGTCACCGCAGACCCGAACTGTGACGGATTCGGCGAGAGCGAGAGGCTTGTACTGGATGTCGACCCGCTGACCGCTTGTGTAACAACCGGTGACTCACTCCCGCTGGAGATGCCATCGCCGGCGTAAACCGCCTTAAGCGGGTGCGAGCCGATCGAGAGCGTTGCCACGTCGAAGCTGGCCTGACCGTCGACGAGCTGGGCGGAGCCGAGTTCGTTTGAGCCGTCCAGAAAACGCACGGACCCTGTTGGCGTGCCGGATTCGGAGCTGACACTCGCGGCCAGGTTCACACTTTGCCCGAAGGCGGAAGGCGAAGGCGTGGCGATCAGACTGGTGACCGTCGTGACCACCAGCGTTGCCGTATGGAAGCGTCGGTTCCGGATGCCAGGCCCGACGGTAAACGTTTCGGATTTTGGATCGTAAGATTCAGCCGCATCCGAACCACCACCTACCAGCAAAACTATGCCATTGGGCAACAATGTCGCGCTATGACCTGCGCGTCCGGCAAGCATACAGCCGGGGCTGCCGGGGCAGGTTGCTGTGCCCGAGAGCAGATGCCAAGCGTCTGATTTTCTGATCTCCGCACTGGCAAGGGGGGACAGCAGCGAGCCGTTTGTGTATCCTCCGGTCACCAGTAAACCTGCCCCATTTGGCAAAGCTGTAAGTGTGTGGAAGTCTCGCGGGACTTGCAGCTTCTCGCCGAACTGGAAGGATGGGCCACTCAGGTTCAGCAATTGCTCTTGCGCGGTGATCTCGGAGCCATCAAACCCTCCAACAAGATCAAGCACTCCGCTTGTGACTGCCACAGGCTGGGGTATGTCGTATGCCGGAGCCAGCATACTTGCTCCGCCGACAATGGCGTTCTCAGCCTCGTCCCAGAGCTCCCCTCCAGCATCAGCGGCGGGAATTGTTGTATACCCGCCATAGATGAGTACTTGTGTAGGCTTGCCCGGCGCCGAGATCACGCTCGCGTAGCCATAACTGCGCGGGTACGTCAAACTACCCGCGCTGCTGAATGTACCCGTAGCCGGATCGTATAGCTCTGCACTGGCTAGCGGGTTAGCGTTCCCGTCGACCCCGCCCACAATCAGCACTTTGCCGTCGGGCAGCAAGGTGGCCGTGTGCGCCGCACGCGCAGTCGCAAGGCTGCCCTTCGTATAGGAGAAAGTCAAGGAGCTCGGGTTAAATAACTCGGCGGTCGCGGTCACCGGCACGTGTTCGTCGGGTGCGTGCTGAACTTCCGTCATGCCACCCACAATCAAAATGTTTCCCGTGTTAAGCAGGGTGGCAGTAGAGTTCGTGGGTCTCGGCAGATTGGGCTTCACGGGAAGGGCCACGTCGCCGGCCAAGTCGTAAAACTCGGCAGCATCGGGGGCGGGATCCCCTCCGAACAGTAGAATTCCCGCCCTGGCGCTGGCTTTGGAAGGACCAACGGTTACGTTCACCAGAATCGGCCCTGTCATTACGGACGGCGCTGCAAAGGGAGGCGACGTATTGATCGATAGCGTGCCCCCCGTCCCATCCGCTGTTCCTTTACGTACGGTCACGGGAACGGCTTGTCCGGTCGAAAAGGGGCCCGGACTCGGTACAGTCAGCCATTTTTGGTTAGACGTGATCGTCCATGGCAAACCCTGGTCTGAACCGGGAATGTAAGCACTTACGAGAAATGGTGCGGTACCTTCCGCCGGGATCGTCAGGCTCGTCGGGTTAGCCTTGAGCACTGGGGGACCAAGCGGGAAAGCCGCCCCAATCGAGAGCCAGTCGTAATAGGCTCCCTTGCCATTTTGGCCCTGATAGTCCCAAAGTGGGCCGACGTAGAGACAGAATAAAGATTGCTCTGTTATCGAGGGGGTAAAGCTGGAAGTGCCACCAGGGACTTGGAATATCGCGGCCTGCCGGCTGAGAAAGGTGCCGCTGCTCACTCCGGTAGGGCCACCCGGCGGAAGACACCGGTCTCCTGGTGACTTAAGGGTGAACGTTTCTTGCCACTGTCCGGTTTGGCTGTTGCTGTGATCCACGGTCGTGACAGAGTCTTGGCTCCAGCTAGCTGAGAAACCCGCACTCACACCTGGGCCTTCGGGCCCGAGGTCCGCGCCTATGTCGAATGACACCTCGCTGCCGGTGATGGTGCCGGTTGGTCCGTGATCTACCAGCCCTGGTACTCCATTCGACGAAGTCGCCCAAGTGGAGAAATCGCGTTCGACGGTGTGCCAGCCGCAATAGGAGATGCCGTCGCAGTTTGATGCCGCGCCAACAATGTTCGTATAATCCGGCGTGCTCTCCGGGACGGTGTACACCATATAAAAGTCGTTTGTCGGGCTTATTGTATTCAAGCGGAAGACAGCGTCAGTTGATTGGGCGGAACCAGCATAATCGCTCGCTAGGATCGTTGTCGAATAGAGCAGAGTCCAGGCATCGCTAGGCGGTTCCGGATCGCCAAGACGGGCGCCGGCCGCTTTGGACTGCTCGCGCGCGACCCAATCATCCACTCGCTTCCGCCAACCCTCCCCATCCGGCGCAAAGCTCAGCATGGAGCGCAGAATGCCCTTGCCATCCATATAGGCCGCAACGGCCTGAAGCTTTAACTGGGCGCCAGCCTGCGGTCCTGCGCCTGGCTTGTTGCTCGTCTGTGTGAGCGCTTTGGAATCGGCGATCCGGACACCAACCATGCGGTTGAAATCGGCGGGCGATCCGCCAATCATCCGAACGATGGCGTCCCCCTTGGCAAACGCCCCGCGCGCTTCGCTCACCTCTTTGGCGGAGGAAGTCGAACTGAGGTCGATGACTTCAAGATTCCGCTGGCCTGCCGCCGCTGCCGCAACGTAAACGAAATAGCTGGCGAGCGTCAGAGCTATCCTAAGCGCGCTCCCTATCCCGAGCTGCTCTCTTGCCGATCCTGTCATGGGGAAATCTCCTCTCGCTTTCGCGAAGACCTTTTCACCCGTTAAAGCGCAAGAGCCGCGAATTCCGTATCAATTCCCGCGTGAAAAATGTGTCGTGTGATCCCCTGGGATATTTGCTGGATTTGGCCAGAACTGGACCGGGGCAATCATCGATGACATCTCTAAGCACCACATCGCGCGGGTCACCTGCCAGTCGCGCGCCCGCGTCAGCCGATAAGCTCGCGTCAACGAGAAATGAGCTGCAGATTGCTCAGGACTGGGTTAGGTGTTGTGAGTCAGGCGCACGCTTTTGCAGGATCGCCCAATGAATCGACAGCATGGATATGATGCGGACTCGATTCTAACGAGTGGTTGATTCGCGGCAGCCTACTGGCCCGTAACCTCGCGGATCACCCGCAGAGTGTTCTCGCCCAGGATCTTCTTCAGGTCGCCTTCTTCGTATCCGCGTTTCAGCAGCACCGCGATCAATGCCGGCATCTTCGAAACATCGTCCAGCCCGTTCGGCGGCCCCGAGATCCCATCGAAATCGCTCCCGATGCCGACGTGATCAATCCCCGCGATCTTCACGGCGTGGTCGATGTGATCCGCCACGTCCTCCACGGTCGCCGCCACTTTCACCCGCTTGCCGAAAAGCTTCCTGACATCTTCCGCCACGTAGTCGTCCAGGGCCTTCCCGGTCAGCACCGGGGCATTTGTTTCAATATGGATGGCCGCTCGCAACGCGTCCTGGTCCTTCGGATTAACGAAACCCTCCCCGAAATTGATGCCGATCACGCCGCCGTTCTTGGCAAGTGCACGCGCCATTTCATCACTCGCATTCCGTGGAACATTTGAAAGCGCCCGCATCGAGGAATGTGAAACAATCACCGGTTTGGTCGTCACCTCGAGTGCGTCATAGAACGTCTTGTCGGATACGTGCGAAACATCCACCAGCATTCCCAGCCGGTTCATCTCGCGCACCACTTCTTTCCCAAAATCCGTCAGTCCGTTGTGTGCCGGCGCGTCCGTCGAGGCGTCCGCCCAGTTGTTGTTGCGGGAATGCGTCAGCGTCATCGACCGCATCCCCAGCTGGTAGTACATCCGCAGGACCCGCAGATCGTCGTCAATCTGGTGGCCACCCTCGATGGTCAGAAATGCCGCGATCTTTTTCGCCTTCACAATCCGCTCGATATCGGCCGCCGTCGTCGCCAGTTCGATCTGGTCCTTATGCGCCTCCAGCACCGATTGCATCGCGTCCCGCAAATCCAGTGTTCTGCGCACTGCTTCCGCACCAGGGAAATACACCGGAGCCCAAAATGCGAAAAATGGAGCGTGGATCCCGCCTTCCTGCAGCCGCGGAATGTCCACGTGGCCTACATCCCACCGTTTGCTCAGATCCTCGCCCATGACCAGCACACGCTGAATCGTATCGATGTGGCTGTCGATCCCGATTACCTCCGTCGCCAGTTCTCGCGCTCGCGCTGAAATATCTTCTACTCTCTTTTCGTTCATACAGCCCCGTGCGACCCAAGAATTCTATCGGCGAGCTCGACGCTCGGCCGATCCCGGACATCCCCGAGCATCTCGCCCAGATTCCGCTCGACGACTTTCACCCGATACCCTGATAGCCGTGCCTGCACGGAGGCGTGACTGGAAGACTCTGGCATCGGGAGCCTTCTGCGTTCGCTATCCCACTGCGCTGTAAGCGGGAGTCCATTGCGTTTTTGCCACGCGCTGACGCAGTTCGTCCTCGCTGATCTTGGGGGCAACTCCATCCTTTTGTGCTTCCATTCCGACTGCAACGGCGATCTCAGCAGCAACTCTTCTGATGTCTGTTAGCGGAGGAAGCAAAGACGCGGAAGGATCTTTCAGGGCAGGCGAATTTCCGCCGAGCGCCCGAGCCGCTGCCAGCATCATCGCTTCAGTGACCCGGCGGGCGCCGGCGGCAACGACTGCGAGTCCTATCGCGGGAAAGATGTACACGTTGTTGCATTGGGCGATTGGAATCGTGCGCCCTTTGTAGTTAACAGGCGCAAACGGTGAACCCGACGCCACGAGTGCGCGTCCATCAGTCCAGCGAATCAAGTCTTCAGCGTTCGCTTCCGCTTTCGCAGTAGGGTTTGAGAGCGGGAAGATGATCGGCCGCTGGACCTTGCGCGCCATTTCACGAACAATTTGTTCCGAAAACGCCCCACGAACCGTGGAGAGACCGATAAGGATAGTCGCATCCACGTTTCCGATTACATCGGCATGACCGATGTGTCCGTTAGAAGTTCGGGGCCACCCGGAAACATCCCCCTCCGGCTGGGCATAAACGTTCTGCTCCGAAGTAAGGTCTTTTCGGCCTGAATGCAGAAGCCCATCCTTATCCACAACCCAGAAGCGGCTACGTGCCTCCTGTTCGGATAGTCCTTCTCCTTTCATTGCTTCTCGCAGCCCATCGGCGACGCCAATGCCGGCTGAGCCTGCACCGAGCATCACGATGTGTTGGTCTTTCAAACTCTTCCCCGTCACGTTAACAGCGCCCAAAATCGCTCCGAGCGCAACTGCCGATGTCCCCTGGATGTCGTCGTTAAACGTCAATAATTCATCGCGATAACGTTGGAGGATAGGCCGGGCATGTGGAGTCGCGAAGTCTTCCCACTGCAGGCATACGTCGGGAAGCTCCTGCTTTACGGCCTGCACGAATTGATCTACGAAGTCGAAGTACGCCTGACCAGTAATCCGTTCGTGACGCCAGCCGAGGTACTCCGGATCGTTGAGTCGCTCGGTATTGTTCGTTCCCACGTCCAGCACGATTGGTAGTGTTCGTTCCGGATGAATGCCTCCTATAAGCGTGTACAGGGACAGCTTGCCGATGGGTATGCCGAGACCGCCGGCGCCTTGATCGCCAATGCCAAGAATGCGTTCGCCGTCGGTCACCACAATTACATCGACGTTCTTATTCGGGCGGCTTCGCAAGAGCGTGGGGATAGAGTCATGCAGAGGATACGAAATAAACAACCCGCGAGGCCGCCGATAGATGTGGCTGAACTGTTCGCAGGCCAGCGCGACCGTTGGCGTGTAAACCAGCGGTGTCATTTCTTCAATGTGGTCAAGAAGAAGTCGGTAAAAAAGAACCTCGTTGGTGTCTTGCAGAGCGCGCAAATAGATATGCCGTTCCAGGTCGTCGTCTTTTCTTTGGAAAGCCTCATAAGCGCGCCCGAGTTGCTCGTCGAGAGTCTCCACCTGCGGTGGAAGAAGACCGTGCAGGCCCAACTCTGTCCGCTCCCTGCTGCTGAAAGCCGTGCCCTTGTTCAGCAAGGCGCAATCGAGGAGATGCATCCCGCGAAGTCCATTCGCGAGACCTGACTGAGAGGATCCTTCGGCCGTGGCCATTCGTTGCGTTTCCTTTCTTCTTGCAGTGAGCTTTTTGGGGTTACCGGCGGAGGAGATTGACGCGCGCCAGATCGATGATTTCGTCGCCTCGCCCGCTGAGAACGGCTCTCAGCATAAATAGGCTGAAGCCCTTAGCTTGCTCATAGGTAATGCTTGGGGGCATGGAGAGTTCCTGCCGCGACACCAGAACCTCGACCAACGCGGGACCGCCGTATTGGAGAGCTTGCGCAATCATGGGCTTTACTTGGTCAGGAGTTTCCGCTTTCAATGCAAGAAGACCCGCTCCCTCTGCGATTTTTGTGAAATCCGGATTGCGCAGGTCGGTTCCAAAGTCCAGAATGCCAGCGGCTTTCATCTCCAGTTCGACAAAGGCCAGTGAATCGTTCCTGAAAACAATCAGCTTCACTGGCAATTCGTGCTGCCTTAGCGTGAGCAGGTCACCCATAAGCATGGCGAAACCGCCGTCGCCCGACAGGGAGATAACTTGGCGGCCGGGATGGCTGACCTGCGCGCCAATGGCCTGAGGCAATGCGTTGGCCATCGACCCGTGTGTGAAGGACCCGAGGAGCCTTCGCTTGCCGTTCATCGTGAGATACCGCGCAGCCCAGATCGTTGGCGTTCCTACGTCACAAGTGAAGATCGCGTCCTCGGTCGCTAGTTCGTCGAGCACCCGCGCGACATATTGAGGATGGATCGGTTTCTTGCCTGAATTCGCGGTTGCCAGCTCGTCCAGGCCCTTGCGTGCCTTCTGATAGTGCTCCAGTGATTCACGTAAATGCACTTCGTTTTCGTTTTGCTTCAACTTGGGCAGGAGGGCTCGGAGCGTAGTCTTTGTATCTCCCACAAGGCCGTAGTCAACTTTCGTGCGGCGTCCGAGTTGTTCACCGCGAAGATCAATCTGCACCACGGTTGCCTTCTCGGGGAAGAAGTGCTGATATGGAAAGTCCGTTCCAATCATCAGCAACAGATCGCAGCTCATCATCGCTGCATAGCCCGACGAGAATCCCAGCAGACCGGTCATTCCCACATCGAACGGATTGTCGTACTCGATGAATTCTTTGCCGCGCATCGCGTGTACGATGGGCGCTTTCAACTTGCCTGCGAGCTCAATTAGCTCTGCATGAGCTCCAGCGCAACCGGCCCCCGCAAGAATGGTTATCGTCTTCGACCGGTTCAGAACGTCCGCGAGTATGTTGATTTCCTCCTCAGACGGACAAACGTTGGGTGTCGGTTGATGAAAGTGCAAACGCGGCCCATCGGTCACAGCGTCTTTCAAGGCAATGTCGCCAGGCATAGCGATCACTGCCACGCCCCGCCGTGATAACGCGCTCTGCATCGCAACCTCGAGTACGCGGGGCATCTGCTCAGGCTGGGAAACCGTCTCACAGTAATGACTGCACTGCGCAAAGAGATGCTCGGGACGCGTCTCCTGAAAATACCCACTCCCGACCTCAGCGCTGGGAATCTGTGCCGCGATGGCCAGGACTGGCACCCGGTTGCGGTGGCAATCGTAAAGGCCATTAATTAGATGCAAATTCCCCGGACCACAGCTCCCGGCGCAGACCGCTAAAGTCCCGGTAAGATGCGCTTCCGCGCCCGCGGCAAAAGCGGCCACCTCTTCATGCCTGACATGGATCCAGCGAATGCGTCGACCGCTGCGAATCGAGTCCGTGATTCCGTTGAGGGAGTCGCCAGATACCCCGTAGATCCTCTCAACTCCAGCGTCAGCGAGAACGTCTACCAGCAAATCCGCTACTTTTTTCTTGGCCATATGATGCACTCGGTGTTTCTACGAGCCAGTTCGGCGCGACAGATTTCTTGGCTTCAGAGAATCTGCCAGCGGCACACGGGCGGGAAAAGCAACTGTGATTCCAAACGAATCCTCACTGATGCAGCCAGGAAAAGAGGGCGAGTGTGCCGCTACACCAGCGCTCTAAGAAACACTATCACGATGATTTGATTGCCGGAGCGATGTGGAATTTTCAGCAAAATGTCGAGCTCTCGGCAACCGTCTCCGGCATGCCGTGCTTCGCCTCTATTTCGAACAGCGGTATGCGCCAGACATTTCCGTACCCGGCCTCTTCGGCTCAAGCGCTTCGTCAATCAATGCGGGACAATGCCAACATATGCAAGACTGGCCTGATCGCCGCCTGCTCAATCTGCTGAACATCGAGGTTCCGATCATTCAGGCGCCAATGGCTGGGTCGGATTCTGTTGTATTAGCCCGGAGTGTATCGTCCACAGGCGCGCTTGGTTCACTCGCGTGTGCGCTGCTCGGTCCAGATGCGGTTCGCGAGTCGATCGGCGCACTCCGCGACGGAATGACGCGTCCCTTCAATCTGAACTTTTTCTGTCACACGATGCAAGACCCCGATGCGATGGCGACAGAAAGGTGGAAGAACTTTTTGACACCGCATTACGAGAAATGGGGTCTGAACGTCGAGACCGTTCCGGAAACCCGCCTTCGACTGCCGTTCGATGCAGAGATGTGTGCCGTTGTAGAGGAAGTCAAACCGGAGGTTGTAAGTTTTCACTTCGGGTTGCCCGCCCCACATCTGGTCGATCGGCTGAAGAGCCGCGGCATAAAAATTCTATCCTCTGCGACAACTGTAAGGGAAGCAAAATGGCTGGAGTCAGGCGGTTGCGACGCGATCATCGCTCAGGGCATTGAGGCGGGCGGACACCGGGGCATGTTTCTCGAAACGAACATCGCAACCCAACCCGGACTGTTTGCTTTACTGCCTCAAGTTGCGGACGCGGTATCGGTTCCGGTGATCGCGGCGGGTGGCATTGCCGACGCCCGGGGTGTTGTTGCCGCATTCGCACTGGGCGCGTCAGGTGTGCAGTTGGGCACGGCTTATCTGCTCTGCCCGGAGGCCAGCGTATCTCCGCTTCACCGCCGAGCTCTTGAGCATCTCGCGGACAACGGGACGGTGGTGACAAACCTGTTCACTGGCCGCCCTGCAAGAGGCATTTTGAACCGGTACATTCAAGAACTCGGCCCGATGTGCGACGTGTCACCGCCATTCCCCCATGCAGCGAAGCTGGTTGCACCCTTGCGCGCCGCTTCGGAGAAGGCAGGATCCATGGACTACATGCAGATGTGGGCCGGTCAGGCGGCTGCACTCGCAAAGTCCATGCCTGCGGATCAATTTACTCGCAACCTTGCCGCGGATGCACTCCGCTATTGGCGTTGATACGCGAATCGCCCGCGAAACGAGTAGGTCATTTTGGCAACTTGGTAGCGAGTTGCGGCACATCGACTGGTATGTATTCCTTCACACCTGGCCGCCCTTTGACGGATATCCAAGTGGTGTCATCAGCGGCATCCAAATCAACCTGAAATTCGTAAAATGGACAGCAGCGGCGCCAGAGGTCCAGCCATTTTGCGACATCAACGATCGACGCGTGAGCTGGATCTACGCGAAATGCATATCCATCGTTCAGTTCTCGCGAGCTGCTGATGGCCGCAATTACCTTTTGGCCGATCTGCGCCAGTTCTTTCCGTTGCTCAGACGTTAGCGCCTTCAAATTGCATGCAATGGGCGGCAGCGTATCGGCACGCATGCGAAACAGACAACAGAGTGCGATAACGATAAATCGAAGAATGTTCATGCGACGATCTTGCCAGTTAAAGTCGACTTTAAGTCAAGTAAAATTATTGTGAATGACGATTGGACAGGTAGCCAAACAGTCAGGTTTGCCGGCCTCAACGATTCGTTTTTATGAAAAGGCCGGCGTGCTTCCGAAGCCCAGCCGCATTGGAGGTCGCAGGCAGTACACTCCCTCGATTCTAGAGAGGCTTGCTGTTGTGGACCGCGCGAAAGCGTGCGGCTTTAGCTTGCCTGAAATACGGCAGCTATTCTATGGATTCCGCGATGGCGCACCGCCCTCGGAGCGGTGGCAGGCGCTCGCACGACGAAAAATTATAGCGTTGGACGAGATGGCGCGTAAGATCACCGCTACAAAAAGAGTTGCTGGAGCGCTCGTGCACGTGCAACGATTTCACAGAGTGCGGCCGGCGAATCCTTGCGAAAAAGCGAATGACCGTGCATGATCAAACGTAGTTGCCGAGGATACTCTGGTGGACGGCATAGGATTCGAATGCGCGCCACGCTCGTGCGCTTGTTATAGCTTCATGATCCGGAGATGCCGTCCCACAAGCCCGTTTATGGTCCGCGACAGGCCAGCAACTTTAGATCCATGATTCCACTCGCCAGGGAGGCGAAGTGAGTTGGTCTCCTGGTCGCTTTCCCAGTTTCCAATAAGCCCGCGGCCCACCTACGCGGCCCCGTGTTCGTAGCCCCAAAAGATGGGCTCGAGTCGCCGGGTGTATAATCGCGCGGTGAAATCGTGGGCATTTCCACCAGCTTGTGCCGTTTCCAAGATGTTCCAGGAATATACGTTTTGCAAGCTCCCGCGTGCTAGAGAGCAAGTTGCCATCACACAGTGATAATTCACTTTCAGAAGAGATGCTAATTGCGATTCCGGTCGAATGAACCAAGACCTCAACCATTGCAGTGACATTTCCTTTTGGGCTTTTCTGGAGGACCTGAAAAACAATCTGACAGCGGTGCGCGAGGACGAAAATGCACTGAAGCTTTCACTCCGTCGCACGTGCGAGCACTTTAATGTAGAAGATGGTTGCATAGCTGTTATTTCGCCCGAGGGTGTGGGGGCGAAATTGATCTCGGTTATTCCTCGAGGAGGCAAGTGGGATCTGGCCTGCCTCGCCGCGTTTCTTCAAAAACAACGGCCAAGAATCCCGCCGAATATCGTAATGGCGCCCATTCACCGTCGTGGTCGCTTATGGGCAGTCCTAGCACTCAGAGGACAGAGGGAATTCGAGATACCGCCGAGTTACTTGGCGTTGCGGCGAGTAGCGAAATTGATCTCTGAATCAATTGGACTTATCGATTGGGAACGCAACATAGAAGTGCGATCACAAATCGATCGTAAAATGCTTGAGCAGCTTCGTCCACAGGATCTCTTTTATCAAATCTTGCATGGGCTGCGTTCATTGACTCATTATGACCACTCTTCGGCGCTCCTGATCTGCAATCAGCGGGAAAATGTGCTTGAGGTGGTGGCCGAACAAATTGCTTGGCTAAAGGGCAAGAGTCGCCGAATCGGATTAAAACTGCCCTTGAATGCTGATATTTGGGCTCTTGTCCGCAATAACATCGTTTACGGTTACAACCGCCGGAATGGTGATTGGGAGGAGTGGTCGGGACCGGAATCATCGAAGCTCGCCGCGCTGCTGGACTACAACAGAGTCGCAGAAGGTTCGCCCGTCGATCGGCGCGAATTCTGCATGTTGGCTGCGCCTCTCACCACGCGCAACGGCGTGCTTGGCGTGTTGAAAGTGGCCGCATGTCATCCCGATTCGTTCAACCGTTACGAAGCGGATCTTGTTCAACGCTTCGCGCCGCTTGCTGCGTTAGCGATCCAGAATTCTCAAAGGGCGTTTACACTCGAAGCCAAAATGCTCGAGGCGGAAAAGAAACACGCTGTTGCAAATCTCCTTCGCGGTGTGTCGCACGATGTGAATAACGCTCTCGGATGCGTTTTGCCACTGGTCCAGCAAATCTTAGTGGATGTCCAATTGGACAAGCTTCAGGGCGATACCCTTTTGCAGGATCTTCAACAAATTGAACACTCGATACAAACCTGCCGGAGAATCTTCAATGGCATGCTGGCTCTGGCGCGAGATGCAAGTCAAGGCAACTTTCAGGCCAATTTGCGTCGCGCGTTGGACAGCACGCTCGCGGTCCTTAGAGACGGCCTGGAGCGACAGCGAATCCAATTGGACGTTCGGCTGCAAGACATGGTCCCAAACATACAAGTGGGACAAGGAGACTTGGAACAGCTATTGCTAAATCTCGCGACGAACGCTAGAGATGCAATGCCAACAGGCGGTGTACTCACGATAATGACCGAAATTGTCGGAGATACCATCGCGATCGTCGTTCAAGATAACGGTTGTGGAATTTCTACCGACGCCATGTCTCGAATTCAAGAGCCGTTCTTCACAACAAAAAAGCATGGCAACGGCCTGGGGCTAGCTATCTGCCGATCCATTGCTCGGAATGCAGGTGGCCTAATGGAAATTACGAGCCAACCCCAAGCTGGGACCAAAATAAGAGTGCTCTTGCCCCTTGTCCGCGACAACGTATCCGGCTAACAGACTATGAGTTTATGGCGGATCCTCGTGGTCGATGACGAAGCAGGAATGCTTCGGTCTGTCGAACGCGTCCTTGGCTACGATTATCAGGTTGCGAGCGCTCTGTCTTCCTGCGAGGCCGTCCAAATGGCTAGAACGTTCAAGCCGGACCTTGCCATTTTGGATATTCAGATGCCCGAGATGGATGGATTCCGCTTGATGGAAGAGTTGCAGGCCCTCGACCCCGAGCTGGATGTTATTTTCATGACCGGTAGCATTCATGAACTCGATGCAAAGCTGGTCAGAGCGATTCGGAAAGATGCTTTCTATTTTCTTCAAAAGCCATTCGACCGCGGAGTTCTGCTCAGTCTTGTAGAAAGATGCTTAGAACTGAAACGATTGGACCGCAGCAATCGACAACACGTCGCACGCATGGAGAAAGAATTTGCCGATGCACGCGCGTTTCAACGGAGTATGCTGGCGCCTGGATTTGCCAATTTAGGAGCGATTTCCGTTTTTGCGCATTACCTTCCGTGCTCTGAGCTTGCTGGCGACTTTTATGACTATGTCGCCCTTCCACCTGATGGAGCGGTTATCGTTGTTGCCGATGTCTCGGGGCATGGAGTCAGCGCGGCGATGCTGACGGGAGTTGTCAAATCGGCTTTTCATTCCGCAAGTCCCGAGCTTTATGAACCAGTTTGTGTGGCGGAACGAATTGCGGACGGCATCCGTTCGTTTGACCCCCAGCATTTCATTACGCTTATCTGTGCTCGCGTCCGAAATAACTCCTTGGATTTCGTCAACGCAGGACACCCACCTGGTATTCTGTCGAACATCAAGAGTGCCGCAGCTCTCATGGGACCCACTGGCCCGATCATTTCACCCGCCCTCAAATGCTCTTGGGAGCAAAAGACGATCCAGATTAAGCGCGGATCCGATCGCATCGTGTTATTTAGCGACGCGATAATCGAGGCAGAGTCGGAATTAGGCGCGTACGGGCTCCACCGCTTGGTTGAAGAAGTTAGCAGGCGCCCGCTTGAGGGAAATGTATTATCGGAACAGATTTTGGGCAGCGTCCGCAAGTTCGTGGGCGGGCGACCTATGAACGATGATTTGACCCTCGTCATCGTCGATCTTTAGGTTACACAAGACTATCGCTCCGTTGCTGATGCCTGCCGCCACCAGTCCGGCCCATGCTGAGCCCGTAGACACCGTTCTTCCTGTTCCGGCCGTCACTCCTGTTGAATGAGTCCACTATTTAATGACGCGAGTGTCGCGACAATATCGCATCTGGGCAAGCCTCTGAGCCGTTCAGAATCATTTCACTTTCGGGGCGGATCTCACCGCCCCGGCCATTCCGGCGTCTTTCACTTTTCTTGCCCGCGCCCCTTTTCCCTCCGCTTCGCAGGTTTCTCTTGACGAAGCCGAACAGTCTTTGCAAAATCGAGTTGCCTGCGTCGTTACGCTCTATGCGTTCGGGATCATCCCGGAATGCCGTTCTGATAACATCAGCGAAAAATGAAGAGCGGGCAGCTGCGTGTCAGTCCATGCTCAGCGGTGGCCCTATCTCTGATTCGCGCTCTGCCTCGATGACGGCCTTCTCAGGACCCACGCCGTTCATCCCATATCACCGTCAGAATTCGTCCGAATTCTACACTTCCCTAGTTAAGAGTTCTCCCAATCGGGACAACAATTCAGAGTGACATTGAGGATCATCCAGAACGTTGTAAACCTCCACGCAAACAATCGGAGGTCGCCACCAACCGGCGTCAATTGAACCTTCTCCATTAGCTCGGTGAGTTCGTCTTCTGATCTTTACTTTTGACCGAGCAGACGTTCCGTCTTTCGGTCGGCGCATAACCGCCTGCAGCCATCACACTAGAGGCTAGGTCGAGGGCCTCGCGGGCAATTGGAATCCCAACGTCAGGCGATGTACGGACCCATATTCGGATGGTTCAGCGCACCAGCGGCATGCACCTCCTGATCGAAGTGCAGAAACGGTGTCTCGGTAGCCTGTGCCGCTACCGATCACATTAAAGGTCCGTCCTAGGCAACCTCTACCCCGTCGCGACTGTCTGCGCACATCGGTTCTCCGCAATTGGGCTCGTAAAGCTGGCGCAGTTCGCACTCACCCTGTCCCACGTGGTCGAGGAAGGCTTTGGCAAGCTCGATTGCCTCTTGTTTGGAGTCGGCCTTCAGGATCGCGAATCCGCCGACCACCTCCTTGGTTTCCGTGAACGGCCCGTCAGTCACCGTCACCTCCCCCTCGGACCGCCGAACCCGGGCGCCCAAGGCCGTTGGGAGGCAGCCTTCGGTAGAAAGTAACCAGCCGGCCCTCATGCCGTCTTCGATCAGCTTGCCCATGTCGGCCATTTCCTCCGGTGTCGGAGGGTTGTTGCGCTCAACTGTCTTGTAAATACTGAGAAATCGCATCGTTGTGTCCTTTATTGGATCATGGTTGGAGTGCGGTCTGACTAGCTTGGCGCCCATACCTGCGCTCTATGAACTTGTCGAACGAGCGACCGCCGAATCGACATGAAAACTCGAAATTCTGTTTTAGTTTTTCTCTGCAATCTCGTGGCGTAGGCGCTGCTCCCATTCTTCGTACGATATTAAGAATGTCAACGGCAAGCGTAGCGACAATAAACAAGGAGCAGCGGACACGGGTCTCAAGGCTCTGGACGATTTGGGTCCTTCCTTGTGTTGGCGTAGCGGGTTACGCGATAATTCGCTACCTCATAATGCCGCCGTCTCAAGGCCATTTTTCCCAGCGTCTATTACTGCTGCAGGTTCATGCTACTGGCGGGGCGCTGGCTCTGCTCACGGGCCCATGGCAATTCTGGACCTGGCTCCGCAATACGCACCGCGAATGGCATCGCGAATTAGGCCGCGCATTCCTGCTGGGAGTGGCGGCTTCATCCGCGGCGGGGTTTATTTTGTCCTTCTATTCGGAAGAAGGATGGGCCACTCACTTAGGATTCGGATTGCTAGCCGCTATTTGGTTTTGGACCGCTTGGATGGGCTACAATGCGGCGCGCGCGAGACGGTTTCATCTCCACTTCGAATGGATGGTCCGCAGCTTTGCTCTGGCCCTCGCCGCTGTGACGTTGCGGAATGAATTGCCCTTGCTTCTATTTCTTGCGCATGCATCTTTTCACGCGGCCTACATCACCGTCTCATGGCTCTGTTGGGTGCCAAACCTCATTTTCGCCGAGTGGTGGCTTCGGCGTAGAGTTCGAAGCCACGCTATAGACGCGGTCTACTTGCCGGTGTCCAGATGATCTGCGGATGCAAGACCTCGGCCAGATAAGGCCAATCAATCGGCATGGCGCCTGTCGATCTCCAGATGGCGCGTCACGGCTCCGAGCTTTTATACTCAATAACTTAGCTGGTGGACGGCATGGGATTCGAATGCGCGTCCAACACCGAAGATCAATAGTTTCCGCAACTTACGAACCGCAGAAAGCCGTAAAAACCGCACAACGGCGCGGATTTGTCGGAAGTTTGTCAGACCCGCTTCGTGGACCTTCTAAAACGCTGAAGACACCGTTGGGGCGGTGCCCTCAGCAGAGAAAGGTTTTGGTGAAGCCATGCGTGCGATCACGGTCACTGCCCAAAGTGTAGCGGAAAGTGCTGGCAATCACGAGCAGAGAAATGTTGTCGTCGGTGCCGGTTATGGGGTATCTCGTCTCGAGCGCCCATCCCGTCTCGGATTGCGCTTAGGCGATGCTTTCAATCCGTTCAGTCTGTTCGACGGCGCGCTCGTGCCATCAGAGATTCTGAGAAGCCCTGACCTGCTCCCCTCCGAGAAGCTGGTTTTCGCTCGCCTCATGCAGTTCGCCTGCGGAAGAGGAAGAGCTTGGCCATCCATCGAGCGTGTCGCGGAAGAGGTCGCCCTTTCCGTGGCACAGGGCCGGCGCTGCATAGCTGCTCTGGAGAGCAAGGGCCTGATCCGTCGAGTAGCCCGCTCTGGGCGCTCCAATGAATTTGAGTTTCTATGGCATTCGATTTACGAACAAGGACCCCACTCACCGATAATCGCCGTACCCCGATCATCTATGAGCGCCCTACCCCAATCGTCCGTGAGTGGGCCAGGGCAATCGTCTACGAGCGCCGGAGGGTAATCACCGGCGATTGGACCGGGGCGATCATCGGTGATCGCCAGAAGAGAATCACTTGAATCATCATCATCAGAAGAGATTCAAATTGAAAAGAATCAGACTGGCAGTAGTCCGGAACCGTTGTCTCCATCCAGCTCGACTGATGATCATCTTTTGCACAGGAGGGGCGAAGTCGAGGACCCGGAGCGACAGTCTCTGCTTCGGTTGAAGGAGCGTCACGGCGATTCAGTCGACCGGCTAGCGATCCTACAGTGTGTAATTGGGGATCTGAAGAGCTATGCAGACCTCAAGCCCTTCCTCGACTTCGAACAGAAACAAACTACCGCGCCACACAAGCTGAACAATCCAGCCGGTCATTACAGGCGCGCGGTGCGGAAATTTTACGAAACGCGCGCGAAGCGCCGGGAGTGGGATATTCGGGAACAGATGCAAGCTCTCGAAGCAAAGATTGGTCGGAGCGCTGAACCGACCGAGAGGCCTGCATGTGCGCTGTCACGCTGCAACGGAACGGGTGAGGCTTACGACTCTGCGGGGGTGGTTTCCGCTTGCGAATGCCCCCTAGGCCAGAAACTCTCGCCCAAAGTGCTGGCTCTGTTTGAAGAGATGAACGCCTTGCACAGAGCGGGAGAGCGCTATGCCGAAACGGAAAAGAGCGATGGCCTGGTTTGAAAGTCAATTGTCTCTACATGACGAAAATTAATTATTGACGGTGCGCCGGGAACAACCGGCAGAAGGTAGAGGATGAGAGAGCCTTACGAGAAGGAATTAGCGATTCACTCGGCCCCGAGTTTTGCAATAGTCACTGCGAAGTGCCTGCTGAAGCGTAAACAGGGGTATGAATGGGCAGGGTATCGAGCTTCGAAAAATTTCAATCGGGACGCCGACGCTGTCGTCAAAGCGGAAGGCCGCATGATAAGAAGCGATAACGCGAGTTCCTGGTCAGTCCTGCGTAGTCGCAGACCCCAGGCACGTTCAGAAACCTTTTGCACGAGAACCGGGAGACCTCGGAGGCGCCTAGGGTGAACAACACCAGAGGCCGGTGGGAGAAGGCAACAGCCGCAGAGCCCACATGCACGTCTTCGAGGAGTCGGACAGTGGCAGACGTACCAATGAATTGCTCGAACAAGGACGGAAGACCGTCGGCGGAGAGCAAGGAGGGAAGGCCGCTGATCGAGGAGAACACTCTCCAATCCAACACGAGCCCGACACAGAGCGGGGAACGAGTGTCACAAGGATTGGCGGGTGTGCGAAAAGCAGCAAGGGAACGGAAGAAGATGAAGTTCACCGCCTTACTCCACCATTTGACAGTCGAGTTGCTCACGGAAAGCTTTTACGCACTGAAGCGGAAGGGCGCCCCCAGAGTGGATGGCGTCACGTGGCAGGAGTATGAAACAGGGCTGGCTGGCCGACTGGTCGACCTGCACAGCCGAGTTCACCGCGGCGCGTATCGGGCGCAACCATCGAGGAGAGTATTTATAGAGAAGTCTGACGGGCGTCAACGCCCGTTAGGCGTAGCTGCACTGGAGGACAAAGTTGTTCAACAGGCTGTGGTTACGATCCTCAATCAGATATATGAAGAGGATTTTCGAGGATTCTCCTACGGTTTCCGACCAGGACGCAGCCAGCACCAAGCGCTGGATGCGTTGAACGTTGCCATTAAGCGGAGGAAGGTGAGATGGGTGCTGGATTGCGATATTCGGGGATTTTTCGACAACTTGTCGCACGAATGGCTGCAGTTGTTTCTTCAGCACCGCGTCGCCGATGTTCGTATTCTCCGGCTGATCCAGAAATGGTTAAAGGCCGGAGTCATCGAAGCCGGCGAATGGACGGATACCAAGGTGGGCACGCCGCAAGGCGCGGTCGCGGATGCCAACCGCTTCCTGAAGGATTATCAGGAACGATTGCAGAAGTTCGGGTTAGAATTGCACCCAGACAAAACGCGCCTGATCGAGTTCGGACGTTTTGCTGAACAGAATCGGACACAACGAGGAGAAGGCGAGCCCGAGACTTTCGACTTTCTCGGTTTTACGCACATCAGCGGAAAGCACCGACGCGGAGAGTTTGTGGTGAAGCGCATAACGGCGGGCACGCGTATGGAGAAAAAGCTGAGCGAAGTTAAGCAGCAACTCCACGCGCGTATGCACGCGCCGATGCGCAATCTGGCAAATGGCTCCGCTCGATCGTGCAAGGCTACTTCAACTCCCACGCGTCCCTGGAAATACCCGTAGTCTCTGCGTTTTCCGCTCACGGGTGACCTGGTTGTGGCGGCAAGCACTACGCCGCCGTGGCCAAAGGCACTATCTCAACTGGGGGCGGAACAGTCCCGAGTATTTACGGGAGCGGCACGATGTGCCGCAGGAGTTGGTACAAACCCTCGCAGTAGTGGAAGCACTGGCGGCCCAGGCTGGCGAGTAGCTCCCACAAACTCGACCCGCCGAAGATGTGTCGACAGCATGCATCGAGCCGGGCGCAAGTCGCTGCCGCGCGGATCAACGCTTCAGCGCCCGTCTTTGTGCGGGGATTCGCGATCGAGCCGCTCGACACCCTTGGAGGTCCCCACCAAGGCTTGAGATGCTATGCCGATGAACAATCCGTGCTCAATCACTCCCACCACGCTATCTAACTCTCGCTCCAGGGCTTTGGCGGATTCGATACGTCCGAAAGCACAATCGAGGATGTAGTTCCCGCCATCGGTGACGAACGGTTTACCGTCGGAATACAGCCGAAGAATTGGCTTCGACTTTAATTTTTCCAAATTCCTGGCTGTTGCCTGCCAGCCAAATTGAGCAACTTCGACAGGTACTCTTGCGCGGTCACCCAGGTGAGAAACCACTTTGGATTCATCGACCACAACAAGGAGCCGTGAGCTGGCAGTTGCCACAATTTTCTCGCGAAGGTGGTTTCCGCCACCTCCCTTGATGAGATTGAGCGTGCCGAGTTCTACCTCGTCTGCTCCATCAATGGTCACATCGATCTGTGAGTACTCCGCCAGTGTCGACAACGGAATTCCGAGGCTGCGTGCTTGCTCGGCCGTTCGTTCTGACGTCGGTATGCCAATGATTTTCAGTCCTTCTTTGACGCGATGTCCGATAGCATCTACGGCTAACCTCGCCGTACTGCCCGAACCTAAACCCACGATCATTCCGTCGTGCAGTTCCGCCGCCGCCAAATTTGCTGCAGCCTCTTTGAGTTCATCAATTGCCGACTGCTGCTCCGAACTTGTTGCTCTGTTCATACGCGCTCTACCTGTTTCTTCCGGGCTCCCCGGAACCCATGCGTCCTCTTTCCATTCTGTATCAGTACCGAATGAGAACGCAGGGGAGCCCTCAGCGGCAGCGACGCTGTGACACAAAGCGCACGGGCGCGTGAAGCCACTTCGACGAGAGCGACAATAAAGTCGGAATACCGGTTGGGTGCAGCCTTGGCGGCCGAACCTAGCGACCGAACTGTACGGCTGGAAGCACCGGTGTACCTTCCGCGCGCACGGCTTCCAGGCTGTTTGGATCCAGGCCGAGCGCCTGCAGGATCGTCGGCGCCACCTGGGCGGTCTGCACCTCGGCCGTCACAGTTTTGGCGTCGAACGATGGATTCGATAACAGCAGCATCACGTTCGTATCGTCGTGCGCGAAGCCGCCGTGCTCCTCCTGTTTTTTCGTACTGGTCGTATAGATCACGCCGACATTTGGCGTAACGATGATGTCCGGGGTTCGGGGGTCGTCGATAGGCGGCAGGCCCGGTGTGTGCGGCAGGCCCGGTGTGTCCAGCATCGAGCTCAAGCTCTGTCCGTAGTAAATCTGGCCGAGTCCGATGCTGTGAGCGTTCGCTTCGAGCAGATCAACCGCCGTGACCGTATCGCTACCCGGAGAAAGCCAAAGTAGAGACACATCGTCTTCGGTCGGCCCAATGCCGGTTGGATTCAACGGCGACTCTGAGTCCGGTATATAACCTGGCAAGTCCCTCGCGATCAGGTTCGCCGGAGATACCCCATTGGCGCCGGAATGCCCGGGAATCGGGAAAAAGCGGTGCGGGTCAATAGGCGATTGGCCGTGCTTGGCGGTGATGATAATCAATGTTGATTCAAACAGTCTCTGATCTTTCAACTCGCTGACCATTTTGCCGATGGACTTATCGACAAACTCAATCTCAGTCACAAGGTGCTCCGACGGAGTACCTTCCGCATCGAGGTATCCACCCTTGACGCCATTTTCGATGAGCTTTTGACCTACGCTCACCGCCTGAAAGTTCATACCGAAGATCCTCGGGACTTTCGTCCTCGCCGTTCCTAAATGGTTTTTCCCTTCGATTTCATTCAAGATCGCATTAACCTTCAGCGTGTCATAGCACCGTATGTCGAAAAAGCTGTCCGTCCATGCGCTGACGCCGTGTGACAAGTCGAGCCTCGCGCAGGATTCCCCAAGCGGGGTGATGATGTGCTCGACGGCTTTCTGGTTCGCGAGCAACGTCACATCCGAATTGATCTCCGGTCCGTAAAAATCGTCGAGGTTTTTGCCATTGCCCGGACCGGAAACCGACGAATACGCTGGATGCTTATCCGACCAGGCGGTGTAGCCGCCGTTCTGGTGAATTACTCCGAAAATAGTGTTGGTGCGCACAAAGTTCCAGGGGTACACCGGGTTACACCGATTGAATGGATTCCGGATCAGCCGCGTAGGATCAATCGAAGCAATTCCTCCATCAGTGGGCGCCGCGCCAGGCGCGCCGCCGTTCAGCAGCGCCTGGTTGATATCAATTCCTTCCTCGTACTCCGTCGTCGTTCCGTTGGGCCGGCCGGTTTTGCATTTTCCGCCTGCGAGCCCGTTGCCCGTCGTGTTCTCAGGCGGCGCAAGTACCCGGTCATAGGCCACGTCGTAGTAAACGCCGAAGCTGCGCGGAGAACCCCCGCTGACGATAGCCGTTAGCCCAGGAAATGAGTCGGATGGTTTGGACGTGCTGGCGTTCCGATAGTTAATACCTGTCTCGCCCAGCTCAGCTAAAGCCGGGCAGTACGGGCTTCCACCATTTGCGCCCGGGATACCTTTTGCACAATTCAGATAGTCGACTGCATGCATGCCGTCGATGCTGATCAGTAGGACACGTCGAATCTCGCGGCGTCCCAGAGAATCATCGTCCGCCGTGCTCTGAGGCGCCGCTAATGACGCAGTCAACGAGGCGGTACAAACTACGGCCAAGAAAGTCTTGCGCATAAACAACGAGGTCTCCCTCTGTCTTCCTTACTTGAGTCGCTTTACAATCGAGTGACGATTCCAGTCAAAAACCACGGTTGGTAGTTTTCGGAGTAGATTCGTCGCTAGTCGTGGATGCGTCCGGTCTTGCCCGATGTTGCTTTCTTTCTGTTCAGATATACGATCGCGCCGCAAAGCGCAAGACCCGCCGCAGCGTAACCGAATGATGCCGGTTCCGGGACACCCGCCTGCGGGAACGTAACAAATTCCCCGCCGTGCGGGCTGACACCCGTAAAGATGGGAGTAACAATTCCCGTGCTAGTATCCAAGCTTCCGAATTCGTGGCCAACATCGACATAAACGGAACTGAGAGATAGCCCGGTTGCGGTGATCCGGTATACGATGTTCGCGCCGGTATCGGCCAGATAGATGAAGCCATGCGTGGCAGTGGGATAAATCGTGTCGTCCGGACTGCCGCTAACCGGCTGCCTGTTGGGCGCAAGCAAAGAGACGAAGCTCTCGGTCTGACTCGCAGCGCCGGCATTGTGAACGAACACAATTGTTTTGTCCGCTTCGCCGGTCAGCGCCAGATCGCCCCTAGGCGTCAGAATCAAGGAATCAGGATCGGTGATGGTGGTAGACCCTTGCTTGCCGGTCGCGAGATTCGTGCCGGTCAATGTTGAGTTCAAGATGCCTGCGATC
>Ga0213872_10000588_pt1 | contig 27965 bp, 23 predicted proteins | sample VelepicomBERX_R2_FD_160071 | JGI IMG/M metagenome (GOLD analysis project Ga0213872, IMG submission 160071) | Rhizosphere microbial communities from Vellozia epidendroides in rupestrian grasslands, the National Park of Serra do Cipo, Brazil - RX_R2 | ecosystem: Host-associated > Plants > Roots >...
GTGATGCAGCCAGTTGGCAACGTGTTGACTGGAGATGCGCAGCGTTGCGCGATCTTCCATGAGGCCGACGTTGTGGATGTCGGGCACCTTGGAGCAGCCCACGCCCTGGTCGATCCAGCGCACGACGTAGCCGAGGATGCCCTGGATGTTGTTGTCGAGCTCCTGCTGGATCTCGGCCGCGCTCCACGTGGGCGCAGCGGCGACGGGGATCGTGAGCAGCGCGTCGAGCAGCGCCTCGCCCGACTCGCCGGCCGCTTCCATCTGCTGCTGCAAGGCCGCCACGTCGATCTGGTGATAGTGCAGCGCATGCAGCGTCGCCGCCGTCGGCGACGGCACCCAGGCCGTGTTGGCGCCGGACTTGGGATGCGCGATCTTCTGCTCCAACATGGCTGCCATCAGGTCGGGCATGGCCCACATGCCCTTGCCGATCTGCGCGCGACCGCGCAGGCCGCAGGTCAGGCCGATCAGCACGTTGCGTCGCTCGTAGGCCTGGATCCATGCGCTGGACTTCATGTCGCCCTTGCGCAGCATCGGGCCGGCGTGCATGGCCGTGTGCATCTCGTCGCCGGTGCGGTCGAGAAAGCCGGTGTTGATGAAGGCCACGCGTGCTGCCGCCGCGGCGATGCAGGCCTTGAGGTTGACGCTGGTGCGGCGCTCCTCGTCCATGATGCCAAGCTTGACCGTGTTGGCCGGCAGCCCAAGCAGCTGCTCGACGCGGCCGAACAGCTCGGACGCGAAAGCCACTTCGGCCGGGCCGTGCATCTTGGGCTTGACGATGTAGACCGAGCCGCGGCGCGAGTTGCGGATGCCGTTGGCGCCCTTGCCCTGCAGGTCGTGCAGCGCGATCGTCGTCGTGACGACGGCATCCATGATGCCTTCGGGGATCTCGGCGCCGCCGTCCAGCAGGATGGCCGGATTCGTCATCAGGTGGCCGACATTGCGCACGAACATCAGCGAGCGGCCGTGCAGGCGCACTTCGCCGCTGTCGGGCGCCGCATAGACGCGGTCGGCGTTGAGCGTGCGCGTGAAAGTCTTGCCGCCCTTGGCGACGGTTTCGCTGAGCGTGCCCTGCAGGATGCCGAGCCAGTTCGAGTAGGCGAGCACCTTGTCTTCGGCATCGACAGCGGCGACCGAGTCTTCGAGGTCGAGGATGGTCGACAGCGCCGACTCGGCGATCACGTCGGCCACGCCGGCCGCATCGCTGGCGCCGATCGTCGTCGAGCGATCGATCTGGATGTCGAGGTGCAGGCCGTTGTGGCGGAGCAGGATCGACGACGGGCTGGCCGCCGCGCCCTGATAACCGGCGAATTGATCGGCGTCGCGCAGGCCGGTCGAGCCCTCGGCCAGATCGATCACGAGCCGGCCTGCTTCGACGCGGTAGGCCCGCGCATCGGCATGCGAGCCGCGCGCCAGCGGCGCGGCCTGGTCGAGCACCGCGCGCGCATAGGCGATCACCTTGGCGCCGCGCACGGGGTTGTACGCACCGGCCTTTTCCGCGCCGTCGGCTTCGGAAATGGCATCGGTGCCGTAGAGCGCGTCGTACAGCGAGCCCCAGCGCGCATTCGCGGCATTGAGCGCGTAGCGGGCGTTCAGGATGGGCACGACCAGCTGCGGTCCGGGCTGCACCGCGAGCTCGGCGTCGACATTGGCCGTCGTCGCATGGACCTCGACCGGCGCCGGCACCAGGTAGCCGATGCGCTCAAGAAAGCCGCGGTAGGCCGGCATGTCCTGGATCGGACCGGGGTGCGCGCGATGCCAGGCGTCGAGCTCGGTTTGCAGCCGGTCGCGCTCGGCCAGCAAGGCGGCGTTGCGCGGCGCGAGCTCGTGCGCCAGCGCGTCGAAGCCGGCCCAGAAGGTCTCGCTCGCGATGCCGGTGCCGGGCAGGACGCGGTCTTCGATGAAGCGGTGGAGCTCGGTCGCCACCTGGAGGCGGTGGACTTGCTGGCGGGACGTGGTGGGCATGGCGGGCCTCGCGATTGGCGGTAGATGTTGAACGTGAATCTACGCCGTTCGCTCCACCGGATTCATCACCGCAGAGGCAAGGATTACTTGCATCAAACGCACAAATTAGAGCCGGAATCGCCATTTTGCGACACGGCGAGGCGCACAATCCGCCCATGGATCGGCTCAAACAGATGGAATCCTTCGTCGCCGTGGCGACCAAGGGCAGCCTCACGGCGGCCGCCCAGCTCGAAGGCGTGGCGCCGGCCGTCATGGGCCGCCGCATCGACGCACTGGAGGCGCGCCTGGGCGTCAAGCTGCTGCGCCGCACGACCCGCCGTATCACGCTGACCAACGAAGGCACAGCCTTCCTCGAAGACTGCCAGCGCCTGCTCGCGAGTCTGAACAGCGCCGAGGCCAGCGTCAGCGCCGGCGGCGTCAAGGCCAGCGGCCACCTGCGCATCACCGCGCCCGCCGGCTTCGGCCGCCGCCACGTGGCGCCGCTGGTGCCGGAATTCCTCGCCGCGCATCCGGACGTGAGCCTGTCGCTGAATCTCAGCGACCGCGTCGTCGACATCGTCAACGAGGGCTACGACTGCGCCGTGCGCGTCGGCGACCTGCCCGACTCCAGCCTTGTCAGCACGCGCCTGGCCGACAACCGGCGCCTGTGCGTCGGCGCCCCGGCCTACCTCAAGCGTGCCGGCATTCCACAACACCCGAGCGAACTGGCGCGGCACGCCTGCCTGACGCTGTCGAGCGAGGCCAGCCAATCGCGCGGCTGGGCCTTCACGATCGACGACGCCGTCCAGCATCTGCGCCCCACCGGCCGGCTCGACTGCAGCGACGGCCAGGTGCTGCACGAGTGGTGTCTCGCCGGCCTGGGCCTGGCGTGGCGCAGCACCTGGGAAGTCTCGGCCGATCTCGACGCCGGCCGTCTGCTCACTGTGCTCGACGCCTTCGCCGCTCCGCCCAACGGCATCTACGTGCTCTTTCCGCAGGCCAAGCACCTGCCGCTGCGCGTGCGCCTGTGGATCGACTTCCTCAAGTCGACCTGGGGCAGCACGCAGTACTGGCAGCGCCCATGAAAAAGCCCCCGCGGCGGGGGGCTTGGCCGGGGCGCGATGCGCCGCACTTCACTTCTTCTTGAGGCAGGCGCTCATGAAGGCCTTGCGGTCAGCGCCCGTCTTGCCTTGCGTCTTGGCGTCGGCGTTGCAGTCCTTCATCTTCTGCTGCTGAGGCGTCAGCGTGCTCGACGCAGCGGCGGCGGCCTCGGCCGGCTTGGCCGACAGGCAGTCCTTCATGAAGGCCTTGCGCTCGTCGCCCTTCTTGTCGCCCGCGTCCTTGTTGCAGGACGCCATCTTGGACTGCTGAGGCGTCTCGTCTTTGGCGTAGGCCGCGCCCGAGATCAGGCCCGCAGACAGCAGCAGCACGGTGAACAAAGTCTTCATGGAAAGCCTTTCCGGTGGAGGGTGAAGAGAACAGCCGCGGCCATTCAAGCACGTCCAACGCGCCAGGCACAAGCAGCGTTTACAACCTTCAGAGGATGCGGCGCGGATGGGCCAGGGCCTCGTGAGCCGAGTGCAGGCGACGCACCAGTACCTGGATGAAGGCGCGGTCGAAACGATGCTGGCATTCCGGGCTCAGCAGCCCCAGTGACTCGGGCGTGAAGGAGATCGTCGTGCAGGTGTCGCCGCGCACGCGGATGTCCGTGCTGTGGCGGCGCAGCGCCGGGTTCGGCGCCAGGTAGGCCATCTCGCCGACCGAGGTGCCCTGACCCAGCGTGGCGACGAGATTGCCGTCGCGCCAGACCTCGACCTCGCCCTGCGCAATGATGTGAAAGGTGTTGCCCTCCTGGCCCTTCTTGTAGAGCGCGTGATCCTCGGGGTAGCGGCGCCAGCGTGCGCGGCGCACCACTTCCCACAACTCGACGTCGCCGAATTCGGCAAAGAACTCGAGCGCGCGCAGCATGTTGAAACGCTCCGAGTCCTTGACCTCGTGCAGCCGCGCCAGCGGCACGAGCTGCTTGGCGACGAGCTCCGACAAGGCCCGCGCGAAGTCGTCCCAGTTCGCGTAACGCTCGTTCGGGTGCTTGGCGAGCGCGCGCAGGATGACGGCGTCGAGCTCGGGCGTCACGCCGCCCCGCTGGCCCACCAGCGAGGTCGGCGCCTGGTGGTAGATCTGGTGCATCAGCGCCATCTGGTTCGGCGCATCGAAGGGTGGCCGGCCGGCGATCAGGTGGTAGAGCACGGCGCCGAGCGCGTACATGTCGGCGCGGTTGTCGACGTCGCCGCCCTCGATCTGCTCGGGCGGCATATAGGCCAGCGAGCCGACGCGGTGGACCTGCGTCTGGTCCGACATCAGGTTCAGCGCCGAGCCGAAGTCGCTGACCTTCACGTCGGTCACGTGGCCCTGGTCGTCGAGCACACCGAGCAGGTTGGCCGGCTTGACGTCGCGGTGGATCACGCCCTGACGGAACACGTAGCCCAGCGCCATCGCGCACTTGAAGCCGAGCTCCACGATCTGGTCCAGCGGCAGCAGCCGGTCGCTGCGGCAGAAGTTCTTGAGCGTCACCCCCGGCACGTATTCCATGACGAGGTAGGGCGCGTCGTCCTCGGGCACGGCGTCGAGGATCTGCACGACGTTGGGGTGCTGCAGCCGGCCCGCCAGCGCGGCCTCGGCCGAGAAGAAGCGCACGCCGTAGTCACCGCCGGCGCGGCTGCTCGTCGCCCACGAGCGCAGGCGCTTGATCGCGACCTCGCCACCGCCGAAGGCGTCGACCGCGAGGAAGACGTCGCTCGTCGCACCCTCGCCGAGCCGGCGCACGACGCGGTACTTGCCGATCTGCGCCGGCAGGTCCGGGGCGCTTGCGAGCAAGATGGAATCGGGGCCGCTCATCGGCGGAATGATAGCGGCGACGCTATGCTGCGCATCCGATGTCCCAGCCACCCTCGTCGCCCTCCGCCCACTCGCCGTCCGGTTTCCGTGACCTGCTCCGCCAGCGCAGCTATCTCCTGCTGTGGCTCGCCCGCTTCTGCGTCAGCCTGTCGGGCCAGATGTTGATGGTGGCCATCGGCTGGCAGATGTACGACCTGACGCACAGCGCCTGGGACCTCGGCCTCGTCGGCCTCGTGCAGTTCGCCCCCGCGCTGCTCCTGACGCTGCCGGCCGGCCACGTGGTCGACCAGCACCACCGCGGCCGCATCCTCAGCGCCTGCGTCGGCGTGCAGACCGCCGTGGCCCTGTTGCTCACCGCCGCCACGCTCGGCTGGGGCTGGAGCAGCCCGTGGGCCTCGCGCGAGGTGCTGCTGCTGATCTCCGTCGTGCTCGGCGCGGTGCGCGCCTTCCAGATGCCGGCGCTGCAGGCACTGACGCCGAGCCTGCTGCCCGCCGGGCTGCTGGCGCGCGGCCTGGCCTTCAATTCCTCGGGCTCGCAGGCGGCGATGATCGCCGGCCCGGCGCTCGGCGGCCTGCTCTACGTGGGCGGCGCGCACGTGGTCTACGGCGTCTCGTTCGCCTGCTTTGCGCTGGCCACCGGACTGGCCTTGCAGATCCGCTACGCCCACGCGCCGCGGCCGGCCGCACCGGTGACGCTGCAGACGCTGTTCGCCGGCGTGGCCTTCGTCTGGGCCAGCCCGGTCATCCTGGGCGCGATCTCGCTGGACCTGTTCGCGGTGCTGCTCGGCGGCGCCACGGCCCTGCTGCCCATGTTCGCGCGCGACGTGCTGCACGTCGGCTCCTGGGGCCTGGGGCTGCTGCGCGGCGCACCGGCCGTCGGCGCCTTCCTGATGTCGATCGCGCTGACGCGCCACCCGCTGCGCCGCAAGGTCGGCCATCGCCTGCTCGGCGCGGTGGCGGTGTTCGGCGTCTGCATGGTGGTGTTCGGCCTGTCGAAAAGCTTCCTGGTGTCGATGGTGGCGCTGGCGATCTCGGGCGCGGCCGACATGGTCAGCGTGGTCGTGCGCCAGACCCTCGTGCAGATCGAGACGCCGGACGAGATGCGCGGTCGCGTCAGCGCGGTCAGCTCCATCTTCATCGGCGCGAGCAACCAGCTCGGTGAGTTCGAGTCCGGCGCCACGGCGGCCTGGCTCGGGCCGATCGGCTCCGTCGTCGCCGGCGGCGTGGGCACGCTGCTGGTGGCCGCGCTCTGGCTGCGCTGGTTCCGGCCACTGGCCCGGCGCGACGCGATGGAGCGCTAAAAACGGCGAAGGGCCGCCGTCTAGAATCCCGGCATGATCCAAGCCAAGCAGGACCTGCTCGCCGCCCTGGGCGCGGCCATCCAGGAAATCAGCCCCGGCGCCGCGCTGGAAGCGGCCTTCGAATCCCCCAAGCAGGCCGCCCACGGCGACTTCGCCTGCACGGCCGCCATGCAGCTGGCCAAGCCGCTCAAGAAGAACCCGCGCGAACTCGCGCAGGCCCTGATCGACGCGCTGCTGGCCAAGCCGGCCTTCCAGCAATGGGTCGAGGCGCTCGAGATCGCCGGCCCCGGCTTCATCAACATCCGCCTCAAGGCGGCGGCCAAGCAGGCTGTCGTGGGCGAGGTGCTGCAGGGCGCGGCGGCGTTCGGCGACCAGCCGGCCACGGGCAAGCACGTGATGATCGAGTTCGTGTCGGCCAACCCGACCGGGCCGCTGCACGTCGGCCACGCGCGCCAGGCGGCGCTGGGCGATTCGCTCTGCTCGCTGCTCAAGACGCAGGGCCACGACGTGACCCGCGAGTTCTATTACAACGACGCCGGCGTGCAGATCGCCACGCTGGCCAACAGCACGCAGCTGCGGCTCAAGGGCTTCAAGCCCGGCGATGCCTGCTGGCCCACCGATCCCGAGAACCCCGAGAGCAAGAAGTTCTACAACGGCGACTACATCCAGGACATCGCCGACGCCTTTCTGCGCAAGGAGACCGTCAAGGCCGACGACCGCGAGTTCACGGCTTCGGGCCATGTCGACGACCTCGACGGCATCCGCCAGTTCGCCGTGGCCTATCTGCGCCACGAGCAGGACCTGGACCTGCAGGCCTTCGGCCTGAAGTTCGACAACTACTTCCTGGAAAGCAGCGTCTACGCCAACGGCCGGCTCGAGGCCGCCGTGCAGCGCATGATCGACAGCGGCAAGACCTACGAGAAGGACGGCGCCCTGTGGTTCCGTTCCACGGACTACGGTGACGACCAGGACCGCGTGATGCGCAAGTCCGGGGGCGGCTTCACCTACTTCGTGCCCGATGTGGCCTATCACATCAACAAGTTCGAGCGCGGCTACACCCAGTGCATCAACATCCAGGGCACGGACCACCACGGCACGATCGCGCGCGTGCGCGGTGGCCTGCAGGCCGTGGGCCTGGGCATCCCGCAGGGCTTCCCGGACTACGTGCTGCACAAGATGGTCACGGTCATGAAGGGCGGTGAGGAGGTCAAGATCTCCAAGCGCGCCGGCAGCTACGTCACGCTGCGCGACCTGATCGACTGGACCAGCCGCGATGCCGTGCGCTTCTTCCTCATCAGCCGCAAGGCCGACACCGAGTTCGTCTTCGACATCGACCTCGCGCTCAAGCAGAACGACGAGAACCCGGTCTTCTACGTGCAGTACGCCCACGCGCGGATCAGCTCCATCATCCGCAAGTGGGTCGAGGAATCCGGTGGCGACGAGGCCGCGCTCGCCAGCGCCGACATGGGCCTGCTGACGGCCCCGACCGAAGCGGCGCTGATGCTCAAGCTGGCCGACTACCCGCGCATGCTCACGGGCGCCGCCACGGGCCTGGCGCCGCACGACGTCGCTTTCTACCTGCGCGACCTGGCCGCCGCCTTCCATAGCTACTATGCGGCCGAGCGCGTGCTCGACCAGGCAGCCGAGCTGACGCGCGCACGCGTCGCGCTGCTCGCGGCGACGCGCCAGGTGCTGCGCAACGCACTGGGCGTGCTGGGTGTCAGCGCGCCCGATTCGATGTCTCGAGAAAAGGCAGAGTAAATGGCCGAAGCAGGCAAGAAGAGTGGCAGTGGTGCCGGCGGCACGAAGACCAAGCGCAACGAGCGCGGCGGCTTCGCCCTCGGCCTGATCGTCGGCCTGCTGCTGGGCCTGGCCGTCGCGCTGGGCGTGGCGCTGTACATCAGCAAGGTGCCGGTGCCCTTCGTCGACAAGCTGCCGCAGCGCACCGCCGAACAGGACGCCGAGGAAGCCGCCCACAACAAGAACTGGGACCCGAACGCCCCGCTGGCGAGCACCCGGGCGGCGAGCGGCGTCGTCACGGCAGCGACCGCGCCGGCGCCGGCCCCGGTCGCGCCGGCGCCCGCACCGGTCGTGGCACCGGCGGCGACGCCCGTCGCCACCGCGCCGGCCGCGCCCGCGGCCAAGTCGGCCAGCGCGCCCGCCGCCCAGGCCAAGGCGGCGTCGGCCGGCAACGATGCCGACATCTTCTTTGTCCAGGTCGGTGCCTACACTCACTCGGAAGACGCCGAGCAGCAGCGCGCGCGCCTGGCCCTGCTGGGCCTGTCTGCCAAGGTCATGGAGAAGGACCAGTCCGGCCGCACCGTCTACCGCGTGCGCGTCGGCCCCTTCGACACCCGCGAGGACGCCGAAGCCCAGCAGAAGAAGGTGCAGGACGCCGGCATGGAAGCGTCGCTCGTGCACCTGGCGCGCTAAGCGCCCATTAAGCCGGGCTCGGCAAGCTGCCGGGCTCGTCGACCCGTTCATCCTCAGCCCGCCACTGGAATCACCATGCAGCGCCGCGAATTCAACTCCCTGCTGGCCCTGGCCGGCCTTGCCGCCAGCCCCCTGGCGATGGCCCAGGCCGACCCCGTCGAAGGCCGCCAGTTCCGCCGCCTCTCGCCGCCGCTGCCCACGGCCGCGGGCAACAAGGTCGAAGTGCTGGAGATGTTCATGTACACCTGCCCGCACTGCTTCAAGTTCGACACGCCGCTGGCGCAGTGGGCCAAGGCCCATGCGGCCGACGTCTCGCTGCGCCGCATCGCGGTGGGCGCCAACACCATGACCGGCCTGACGCAGAAGATGTTCTTCGCGCTGCAGGTCATGGGCGTCGAGGAAGCCCTGCACACGCCGGTCTTCAGCGCCATTCATGTCGGCGGCGCCGACGTGACCAGCGAATCGGGCGTGTTCGACCTGGCCGCGCGCCTGCAAGTCGACATGGGCAAGTTCAAGCAGGCCTACAACTCCTTCGCGGTCTCCGGCAAGTGCCGCCAGGCCAACCAGCTCATGCAGGACACCGGCATCGACAGCGTGCCCACGCTGATCGTCGGCGGCCGCTTCGTGACCTCGCCGAGCATGGCCGGCACGCCGGGCGCCAGCGAGATCATCGACGGCCAGCGCGCGCTGCAGGTGGCCGACGCCCTCGTCAAGCGCGCCAAGGCCTGAAACGGAGCGGCTTCATGCAACGACGCGAATTCACGAGTCTCCTGAGCCTGGGCGCCCTCGGTGCCGCGGGCAGCCTGGTCACGCTGCCTGCGCTGGCGCGGCAGGCCGAGCCGGTCGAAGGCCGCGACTACCTGCGGCTGAACCCGCCGGTCCCGACGCCGTCCGGCAAGCTCGAGTTGATCGAGTTCTTCTGGTATGCCTGCCCGCACTGCTATCACTTCGACCCGCTGCTGCGCCAATGGCTGGCGCACTTGCCGGGCGACGTCAGCTTCCGCCGCGAGCACGTCGCGTTCAACGCCATGCAGCGTTCGCACCAGCGCCTCTTCTACGCCCTCGACGCGATCGGCGAAGAAGCGCGCTGGCACGAGCAGATCTTCGAGGCCTTCCACCAGGGCCGCGTCAACTACGACGACCCCGAGTCGCCGCTCAAGCTGATGGCCTCGCTCGGCGCCGACATGCCCAAGCTGCGCCAGGCCTGGGACTCCTTCGGCGTGCAAAGCCGCTGTGCGCAGGCCGTTCGCCTGACGGAAGCCTACAACTTCGAAGGCGTGCCGGCGCTTGGCGTGGCCGGGCGCTTCATGACGGCGCCCTATATGGCCGGGCCCGCCGGCAGCGACGAAACCTTGCTGGGCCGGCGCGCGCTGGTCATCACCGACCACCTGATCGGCCTCGCCCGCGGCAAGGCCTGAGCCATCGACGGCTTGGCGACGGGCTCGGCCTTGGCCGGGCCCGTTCTCTTGGAGGCTAGAATGGCCTGCAAGAACTGTGCCGCCATGACGAAACGCCACTTTCACCTACCGCTGCTGATCGCGACAACGCTGCTGGCCGCCGTGCCGGTGTGGGCCAACAAGGCCGATCGCGCGCAGAACCTCAACGTCTCCAGCGACACGCAGACCACCGCCGATGTTTCCGGTGCCAGCACGGCCGTATTCAAGGGCAACGTCGTCATCACCCAAGGCACGATGCGGCTGCAGGCTGCGGTCGTGCGCGTGACGGAAACGCCCGAAGGCTACTACCAGGCCTTTGCCGATGGCACGGCCGAGGAGCAAGTGACCTTCCGCCAGGCGCGCGACGTGCCGGACGAATGGATCGACGGCCGGGCCGACCGCATCGAATACGACACGCGCGCCGACACGGTGCGCCTGGTCGGCCGCGCCACGCTGCGCCAGCTGCGCGGCACCAGCACCGGCAGCGAAGTCAACGGCGGCGTCATCGTCTACGACAACCGCACCCAGCAGGTCACCGTGGACGGCAACCCGCCCGGTGCCACCGGCCGCGACCGCGTGCGCAGCGTGTTCATGCCGCGCGCCGCCAGCGCGCCGGCTCCAGACGCCGCGGCCTCTGCCGTCACGCTCCAGCCCAGCACGGCCCTGCGGTCGGGCAAGGGCTCATGAGCGCGGCAGCCGCAACAAGCCGCCTCGAAGCCGAGGGCCTGGCCAAGACCTACGGCGTGCGCAAGGTCGTGCGCGACGTCCACGTCGACGTGCACAGCGGCGAAGTCGTCGGCCTGCTCGGCCCCAACGGCGCGGGCAAGACCACGAGCTTCTACATGATCGTCGGCCTCGTGCGCGCCGACGCCGGCGAGATCCGCATCGACGGCAGGCCGGTCCAGGGCCTGCCCATCCACCAGCGCGCGCGCCTGGGGCTCTCCTACCTGCCGCAGGAGGCCTCGATCTTCCGCAAGCTCACGGTCGAGGAAAACATCCGCGCCGTGCTCGAGCTGCAGCAGGACGAGAACGGCCGCGCGCTGCCGGCCAAGCGCATCGACGAGATGCTCGAGAAGCTGCTGCTCGAGCTCTCGATCGAGAAGCTGCGCGCCAGCCCCGCGCCGGCGCTCTCGGGCGGCGAGCGGCGCCGCGTCGAGATCGCCCGTGCGCTGGCCACGCAGCCGCGCTTCATCCTGCTCGACGAGCCCTTTGCCGGCGTGGACCCGATCGCCGTGCTGGAGATCCAGCGCATCATCGGCTTCCTGCGCGAGCGCGGCATCGGCGTGCTCATCACCGATCACAACGTGCGCGAGACGCTGGGCATCTGCGACCGCGCCTACATCATCAGCGAAGGCGCAGTCCTGGCCGAAGGCACGCCTGCCGAGATCGTGGACAACGCCGACGTGCGCAAGGTCTACCTCGGCGAGCACTTCCGGATGTAATAGGGCGTCGTGATGAAGCCCTCGCTGCAGGTACGACTCAGTCAGCACCTGGCGCTGACGCCGCAGCTGCAGCAGTCCATCCGCTTGCTGCAGCTCTCGACGCTGGAGCTGCACCAGGAGGTGCAGCAGATGCTCGACCAGAACCCGCTGCTCGAGGCCGAAGAAGACTTCGGCGTGGCCGCGTCGGAGCTCGGCGAGCTGCGCGACAACGCGAGCACCACGGCTGCCGACAACGAGTTCGATGGCGGCACCAGCGGCACGGACGACGCCGGCGAGAACGCCAGCGAAATGCGCGCCGAGGACTTCGGCACGACCGAGCGCGAGGACTGGGAGAACGGCACCGAGAGCGACGACTTCGACGGCATCCGCGAAATGCCGGCCCAGGCCGCCTCCAGCGGCGATGACGACGGCGAGCGCACCGACAACGACAGCGCCGGGATCAGCCTGCAGGAGCACCTCGTGCAGCAGCTCGCCGGCATGAGCCTGAGCGAGATCGACCGCGCCGCGCTGCGCGTGCTGATCGAGTCGCTCAACGAAGACGGCTGGCTCGAAGACAGCCTCGAGGACATCGCCACCGCGTTCGCGCCCGATGACGACGAGGCACGCGACGAGCTGCTCGACCACCTGCGCATCGCCCTGCAATGGCTGCAGAACATGGACCCCGCCGGCATCGGCGCGCGCAGCTTGAGCGAATGCCTGCTGCTGCAGCTGCGGGGCCGCCCGCGCAGCCCGGCGCTGGTCATCGCCACCATCATCTGCAAACAGCACCTCGAGCTGCTCGCCAAGCGCGACCTGCGCCGCCTGATGCAGCTCACCGGTGCCGACGAGGAGCTGCTGCGCGAAGCGCAGGCGCTGATCGCCAGCCTCGAGCCCAAGCCGGCGCGCGGCTTCTCGCAGGACGCGGCGGCGGCCGTCGTGCCCGACGTCATCGTGCGGCGCGTGGGCCGCGAACTGCGCGTGCTGCTCAACCCCGACGTCGCGCCGCGCCTGCGCATCAACGAGCTCTACGCCAACGCGCTGCGCGCGACGCGCGGCGGCATCACCAACAGCCCGCTCGGCGGCCAGCTCCAGGAAGCGCGCTGGTTCATCAAGAACATCCAGCAGCGCTTCGAGACCATCCTGCGCGTCTCCCAGGCCATCGTCGAGCGCCAGAAGGGCTTCTTCACGCACGGCGAGCTGGCCATGAAGCCGCTCGTGCTGCGCGAGATCGCCGACGAGCTCGGCCTGCACGAGTCGACCATCTCGCGCGTGACCACGGCCAAGTACATGGCCACGAGCTTCGGCACCTTCGAGCTCAAGTACTTCTTCGGCTCGGGCCTGGCCACCGAGGCCGGCGGCAACGCCTCCAGCACGGCCGTGCGCGCCCTGATCAAGCAGTTCGTCGCCGCCGAGGACCCGGCCAAGCCCTTGTCGGACAGCACCTTGTCGACCATGCTCGAGGAACAGGGCATCCAGGTCGCGCGCCGTACTGTGGCCAAGTACCGCGAGGCGCTCAAGATCGCGCCGGCCAATCAACGCAAGTCACTCTGAGGCACTGACGCCATGAAGCACCTCCTCGCCTGCACCGCGCTGGCCTGTGCCACGCTTTGCGCCGCGCTGCCGGCCCACGCCGCCCCGGCCACCTTGTCGGACTGCCGGGCACTCGCCGACGCCAACGCGCGCCTGGCCTGCTACGACGCGCTGCCGCTGCCGAGCAGCACGGCGGCCGCCACCCAGCCGGTCGCGCCCGCCGCACCGGCCGCCGCCCCCCCGCCCGCGCAGGAACCCGCCGGCGGCTGGTTCGGGCTCTCGCGGCCCACGGCTGCCGAGAAGGAGATCGCCAGCACCGTGCCCGGCCACTTCACCGGCTGGCACAAAGGCACGGTCTTCAAGCTCGCCAACGGCCAGGTCTGGCAGGCGACCGATGACGACTCCACCTATTACGAAGCCGACGACCCCAAGGTCACCATCAAGCCCGGCATGCTCGGCGCCTACCTGTTGACCGTCGAAGGTCTCGGCATCTCACTGCACGTTCGCCGCCTCCAATGAAGTCCGCCACGCTCCACTTGTTCGTCGCCTGCGCTGGCGGCGTCGAACCCTTGCTCGCCGAAGAAGTCGCGGCCATCGCCCCCAAGTGCCGCATCGAGGCCCAGCGCGGTGGCGTCGCCGTGCGCGGCGACGCCGAGACCGTCATGCGCCTGAACCTGTACAGCCGGCTCGGCCAGCGCGTGCTCGTCGAGCTCGCGTACGGGCCGTACCGCCACGAGGACGATCTCTACGGCCTCGCGCGCAAAGTCGACTGGCGCGACTGGATCACGCCCGAGCAGACGCTCAAGGTCGACGTGACGGCGCAGCGCTCGCCGCTGCACAGCCTCAATTTCGCGGCGCTGCGCGTCAAGGACGCGATCTGCGACCAGCTGCGCGAGCACCTCGGCGCCCGCCCGAGCGTGGACACGCGCGCGCCCGACCTGCCCGTCGTCCTGCACCTCGGCCCCGAGATCGCCACGCTCTACGTCGACACCTCCGGCGAGCCGCTGTTCAAGCGCGGCTGGCGCGAGGACAAGGGCGATGCCCCGCTCAAGGAGACCCTGGCCGCCGCCATGCTCGCCGCCGCCGGCTGGGACGGCAGCGCGCAAAGCGGCGCCCTGCTCGACCCCTGCTGCGGCTCCGGCACCATCGCCATCGAGGCCGCGCAGATCGCCTGCGGCATCGCGGCCGGCGGCCAGCGCCGCTTCGCCTTCGAGCGCCAGCGGCCCTTCCAGCCGCTGCGCACGCGCTGGGCCGAGCTCAAGAAGGAAGCCAAGGCCGCCGAACACGCGCCCGCCGTGCCCATCTACGCCAGCGACGTGGCCTTCCGCATGGTCGACTTCTCGCGCCGCAATGCCGAGCGCGCCGGCGTGGCCCAGCACATCCAGTTCAACGGCGGCGACGCGCTCGAACGGCCTGCGCCGCAACTGCCCGAGGGCCTCTCCGGCGCCATCATCATGAACCCGCCCTACGGCGAGCGCATCGAGGTGCGCGGCAAGGCCGCCGCCGTGCGCGCGGTCTCGGGCTCGGAACAGCGCGATGCCGACGACGACTTCTTCCCGCGCCTGGCCGCCCACTGGAAACGCGCCTTCACCGAGCAGCCCTGGACCGCCTGGATGCTCTGCCCGGACATGAAGCTGCCGAGCAAGATGCGCCTCAAGGAGTCGCGCCGCGTGCCGATGTGGAACGGCCCGATCGAATGCCGGCTGTTCCGCTTCGACCTCGTCAAGGGCTCGGCGCGCTGACTCAGTCGGCTGCGGCCAGGTAGGCCCGCACGACCCGCGTCAACTCGTCGCGCAGTGCGGCGGCATCGATGGCTGCGGGCGCGCCGGTCATGAGGCTTTGCGAGATCCAGCCGTAGCTCGTGGCGTGCACCATGCGCGCCACGGCCGCGAGCCGCGCCGGCGGATCGCCCGCCGAACCGAGCGCCTCGGTCCACATCTGCACCCATTGCTCGTAGTGCGCGCGGTAGGCCGCCGGCGTGGAGATCTGGCGTTCGAGCAGGAACAGCGCCGACCACGTCGCGGCATCCGCGCAAATGGCGTCGACGAGTTGCACGACCAGCGCTGCGGCGATGTCCGCGCGCGGCTGGCCGGCCAGCGGGGCACAGACAGCGCGCCCATCGCGCTCGACGCCGCGCACCGCCTCGCTGATGCACTTGGCCGCGAGCGAGCGCATATTGCCGAAGTACTCGTAGAAGGTCCCGACGCCCACGCCAGCCACTGCCGCGACCTCGCGGATCGTCGTGCGGGCGTAGCCGCGTTCAAGCAGAACCCGAACAAAGGCCTGCTGCAGCGCCTCGGCGCTCAGGCGCGCGCGCGCCTGCCGCGGGCGGCGCCGCACGACCGGCGCCTCGGCCGGCAGGCCCGCTTCGCTCGCTGGAATCCGAACACCTCGCGTGGCCATCGCGCCTAGACTTTTCTGATCTTTCGAAGATCGGACGAGGCTAGCATGACCTGGCAGACCCACGCGGTGTTCAACCAGTTCGACGAACTGCACGACTACAACCTGTTCGCGACCGACGCCGCGCTGGCCGAGGCCGTGGAGGCCGGCGGCGCCGGCTGGTCGCGCGCCGCGCTCGACGCCTTCGGCGTCGAGGTCGGCAGCGCGCAGAGCTTTGCCGAGGCGGCCAGCGCCAATCACCATCTGCCCGAGCTGCAGCTGTTCGACGCGCGCGGCCGCCGCATCGACCGCGTCGAGTTCCATCCGTCCTGGCACGCCCACCTGGCGCGCTATCGCGAGGGTGGCTGGGTCTCGCGCTCCTTCGACACCGCGCAGCCCGGCCGCTGGACGGCCCAGCTCGCCGCCTTCTACCTGCACGCGCAGGTGGAGTCCGGCTCGGGCTGCCCGGCCACGATGACCTGGGCCGCCATCCCGCTGCTGCAGCGCGAGCCGGCACTGTGGGCGCAGGTCGGTGAAAAGCTGCTGTCGACCGACTACGACCCGCGCGACCTGCCGATCGCGCAGAAGCGCTCGATCTATATCGGCATGGGCATGACCGAGAAGCAGGGCGGCTCCGACGTGCGCGCCAACACGACCACGGCCGTGCCCGTCGGCGCCGGCGGCCGCGGCGCGACCTACCGCATCCGCGGCCACAAGTGGTTCTTCTCGGCGCCGATGTGCGATGCCCATCTCGTCGTCGCGCAGATCGAAGGCGCCGGCCCCTCGTGCTTCTTCGTGCCACGCTGGCGCGCCGACGGCAGCAAGAATCCCGTGCAGATCCAGCGGCTCAAGGACAAGGTCGGCAACAAGAGCAATTCCAGCAGCGAGGTCGAGTTCCTCGACGCCGAGGGCGTCCTCATGGGCGAGCTCGGCCGCGGCATCCCGACCATCATCGAGATGGCCAACTTCACGCGCCTGGCCTGCGTCACGGCCAGCTCGGCCTTCGTGCGCCAGGCGCTCGTGCAGGGCCTGGCCTACACGCGCCATCGCCAGGCCTTCGGCCGGCCGCTTGCGCAGGCGCCGCTGATGCGCAGCGTGCTGGCCGACTTCGCGATCGAGAGCGAGGCCGCGCTCGCGCTGACCATGCGCCTGGCCCGGGCCTTCGAACGCGACGACGATCCCGCCGAGCGCCTCTGGAAGCGCCTCGTCACGCCCGCGGCCAAGTTCTGGATCTGCAAGCGCGCCGTCGAGCTGACCGGCGAAGCCATGGAGATCTTCGGCGGCAACGGCTACGTGGAGACCGGCTCGATGGGCCGGCTGTTCCGCGAGGCGCCGGTCAACTCCATCTGGGAAGGCTCGGGCAACGTCATGTGCCTGGACGTGATCCGCGCCTTCGCGCGCGAGCCCGAGGCCGTGTTCGCGCTGCTCGCGCAGTTGCGCGACGGCGCCGAGCCGGCAGTGGCGCAGGCCATCGACGCCCTGGCGTTGCGCCTCGGCGATCCGCCCGAGCAGCTCGAAGCCCAGGGCCGTCTGATCGCGCAGCAGCTCGTGCTCGTGATCCAGGCCCGCCTGCTGCGCGAGACCGCGCCGGCCTTCGTCGCCGACGCCTTCATCAGCACGCGCATGGAGACGGCGCAATGGGGCCGCGTGGCCGGCGCGCTGGACAGCACAAGAATCGACGTGGACGCGCTGCTGGCGCGGGCGCTGCCGGCCTGAGCCGGCGTCCACCGATTCAGTCCAGCGGCCAGGGCAGCGGATCCTCGGCGGGTTCGGGCTCGGCTGGCAGCGACCGGCCCTCGATGCCACGCCACCAAGGCTGCACGGCGCCGGCGCGCGTCGGCTCGACGACATCGCCCAGCCGCGGCATCAGCAAGCGCCGTGCGCCGGCCTCGGCCAGCAAGGTCTCGGCGGGTTCATCCCAGGCGTGCATGGCCAGCGCGAAGGTACCCCAATGCACAGGCATCAGCAGCCCGCCGCCGAGCCAGTCGAAGGCTTGCAGCGCGTTGTGCGGCCCGAGGTGGATGTCGCCCCAGGCCGGGTGATGCGCGCCGACCTCCAGCATTACGAGGTCGAAAGGCCCGAGCCGCTCGGCAATGGTCTTGAACTGCTCGGTCAGCCCGGTGTCGCCGCTGAAGAAGACGGCGTGATCCGCCGAGCGCAGCGCGAAGGACGACCACAGCGTCGCATTGCGGTCCTTGAGCCCGCGGCCCGAAAAGTGCTGCGACGGCGCGGCCGTGATCGCGACACCGCGCAGCTCGAAGCGATCCCACCAGTCGAGCTCATGAATGAGCTCGGGCGCCACGCCGAAGGCCTCGAGGTGCGCGCCCACGCCGAGCGAGGTCACGAAGGGCACGCCGACCTTGGCCAGCGCGCGCACGGTCGGGTAGTCGAGGTGGTCGTAGTGATCGTGCGAGAGCAGCACCAGGTCGATATGCGGCAGCTGCGCGAGCTTGACCGGCACCGGCTGGAAGCGCTTGGGGCCGGCCAGCCGCGTCGGCGAGGCGCGCGGCCCCCAGACCGGATCGGTCAGCACGCGCAGGCCGCCGATCTCGACGAGCACGGTCGAGTGCCCGAGCCAGGTCACGCGCAGACCGGTGTCCGGCACACGCAGCCAGTGCTCGCGCGGATCGAGCGCCGGCAGCGGCACGCTCGGCGCACGCCGCTCGCCGCCGCACAAAAACTCCTTGATCGACGGCATCGGCGTCGCCGGGTCGCGCAGGCCAGGGAGGATGGGCTGGGCGTTGCGAAAGCCGCTGCCGCCCCACTGTGCCGATGCCTGCATGCGCTCGAGGCGCAGGCCGGCCGCTCTTTTGCCGAGTGATCGCATGGATTCAGAATACACCGCATGAGCACGACGAACGACCTGTCCGCCCTCCCCGCCACGCCGACCGGCCGCTACCGGCACTACAAAGGCCTCGAGTACGAGGTCATCGGCGTCGCCCGCCACAGCGAAACGCACGAGCCGCTGGTCGTCTACCGCCCGCTCTACGGCGAGGGCGCGCTGTGGGTGCGGCCGCATGCCATGTTCTTCGAGACGGTCGAGATCGACGGCCTTGTCCGGCCGCGCTTCGAACGCATCGGCTGACGCTCGCCAATACCGTTAAATTCGCCCCACTGGCGGCGCGCCCGCCCTCTCCCGAAGTTGTTGCTAACGATAAAGTTCAGCGGCTTGCAGTTGGCTGACAGCCAACCGGCCAACCGGAGGGAGAACTGGATGAAATTCGCGACCCGTCTGCTCTTGTGCTTCGCCTTGCCGGCGCTGCTGTTCGTGCTGGCATTGGGCTATTGCGTCTGGGGCCTGCGCGGCACCGATGCCGCGTTCGAGCAATACACGGCACGCGACCAGGCCATCTCCAACGGCTTCTCGGAGCTTTACGCCCAGGGCCTGCAGATGGGCCAGGCGCTGCGCAACATCGTGCTCGATCCGTCCAACCACAAGGCCTACGACAACTTCGACAACGCCAAGAGCGCCTATGCCAAGGCCTGCGACCAGGCCGCCAAGGTCGCGCGGGGCACCGAGTTCGAAGGCAAGCTGCGCGAGCTCGACCCGCTCGGCCGGGCGCAGGCCGACGCGCAGGCTCATGTGCTTGACCTCGTCAAGAGCGATGCCGCCGCCGCCATGAAGGCGCTCAACACCGAGGAGACGCCGGCCTGGCGAGAGATCCGCGCCCGCCTGCTCGACGACGTCAAGGCCTCGCGCGCGATCGCCGATGCGTCGCGCGAAGCGACGCGCCAGGGCTCCAGCCGCACCATCACCGTCTCGCTCGTGCTGGCCGCGCTCGCGATCGCCGCGGCCGTGGTCCTGTGCCTGCAGATGCAGCGCACCGTGCAGCGCGAACTCGGCGCCGACCCGAGCGACGTGCGCGAGGCGCTGCGCCAGATCGCCGACGGTGACCTCACCGTCAGCGGCGCCGGCCTGGCCCGCGCCATGGGCCTGATGGCCGAGCTCGACCGCACGCGCGAGCGCCTCCAGCAGCTCGTCGGCGAGGTGCGCATGAGCACCGACAGCATCCGCACCGCCAGCGTCGAGATCGCCACGGGCAATATGGACCTGAGCGCGCGCACCGAGGCCGCGGCGAGCAACCTCCAGCAGACCGCCAGTTCGCTCGAGCACATGACCGGCACGCTGCAGCAGACCGCCGATGCCGCCAGCCGTGCCAACGGCCTGGTCTCTCAGGCCGCCGAAGTGGCCAAGCGCGGCGGCGACGTCGTCTCGCAGGTCGTCAGCACCATGGACGAAATCACCGCGAGCTCGCAGCGCATCTCCGACATCATCGGCGTCATCGATGGCATCGCTTTCCAGACCAATATCCTGGCCCTGAACGCGGCTGTCGAAGCGGCGCGTGCCGGCGAGCAGGGCCGCGGCTTCGCTGTCGTGGCCGGCGAGGTGCGCACCCTCGCGCAGCGCAGCGCCGAGGCTGCCAAGGAGATCAAGACGCTCATCGGCGCAAGCGTCGACCGCGTCGAGGCTGGCGCACACCTCGTCGGCGAGGCCGGCCGCACCATGGGCGACATCGTCGCGTCGGTGGGCAAGGTCAGCGACATCATCAGCGATATCTCGATGGCCGCGCGCCAGCAGTCCGACGGCATCGGCCAGGTCAACGCGGCGGTCAGCCAGCTCGACCAGACCACGCAGCAGAACGCCGCGCTCGTCGAGGAATCGACCTCGGCGTCGGAGTCGCTCAAGGACCAGGCCGGGCGGCTGGCGGGGCTGGTTGCGACCTTCCGGCTGCGCCAGCGCTAACGCCGGCTAGGGCCGAAACCAGAGCCGCGCTTCGTTCAAGGGCGTGATGGACGACAGCAACGGATTGTTCAGCTCGACGCGCTCGCGCCGCGCGAGCTCGGCGCGCTGCAGGGCCGTGCCGTAATGGCGTTCGAACAAGGCGTCGAAGGAACCGTCGCGCAGCGCCGCATTCAGGCCGCGCTCGATGGCGGCGGCGAGTTCGGGCCGGTTCCGGTTCACGAAGAAATACATCGCGGCGGGATAGTGCAGCACGAGGTGCGGCTCGACGGCAAAGCCTTCGCCGCGGTGCCCGTTGAGCTCATCCCAGACCTCGATGACCGAACGCGGGAAATAGTCGATGCGACCTGCCGCGAGCTTGAGGAACAGGTCGCCGTAACGCACCGACGCGTCGACCTGCAGCCCGGCCGCGCGCATGATCGCGGTATCGGGCCAGTCGATGCCCTGGCCCGCACGCAGCGCCTGCAGCTGCGCGAGCGAGCGGACCTCGGCAAAGCGCGTCAGGTCCGCCTGTCGCACGAGCAGCAGACGCCAGCCGAGCAGGCCGCGATCGATGGGGACGCGCACGGGCAGCAGCTCGGCTTCACGCTCGGCCGAGGTCATGGTCCAGATCACATCGAGCCCGCGGCCCTGCGCGAGCTCGCTGATCGAGCGCGCCTGCAGCATGAAGAGCGGATGCGCCTCGAGCGCATAGGCGCCGCCGGCACGCGCCAGTGCGAGCTCGAGCAGTTGCACCTGGTATTCGTCGCGGCGGTCCGTCTTGGTTTCGGTGCGCGGATACACGACACGCGTCGCATCCGCCGCACGCCCGGCCGTGCCGAATGCTAAAGCCGGCAACATAGCGAGTATGCTGCGCCTGATCCTGCCGACCGGTTCGCTTGCTGACGTCATATCTACACTGACACCGGACGACGCCGCCTCCTTAGCGACGCCTATGAGTTGACCATGCCCAGGACTCGACGCATACCTCTGGCCCGCTTGATTCTGCGGCGCATGCTGGCGGCCTGCCTCGCACTGTGCCTGCTGATCGTGGCGGCGCAGACGGCCTTCGAGTACCAGACCCAGCGCAGCCGCATTGTCGATGAACTGCGCGACACGGCCAAGGACTTCGCGCCCGTGCTCGCGGCAGCGGCCTGGGACTACCAGACCAACGCCGTGACGGACATCGTGGCAGGCATTGGCCGCAACTCCGTGATCTCGCGCGTGCGCATGCAGACCGCCAAAGGCTATCCGTCCAGCCAATGGATCGACCCCGACGCGGGGCGCGAAACCGCGGAGCTGCGCGTCGAAGTACCGCTGGACTTCGCCAACGCCGCCGGCGTGCGCCAGAACCTCGGCACGCTGACGGTGGCGTCGGACACGACCATCCTCTGGGGCCGCGTGCGCGAGGCCCTGCTCAGCACGGTGCTGTTCAGCCTCGCGCTGCTGCTGCTTGTGGCACTGCTCGTCGGCAACCTGGTGCGGCGTCTCGTCGTGGCGCCGCTGACCGAGTTCAGCGAGCAGCTCAGCCGGCTCGACTCGCGCACATTGCTACCGGCAGGCGCGCTGCGCCGCGCCTCGGGCCGCGAGTTCTACGTGCTGCACACGACGTTTGCGCGCATGTTCCGCCAGGCGGCGCGCTCACGTGCGGCCTTGCAGCGCAGCCATGACGAGCTCGAGCTGCGCGTGGCCGAGCGCACGCAGGAGCTGGCCGCGGCCAACGAGGCCAAGAGCCGCTTCCTCGCGAACATGAGCCACGAGATCCGCACGCCGCTGCACGCCGTGCTGGGCATGCTCGCGCTGCTGCGCCGCACCGCGCTCGACACACGCCAGCAGGACCTTTCCGCCAAGGCCGAGAGCGCCGCGCGCACGCTGCTGCAGCTCATCAACGAGGTGCTCGACTTCTCCAAGATCGAGGCCGGCCACGTCGTGCTGCACACCCACGCGTTCGCGCCGCCGCGGCTGTTCGAGGACCTGGGTGTGGTGCTCGAGGCCTACCTGGGCAACAAGCCCGTGGCGCTGCGCTTCGAGATCGACCCCGCCCTGCCCGCGGCGCTCTCGGGCGATGCCATGCATCTGCAGCAAGTGCTCGTCAACCTCGGCGGCAATGCCATCAAGTTCACCGAGCAGGGCGAGGTCTGCATCGCCGCGCAGGTGCTGACGCGCTACGCCGACGCGGTGGACGTGCGCTTCGAGGTGCGCGACACCGGCATCGGCATTCCGTCCGAGCACCAGGAGCGCATCTTCCGTGCGTTCAGCCAGGCCGACGCCAGCACGATGCGGCGCTTCGGCGGGACGGGCCTGGGCCTGGCGATCAGCCGCTACCTCGTCGAGATGATGGGCGGCGAGCTATCGGTGACGAGCGCGCCGGGCCAGGGCAGCCGCTTCTTCTTCCGCCTGCACCTGCTGCTGGCGGACGCAAGCCTGCTGGCGCCGGGACCGGGCGGCCCCAGTGCCGACGCACAGCGCCTCGAAGGCCTGCAGCTGCTCGTCGTCGACGACAGCCCGCTGAACCAGCAGGTCGCCCGCGAACTGCTCGAGAGCGAGGGCGCGCAGGTGCGCGTCGCCAGCGACGGCCAGCAGGCCATCGACATGCTCACGCCCGCCGGCACGCGCTGCGACCTGGTGCTGATGGACATCCACATGCCGGACATGGACGGCTTCGAGGCGAGCCGCTACATCCGCACCCTGCCCGGACGCGCGCGCCAGCCCATCGTCGCGCTGAGCGCGAGCGCCTTCGCGCAGGATCGCGCGCAAAGCCTGGCCGCCGGCCTGGACGATCACCTGGGCAAGCCGTTCGACATCGACACGCTGGTAGCGGTGATCCGGCGCATCGTCGCGGCGCCGCCGGCGTCGCCGAGGCCGGCCGCAGCTTCGCCAGGACCGGTGGCGTCTGCACCGACTGCAACCACCATCCCAGCGGCCTCGAGACGCCGCGCCGCGCGCGCCCCGGTTACCGAGCCCTCGGCCGAAACGCGCGTCGCGGCGACGCGGGCCGGCGTGGATCTGGACGCCGCGCTCGCGCGCATGGGCCGCCGGCAGGCCATCTACGCGGCCACGCTGCGCACCTTCATCGACGGGCTCGACATCCTGGTGGATCGCCTGGGCAATGCCGCGCTCGCACCGGCCGACGCACTGCGACTGGCACACAGCCTCAAGGGCCAGGCCGCGACCCTGGGCGCCGGTGCGCTGGCCGAACAGGCTGCGGTGGCGGAAACGCGACTGGCCGGCGCCGATATCGGCGCAGCGCTGGGTCTCGACGCCGCGGCGCGGACGCAACTGCTCGCCGGCCTCTCGGCCGCGGTAGCGCAGGCCCGCCCGGCGTTGGCCGCGCTGGCGGACCAGTTGCAGGCCGATGTCGGCCCGCCGCCGCCGCCCGCGCCAGCGAGCGCAGCGCCTGCCCACGATGTTGATGATGCGGCCCGGCAAGCGTTACAGACACGCCTGCGCGACCTGGCCAGCGCCCTGCAAGAATCAGACATGCGCGCCACCGACCTGGCCATCGAACTGCGCGAGCGTTTCGGCACCGCGCTCGGCACGCGCGCGGCAACGCTCGAAGCCCTGGTCACTGCGCTGGACTTCCGCGCCGCCCTGGACCAGGTGCGCGAAATCATTGAGGAGCAAGCTGCATGAAGCACGCAGCACGAGGCCTTTCCACCGGGAGGCAACCATGAGCATGGACCTTCGCGACATGGCGCCGGAGGGCACCTGTTTCATCTCGCCGCCCGATCCGGCGGCGCCCGACGGCGGCGCCAAGCCACGCCTGCTCGTCATCGACGACGACGCCGTCACCATCCAGGCACTCTACCGAGCCTTCGCCGAAGACCACCAGGTGCTGATGGCCACGAGCGGCGAGCTCGGCCTGGAGCTGTGCGCGACGCGCGCGCCGGACCTTGTCCTGCTCGACGTGATGATGCCGGACATGGACGGCTTCGAGGTCTGCCGGCGCCTCAAGGCCGATCCGGCCACGCGCGACACGCCGATCATCTTCGTCACCGGCCACGACGACAGCGCGGCCGAGGCGCGCGGGCTCGAACTGGGCGCCTCGGACTTCATCGGCAAGCCGATCAACCCGCCCGTCGTGCGCGCGCGGGTGCGCAGCCAGCTCATCGTCAAGGCCCACGTCGACCTGCTGCGCCACTTCGCCTACGTGGACGGCCTGACGGGCGTGTACAACCGCCGCCACTTCGACCAGCAGCTCGACATCGAGCGCAGCCGCGCCAAGCGCTCCGGCGGCGTGCTGAGCGTGTTGATGGTCGATGTCGACCACTTCAAGCGCTACAACGACCACTACGGCCATCAGGCCGGTGACGACACGCTGCGCCGTGTTGCCAGCGCGCTGCGCAGCACGCTCAAGCGCCCTGGCGACCTCGTCGCGCGCTATGGCGGCGAGGAGTTCGCCTGCATCCTGCCGGGCACCGACCTCGCCGGTGCGCAGGCCGTGGGCGAGCAGCTGCGCGCTGCGGTGCATGCGCTCGCGATCGAGCACACCGCATCACCGAGCGGCACGCGCGTCACGATCAGCGTCGGCGCCTGCACCGAGCGCCTCGGCACGGCCGGCGGCGCCGCTGCATTGCTGCAGCACGCCGACGCCGAGCTCTATCGGGCCAAAGCCGAGGGCCGCGACCGTGTGTCAGCCACGGAGCTCTAGCCGAGCTTGAAGGGCAGTTCGCGCGGGGTCTTGCCGGTCAGTGCGGCCACGGCGTTGGCGTAGGCCGGCGCCAGCGGCGGCAGACCCGGTTCGCCCATGCCGGTGGGCGCGTCCTGGCTGGGCACGATGTGCACCGCGATCTCGGGCATCTGCGGCATGCGTGCGACGGTGTAGTCGTAGAAGTTCGACTGCTGCACCACGCCGTCCTTGAGCGTGATGGCCGCGCCGGGCAGCGTCGTGCCGATGGCCATCAGCGCCGCGCCCTGGACCTGCGCCTCGACGTTGAGCGGATTGACCGCGCGGTTGCAGTGCACGCCCGCGGTGACGCGGTGCAGGCGCGGCTGGCCGTCCTCCAACGAGGCCTCGACGACGTAGGCCACGACCGAATCGAAGCTCGAATGCACCGCCACGCCCCAGGCATGGCCGGCCGGCAGCTTGCGCCGGCCGTAGCCCGACTGCGCCACGACCAGCTGCAGCGCCGCCTTGTGGCGATCGTTCTTGCTGCCGAGCAGCTTCATGCGATAGGCCACCGGGTCCTGCTTGGTCTGCCGCGCGATCTCGTCGACCAGCGTCTCCATCACATAGGCCGTGTGCGTATTGCCGACCGAGCGCCACCACAGCACGGGCACATTGACCTTGGGGTGGTGGACGTCGACGGCCAGCGGCAGCTCGTAGGCCGTGTCGGCCACGCCCTCGACCGTCGTCGCGTCGACGCCGTTCTTGACCATGAACTGCTCGAACGGCGTGCCCGCCACGATGGACTGGCCGACGATGCGGTGCTGCCACGCCAGCACCTTGCCCTGCGCGTCGAAGCCGATCTCGGCGCGGTGCAGGTGCATGGGCCGGTAGTAACCGCCCTTGATGTCGTCCTCGCGCGTCCACATCACGTGCAGCGCTTCCTTGCGGCCCTTGTCGCGCCAGACCTTGGCGATCTGGGCGGCCTCGAAGAGGTAGTCGCTCGTCGGCACGGCGCGCCGGCCGAAGCCGCCGCCGGCCATCATCGTGTGCATGACGAGCTGCGCGGGCTTGAGGCCCAGCACCGAGGCCATGGTCATCTGGTCGACCGTCTGGAACTGGCTGCCGACCCAGACTTCGGCGCCGCCGGCCGTGCACTCGATCGTGCAGTTCAGCGGCTCCATCGGCGCATGGGCGAGGTAGGGAAAGACGTATTCGGCGCTGATCTTCATCGGCGCGTTCGCCAGCGGGCCCGTGTCGCCCTGCCGCGCCACGTTGCCGGGCTGGCCGGCCAGCTCGCGGTACTGGGCGAGCTGCTTGTCGCTGTCGACCTTCTCGACGCCGTCGAGGTTCCACGTTACCTGCAGGGCTTCGCGGCCCTGGCGCGCGGGCCAGAAGCCATCGGCCACGATGGCCACGCCGCTGGCGCCGCGGTCCAGCGGCACTTCGAAGATGTCGACCACGCCGGCCACGGACTTGGCGCGGCTGGCGTCGAAGCTGCCGACCTTGGCGCCCCACACCGGCGGACGCGCCACGAGCACCGTCTTCATGCCGGGCCGCTTGACGTCCTGGCCGAAGGTCTGCCGGCCCGAGGACTTGGCCGCGCCGCTGAGCTGGCGCACCGGGTGGCCGATGATGGCGAACTGCTTCGGGTCCTTGAGCTTGACCGCGGCCGGCACGGGTTCGGCCATGGCCGCCTCGGCCAGTTCGCCCAGCGTGGCCTTGTGCGCGCCCGCGCTGACGACGCCCTTGGCAATGTGCACGCTGGCCGGATCGACCTGCCACTGCTTGGCTGCCGCGGCGACGAACATCGCGCGCGCACGCGCTCCGAGCTCGCGGTACTGCTGGAAGGAGTTCTTGACGGTCGACGAGCCACCCGTCATCTGCATGCCGAAGCCCGGGTCCTTGTAGGCGTCGCCGGCGGGGGCGAGGTCGCCGCGGATCTGCGCCCAGTCCGCGTCGAGTTCTTCCGCCACGAGCATGGGCAGCACGGTGGCCGAGCCCTGGCCGAAGTCGAGCCGGTTCGCCAGCACGGTGATCTCGCCGGCCGGCGTGATGCGCAGGAAGGCCGCAGGCAGCTGGCTGTCCTTGAGCTTGAGCGCCTCGACCGGCGCGTCCGACGTGAGCGCCTGCGCCGGCAGCACGCCCAGCGCAAAGCCGCCGCCGACGCCGAGCACGGCGCCGAACTTGAGGAACATGCGGCGATCGAGCGGCGCTGCTTCCTGCGTTTCCTCGAAATGCCTGGCCGCACGGGCCATCAGGGAGGCGTAGTTCATGGCGGTCCTCCTCAGGCCAGCGCCTTGGCGGCGTCGTGGATGGCGGCGCGGATGCGCGCATAGGTGCCACAGCGGCAGATATTGCCGGCCATGGCGCCGTCGATGTCGGCGTCGCTGGGCTTGTGATTGCCGCGCAGCAGCGCCGCTGCGCTCATGATCTGGCCGCTCTGGCAGTAGCCGCACTGCGCCACGTCGTGCTTGATCCAGGCGTCCTGCACGGCCTTGCCGACGCGGTCGTTGGCCACGGCCTCGATCGTCGTAATCTTCTGGCCGGCCACCGACGAGATCGGCGTGATGCACGAGCGCGTCGCCTGGCCGTTGATGTGCACCGTGCACGCGCCGCATTGCGCCACGCCGCAGCCGAACTTGGTGCCCGTCATGTCGAGGTGGTCACGCAAGGCCCAGAGCACCGGCGTGGAAGGATCGGCGTCGACCTGGGTCGGCTTGCCGTTGACGTTCAACGTGATCATCGACTTCTCCTTGTGCGCCCGTCCGTATCGAGGCGGGCGCATTGTCAGGGCGCCGGGGATCACCACGACGCCAATGGGGTGGCGATGTTCGGTCAGCGCGGCGCGCGGGTCAATTGCAGGGCGGCAAACATTGCCGTCAGCAAATGAACGGGCTCAGGACACTGTGGGCGAATCGCTTTGCGGCTTGATGACGAGCTCGGGATAGCCCGTCGCTGCGTCGAACTCGCGCGTTAGCTGCCAACCGGCGAGCGGTGCCAGCAGCAGCTCGGCCGTCGTGCGGATCACGCAGCCGCGCCCGACGTGGCCGCCGGTGACGCGGCCCTGCGCGTCGGACACGGCCATGTGCAGGTGGGCGCCGTCGGCGCTCAGCGAACCGGCGAGGCTGAGGATCTCCAGCGGGCCTTCGAGCACCGCCTCGCGTTCAGCACCTGCAAGGCGCAGGCACGCGCTGCCCAGGCTGCCGATGCCCGACACCACGAAGGCCGCGCCCGCTTGCGCGGCGTGCGCTTCAAGGGCGCCGCGCAGGTCGTCGCCGGGCGAGAGGCGCAGGGGCAGGA
>Ga0213872_10000589_pt1 | contig 27939 bp, 28 predicted proteins | sample VelepicomBERX_R2_FD_160071 | JGI IMG/M metagenome (GOLD analysis project Ga0213872, IMG submission 160071) | Rhizosphere microbial communities from Vellozia epidendroides in rupestrian grasslands, the National Park of Serra do Cipo, Brazil - RX_R2 | ecosystem: Host-associated > Plants > Roots >...
TCGAACATATCGATGATTTGCGCGCAGACCTCGATCAGGCACTGGCAGGTGCCTGATCGTCGCATACCGGGCGGCAGCGGGCTGCTCGCAACAAAAAGCCCTATCGGCGGATCGCCGATAGGGCTTTTCTGATGGTGCGCTACGGCTTAACTACGCTGCCGAGCAAGACGCCCAACAACACCCAAGAGCACATCGATTTCATCGCAGGTGTTGTAGAACGCGATCGAAGGCCGTACCGTGGCCTCCAAACCAAACCGGCGCAAAATCGGCTGCGCGCAATGGTGGCCCGCACGGACCGCGACGCCTTCCCGACTCAGGGCCGTGCCGACCTCTTGCGTCGAGTAGCCTGACAACACGAAGGACGCAACCGAGGTCTTTGCCGCCGCCGTACCGATCAGTCGCACGCCAGGAATCGCCCGTAGCCCTGCCATGGTGTACTCCAGCAGGCTGTGCTCATAGTGCGCCACATTCTCCAGCCCGAGTTGCTCCAGGTAGTCGAGTGCCGCGCCCAGGCCCACCGCATCGGCGATATTGCCCGTTCCAGCCTCGAAACGCGCTGGTGCGGGTTGATACAGCGTCCGCTCGAACGTGACGTCGGCAATCATATTGCCGCCACCCTGCCACGGCGGCAGGCTGTCGAGCAGCGCCTGTTTGCCGTAGACGGCACCGATACCAGTCGGACCGAAGATCTTATGCCCGGAGAAGACATAGAAGTCGGCATCGAGTGCCTGCACATTGACCCGCAGGTGCGACACCGCTTGCGCGCCATCGACCAATACCCTTGCCCCTACCGCGTGCGCCATCGCGATGACTTCGGAGACCGGCGTGATGGTGCCGAGCGCATTGGAAACCTGCGTGATGGCGACCAGCTTCGTGCGCGAGCACAGCAGCTTACGGTATTCATCGAGCAGGATCTGGCCATGGTCGTCGACCGGGATGACCCGGATCTTCGCGCCACGCTCTGCCGCGAGTTGTTGCCACGGCACGATATTGGCGTGGTGTTCAAGCAGCGACACGATGATCTCGTCGCCCTCGCCGATATATTTACGCCCAAAGGTGTTGGCAACGAGGTTGATCCCCTCGGTTGCGCCCCGAACGAAAACGATCTCGTCGGGCGAGCGTGCGCCAAGGAAACGCGCCACCTTCTGCCGCGCACCTTCGTAGGCGTCGGTCGCGCGAGCAGCCAGTTCATGCGCAGCACGATGAATATTGGAATTCTCGTGTGCGTAGAACCAAGCCAACCGGTCAATGACCGCCTGTGGCTTTTGCGTGGTCGCCGCGTTGTCCAGCCAGACCAACGGTTTGCCGTTGACGCGCTCCGACAGAATCGGAAAATCGCGTCGTACCGCGTGGACATCGAACGTGCCGTGACGGGGCAATTGCGCCGCCTCGGCGGGTGCCGGTTCCAACCTGGGGCTGGAAACCGACCCACCGTCCAGGAAGTAGAACTGACCGGACTGCGGACCTGGCCCCGGTACAGCTGCTTGGGCCAATGGCGTGTAGCCGGCGCCCGCCAGACTGGCCGTATCCAATTGCCCTGGCAGCTCATAAGGTTGCGCACCAATACGGGGCTCGGTGTTTGATACTGTAGGTGCCGGATCGGTCGGGCTGTGATCCAGGAAGTAGTAGGCCGAGGCCGACTCCTTACCAGGCTGACGGAAAGACTCCAGCGCAGGCAGCGGCAAGGCCGGCGCATACGCCTCAGGCAGCGGCCCTGCGACGGACCGACCGAACTGCGGCTGGGCGACCGATGGCTTCGCAGCCGGTTCAACAGGTGCCAAGGTCGGTGCGCGCGTACCCGCTTCGAGCGGCCCCGGCAGGATCGGCTCAGCGCCGGGCAAGGTCTTGAAAAATGCATTGGCCAACTCGGCAAGCGTCCCGATATCCGGCAAGCCTGCCTTGCCGGCTTCGCTCGCAAATGGCGCGGCGGCCAATGCGTCGAGCGAATCGTCAGGCTTACTTGTAGGTGTCAGGATAGTCATGGTACTTGCCGATCTCCACGTCATCGAGGACTGCCAAAGCGTCTTCCGTCAGCACTGCAAGCGAGCAGTAGAGCGAAATCAGGTAGGACGCAATGGCATTGCGGTTGATCCCCATGAATCTCACCGACAATCCCGGGCTTTGTTCGCCTGCGAGGCCTGGCTGGAAGAGCCCGATCACGCCTTGGCGCTTTTCGCCCACGCGGAGCAACAAGATCTTGGTTTTGCCATCTTCGTCGATCGGTAGTTTGTCAGACGGAATCAGCGGCACGCCGCGCCAAGTGATGAATTGCGAGCCAAACAGGCTCACAGTGGGCGGGGGCACCCCGCGACGCGTGCACTCGCGACCGAAGGCGGCAATGGCGAGTGGATGAGCAAGGAAGAAGCCGGGCTCTTTCCAGACCTTGGTCAGCAATTCATCGAGATCGTCCGGGGTGGGCGCACCGGTGAGCGTTGAGACGCGCTGCGTATCATCCACGCTGTGCAGCAAGCCATATTCAGGATTGTTGATCAGCTCGCTTTCCTGATGTTCCTTGATGGTCTCAATGGTCAGGCGCAGTTGCTCGCGAATCTGATCGTGCGGGCTGCTATAGAGGTCGGATATTCGGGTGTGGACATCCAGCACCGTGCTGACCGCGTTCAGGACATACTCGCGTGGCGTGGTCTCATAGTCGACGAAGGTTTGCGGCAGCTCCGACTCATCGCGGCGCGCACAGGCGACACGTACGCTACCCGGATTCTTGACCTTATTGAGTCGGTAGATGCCTGCCTCGACCGGCGACCATTGCAGCAGATGGACCAGCCAACGTGGCGTGATGGTAGAAAGCTGTGGAACGGTTTTGGTTGCATTCGCAAGCTGCTGGGCGGCTAAATCGCCCAGTGCGGCGTGCTCTGTCTGCTGTTCGGCCATGCGGTGCTCCTGGTCTACGGTTGGAAAATGGGGCTAGCCTGCTTGGGGCGTTGTCTGTGAATCACCCTGCAATAGACTGGCCTGACTGATATGGCTTTCTGGCGGCACACTCTGGGTCAGCCAGACGTTCCCGCCGATGACGGACCCGCGGCCAATCACGATACGGCCGAGCAAGGTGGCGCCCGCGTAAATCACGACGTCGTCCTCGATCACGGGATGGCGCGGTGCACCTTTTTCCAGATGGCCACTCTCATCCTTGCGGAACCGTTTGGCGCCCAAAGTAACGGCTTGATACAGGCGTACACGTTCACCGATCACGGCGGTCTCGCCAATGACGACGCCCGTACCATGGTCAATGAAGAAGCCACTGCCAATCCTGGCGCCGGGGTGAATATCGATACCGGTATCAGCATGCGCGCTCTCTGCAATGATGCGGGCCAACAGCGGCAGGCCAGACTGATACAAATGATGCGCAAGCCGGTGGTGAATGATGGCAATGATGCCGGGGTAGCACAGCAGCACTTCGTCGACGCTGCGTGCGGCCGGATCACCCCGGAAGGCCGCGAGGACATCACTGTCCAGGGTGTGGCGTATGCCCGGCAAAGCAAGGGCAAAGTCCTGCACGATTTGCCGAGCCCGGTCTTCTGCGCTACCGGGGAATGAGGACTGTCGCGCTGTATAGCGCAGTTCCAGCAGCGCTTGCTGGTAGAGGGTATTGAGTGCGCTGTCGAGCGTATGCCCGACGTAGAAATCTTCACTCTCTTCGCGCAAATCGGCTGGCCCCAGGCGCATGGGAAAGAGCGCGCCGCGCAATTTTTCGATGGCTTCTCGCAATGCCTGGGGAGAAGGGAGTTCCCGCCCACCGAGATCCTGATTGCGTCCGGTCAACTGACGCCAGTCGTGTCGCGCCTTGCGGAGCCCAGCCACGACCTCATTCAGTCGCCAATGCGATGTGGTATCCGACAGGCGATCAGCATCATTCGCCATCTTCAGTCCTGTACCCATGGCAAGCCCCACAGGCGCCAACCGCCTGCCTCGCCGCGTTGGTGGCGATCATCAAGGTCGCCTTCGAAACCTTCCAGCACATTGAATACATTCTGGAAACCCGCTGTGGTGGCCGCCTCTGCGGCTGCGGCTGATCGCTTGCCACTACGGCACAAGAGCAAAATCAGATCCTGTTTGGATACCTTTTTTTCGAGGTCGCGCAAAAAACGCGGGTTTTTGATCATGGCGGGGCCGGTTTGCCACGCGACATGCTCGGTATTGGGCACGTGGCCCACGAACTTGCGTTCTTCTGCAGTACGCACGTCGATCAGCGTAACCAAGCCAGACTGAAAGAGCGCCCATGCCTCTGGCGGATACAAGCCACCGGCGTATTTCGCGCCAGACTGGATTGCACGTTCACGGGCGCGAGCAAGCAAGTCTGTGGGCGGCGTTTCCAGCGCAGCCTGTACCTCTTTGTCCAGTGGTTCGGCGAGATGATGAATCACCATGTTAAACGGTCCTTGCACGTAGGGTGCGGTTTCAAACGCCGTGAGAGTGGCACTCAATAAGCTTGGTACCGGGTGTCTCACAGTGCGAGATTACTGTTCTCTAGGCAGGGAATCTACGCGGTACTCAATATTTCATAAAAGAATTAACAATATTTTCTTAATTTCCTGGTGGAATTTAGATTCACATCGAGAAAGCCAGAAAACTATAGGCTATGCGTTAGTCAATTTCTGCATAATCGGCAGTGCAGTCGCCTTGCGATACGTCGCGCAGCTGTATGCTGCGTATTGGCGTGTCGGCCCCGGCAGACAGTTGCTGCACAGACGTACAATCGGGCGTAACATGCGCGGCAACCCCGCGACCGCGTGAATCCATGAAGCTTGCGCTCGATCTCCCTAATGCTGCCGACCTGCCCCACCCTGCACTGCAGACCGTGCTGCAGCGCGCCTTCTTCGATCTCTTTGAGCGTCAGTTCGCCGGTGCCGTGGTCATCAACGCCGATCAGCGCGTGGTGTGGATGAATGCCCATTATGCGGAGATCCTCGGCGTGACCGACCCGGATCGCATGCTGGGCCAACCCATCGAACAGTTGATCCCCAATACGCGGTTGATCGAAGTACTGCGTACGGGCGAGCCGATCTTGCTCGACTTCATGACGCACCGCGAGCGCACGTTCGTGGTCTCGCGTTTTCCGATCAAGGATGACGATGGCGCGGTGATCGGTGCGGGCGGCATCATGCTCTACGACGCCTGGCAGCCGCTCAAACCCCTGGTCGATAAATTCAGCCGGCTGCAACAAGGGCTGATTCAGGCCCGTCGCGATTTCACGCGCGAGCGCGCCACGCGCTATACCTTCGCCGACATCATCGGTGAGAGCGATGCGGCAAAGCGCATGAAGGACCTCGGCCGCCGTGCGGCCGGCCTCGATGCCACCGTGTTGCTGCTGGGTGAGACCGGCACGGGTAAAGAGCTGCTCGCGCAGTCGATCCATGCGGCCAGCCTGCGCGCTGCACGCCCATTCGTTGCGCTGAATGTCGCAGCCTTGCCCGATACCTTGTTGGAAGCCGAACTCTTTGGCGCAGCGCCCGGCGCCTATACGGGCGTCGATCGCCGTGGCCGCGAAGGCAAGTTCAAACTGGCCGATGGCGGGACGCTGTTTCTCGATGAAATCGGCGATTTGTCGCTCGCGACCCAGGCCAAACTTCTGCGCGTGTTGCAGGAAATGGAGATTGAGCCGCTCGGCGCGAACCAACTGATCAAGGTCGACGTACGCGTCATCGCCGCCACCAGTCGCGATCTGCCTGAGATGGTCGCACGCGGCGCATTCCGGGCCGACCTGTACTACCGCCTGAATGTATTGCCGATCCGCCTGCCGCCGCTACGCGAGCGGACCGAAGACATCGCCGCGCTGGCGGAAAAACTGCTCATCGATATTGCCGACCGCACGGGCGACGCACGAAAACACCTCCCACCGGCCACACTGGTCTGGCTCGCCAGCCGGAGTTGGCCCGGCAATATCCGCGAACTGCGCAATACCCTGGAACAGGCTGCCATGCTGGCCGATAACGAGGCCTTGATCGCATCCGACCTTGTCCCCTCCGCACCCGCCGCGAACGATGCGCCGGTGACACTGGCCGCAGCGGTACGCGAAGCTGAAATCGGTGCTATTCGCCACGCATTGGCGGTCACTGGTGGCAACAAATCCGAAGCGGCCAAGCTGCTCGGCATCGGCCGCGCCACGCTCTACGAAAAGCTTTCGGAATACGCGCTGGCGAAATAGCCGGCAAAGAAAAGCCGCACCGTCGTCACGATGCGGCCCACTGAAATTGACGAATCACCGTCTCCGCGGGCGACGCAACTTCCCGGTTGCCGGCCGCTTCGCGGATGCCCTAACGGGCGTTATAGGTCGACCGGCGTACCTGCAGCCGCGCGCCAGTCGCGCATTGCTGACACATGCATCAATTCGGCACCGTCAACACCCCGGTGCCGAATGCAATGGCATCGGTACTGGCTGGCTGCGCGGCAATCGCCGGCAGGTTGCTTGGCATCAAGTTGCTCGTAGGGTCGGTACGCGGCGTAGTGCGAACCACCTGACTCGGCGGCAAGGGCGCGGCATTGTTGAGATGTGCCCACATGGCATCCATCGCTCGCAGAAAGTACACATGCAGCGGGATAAACCGGGTTGGAAAGCCCGGTAATGCCAGGAAACTATCGAAGTGCTGTCCATTGGTGACTTCGATGTAATGCAGGCCCGATGCGCTGCCTTCCGCCTTCTGGTTCACCCCGTAATAGGCCCGTGCGCCCTGGTTGATCGGAATCAGGGCGTCGCTCCGGCCCGCAACGATGATGGCAGGCTTGCCGTGCAGGTTTGCGCTGGCCCCAACTTGTGCAATGCCGGCCAGGACTCGATCGGATTGTGCCTTCAGCGTACCCGTCAACGCTTGACCACTGACAGGGTCTACACCCGTGGCCAACGCACGCAGGCAGATCGCACCGTCGACGTTGTAATCCGCCAGATTGGTCGATGCCGACACCGACAAGGAGTCTGCCAAGGCACCGCCGACCGAGAGATTGTTGATGATGCCGAGGCCACCCACGCCATAACCCGGAACACCGTTCCCACTCCCGAATACCGAGGCGAGTGCCGTGGTGTTGGGCGCGGCCACCGCGCCCGTCGCATCGCTATACGCGTAGCTGTAACCACACAGATTGTCCGCCACCGAGAACCGACCGTAGGCATTGGCATAGGCCAGCGTCACGCTCAGCGTTGCAAGGCCGAAATGCGCGGCATGCAAGGGATCGGACTCTGGTAACCAACCATAGGCATGAAGCTTCTGGTAGGCATCTTCCGCCTGGTCAGCCAACGTAGTGCCTTTCACCAGGCCCTTCGCCGCCAACGCACTACAACGATTGGCGGCACGCTGTGCGTTGACCGCCGCACCAAATGCGGAATTGGCCCCAGCCAGCTCAACCGATTGCGACGCGCACGGCTGGTAGAGGTTGGCGTAGGTGAAATAATCCAGCAATGGCCGCCCTATGGTGGGCATGACCGTACTACCTTGCTGAATCGTCAACCCGGCCACGCTGCCGACCTGAATCTGTGGTTCACCGACCGCTACGCCACTGATGAGGCCCTGCGTATCCTGCTCGGCCGCTGCCAACGCCGCACCACCGCCGTTCGAGACGCTTGACGCGATCACGGTGACTTTGCCCGGTATCGCGTAGTCGGCGTAATGGCTGACACCATCTGCTGCAGTCGAACCATATTTCTGGTTAAGCAGGTAGAACGCAAACTGAATCGCTCTCAGGTTGTCGCGCCCCCAGGTCTGCTCCGGGTTTTGCTGCGAATGGGCATGCTTGATCGCAATCCGATTCGGGTAGGCCGTATTGAACGCGGCAAGATCGCTATCCGACAGCGCGGCAGCGAAATTCGCGGTAGCACCCGCAGTCTTGCGCAGGGTACGCGTACCGTCGATCAGGTTGACGGTATCGTTGCTCAGATCGTGGTAGCCCATGCCCGAGCCTTTATCGGCGTAGGCAACCGCACAGCCGTGTTTCAGCCCCCAATCGCCTGCCGTGCCGATCGCACCATACACGCCGCGCGACCCACTCGACACAGCACTGATCACACAAGGATGGGTTTGGCTGAAGCTGCTGGGTATCTGCACCATCAACGTCACATTCTGAGCGCCGCCGACGTCGTCGCCGTAAGCGATGTACTCGTCACCGGTGATCTTGCCCTCACCCAAAGTGTCATTGCCGGCAGTGTCGATATTGGGGCCGTACAGACGGCCATAGCCGCCCGTCACGCTCATATCGATCAACGCGCGGTAATTGTTGTAGATGGCTGCCCGGCGCAGCTCGGCACTGGTCGGCGCGGCTGGGTTGGCATAGGCAGGCAAGGTGGTTGCGAGACCATCCTTCCCCAGACCGCCGGTGAGCAGATCGTCGGTTTGGCCGTCGTAGCTCATGTGGGCGATATTGCCCAGCCAGGTCGGCTTCGTATTGAGGGTTTGCAGACTATCGCCGCCATCGCAGGCAGCGAGCAAGAGCGGAAAAATGAGCGCGAGCGAGCCCGCACCCGGCCTGTAGGAAAGCCTGGGCATGACGTTGTCTCCTGGATATGTACGTTGTGTTGCTTTCGTTAGTGCGACAGCACGGCGAACCGCCCCTGCGCGCCAAGGGTGGAACACCGCTACAACAGGACTTCAGAACAACTCGGTGATGCAACTACCTGACAGGCGTTGCCAAGATGGAAAGCGTCAATCGCAGGGTTACGCCCCGTGTTGCCAGGCACACCTCGATTCACAAAAATCAGCCGCTTAAGCTGATCGATCCCATCCGCCCCACCCTCGCGATTGCGTGGATGGGGCTATTGCGATTGCCTTAGAACGACTTCTTGAAACGATGGGCGAGCTCACCCACAATGCCGCGCCGGAAGGTCAGCACGCACAATACAAAGACAAAGCCGATGATGACGGTGACCCATGAGCCGAAGGACGCCAGCTCGCTATGCAGCACGCGAATCGTGATGGCGCCGACCACTGGGCCTGCCAAAGTGCCCATGCCGCCCATCAGTGTCATCAGCACCACTTCGCCCGAAGTATGCCAGCTGACATCGGTGAGTGAAGCCAGACCCATCACCAGCGCCTTGGTCGAGCCCGCCAAGCCCGCCAGCGCAGCAGACAGGACAAAGGCGAACAGCTTGTAACGCTCAGTCGCGTAACCCAGCGATACGGCACGTGGCTCGTTCTCGCGAATCGCCTTGAGCACGGTGCCGAACGGCGAATTCACCAGTCGCCAGATCAGCCAATAACCGGCCATGGTGACCACCAGCACAAAGTAATAGAGCCGCAGGGGCAGTTGTTGCTCACCGACCTGCATCGTGGTCGACAGATCGAGCAGCCCGAACAAATGGCCCTTGGGAATCCCCTGCAGGCCATCTTCGCCCCCGGTAAACGGCGCCTCGACGCACAGGAAGAACACGATCTGCGCCAGCGCCAATGTCACCATGGCGAAGTAGATACCCTGCCGCCGGATCGCGACAAAACCGAACACCAGCCCAAGCAATGCGGCGCTCAGCGTGCCCACCAGCAAACCCAGCTCTGGCGTCAGCCCCCATTCCTTCATCGCGTAGCCTGCGACGTATGCCGCACCACCAAAGAAGGCAGCATGACCGAAGGACAGCAGCCCGCCGAAGCCCTGCAACAGATTGAAGGCACAGGCGAACAGCGCGAAGCAGAGTAGCTCCATGGCGAACACCGGGTAAACGCCGAATGGCACCAGTGCACCGACGGCGAACGTGATCACCCAGGGCAGGTAGTTCGTACGGCGCTGGGCGGCACGCGCCACGCCAGCGGCCGTCTCGTTGAAATCATTGGCGTGCATGGCCTTACTCCTTGCCGAAGAGGCCTGCCGGGCGCCACAGCAGCACCAGGGCCATGAGAATGAAGATGACGGTATTGGCAAGCGGCGGGTAGAACACCTTGACCACGCCTTCGATCAAGCCAAGCGCGAGACCCGTTACGATCGCCCCCATGATCGAGCCCATGCCGCCGATCACCACGACCGCAAACACGATAATGATCAGATCGGCACCCATATTCGGGCTGACCGAATAAATGGGGGCAGCAACGACGCCCGCGAGAGCGGCAACCGCAACGCCCATGAAATAGGTCAGCGTACGCAGCAAGGGCACATCGATGCCGAAAGCCCGTGCCACATCGGGGTTCTCGGTACCGGCACGCAGATAGGCACCGAGACGGGTCCGCTCAATCAGCCACCACACACCGAAGCACACCACCAGCGAAAGGACGATGGAAAACAAGCGGTATTTGGGGAAGAACATGAAGCCGAGGTTGATCGCGCCTTCGAGTAGCTCCGGCTTGCCGTTGTAGGGCTCACCCGCCACATTGAAGTAATTGGTAAACAGGCCCTCGAACATCAGCGCGAGGCCAAAGGTGAGCAAGAGGCCATAGAGATGGTCGAAGCGGTACAGCCGCGACAGCATGACGCGCTCGATGATGACGCCCAATAGTCCTACCACCAATGGCACCAGCACCAAGGCCAGCCAGAATGAGACATGCAGACCTTCATCGCCGAGCCAATGGCCAAGGTACTCATAGCCGATCAGCGCGCCAAAGGCGCCCAGCATGTAAAAAGCGCCGTGCGCAAAATTCACGACATTGAGCATGCCGAAGATCACTGCCAACCCAAGGCTCAGCAAGGCGTAGAACGCGCCATTGTTGAGCCCCAGCATGACTTGCGACAGCACGGCTTGAAGAGACACTTCCATTTCCGCTACCTCGGGAATCTTTTCGTCCAATTCATTCGCGGCGCCACGCGGCAGGGATGCCCCGGCCCTGCGTGGTGCGCATCAACCGACTCGACTGGAGACGCCACAAAAGTCCACTTACGAGCGTCAGCGAGGCTCCCCTCATTGCGTGGTTGTCGGTGCTTTAGCACCTTACAACCACGGCATACCCTTTACGGGTACGGCGGTGAGGGCGGGGGGAGCGGAATCAATCAGCGAAAATCCGGTGACTGTCCACTGTCCGCATGCGCCCGGCTAAGCCGGGCGGTGAGCTGCCGAATCGAATTTCAACGCTCGTCCTTATTTCTTCACCAGCGAACACTCGCTAGCCGAGAGCGGCTTGAAGGCCTGGTCGCCCGGAATCGTCGCAATGACCTTGACCTGATCCCACACCGAGCGCGATTCGGACGGCTTCTTCACTTCGACCAGATACATATCGTGCACCATGCGGCCATCCTCACGGATCTTGCCGTTCTTGGCGAAGAAGTCGTTCACTGGCGTCTCGCGCATCTTCTTCATCACCGCGTCGGCATTGTCGGTATTCGCTGCCTTGACCGCCTGCAGGTAATGCATCGTGCTCGAGTAAACAGCAGCCTGAACCATCGTCGGCATCGCGCCGGTCTTGGCCAGATAGCGGTTACCGAAGGCACGCGTATCGGAGTTCATATCCCAGTTGTATGCCGTCGTGAACTTCATGCCCTGTGCGGCGTTAAGACCCAACGCCTTCACATCGCTATCGAATACCAGGAGACCCACCAGCGTCTGCTTGATGCCGAATTCCTTGGCCTGCTTCACGGCGTTCACAAAATCGGTACCGGCATTGGCGAGGCCAATCACCTTGGCGTTGGAGTTCTGCGCCTGCAGGAGGTAGGAGGAGAAGTCATTGGTCGACAGCGGGTGCTTCACGCCGCCGACCACCTTGCCGCCCAGCACCCCCACCACCTTGGTGGTTTCGCTTTCGAGCGACTGGCCAAAGGCGTAGTCAGCGGTCAGGAAGAACCAGCTATCCTGTCCCTGCTTCATCAGTGCCGTAGCGGTCCCCTTGGCCAGCGCGTAGGTATCGTAGGCATAGTGCACGCCGTAGGGCGAACACTCCTTGTTGGTAATCGCGGTTGAGCCCGCGCCGTTGATGATGACGACGCGATGCTTCTCGGCACCAACCTTGTTGACGGCAATGGCCACGCCCGAGTTCAGCAGGTCGTTGATCATGTCGACGCCTTGCGTATCGAACCATTCGCGCGCCTTGGCGGCGCCGATATCGGCCTTGTTCTGGTGGTCTGCCGAGATCACGGTGATCGGCTTGCCCAACACCTTGCCGCCGAAATCGTCGACGGCCATCTGAGCGGCGGTCACGCTGCCCTTGCCGCCCACGCTAGCGTACACGCCCGACATATCGGTCAAGATACCGATCTTGATGCCGTTGGGGCCCGCGATGGCGCTCGTCGAGAAGGCGGCAGCAACCAGGGCGGCCACAGTAGCGATACGTGTCTTCATGATGTCTCCTTGTTGTCGTATTCCAGTCGGGTCGTGCAAATGTGCTGTGGCGTATCGCACCGGGAGCCTACACGCCGAGATAACGGTTTAAACGGTCACTCGATTGGGCCAGCTCATCGGCGCTAACCGAATCGACGACCCGGCCATGCTCAATGACGTAATGCCGATCGGCAATGCCCGCCGCGAAGCGGAAGTTCTGCTCGATCAGCACGATGGTGTAACCGCGCGACTTCAGCAGCTTCACGGTCTCGCCAAGCTTTTTGACGATGACAGGGGCGAGGCCTTCGGTGATCTCGTCGAGCAGTAGCAAGCGTGCACCGGTGCGCAGGATGCGGGCCATCGCAAGCATCTGCTGTTCGCCGCCCGATAGCCGCGTGCCCTGGCTCTTGCGCCGCTCCCAGAGGTTGGGGAAAAGCTCATACAGCTCTTCCACCTTCATGCCGTCGCTGCGCACCTTGGGAGGCAGGTTGAGGTTCTCCTCTACCGAGAGGCTCGAGAAGATGGCGCGTTCCTCAGGGCACCAACCCACACCGAGGTGGGCGATCTTGTGCGTCGGCAACGAGATCGCCTCGCTGCCGTTGATCATCACCGAGCCCGCCCGACGGCCGGTCAGCCCCATGATCGCTTTGAAGGTGGTCGTACGCCCTGCACCGTTGCGGCCTAGCAGCGTGACGAGCTCACCGCGTTGTACACCGAAGTCGATGCCGTGGAGGATATGGGATTCACCATAAAAGGCATGCAGGCCGGTAACCCGGAGCATCTCGCCGGCGTGGTCTTGCAAATCAGGCATGCGCCGTCTCCTGTGCTTGTTCGTCGGCCGAAACACCCAAATAGGCCTCCATCACACGCGGGTCGGCCGAGACAGCGGCGTAGTCGCCTTCCGACAGCACCTGGCCGCGCGCCAGTACGGTGATCCGGTCGGCCAGCGTCGACACGACTTTGAGGTTGTGCTCCACCATCAGTATGGTGCGACCCACCGCCACGCGTTTGATCAACGCCGTGACACGATCGACATCTTCAACGCCCATCCCTTGCGTGGGTTCATCGAGCAGCATCAATTTGGGTTCAAGCGCCAAAGTCGTTGCGATCTCAAGCGCACGTTTGCGACCGTAGGCCAGCTCCACGGCCAGCACATCGGCGAAGTCGGTCAAGCCCACATCGGCCAACAGCGCCATGGCACGGTCGCTGTAAGCATCGAGCTGCCGGCTCGATACCCAGAAGCGGTGTGAGCCGCCCGCAACGCGCAACAGCGCCACGCGGACGTTGTCGAGCGCAGTCATGTGCGGAAAGACGGCGGAAATCTGGAAGGAGCGGATCAAGCCCTTGCGCGCCACTTCAGCGGGCTTGAGGCCGGTGATATCCACGCCGTCGTAGCGGATCGTGCCGCTCGTGGACGGCAGGAACTTGGTCAGCAGATTGAAAACCGTGGTCTTGCCTGCGCCGTTGGGGCCGATCAAGGCATGGATGCTGCCGCGCGCAACCTGCAGGTTCACGTTGCTCACGGCGGCAAAGCCACGAAATTCCTTACCGAGCCCCTGGGTTTCCAGGATGTATTCGGTGCTCATATTGTCTCCACGTCCTGCTTAAGCAGGCTCTTTTGGGTACTGCAATGGGTACGACTCAACCAGCCCGCCATGCACTGGCGGGCCGATGTTAGGCGGCCAAGGCGCTGAAGTCGAGCGCGACGCCTGTACGCGCCGAAATCTCCTCACGCGTGACGCCTGGCGCCAATTCGACCACCTGCAGGCCGTTCGACGCGACCTTGAGTACGCCGAGATCGGTGATGATGTCCGACACCACGCCTTTGCCCGTGAGCGGCAGCGAGCATGAGGGCACCAGCTTGAAATCCTCGGTGCCATCCTTGCGCTTGGCCGTGTGCTCCATCAGCACGATCACCCGGCCGACGCCGGCCACCAGATCCATCGCGCCGCCCATGCCCTTCACCATCTTGCCGGGGATCATCCAGTTGGCAAGGTCACCCTTCTCGCTGACCTGCATGGCACCCAGGATGGCGAGATTGATCTTGCCTCCGCGGATCATGCCGAAAGAATCTGCAGACGAGAAAATCGCAGAACCCGGCAAGGTCGTGATCGTCTGCTTACCCGCGTTGATCAGGTCCGGATCGATCTTGTCTTCAGTCGGAAAAGGGCCAATGCCGAGCAAGCCGTTTTCGGATTGCAACCAGACTTCGATGTCCTTCGGTACATAGTTAGCCACCAGCGTCGGCAAGCCGATGCCGAGGTTGACGTAAAAGCCGTCCTTGAGTTCTTTCGCCGCACGCGCGGCCATTTCTTCACGAGTCCAAGCCATGATGCTCTCCCTCAAGCGGCCGAAATGGTGCGTTGTTCGATGCGCTTTTCGGGATGCGCATTGACCACGATGCGGTGCACATAAATACCCGGCGTATGAATCTCATCGGGGTCGAGCGCGCCAACCGGCACGATCTCTTCGACTTCCGCCACCGTGACCCGACCCGCCATCGCCACATTCGGGTTGAAATTGCGCGCGGTCAGCCGATACACCAGATTCCCCGCAGCATCGGCCTTCCAGGCCTTCACCAGCGACACATCGGCCGTCAGCGAGTGTTCGAGGATATGGGGGTGGCCATTGAACTCGCGTACCTCCTTGCCTTCCGCCACCAGCGTGCCGTAGCCGGTGCGAGTAAAGAAGGCTGGAATGCCACAGCCGCCGGCGCGCAGCTTTTCGGCAAGTGTGCCTTGCGGCGTGAACTCCAGCTCCAGCTCGCCACTCAGGTATTGGCGTTCGAATTCCTTGTTCTCGCCCACGTAGGACGAAATCATCTTCTTGATCTGGCGCGTTTCCAGCAATTGGCCGAGGCCAAAGCCATCGACACCCGCGTTGTTGGAAATCGCGGTCAGCCCCGTCACGCCACTATCGCGCAAAGCAGCGATCAGCGCCTCGGGAATACCACAGAGGCCGAAGCCACCGACGGCAATGATCTGTCCGTTCCGCACGAGGTCTGCAAGTGCCGTGCGTGCATCAGGGTAGAGCTTGTTCATGTCTGCTCCTGTTGATTCGAGGGTCTATCCCTTGGCCGGTGCGTGACATGGGTCAGCCACGCTGTCGCCATGTTCGCCACCGTTATTGTGCAGCCCAGCCACCGTCCACATTCCATGCCACACCGCGTACCTGATTTGCCGCAGGGCTGCACAGAAAGACCGCCAGCGCACCAAGTTGTTCCGGTGTGACGAACTCGCCCGAGGGCTGCTTTTCGGCCAAGAGGCCCGCCTGTGCTGTCGCCTCGTCGGTGCCATCTGCCTGGGCCTTGGCCGTGATCTGCTTCGCCACCAACGGTGTCAGCACCCAGCCTGGGCACAGTGCATTGCAGGTAATGCCGGTCTGGGCCAGCTCCAGTGCGACGGTCTTGGTGAAGCCCACCAAACCATGCTTGGCTGCCACATAGGCCGATTTATTGGCCGACGCGACCAGCCCATGCACTGACGCGATATTGATAATACGCCCCCAGCCTTGTGCCTTCATGCCGGGCAGCACCAGGCGAGTTGTGTGGAATGCCGCGCTGAGATTCAGCGCAATGATGTTATCCCACTGCTCGACCGGGAAGGCTTCAACGGGCGCAACATGCTGGATGCCGGCATTATTGACGAGAATATCAACCGAACCCGCCTCATTCGCTGCAAAAGCCATCATTTCGGTGATCTGCTCTGCATCGCGCAGGTCCGCGGGGTGGTAGCCCACGCTGACGCCGAACTGCTCGATGGCCGCTGTCGCTGGGGCTGAATCGCCAAAGCCATTGAGGATGATATTGGCCCCCTCGGCAGCCAATGCCTGGGCAATCCCCAAGCCAATACCACTGGTCGAGCCGGTGACGAGTGCGGTCTTGCCCTTGAGAAGGTCGCTCATGCGAGCCTCCGCAAAGCGATCAGCATGCTGCCGATCTGTGCGGCACCTACGGTGTGCATATACATGTCTCCTGCACGTTCTATCGATATTCGGCGTATACCGGGCGACCCAGCCCGCCGAGGTTTGCGTGCGTTGGGCAGCTCTATTGCAAACATCGTGCCGGGTGCATCGCCTTGGCAAGATCACCACACCACCTATGTTTCAAACTTGTTGCATACGTCTGGGGGTGCATTGCCTTTCCAGCAGGGCAGACAGATCGCTGCGCCAAGCCCGCCCATACTAGGTTAGTCGGTGTTCGGATAAATCGACAGGTTGTCCGAAATTCCAGACAACTCGATACCTCACCAACCTATGCCACCATCACACCCCCCATCGTATGACTCGCCTCGTTACAATTGCGATATGACTGCACCGCTACCCACCTACCGCGCCCCGAAATGGCTGCGCGGTGCCCACGTCGAAACGATCTACCCGGCGCTCGCGCTCAAAGCCCTACCTCCTCGCTATCGTCGCGAGGTCTGGCCGACGCCGGATGGAGACGAGATCGCCGTCGACTGGCTGACCACCAACCACGCCGAGCCCTGCAACCGCCCCCTGCTGGTGCACTTTCATGGCTTGGAAGGCAGCTCGGCGAGCCATTACGCCGTAGCGTTGATGCATACCGTGCAGGCCAAAGGCTGGCAAGGTGCGGTGGCGCATTTTCGCGGCTGCGGCGGCCACCCGAACCGTTTGCCGCGCGCCTACCATGCCGGCGACTCGGCCGAGATCGACTGGATACTTCGCCGCTTCAAATCGGCCCACGGCGGACCACTCTTCGCGACGGGCGTATCGCTCGGCGGGAATGCCCTGGCAAAATGGCTGGGCGAGCAAGGCGCAGCAGCCAATTGGGTCGACGGCGCCGCGGTCATCTCTGCACCGCTAGACTTGGTCGCAGCAGGCGCCGTGCTGGATCGCGGGCTGAACAAGGCAATTTATACGCGGGAATTCCTACGTACCCTGCGCCCAAAGACGCTCGCGCAACTGAGCCGCTTTGAAAAGGAGCTCTCCTTCCTCGGTGTTTCGCCTGCTGAGATTGCCGCCGCACGGACCTTTCGTGACTTCGACGACCGCGTTACGGCTCCCCTGCACGGCTTTCGCAATGTGCATGACTACTGGACTCGGTCGAGCAGTAAACCCTTGCTCAAGACGATTACCTTGCCGACCTTGGTCATCAATGCACGCAACGATCCATTCCTACCGGCGAGCGCCTTGCCGACCCAAGCGGACGTCTCACCACAGGTGACATTGATCCAGCCTGAGCACGGCGGGCATGTCGGTTTCACTGAAGGCCCGTTCCCCGGCAATATTGACTGGCTACCACGCTGTCTAACTGCGTTTTTTGAACCCTTGCTGGCAGGGAAGACATCCGCAGAATGACTCAAGCGTCGCAACCTGTGCGGCGCTACGCAAACAGCATAAGATTGACGATGATCAAGCCTGCTGAAATCTATATCGCCAACTCTTTATATTCTTTTGGGAGCGTCTACAATGCCCCACTTGGGGTTTCCCCGAATATGCGCTTGATGGGATAGGCGCTCATACCAGCAGCTCACCGCCCGGCACAGCCGGGCGCATGCGGGCAGTGGATCATCGCCGGATTTCCGCTTGATTGAATCCTCTCTCCCGCCCTCACTACCGTACCCGTAAAGGGTATGCCGTGGTTGTAGGTCCAGGTTGCACGATCCTGGGAAGGTGCTAAAAGCACCAACAACCACACAACGAGGGAGCCTCGCTGACGCTCGTAAGAGCCACTCGCAACAGTTCCTAGAATTGGAAAGAACAATAGATGGCAACCATCGCGGCAGAAATCTTCAAGGCCTACGATATCAGGGGTGTCGTGGGCAAGCAGTTGAATGCGGATGTTGTATTGACCATTGGCCGTGCAATCGGCGCCGAGGCGCATGCGCGCAAGCAGCCCCGCATCGTGGTAGGCCGCGACGGCCGCCACGCCAGCTGCGAACTCAGTACGGCGCTGATCGACGGCCTGCGCAGCTCGGGTATCGATGTCATCGACATCGGTCTCGTCCCCACGCCGCTCGTCTGGTTCGGCGCGCATTATTTCGAGACGCTTTCCGGTGTCATGGTCACCGGCAGCCACAACCCACCTGAATACAACGGCATCAAGGTGATGCTGGGTGGCGAAACCTTGGCGGGTGACGCCATTCAGGCACTGCGCAAACGCATCGAAGCCGGCGAGTTTGTCGACGGCCAGGGAAGCTATCGCGAAGACGCCATCACCGAGGCTTATTGGCAGCGTATTGAGCAAGATGTGAATGTCGGTCGTCGCCTCAGCATCGTCGTCGATGCGGGCAATGGCGCAGGCGGCAGCATCGGCTCCGTGCTCTACCGCCGTCTGGGCTGCAAGGTGCGCGAGCTGTATTGCGAAGTCGATGGTCACTTCCCCAACCATCACCCCGACCCGGCCAAGCCGGCCAACCTCGCCGATCTGGCGCACGCGCTGGCGGTGACCGATGCCGAAGTCGGCATTGCCTTCGACGGTGACGCCGACCGCATCGGTGTGGTCGCCAAGGACGGTACCATCATCTACCCCGACCGCCTTTTGATGCTCTACGCCGCCGACGCGCTCAGCCGCAACCCGGGCGGCAAGATCGTTTACGACGTCAAGTCGAGCCGGTTGCTGGCACCTTGGATCAAGCGCCATAAAGGCAAGCCCGTGATGGCGCGCACCGGCCACAGCTATATGAAGGCCAAGATGCAGGAAACCGGCGCGCTCGTCGGTGGTGAATTGTCCGGCCATGTCTTCTTCGCCGAGCGCTGGTTCGGCTTCGACGATGGCATCTATGCCGGTGCACGGCTCCTGGAAGTACTCTCCCAAGTCGAAGATCCGAACGCCCTGCTGGCTGCGCTGCCCCAAGGACTGTCGACACCTGAGATCCAGATCCCGATGAAGGAAGGCGAGCCGCATGCGCTGCTCGACCGCTTGAAGACCTCCGCCAAATTCCCCGATGCCGAGCTGATTACGCTGGATGGGCTGCGGGTGGAGTATGAAGATGGTTTCGGCCTCTTGCGCGCCTCCAACACCACGCCAAGCCTTGTGCTGCGTTTTGAAGGGGATGACGCCAAAGCGTTGAAGCGGATTCAGGCCACCTTCCGCAAATTGCTGGCGAAGGAAATCGGGGCTGAAATTCCGTTCTGATCGCCCACTGAGTAGGCGCCATTGTTTCTCTGTTGCACTTTGGCGCGTTCACTATGAGTGCAGGGGGAACCCCCTCTCCCCCAACCCCTCTCCCTCGCGGGGAGAGGGGCCTCACAACCAGCAAGCGCGCACGGGTTTTCTACCCTCGCCCCTTGCGGGAGGGGGGGTGAAATATCACCCGCCATCGCCCATATACAGCGATCGATACCGCTCCCGTGGCTCAATGGCTTGAGTAAGTAAAAAGGGCGTGCCAAGTGGCACGCCCTTTTTACTTATGCATTGAATCAAGCCAGCTTGAGCGGCATATCACGCAAACGCTTGCCCGTCGCTGCAGCAATGGCATTCGCCACCGCAGGGGCCAGCGGTGGCACGCCCGGCTCGCCGACACCTGTAGGGGCCTCAGCGGACTGGACGATGTGCACTTCAACCTTGGGCATTTCGTTGATACGCAGGACTTGATATTGGTGGAAATTAGACTGCTCAGGCGCACCCTGATTCAGGGTGATTGAGCCATAGAGCACAGCCGACAGCGCGTAGCCGATACCGCCTTCCATCTGGGCACGGATGATGTCGGGGTTGATCGCCACACCGCAGTCCACCGCACACACCACGCGATCGACGTGGAAGCTGCCGTCGGCCTTCACCGTCACCTCGGCCACTTCCGCCACATAGCTGTTGAATGATTCGACGACTGCCACGCCACGACCGCGCTTCCCGCCGGCCTTGCCGGGCGCCAGCGGCTTATCCCAGCCCGCCTTTTCGGCCGCCAGCCGCAATACGCCGGCATGACGCGGGTGGTGTTCGAGCATCGCAAGGCGGTAGGCCACCGGGTCCTTACCGGCCATGGCGGCCAGCTCGTCCACAAAGGTTTCTGTCGAGAAGCCCGTATGCGTATGACCGACCGAACGCCACCATTGCACCGGTACCTGCTTCTTGGGCGTATGCAGCTCGACCTGCAGATTGGGCACGCTGTAGGGCAGATCGGCAGCGCCTTCGACCGAGGTACCATCGATGCCGTTCTTGACGCCGAAGGCCTCGAAGGGCGTGCCGCTGAGGATGCTCTGGCCCACGATGCGATGCTGCCAGCCGACCAGTTGGCCGTTGGCATCGAGCCCAGCTTCGAGCCGATGCACGTAAAGCGGCCGATAGTAGCCTGCACGCATATCGTCTTCACGCGCCCACACAAGCTTCACCGGCGCCCGGCCGCCAATCGCCTTGACGATGCGTGCACATTCGACGACGTAGTCGCAGTTCGGGTTGGCACGTCGCCCAAAGCTACCGCCTGCGTAGAGCATATTGATCTTGACCGCTTCGGGCTTCAGCCCCAGCGTCGCGGCAATCGCGCCTTGATCAACCGTCTGGAACTGCTCGCCATTCCAGACTTCGGCGCCTGCCGCCGTCTGGTGGATCACGCAGTTCATGGGCTCCATCGACGCATGGGCGAGGTAGGGGAAGTGATAGTCCGCGTGCAATGTCTTGGCAGCACCCTTGATGGCACCTGCTGCGTCTCCCTTACTGGTGGCCGCGGCACCCGGCTGATCGAGCAAAGCGGTGTACTCGGCGATCAGCTCCGGGCTACCCTGGGCCATCGCACCCGATTCGTCCCAGTCCACCTTCAGCGCCTCGCGGCCCTTGTGTGCCTGCCAATATCCCTTGGCGAGCACGGCCACGCCCGTTTCGATGGCAACGACGTCGACCACACCGCGCACCTGCTTGGCAGCGGTAGCATCAAACGACTTCACCTTGGCGCCAAAGCGCGGCGGATGGGCCACCACGGCGGTCAACAGACCCGGGAACTGCACATCCTGCGTGAACTTGGCGCGGCCCGTGGTCTTATCGGCCGAATCTTTGCGCGGCGCATGCTTGCCCACCAGCGTGAAGTCCTTCGGGTCCTTCAGCTTGACGTCTTTCGGCACCTCCAGCGTCGAAGCAACGGCGACCAGCTCACCAAAGTGCGCATGGTGCTTACCGGCTTTATCGGAAACCACACCCTTGCTGACCACGATCTGGTCTGCGGGTATCTTCCATTGCTGGGCTGCTGCATTCACGAGCAGCGCACGGGCCGTGGCACCCGCCTGGCGCATCTGCATCCATGAATTTGCCATGGCACTGCTGCCGCCGGTGCCTTGCACGGGACCCCAGTTCAGATTGTTATACCGCTTGGCATCGGCCGGCGCGCCCTCCACCTTGACCTGTGCCCAGTCGGCATCGAGTTCTTCTGCGAGGATGGTGGCGAGCCCAGTGTAGGTGCCCTGCCCCATCTCGACATGCTTGGCGATCACCGTGACAGAGTTATCGCTGGCGATGCGCACAAAGGCATTTGCCTCGACCGTAGCCGGCACGGCAGCCGCACGGGCTCGTCCGCCACCTGCCCAGTAGAAACCCACCAATAAAGCACTGGCGCCACCCGCCTTGAGCAGCTCTCGGCGTGAAATATCAAAAGTCGTCATCTCACACCTCCGCCTTGTGCGTGACCTTACCGTTCAGCATGTCGGATGCTTCGTGGATGGCCGCGCGAATCCGGTGATAGGTGGCGCAACGGCAGACGTTGCCCGACATGGCTGCGTCGATATCGGCATCGCTTGGCTTATGGTTGCCGCTCAGCAGCGCAGTCGCCGACATGATCTGGCCTGACTGGCAGTAGCCGCATTGCACGACATCGAGCTTTTGCCACGCAGCCTGCACTGCCTTGCCGGCCGTGGAGTCGAGCCCCTCGATCGTCGTGATCTTGGCCTTGCCGACGCCAGAAACCGGCATGCTGCACGAGCGGGTGGGTTGCCCATTCAGCATCACCGTACAGGCGCCGCATAGCGCCATGCCACAACCGTATTTGGTACCGGTCATGCCCAATTCGTCTCGCAAGACCCATAACAGGGGGGTATCGGCATCCACATCGACCTGATGCGCCTTGCCATTGATGTTCAACGTAATCATGCGCCTCGCTCCACTCTGAAAAACAACCGTCACCAGTATAGAAGCCGACCACCGCAATGCCAGCCCCGCTACAAAATGTTTCGATCAGCGGCGACGCAACCAGACGACACGCGGCAACGCCGCACCGTTGCGCTCAAGCAGCGCGCGGTAGCTGACCGTCACCCGGCCGAAGCGAGCATCAACGTCGGAGAAGAAATAATGGGTCTCAACGCCCATGTAGTCGGACTGCACATGGTCGCCCAGGCTGCCCGGCAACAGCTTACGAAAATCGTCGAGCGAGGCGAAGGGCTGGGTCTTCGCGCGCTTGGCAATCGCTTGCGCCGCCGCGCTATCCAGCCCCGGGATCATGGCTACCAGCACTTCGGGCGGGGCGAAGTTCACATTGACGGTGGTGTGCTGAGGTAAAGCGATCAGATAAGGCGCCAATCGCTTGGCTGAATCGGCATCGAAGCCTTTGACCATGGCAAGCTCAGCCACGTCGAACATGGGCCGATTGGCCGCTCGGCGCGGTGGGTCGAGCGCAAGGTAGTACTGGTCCTTCGCGCCGCCTGGCAGGCGGGATTCGGACCCGGCGTCGATCCAGTCGACCACAGCGGGAGCCAGCTCGGCCGACATGCCCATTGCCGTCAACAGACGCTTGAAGCTTTCAAGATCAGGTTCGCTGATGAGGCCACCATTGTTGACGAGGTTATTGATATTGAAACGGCCTTGGACATCTAAAATCTGCCCGCCTGCATTGCCTTGTTCGACCGGCAGGTTTGGGATCGGAATATTCCACGCCTGTGTCGCATTGCTGGTCTGGTTTTGACGGGCATCGTCCTGCAGCGTCAGCCTCGACAGATCGACCGCGGCGAGCGCGACGGTACGTGCCTGCGCTAGATCGTGCTGGTTTTCGACTTGGCGTATCCACAGATTTTGCCGAAAGGCCATGAAGGTCGCGATGGCGGCGACGAGCGCGGCGATCGCTACGGCCATGATGATCGCGATCCCTTGTTGGCGGCGGAGCGATGGCATCATGGCAGCAAGAAGAGTCGGGTTACGGTTTCGCCGCTTTCAAGCGACAGGGTCACCTCGACTGCGCGCGGTACCTGGTTGACTTGTGGCGTCTGTGACCAGGCGAGTTGCCATTGGCCATTGCGGTCGAGGTAGCGCAGGTCGAACTTGGTGACATGGTCGAGCAAGGGCAATGCAGTTGGGGCAGTGCGTGGTGCCAGATCAAGCGTATTCCAAAGCATCAGCTCAAGGTGGGTATCCTTCAGGCGGTAGCCCAGGTGCACCAGCTTGCCGCTATCGAAGCGAATGAGTTCGATCTGTGCACCATTGGCATCCACCGCACCCGCACTGCCGCGTACAGACGGCTGCGCCGTACCGCCTTCATCCCGGTAGGGCCGGGCCGCAACTTGCGAAAAATCGTCGTCCATGCGCGCAAGCGCAACCGTCAGCTCCCGCCATTTACGATTGTCGGCATCGAGCGCCAGCTTCACGGTCGCCATACGCGCGACCCCGCGATAGGCGATGATCGCCAAGACGCTGAAAACCGCGAGCGCGATCAAGATTTCGATCAGCGTAAAGCCCAGATGCCGGCGACGGCGATGTGTGCGGTCAGCGCGGTACATTGGCCACATATCCGATCAGAATCGTGTCGGCGTGATCGCCGGCGTTCGGTTCAGTGACACGAATCTCGACACGGCGGAACGACTGGTTGGGGGTATCGGACACCGTTTCCTGCCACGCGAACTGCATACCGGCTTGTTGCTCGGTGCCGTCATGCACGCCAATAGAGGGAAACTCGCCACGCGCGATATAGCCATTTAGCCGGTTCTGCGCGACCCAGCCGCCGACCAGATGGCGCCGCAATTGCAGCGAGCCATCGGTCACCGACATCGTTGCGCGCACTGCCGCCGCCATGGCGATGCCTAGTACCGCCAGGGCAACCAGCACTTCGATCAAGGTAAAACCGCGCGAGCGAATGCGAGACGATGTCATGGTTTGGGTGGATCAATCGTAATTCGGCCAAGCGGGTCGGCCGACAATCGGCGGCTGACCTCGCCCATCCCCACCGACAGACTGAACGGTGAATTCACGCCTGAAGGTGTAAACACCAATTTGCCTTCGATACCCAAGGGCGCCAGATTGACCTTCACATCCGCAAGATGCATCGAATCGGGCAAGCTACGTGGGCGCAAGGCGTCGTTGTCGTCGAGCGCCATCCAGTTGCCGCTCGCATCCTGCCGCCAGAATCGGTAGGCGCCTTGCCCGTCGGGCGACCAGCCCAGCGTCACTCCGCCGGCAATCGCCTCGTCGCGTGCGCTCTCCAGCAATAGCGATAGACGGTCCGCCTCGGTCTGGACCCGGTCGGCATCGCTCGGCCCAAAATGGACAGCGGCCAAGGTGACGATGATCGCAATGATCACCAGCACGACCAGAATCTCGATCAAGGTAAAACCAGCCGCCTTGCTTCGCCGCATGCGAGTCAGACGCCCACGTGCGGCACCCGTGCCGCGGGTGCGCATACATTCAGGCTTCGGGCGACAATCGGCTTGCATCACGGCAGATCAAAGCATCCACGAGCCGATATTGCCTTCGCCACCCGGCTGACCATCGGGGCCGTAGCTCAAGACGTCGACCTCACCGTGCATGCCGGGCGCCAGGTAGACATATGGGTGACCCCATGGGTCAACCGGCGTCTTGTCGAGGTAGTTCTTCCAGTTATTGGGGATCGGTGCCGTGGTCGGCTTTTCAGCCAGCGCCTTCAGGCCCTGCTCGGTGCTGGGGTAGAAACCGTTGTCGAGTTTGTAGAGTTTCAACGCCTGTACGATGGCCTGCACATCATGCCGAGCGGCCGCCACACGGGCTTCGTCGGGGCGCTTCATGATATTCGGTACCACCAATGCGCCCAGGATGGCGAGAATCGCGATCACAACCAGAATTTCGATCAGCGTAAAACCACGCTGCAGACGGCCTTGCTGCTTCATTACATTACTCCCTGAATCAAGCTTGATATGATTTTAAAAACAAAAATAAATCAATAGCTTATATAAATATCAAAATTGCACTTACCCACATTACCGCGCTACAGGAAAGCGGTGTTCGTTCTTGTCGAGCTTAGCCAATATCGCGGTGGTCACGTCGATGCCCTGGCTGTTGGCGAACGCCAGCGCATAGATCAACACATCGGCCAATTCCTCAGCCACTTCCTGCTGATCAATCACTTCGTCTGCCGGCGGCGCCCACTGGAAGTGCTCCATCAGCTCCGCCGCTTCGATGGCAATGCTCATCGCGAGGTTCTTGCCGGTGTGGAACTGCTGCCACTGCCGCGCGGCAGCGAACGCGGCGATCCGCGTCTTCAAGGCTGCGATTGTCGTGCCATCGTCGCACATCTTCATTTCACCAATTGGTTCATCTCGAACACCGGCAACAAGATGGCCAGCACGATCAGCAATACGGCGCCGCCCATCAGCAACACCATCAAGGGGCCAAGCAGGCTGGTGAAGGTCGACACACGCTGTTCCAGCTCGCCCGCCTGCTGCTTGGCCGCGCGATCGAGCATGGTATCGAGCCGGCCGCTCGCCTCGCCGCTGGCTATCAGATGGATCAGCACCGGGGGAAATAGTTTCTTGCGGTCGAGCGAGGTCGACAGCGATGCACCCTCGCGTACATCACGTGCCGCGTCGCTCACGGCGGTACGCAAAACACGGTTGCTCACCACGCCCGCAGCGGCTTCAAGCGCGCGCAGGAGCGGCACGCCGCTGCCCACCAAAATCGAAAGCGTACTTGCAAGGCGCGCGGTATTGCCTGCGCGGTTCAAGCGGCCGAACAGCGGAATCTTGAGCAGCGCCGCATCCACTGCCACGCGCACCGATTCGCGCTTAAGCGCCCAGCCAGCGCCGACGCCAGCGAGGGCCAGCAATACCAGGCCGACTAGGCCGTACTCACGTACGCCGGCCGAGATCGCCAGCAAGGCACGCGTTAACAGGGGCAACTGCTGCTTGGCGCTCTGAAACACCGTCACCATCTGCGGCACTACCCAATACAGCATGCCAAAGATCACCAGTGCCGAGACGCCCAGCACCACGGCCGGGTAGACGAACGCGAGGCCCACCTTGGCCGCCAGGGCTTGGCGCGCTTCGATATAGTCCGCAAGGCGTTGCATCACCCCTGACGCCTTACCCGACTCCTCGCCCGCACGAACAATGGTGCGATAAAGCTCGGGGAACACCCGCGGATGTCGTGTCAGCGCAACAGAGAGCGGCGCACCGGCCAGCACTTCGCTGCGCACACCGGCCAGCACATCACGGGCACGCATGTTTTCGGCTTGTTCGATCAGCACCGTCAGCGCACGCTCGATAGTCAGGCCTGCTTCGAGCAGCGTGGCGAACTGGCGGGTGATCAAGGCAAGCTCGGCGGTCGAGACGCCCGCCCGGCGGCTTTGCTTGCCGGGGATTTCGCCAGCCGCTAGCTCAGTCAGGTCGGCCACCCACAAGCCTTGGTCGCGCAGGCTGGCGCGTGCAAGCCGTGCGTTGTCGGCTTCGACGACGCCTTCGAGCGTCTTGCCGGCGCCATCAAGCGCCTGGTAGCGATAGCCCGCCATGTCTAGTGTTCTCCCCCATCGTTTTGGGCTGCCGGCGTTGCCGGCTTGGCCGGCTGCTCAATGCCAGCAGCATGATCTTCCGCATTGTCACCCACGGGCGGGGGAATGATCCACCCCATGCTGATGGAAAGCTGAATCGTCATGATGGCGAGCATGAAGGCCGTCGGTAGGAAGGCGAGCAAGCCCAGGAGCGTATGGCCCAGCTTCACCCCTGTCGTACGCGATAGCGCGTTGACCAGCACCGCAACCAGGTACAGCCCAAAGGGCATGATGGCCGTCAGCGCAATCTCGTCGGGCAGCAAGGAAAAGAGAGGAACAAGGAGGCTGCCGCTGTCGGCCAGCACCACGATCGGGAACAAGCTACCCACCCCATTCCACCGCCCGTTGAGCTTGAGCCACCAGGTGAAGAACAGTGTGATCAGCAATGCGCGCCCCCAGGCGAGGCCCACACAGATGACGATGCGGCCGAGCAAGCCAAGGTGCAGCGCGCTTGGCTCCAAAGCGGGCAGGAGTCCGAGCAGCGTCACCCAAAAAATGGGCAGGCGCCAATCATAGACATAGTGATCGAGCGATTTCGCACGAAAACGGGCGAGATCGAAGGCGTCGAGCAGGAATTTGCGCATGCAGAGGCGAAACAGCGGTCATCAACATTAACGCTGCACCGCCCCATGCAGTACAGCAAGACGCGGAGCTTACTGCGGCATCGTGCAGCCTGCCAGTGGTTCCACTTCTTGCGTCACAAGTTCGAAGTCTTGCGATAGCCGCTCTTCGCGCCGCGCTGCGATGTAGTACCACTTACACGGCTCGACTTTGAACTTCACTTTTTTGGTCGGCTCATCATGGAAACCCGCTACCGGCGCGGTCGCAACCAGCAATTCATGCTCACCGGGCGCCGCACGTACCGGATTACGATCCACCGAGTAATCCCCATCGATCGCCAATACCCGGACCTGATAAAGATGGAAGTCCGCCCGATCATACTTACGACTACCGTCGATGAGACTCGTCCCGACGGGGTTGGTCGCACAGCCCGTCAATGCCAGCAGGGCAATGCCCAGAAAACCATATCGCATGTTCATTTGATCCCCTCTCATCCAAATTTGTCCATCGTGCAGTACAGCGTACGCTTCTAACTACCATGGGACTCAG
>Ga0213872_10000590_pt1 | contig 27931 bp, 29 predicted proteins | sample VelepicomBERX_R2_FD_160071 | JGI IMG/M metagenome (GOLD analysis project Ga0213872, IMG submission 160071) | Rhizosphere microbial communities from Vellozia epidendroides in rupestrian grasslands, the National Park of Serra do Cipo, Brazil - RX_R2 | ecosystem: Host-associated > Plants > Roots >...
TGCAAGGCGTGCGGTACAGATGCGCATAGGTGTATGACATCAGTTCATCCGCGCGTTTGGTCGCGGCATAAAGCGATATCGGTTGTTCAACCGGGTCATCAACACTGAACGGGATTTTGGTATTGCCGCCATAAACCGAGGATGAACTGGCATAAACAAAATGCTGTAACTGCGGTAAGGCGCGCGCCAGTTCCAGCAGCACAACATGCCCCATCAGGTTGGATTCAACATAGGCATAGGGGTTTTGCAGCGAATAACGTACACCCGCCTGCGCCGCCAGATGGATGATATGCGTAAACTTCTCGGACGCAAGCGCCAGCATCGCGTCGTGGTCGGCAATGTTGATTTTATGAAAAGTGAAATTCGGGTGCGGCGTCAGGCGCGATAGGCGCGCTTCTTTCAGGCGAATGTCATAATAGTCATTCAGGTTGTCGACACCGACAACCGTTACCCCTTGCGCCAACAGGGCCTGCGCCGTATGAAAGCCAATGAAACCGGCGGCGCCGGTGACCAGCACCTTCATCATAAACTCCAGTAGCGCAATTGCGCCGGCACCTGACTGGCGTTCAGCGCGGATTTCACATCCACGACCCAACCGCCGTTACGCACACCGCCGCACAAAGCCTTTATGTTATCCAGCAGCACCTTGTGCGGTGACGCCAGAATGAGCGCGTCCAGATCACGTAACGCTGTGGCATCCTGTGTTGCCAGCCCATATTCATGTTGCGCATGTGCGGGGTCAACCACAGGGTCATGCAGAATAACTTCGGCGCCAAAGCTTTTTAATTCGGCGATGATATCTGGCACGCGACTGTTGCGGATATCGCGGACATTTTCCTTAAATGAAAGGCCCAGAACGCCAATGCGGGCCGGCCCACGACCGACACGTTGTGCGTCACCATTGACCAGTTTGATAGTCTTTTGCGCCACAAACACGCCCATATGGTCGTTGATGCGACGACCCGCCAGAATAACCTGTGGGTTATAGCCCAATTCCTCGGCACGCGATGTCAGGTAATACGGATCAACACCAATGCAATGCCCACCGACCAGCCCCGGCGTGAATTTCAGGAAATTCCATTTTGTTGCGGCGGCATCCAGAACATCGCGTGTGCGGATATCCATACGATCGCAAATCAACGCGAGTTCGTTCATCAATGCAATGTTCAGATCGCGCTGCGTGTTTTCCAGAACCTTGGCCGCTTCGGCGACGCGGATATTGGCGGCACGGTAAAGACCGGCGGGGACCACCTTGCCATACACCTGTGCAAGGCGATCGAGGCTTGCATCATCTTCGGCGCTGATCACCTTGATGATCGTTTCCAGCTTGTTCACCTGATCGCCGGGATTAATGCGCTCCGGCGAGTAGCCAAGGCGGAAATCCTGCCCGCGCTTCAACCCTGAATGTTCTTCCAGTTTGGCACCGCATAATTCTTCGGTCAGGCCGGGGTAAACCGTCGATTCAAACACTACCACGGGAACCGGATCACCAGCAGCGCGGCGGGCGAGCTTCAACGCTTCGCCCACGCTGCGGCAGGCCCCAAGAACGGGTGTCAGGTCGGGACGCTTGGCGTCATCGATCGGGGTCGGCACGGTCACGATGAAAAAGCTGCAACCGGCCATATCGGCAACCTTGTCGGTACAACGCGGCCGAACCTGTTTCAGGGTGGCGTCATCCACCTCACCCGTCCAATCATGTCCCTCCTGCAGGGCTTTGACACGACGGGGGTCGATATCGAACCCGATAGCAGAGTCGAAATGGCGCGACAGGCCGACCAGCAAAGGCAGCCCGACATAGCCCAGACCAATGACGGCAATTTTCTCAGACATGGCATTAATCACAACAGGTTAACGACCATCATGCATAGGATAGTGACGGAGATAAGGCAACCCGCTCAAGGCCCAAAAGGTTGATTTTTATTGCGGTATCAACCCCAAACACCAGCAGATGATGGCTTTTTGTGCATGCATGCGGTTTTCGGCCTCATCCCAGACGGCAGATTGCGGGCTGTCGATGACGCCGTCCGTTACCTCCTCCCCGCGATGAGCAGGCAGGCAATGCATGAAAAGCGCATGCGGGGCGGCCAGACGCATCAGCTTTTCATTCACCTGATAAGGCTGCAATTTGTCCATACGCGCCGCCGCGTCACTATTATGCATCGACACCCAACAGTCGGTGATAACGACATCGGCACCCTTTACCACCTCAATGTCAGCCAACGCGCGCAGTTTGGCGCCCTTGCGTTGCGCGTCGATCAACAGGGCAGACGGCACCGTAAATTCTGGTGGTGCCACAACGCACAGCTCAAGATCAAACAGGCAGGCGGCATGGATCCAACTGGTCAGGACGTTATTGTCGCCATCACCGACCCAAACGATTTTCTTACCCGTGATATTGCCCAGTTTTTCTTCAATCGTCATCAGGTCGGCCATCACCTGACAGGGATGCGATTGATTGGTCAGGCCATTGATGACGGGCACACTGGCACCCTCAGCCAGTTCATGCAGTTTGTGTTCAGAAAAGGTGCGCAGCATCATAATATCGACAAAGCGCGACATGACGCGCCCCGTATCGGCAATGGTTTCGCCGTGGCCCAATTGCATTTCCGCGCCTGACAAAGTAATGACCTCACCCCCTAGTTGCTGCATGCCCACATGGAATGAAACACGCGTGCGCGTGGACGGTTTTTCAAAAATCAGCGCCAGCACCCGCCCTGCCATGGGTTGATGCGCCTTGGGATCTTTCTTCATCGCCACGGCCAGGGACAGGATCGTACGCACATCGTCACGCGTCAGTCTGTCCAGATCGATAAAGTCACGTGAGACGGTCGGCGCGGCGGGAAAGGCAAGGGTCATAGCATCCATCAGGCAAGCAATGGGGTGGCGACCGCCATCAATCTTTGCTATGACAACGGATAGTGAGATATGTAACCACAATGTCAGATACAATCACAATACCGGAAATCGGCACACCCCATCCCTTCGCGATTGAAACGCGCGGCCTGACCAAGCAGTTCGATGAAATGCTGGCGGTTGACCATTTGGACCTGTCGGTTACGGCGGGAACGATAACCGGCCTGCTGGGCGGCAATGGTGCTGGCAAAACCACGACCATGTCGATGTTGCTAGGCCTTCTGGAGCCGACAGACGGCACCATCACGATGCTGGGCGAGGATATGCGCCATCACCGCACGCGCATCGCCGGACAGATCAACTTTTCATCCCCGTATGTCGATCTGCCGCAAAGATTGACGGTGCGGCAAAATCTGGTGATCTATGGCCTGCTTTACGGTGTTGAGGACCTGAAGGGTAAAATCGCCGCGCTGGCCGATGAATTGCAGATGACCGCCATGCTGGACCGCCGTTACGGCAGCCTGTCGGCAGGGCAAAAAACACGCGCAGCACTGGCTAAATCCCTCATCAACCAGCCACGCCTTTTGTTGCTGGATGAACCGACCGCCTCGCTTGACCCCGACACGGCGGACTGGGTGCGAACACTACTGCTACAATACCGCGACCGTACGGGCGCCACCATTTTCATGGCATCCCACAATATGGTTGAGGTCGAACGCATGTGCGACGATGTCGTGATGATGAAACAGGGCCGGATTGTCGCGCGCGGCACGCCTGCCGCGCTCATCGCCACCTATGGCCGCGATAATTTAGAAGAAGTGTTTCTGGATATCGCCCGCAACAGGAGTTTGCATGACTGACGCCGCCAACCCTGTACCCCGCATGCTGGGCCGCCTGCGCGCCCTGATGTTGCGCCACCTGTATTTGTATATGGCGTCGTGGCCACGCATGGTCGAAGTCATTTATTGGCCGATCGTGAATATGATCAGTTGGGGGTTCACCAGTTCCTACCTGCTGAAAAAAGTCGCGCATGTCGAATTTGTCAGCAGTACCATGGTCATCGGCACTTTGCTGATGGAGTTTTTCATCCGCATGAATATGACCATGCTGGTTTCCTTTATTGAGGAAATATGGTCGCGCAATCTGGGCCATTTGTTCGCAAGCCCTATCGGCCTGCGCGAATATATTGGCGGCATTACGATTGTAAGCATCATACGTGTTTTGATCGCCATCGTGCCGGCCATCCTGCTGGCCGATTATCTGTTCGGCTATTCGCTGTTCAGTCTTGGTCCGCCGCTAATCCCCATCGTCATTTTGCTGCTGATGGCCGGCGCATGGCTCGGCATGCTGATCGTCGCCATGATGCTGCATTACGGTCTGGCCGCCGAATGGGTAGCCTGGATGGCGGGGTGGTCATTTTCGGCACTCTTTGCACCCTATTACGCCGTATCTGTTCTGCCGCCTGTTATGCAATGGATGGCCCGTGCTCTGCCCGGCAGTTATATTTTCGACAGCGTCAAATCTATTTTGGCGGGCGAAGGCGTGCAGGCAGAAAATCTCTGGATCGCATTCGCGCTCAACTTGTTTTATCTGGGATTGGCCAGTTGGATCCTCAGCCGATCCTACCGCAGCGCGCGACGCCGCGGCGGCCTGATCCAGATGGGTGAGTGATCAGCGAACTGGCTGATCTTCTGATATACTAGTCTTTGGTCGTGACAAACGCGAAGCAATACGGCCTCCTGCATAGCCGCACGCCAAAACAAAGAGTACGGTCAATATCAATATTGGCAAAGGAACCGTCAACAAAAGTGTATGACCTGCAGCCGCCACCTGTCCGGCCGCATGGGCCACCGCAGCTAACGGCTTGGCCAGTGTCATCGCGGCAAGACCGTACAGTATACCAAGAGTGCACAACGCAGTTACTGGTACAACCCCATAGCGCATAATCGCGTCATGTCCATCCTTCGCAACCAACATTTTAGGCACTGTAAGCTTCATGCGCACACCCTGATTATTTAATCGTCCAAATACCCATGAAATTTATACGTGTTTCCCCTCGACGTCCAGCCATGGGCCAAAGGCCCATCTCCATAAAATCGCCCCAATTGGGTCGTGGAAGATTGTTTGCGATTGTCGTGGTGAATCACTATAACATGAAAACATGACTGAGAACGGCGATACTCCAGAATCCCAACAAAAGGCAGCTCCGACACCCCGTCCGCGCGGGCTCGGCGGTTATCAGTCCGCCGTGACCATGCGTCCGCCCAGCGCTGAAAATCTGTGGGTTGAGCTGTCGATCGCCATTAATTACCTGACGCGCTTTAACCTGCCCTTTAAGGAAGAGCCTCGTCCACGCCTGATCCGCAAATCGATGAGCTGGTTCCCACTGATCGGTGCCGCCATCGGCATGTTCGGCGCGATGATCGACTGGATCATGACCGAAATGCATATGCCCGGCATCATCACGGCGACCTTTGCCGTGGTCGGCATGCTGTGGTTCACGCGCGCCCTGCACGAAGAAGAGTTTGCGAGCCTGATCAACCAATATGGCCGCACGATGGATAATGAAAAGAAGATCGGCTGGCTGCGCGAAGAACGGTCTGTGCGCTATGGCACGCTTAGCATCATCCTGATTATCATCATGAAAATTGGTGCGATCGCCAGTCTGGCCGACAGCACGCTGGTTTTTCAGGCGTTGATTGTAGCCGGAAGCTGGTCACGTGCCCTGATGGTTGTGGCAGCCGCCTGGTTACGCCCCATTGAAGGTGACCCGGTCGCCGACCATTTCCTGCAACCGCCCGGCGTACGCGTGGCGCTGGCGCTCGGCCTTGCTGCCGCCATTACCTTTGTGGTGTTTGGCGAAGACACGGCCACCATCCTGATGACGGGCGCGCTGGCGGGCCTGATGGTTGCCATTATCGGCGCCAATCAGTTACGCGGCTATAATGGACCCCTTTTGGGCACCCTGCAGCAGGTTGTTGAAATAACCGTCCTTGGCATGGTGCTGGCTATCCAGTAATCAGGGCCATAAGCCAAAGAAACTATTTCTTTCTGCTTAGACTCAACCTAATATCCACCTATAAAGCCCTGCCAAACACAGATTTGACAAGTTTTCATGTCATCTGTAGGCAGTATGGTTAAGAAACAGGTTGTTGAGTTGACGATGAAAAAACTGCACCGAACCCTTGCTCTGGTCTTTACGCTCGTGCTGAGCCTCGCAAGCTGCCGTAGCTCGGGCGAATTCGGCTCGGAAGCTGAACAGCTGGTTGACCGCGCCCGCGGCACCTTCCAGAGCATGATGTCCGACAACCAATATCCCGGTCTTGTTGACCTCGCGACCCGCGCCAAGGCCATTATCATCGTACCGAACCTTATTCGCGCGGCCTTTTTCTTTGGCGGCCGTGGCGGCAATGCCGTCATGCTGGTGCGTGGCGAAGATGGTAAATGGAGCGCGCCTGCCTTCTACACACTCGGCGGGATCAGCTGGGGCCTGCAATTCGGCGGTCAGACATCGGAGCTCGTGTTAACCGTTATGACGGATAAGGGTCTGAACGCCGTCATACACCGCGAAGTCACGCTGGGCGGGGATGCGGGCGTTGCAATTGGTGAACTCGGTAAAGGCGTTAACGCCGCCACCGGCATGGGCTTAAACGCTGATATGTATGCGTTTGCACGCTCGGAAGGGCTGTTTGTAGGCGTTTCCCTGGAAGGGTCGGTTATTGCCCCGCGTGAAACCTGGAACCAGCAGCTTTATGGTGAACAGGCGACGCCAGAGGCCATTTTGGTGGACCATACGGCCACGTCGACCTCTAAATCGGTCTCGGATATCGTCGCCGCAATGCCGTAATGGGCACATAAGGGGCAGGTATAACCTAATTAGTTTGATTCCAGAACTAATTTATTTAGCCTAAAACACGAATTATTCTATTGCTTGCACCCCACCCGGTTGGTAATCACACACCCATATTCTTGTGGTTATTAGGGCTGTGGTTATGTCAAGTTCTATCGCAGAAGCAAAGGTACGCGCCAAAGTTACAAGGAACGACACTCCGAATATTTTTAATGAACTTTCTGGATCTGCGGAGTCGAGAAAATTATTCAGAAAATACTGGCTCTCGCCAGGTGGATGGATTTTGCGGTTTAAGGCAGCCGCCGCATCCCTGCTACAACACTCGAATCCTACCGGCAGCAGTATATACAAATTCCAGAACAGACGCCGAGAATACAGACTCGCACAGAAGCGCATTCTTGAGGACAGGCGTAGCCGCAAAGCCAAGTACGCTTGGGGACACCCGATAGAAGTTGAACAAGCCTATCAGATCAGCAAAGACGGCCATGATAAGTTTGTAGAGTCGGTTCGCGCAGGCGCACCGTCCAGCTTTGGCCGCGTTGTTTCCGTGTACCTCGACACGCCAGTCGACAGTGGTGACCCCTGGGTCGTCGCAAGAATGGCACGTTCACTGCGCTTCCGCCCCGGCAACACGGACGATGCTGGTAATGTTTACAAGCGCCTGATCGGTATGAAGACCCTGTGCAAGGAAGAAACCGCAGAAGCGCGCAAGATTGCTATGCGCATAGATCAGCAAAGCGACGACGAAGCCAATATTGACTACCCCATCAATCGTAAAGAAGTCGAAATTGAAACAAAATACGCCAATGTCGAGGAAGGTGTCGATATCGGCAAGATGACCGAGGTCAAGGTCGGACAACTCGCCAACGAGCATCGCGATGAATTGCTGAACAATTCAGACGGCCATCTTACCGAAAACTCTGTTCTTAAACCGCAATTCATAACACTGTCTGAACGCACGATGTTCTATATCCGCTATGACACGGAGGATAAGACGGGGGAGTCCATGCGGTTCCTGTCGAAGTTCTTGGCGGGAGAGCCTGTGACGCAGGCAGAGAAAGATCGTTTCCTGGTGACAGGGCACACTGAGCCGGGGCCGACAGAAATCGTTTATGAAGCGTGCCTGGAAGAACTGAGAATATTCATGCCCAAGCCGGGCATTGAAGCTCAAACGCTGGAACAATTGACAGACGCCGTCAGAAATAACGACACGCGATACATCGTAGAACTGCCCAAGTCAGACCATACCCGCGATAACCTGTTCCTGTTTGAAATGGAAAAGCACCGGGCTGGTGCTCTGGTTTCAAACTGGGGTTACGTTTCATCATGGCGCAAGATCATCCACCAGATCGACGTGGCGCTTGAACAAACAGGTCAGTTCATCACAAGGACCGCCTACAGCAAAGCCTATGAAGGTTACAGGCGCCTGCACAAGTGCACGACGGAAAAAACCAGCCGCGACTGGTTCCGTCATACCCCCTGATCCTGTTATGCGCTATTAAACCTTTTCGACCTGGCTGTATTCCAGTTCAACCGGCGTGGCGCGGCCAAAGATCGACACCGCGACCTTGAGGCGGGCCTTGCCCTCGTCCACTTCTTCGACAACGCCACTGAACGAAGCAAACGGGCCGTCTGCGACGCGGACCTGTTCGCCCACTTCGAAGACGATAGAGGGCTTCGGATGCTCCACGCCCTCGGTGATCTGGTTCAGGATGCGTTGCGCTTCGGCTTCTGAAATCGGCGCGGGCTTGCCGCCGCCGCCCAGGAAACCCGTAACCTTTGGTGTGTTCTTGACGAGATGCCAGCTTTCATCCGTCAGGTCCATCTTGATGAGCACATAGCCCGGGAAGAACTTGCGTTCAGCATTGACTTTTGTGCCGCGACGCACTTCGACCACTTCTTCGGTCGGCACCAGAATTTCCGAGAAAAAGTCCGCAAGCCCTTTTTTCAGCGCGGTTTCGCGCACGGCTTCCGCCACTTTCTTTTCAAAGCCTGAATAAACGTGAACGACGTACCAGCGATGTGCCATGTTGACCTCTTGATCTTTCTCTTACGAATTCATGCCCAAAATACGGCTGACGACGGCGCCCAGCACCGAGTCGACCGCCAGAAAAAATACGCCCGCAGCAACGGCCATAACCACGATGGCGACGGTCGTCATCAGTGTTTCCTTTTGCGACGGCCACGTCACCTTGGCGATTTCCTGACGCGTTTCGCGCACGAAATCGGCAAAGCTGGTTTTACGTTCGGCTTTTTCAGCCTTGTTTTGTTCATCTGCCATAAATCGTCTTTCCAGTAATGGCAGGAGTGGAGGGGCTCGAACCCACAGCCCCCGGTTTTGGAGACCGGTGCTCTACCAATTGAGCTACACTCCTACAACTTAAACCCAAACAGCGGAAATGCGGCCCGACGGCTGCATGCCTGCACGTTTAACTTCCAGTTACACTTCCCCGTCCACCGCTTGCGCGTTGGACTAAACTGTTTACTTTTAAGGGAATAGGGTTGAAATAAACGAAATCGCGCCAAAAGGCCAGCAAAAAGTCCATGGCGTGTTGAGCCGGAAACTTTCTAGCCGTCAAATACGCTAACCAACTCATTTTCAAAGGGTTTTTATGCTCTTCCTGCCGTCAGACGCTCCTATCCCGAGCCATGGACAGCCGCTGCTGCGCTCATTTTTCGGAGCACAGATGATTGACCAATGGGTGGCTGATGGCGCGTCGACAATGGTGGTCGAACTCCATCAAGATTACATCGTCCGCGTGACGAATGATTATCTGGTCGCTGAGGCTACACTTGAGATACCGCCCGGCGATGCCGTCACCCTGCAGGCAGCGACATACAGGCTTTACCGGGGATTGTTTAACCTTCTGCATACCCACCCATCCTATAACCTGACGCGCATCTGGAACTTTGTTCCGCAGATCAACCTGCCAATCCCACCACCCGCCGAACATGCCGATATGTATCAGCACTTCAACGCAGGCAGGCACCAGGCTTTTCAGGAATGTTTTGGCAACAACAGACAGGGTTGGACACCGCCGGCCGCATCAGGCATGGGCAGTGCCGATCAACGGCTCCACCTCACCCTCTTCGCCACAACAGCAAAGCCGATCTTTATTGAAAACAGATTGCAGACACCCGCCGCCCATTATTCCTACCGCTACGGGCGTACACCGCCCCTGTTTGCACGCGGCGCTTTTGTTACGCTTGATGATACGCCTACGTTTCTGGCATCCGGCACGGCGGCCATCCGTGGCGAAGATTCATGCTTGCCTGATGACGCCGAAGGGCAGTTGACGATGGCGCTTGATAATCTTCTCACGCTCGTCAGCGCAGAAAACCTGCTGCCCCAAGGAGTGCCCTGCAGCTTCAAAGCGCGGGATATCCGCCTGCTGCGCCTCTATTACCGGCACGCACACGACCATGACAAACTGCAGCGGCTTGTACAGCCCCTGACCCGCCATAGGGCAAACATCACTTTAATTAACACAGCCATTTGCCGCCCCGAATTGCTGGCGGAGGTCGAGGCTGTGTTCAGCATAATATAAAAACTATCATTTGATGCCCTGATATAGGCTTGATAGTATTAAACATCTTGCCAACATAAAAATTTGATTATTAAAATAAAAACCATAAATACGAAAAATTAGTAGTCACTGTATTGTTGAGTTGGATTCATGAAAACGGTTGGATTCAGTGAATACGTCCGTCTGCACATAAATGCACGACGCGCAGAAGATGATCAGTTTATCCCCCCCGCATGGTACAAGCAGCACACTATGCGAGATGATTTATACGCGTTTGTGGAACAGAAATTACCCACCAAAGAGTTGGAACAAGCCCTCTTTAACGGCATACCCGTAGAAATTCATGGCACCCACCCGCTCTATGCCACGGAAATCATGCTCAGTGTGGGATATACAGACATAGAGGAAATACACACCGAGAGAACAGACTTTTATGTTGGTTTTAGCCCATTGCCGCCGCGCTTCTTCTGGGCAACGGACAAAACAGGTCAAAGAAAATTGCTGATGGCCGTCACGCCAGGCAAAGATTATGTGGCACATTTTGCTGAATTGGTTCGCTACTTCTGTCATCAGCATTTTTACGATCCATCCAAGACCCTACAAATCGTGCGCTACCCTGATGTCGAGACAGAGCTGACAAATTGGTCGGGACTGGATCACGGATTTGTCACACCTGGTGACCGCATTATCATGGGGCACGTGACCGAACTCGAGCAAGAAATGCACGCAGCCGTGGCACAGGGTGAAGTGACATTGCTAAGCAATGCCCAGAATCCGTTTTACGGATCCAAGCGATATCGGACGAAGACAGGTGAGGTGATCAATCTAGTAAGTGCTCACTATAGTTACTGGGGGAACATGGCCGGTCTTATCGCCGAACGCCTCTGTGAGCTAGGCGCCAGTGAAATTATATATGTCAGCAAGGTCGGCACACTGACAAATGCAGATGACGTCTATAGCCGTGTGTTCGCTCCCGTGCGTTTTGCGGCTCTGGACCGCGAGCAAATTTCAACCGTTGTTCAGGTGGAAAACACATTATGCAATTCGTATCCGGAATTGAACAGTAACATGCATGTATCGGTTGCGACGATCATGGAAGAGACATTCCGTCAACGTGAGATAGCCTCGACAATCGGCAGCACAACGATTGACATGGAAACTGCGCACATTGCCTTGGCAATTGATAAGTGGAACAAGAACTCAACGACAAAGGTAAGATTTGGCAGTCTGCATTTCGCGAGCGACTACCTGCACCCTGATGATAAGCCTTGCGGTTGCAAGACTTTTAATCTAGCCACCGATAAAACGGCGCTGGCCATGGAAAAACATAGCGTTGTGGTTAGCGAGATGATGCAGTACATGTTGGGACACATCGGCCTGACGACCTTAAAACCTTTAAAAACGGTGCCCGCTCTCGATCATCAACTGCAGTTACTGGCCGCAGCGGCATGACTTGCCCGGTAGGGCATAAGATTCTATGGTAGGGCCGTTATTTTATTAAAGGCCAAGCCATGACACATCCCGTACTGCAAGAAGTGACCCAACGCATTATCGAACGCAGCCGCACCACGCGTGCCACCTTCGAAGAACGGTCCAAGCGTTACAGCAGCCACGGCAGCCCACGCCGCAAAAAATTATCCTGCGCGAACTATGCCCATGCTGTTGCAGCGGAAACGGCGCAGGATAAACTGCGTATCGCCATGGAATCTGTACCGAATATCGGCATCGTGACCGCGTATAATGACATGCTGTCGGCGCATCAGCCCTATGCCCCCTACCCTGACAAAATCAAAGATGCGGCCCATAAGCACGGCGCCACGGCACAGGTGGCAGGCGGCGTGCCCGCCATGTGCGATGGCGTGACGCAGGGCCGCGAAGGCATGGAACTGTCGCTTTTCTCGCGCGACGTGATCGCGATGGGCACAGCCATCGCCCTGTCGCATGATGCGTTTGACAGCGTTTTATGCCTTGGTATCTGCGACAAGATTGTGCCCGGCCTGTTGATCGGCGCGTTGAGCTTTGCGCATCTGTCGACGATTTTTGTGCCGGCCGGCCCCATGCCGTCAGGCATCCCGAACGCCGAAAAGGCTAAAATCCGCACGCAGTACGCGCTGGGCCAAATCGGGCGCGATGAATTGTTGAAGGCTGAAATGTCTTCGTACCACAGCGCGGGCACCTGCACTTTCTACGGCACGGCCAATTCCAACCAGATGCTGATGGAAATTATGGGACTGCATGTGCCGGGCGCCGCCTTTGTGCCGCCGAACACGCCGCTACGTGATGCGCTGACGGCAGCCGCAACGGAGCGCGCCGCCCTGACCGCAGGCAATGGCAAGGCCCCGTCCTGTCTGGCCGATATCATGGATGCGCGCGCAATTGTGAACGGCGTTGTCGGCCTGCTGGCCACCGGCGGTTCTACCAACCACACACTGCATCTGCCCGCCATTGCGCGCGCCGCAGGCATCATCCTGACATGGGAAGATATCAACGCCCTGTCGGCAGTAGTGCCGTTGCTGGCCCGCGTTTATCCGAACGGTCAGGCTGACGTGAACCATTTCCACGCCGCAGGCGGCATTGGTTTTGTCATCCGCGAATTGTTGCAGGCCGGGTTGTTGCATGACGATGTGAATACCGTCTGGGGCAAGGGTCTGAAGGCCTATACGCAAGAACCGGTTTTGCAGGATGGCAAGCTGATCTGGCGCGACATTCCGGCCCAAAGTCAGGATGAAGCCATTTTACGCGGTGCCGCCAATCCGTTCAGCCGCGAAGGTGGCCTGCGCAAAGTCAGTGGCACCCTTGGTCGCGCAATCACCAAAATATCGGCCGTACAGCCGCAGCATCAGATTGTCGAAGCGCCAGCCGCCGTGTTCAACAGTCAGGATGAATTCCTGGCCGCGTTCAAGGCCAAGACATTGCCCGAAGGTAATTTCGTCTGCGTCGTGCGTTTTCAGGGGCCAAAGGCCAACGGCATGCCGGAATTACATAACCTGACACCCGCGCTGGCCAGCTGCCTTGATGCCGGAAAACTGGTGGCTCTGGTCACCGATGGCCGCATGTCGGGCGCGTCAGGCAAAGTTGCCGCCGCCGTCCACACCACGCCGGAAGCCGCCGAGGGCGGACCGCTTGCCCGTCTACAAAACGGGGACATCGTGCGTCTGGATTGCGTCAAAGGGACGCTGGATTATGTCGGTGACGTGGCTGCCTTCAACGCCCGCAAACCCGTTCCGCAACCCGCCGAGCCTGACGGTATGGGCCGCGAACTGTTCGCCAACTTCCGCCGCGTTGTCAGCACCGCCGACACCGGTGGCGCGGTGTTTTGATCGCCAGATCAATCACGTGTTATCTACGGCGTCCCGACTGTGACATCAGGATCGCCATGATAAGGATGAACCAGAAAAAGCCACTGCTGTCCGCCAGCATCAGCGTGCCAACTTTTCCGTGTACGGCCATTGCGCCGACGCCATAGCGTCCGGCTGCTGACGGCAAAAGGTGTGGTGTGGTTGCGAGAGGGATTTCCATGACGACCTCGTGTAGCTAAACAAATGAATCAGTAGTCAAATAAACAGTTCAAAAATGCTTGCGCAGAAGCAGTTCATCAGCGTCCCGGATTTTTCTTTGCCGTGCGGCTGCCTCATCCGGTCCGGGCATTGCCAACACGGGACGACGCAGAAGCGATGCCTGCGCTGTTCTAACCCCGACCTCGGGTCCTGCAAAAGACTGTCCTTGTGCCGCTGACATTGTGAACCCCTTGGAACACGGAATGTGAATCTATTATGTACAAGCCCAGCCTTTAAGGCCAGAGATTATTAGTGGTTAACGCGCTGCCGCATCCCACATCAGGCCTTGGCCTGTGCGGTAAAACGCGGCGTCAATTTCTGCCATCGACGCGTTAACGCCCAGTGCCGCCATTGAGGTAACCCCATATTGCGGCAGGCCACACGGCACGATGCCTTTGAAATGGTTCAGATCCGGCGTGACATTCAGCGCAAGGCCGTGAAACGTCACCCAGTGCCGGACGCGCACGCCAATGGCAGCAATTTTTTCTTCGCGCCCGCTCGTGACGACCCACAGGCCCACGCGGCCTTCACGACGTTCGGCGATAATGCCAAATTGCTGCATGGTGCGTATGACCCATTCTTCCAACCGCCACACATGGGCACGCACGTCACGCCCGCACGTGCGTAAATCGTTGAGCGCATAGAGAACACGTTGCCCCGGGCCATGATAGGTGTACTGCCCACCACGCCCCGTTTCAAATACAGGCAAACCGTCAGGGTCCACCAGATCAGCGGGTTTCGCGCTGGTGCCGGCGGTATAAAGCGGTGGATGCTCCAAAAGCCAGAACAGTTCCGGCGCTGTGCCGTTTTCGATACAAGAAACCCGTGTCTCCATCGCCGTAACGGCATCAGGATAAGACACGGGTTTTGTCTCGACCCGCCATTCTGGTTGGCGGTTTATGGTATCTGCTTCCGTCGGGCAAAGGGCGCCCAACATGGCAACCCTTAGGCCTTCGCCTTCAGGGCGGCCTGCGCCTGATCGACCAACGCCTTGAAAGCGCTGGGTTCGGTCGCGGCGAGTTCGGCCAAAGACTTGCGGTCCAGTTCGATACCGGCGCGCTTCAGGCCATTGATGAAACGGGCATAGGTCAGGCCGTGTTCGCGCACGCCTGCATTAATACGTTGGATCCACAAAGCGCGGAATTCACCGGCCTTCGCCTTACGGTCGCGGTACGAATAGCGCAGAGCCTTTTCGACCTTTTCGATCGCGATGCGATAGTTGGTGGAGGAGCGACCGCGATAGCCCTTCGCCAGTTTAATAACTTCTTTGTGACGAGCGTGCGTCGTAACGCCGCGTTTTACACGTGCCATGGTTTTATCTCCTTAAAAATCAGTGTTGGCGCAGAAAATGCTTGACGACATTTTCACCGTCAGCCTTGAACAAAATGGTGCCTTGGCGCGCTGTACGCTTCATCTGCTGGGAACGCTTGCGCATGCCGTGACGTTTGCCTGCGGCGCCAGCCTTGACCTTGCCGGTGGCCGTGGTGCGGAAACGCTTCTTCGCCCCGCTGTGGGTTTTGAGTTTGGGCATTTTCAGTCCTTTGGTTAAATGTTTGCCTTATCTTGTGGCCGGGCATGCCAAGGGCACCGGCGCACGAAGGAGGGGTTCTATAACGCCCACGGGCCCATATTGGCAAGAAAAATCGTTTAACCCTTTGTAAACACTTAAAATCATTGGTGTGTTAACCTTTTTCAGTGGCGGCCCGCCATGAATTAGGGTATTATGGGCACCGAGAGAGACGAAGTACCCCATCTTGAGAGGATTGGGGCAGTTATGACGAGTGCATCTGATCTTGGCGTTACCGCTGCCAGCAGCGTCGCGCAAACTTTTTTGCTTGGCACAAACTATGTGTTCGCCAGCACTAAGAACGCGCCCTTTATCGGCGGCCTGTCGGCCGACACATCAGACCTTAGCGTCACAGGACAGTTAACGACGCAGGTGTCGACCAACATCTATAAATTCAATTTCGAGCAAGGCAGCGCGCTCAAGCTCGCCTTCAACAACGAAACCAACACATCCACCGTCCGCACGCAGATTCTCGACTCAAACGGTAATGTGGTGGCCGATAATTTTGGTACCGCCGCCCAGCAACAGGCATACACAGACATAACATCTTCCTCAGGCCTAACAGCCGACACGGGCACTTATTATGTCAAGGTAGGCTATTACTCGCCCACCGATCCAAACAACACCAGCCAGGCTTACGACTTCCAGCTTTATTCAGGTTCGACCTACTCAGATTCAATCATCACCACAACGCTGACACAGTCCTACGACCCCAATTTATTTACATCGGCAACATCGTCGGTGACCGCTGCGTCCAATGTTACGGATTACGATAAGACATCCCTGCTGTCGCAAACGCCATCCATTGCAAACGCAACGGATGTGGGCGACCTGACGCAAAACGTGTCCGAGCTGACGGTTGTGAGCGGCCTGACCAGCGCCGTCCCCGCCGCCTATTACAGTTTTAACAACACGGTAACCGGCGCGATTAAATTCAACCTGAACAACACAACGTCGAATGCCGACCTGCAGATTACGCCGCGCGTTCAACTTTATGACAGCAGCGGCAACATCATCGCCGACAGCCAGGGCACCAGCGACCAGGTGGCCGCGTACCAGGCCTTTAACTCGGGCGCCGGCCTTTATCAGACGGCCGGAAAATACTACGTCAAAGTCTCATACCCGCCCGGTTCAGACACCAGCATCGCACAGAACTACAACCTTCAGCTTTTTGCGGGCAACGGCTACAACTCGCTTTATCAGACAACCGCCTATGTTGCCAAAAGCGGCACATCGTCTACTGATGGGTTGGATGTCGGCGTTTTCACAAACTATAACGCCCTGAAATTTTCGCGCTCGGCCTATCATACGATAGGCGAGAAACCGGCAAATGGTGTCAACATTGGCTGGATCAGTGAAAACCTTTCATCCCTGCAGGTCAGCAGTCAATTGACCAAAGATGACAACAGCGAGTCTTATTCGCTGACATTGCAGCAGGGTGATAATCTGAAATTAACGGCAACAAACCAGACCAACACAGCCAATTTGCGCATCAAGATTTATGACGCGTCCGGTCTCCGCGTGTTGGCCGATAATCATGGCACCGCAGCCCAACAGCAGGCTTACAATGACTTGATATCGTCAAATGGCCTGGCAGCCGCGCCTGGTGCCTATAATGTTAATGTCAGCTATGCGCCCAACACCAACAACAAGACAACACAGACCTATAGCCTGCAATTCTTCTCGGGCAACACCTTTACCAAAGAATATCAGACAACGGCATCGGCCCAGACATACGGTAACGCCGTACTGACGGGCAACCCATCGGTTGTCGGTTACAGCAGCAGCCTGGCGGCAGCTTCGTATTTGAAGAGCAGCTTTGAGACCTATAACGGCGACGGCACGTTGGCCAAAGACGCATCGGCCTCAAACGCAATTTCCGGCGTTCTGCTGGCGAATGTCTGATTATCCGCGCTTGGCACCCAGTTGCTCATCAACCAGCCAGCCCTGATAAAGGCTAACCCCGCATTCGCGACCCAGCTTGAAAGCGTGCGGATTGTCACAGCGGAAGAAAATCAGCTTTTCGGGCGGGATTTTGGACAATGACTGCCGTGCGGCGGTGATGTCAAAACCGCCGACTTTTTCTTCCGACACATTAACCTTGATGGCGTCAAAACGCAGGGAGGAAAGGTCCGCCAGCGCCAGCAGGTTTGGTGTCACGCTATCCAGAATAACGCGGAAGCCAAAACGGCGAAGCTCATCAACAACCTCAAGCGTGCGGCCCACATCCTGAAACAAATCGCTGCGATGGATTTCAAACCCGATATTCTTGCGGTCGCTTTCGGGTACGCTGTGCACAAACTGCGTAAATCCCTGCAACGGCACCATCGAAACCGACAGGTTGAAGTTGAGCATCAACCCCTTGATAACATCATAGTGGTTGGCGAAGTGCGCGATCAGATGCGTATCGATAACTTCGCACAACGCTTGGAATAAGTGCGTTGGCGCGTCGATATCCAGCTTGGGGAAACGCTCCTTGCGGAACCGCGTAAAGCTTACGTAACATTCTTCCGTCTGCTTCTTCCATATGCCGTTGGGCTGCTGCGCGCAGATGGCCTGCCGTTGCGCATAGGGGGCAATGTCGATTTCCGACAGCAAATGGTCAATCTGGTCCACACCCCAGGCCGTCAATGGGCCGCGCGCTTCGTTGCTGTGCAGACGCGCAGCGGCGGTTTCATGCGCGGCGGATGGACTGCTGCTACGCAGTAATTCGATATAGCTGTTGATGCGTTCGCGCAATGCCGTGTAGTCGGCGGGCATGTGATAGATATGCAGGTAATTGTCGCGCGGCACGTCATGTTTGCCTGCCATATCAATAACGGCAACCAACTGATCGACAACGGCGTTGGCGCTGGCCGTGTTTTCCCAACTCAGAAAAACGTCACCGTTCGACATTTCTGCAAAATGTGCGTTGGTCACGCGCGCAAATTCCTGCAAGGCCTTGTGCATACTTTCCAGCACCTGCAAATGCGCCGCCACAAAAGGCAGGGATTGCAAGGCGATATTAACCGCCAGATGCGGTGTACCAAGTCTTTGCATACGGCGAACGCGCAGGATAAAATCCTGCTCCCGGACGGGGTCCGGCTGCAACAAACGGCCGTCTTCGACTTCCCAACTGCGTGACATGGCCCAATCCCCCTGCCTGCGCCGCTTTCCTTGCGATTAACGGCAATCTTTATTATACCATAGATAGTTACTTCATTCTGAACAGTAAGGCAAAATTCATGAAAAAACTGCGTGTTGCGGTCGTCGGCGCCACAGGTAATGTCGGGCGCGAAATGTTACAAATTCTGGCGGAACGCAACTTTCCGGTCGCCGAGGTGTATGCCGTTGCTTCAGGCCGTTCGGCAGGCAGCGAAATCAGCTTTGGCGAAGATGATGTTCTGACCGTGCAGGATCTAGCCAGCTTTGACTTCAAAAAGGCTGATATCTGCCTGTCGTCGCCCGGCGGCAAGATCTCGGCCGAATTTGCGCCACGCGCGGCCGCGGCCGGTTGCGTGGTCATCGACAACACGTCGCATTTCCGCATGGACCCGGATGTACCGCTGATTGTGCCGGAAGTGAACCCATCAGCAATCGCCGGTTACAAAAAGAAAAACATCATCGCGAACCCGAATTGCTCCACCATACAAATGCTGGTCGCGCTGAAGCCCCTGCACGACATGGCGAAGATCAAGCGTATTGTCGTTGCGACCTATCAATCCGTATCGGGCGCAGGCCGCGAAGCGATGGATGAGTTGTTCAGCCAGACGCGCGCCATCTTCGTCAATGACGCGGTTGAAAAGCAGAAATTCCATAAACAGATCGCATTCAATGTCATCCCGCATATCGACAGTTTTATGGATGACGGCGGCACCAAGGAAGAATGGAAAATGGTTGTGGAAACCAAGAAAATTCTGGAACCTGCCATTAAGGTGAGTGCCACCTGTGTGCGCGTGCCGGTTTTCATCGGCCACGCCGAAGCGGTGAATGTCGAGTTTGAAAATCCGATCAGCGCCGCCGAAGCGCGCGCCGCCCTGAAGAAAACCAAGGGCGTTACGGTTATCGACCACCATCATGAAGATGGCTTTGTGACGCCAGTGGAATGCGCGGGTGAAGATTCTGTTTTCGTCAGCCGTATCCGTGAAGATATCTCGGTTGAAAACGGCCTGAACCTGTGGGTTGTCGCTGATAATCTGCGCAAGGGTGCCGCACTGAACGCAGTGCAAATTGCCGAAGTTCTGGCGAAGGATTATCTGTAATGCTGCGCGTCGGCTTGCTGGGCTATAGCGGCCGCATGGGCCAGCAGATCGCCGATATTTTATCGGCAGGCCCTGACGTCACCCTATCGGCGGCACAGCTGCGCAATGCATCGACACAGATAGCGGCCCAACATGGCGGCGATGCCGTTGCAACAGCCGCGGACGCCGCCGCCATTTTTGCGCAAAGCGACGTTGTGATTGACTTCACCCTGCCCGCCGCAACGACTGCGCATGTGCAACTGGCTGCCGCAACCGGCAAAGCCCTGATGTGTGGCACGACGGGGTGGGATCAAACAACGCAATCCCTGGCGCGTGAAGCATCATCGCATGCCGCCATCATGCTGGCCCCCAATACCAGCCTGTCGCTGGCGCTCACGGCGCATCTGTCGCGCATCGCGGCGGGATTACTGCGCGGATATGATTATGATATCGCGATTACCGACGAGCATCACCGCATGAAGAAAGACGCACCATCCGGCACAGCCAAATTTCTGGCAGAGCAGGTTGCCGCAGGTAACGGCAAGCCCCAGCCCCCCATATCATCGGTGCGCGCAGGCCACATTGTCGGCGAGCATGCGGTGATTTTCGCAGGCGAAGGTGAAGTCATCCGCCTGCATCACAGCGTGACCGACCGCCGTATATTTGCGCGTGGCGCCGTGCAGGCGGCACAGTGGCTCAGCCGACAAAAGCCGGGCCTTTACACACTGAATGAAATGCTGGGCATCGGCGGTTAGTAACCGCCTGAGATAACGCGATATCCTTTTTCACGCATACACCGGTCCATCACACCGGCATAAGTGTCCTGATAATCCATCGTCATATCGGCAATTTCATGATAGGTCACACAACCCAAAAGGACGCCACCGATGATGAGTGCGTAAACCGCGCCTCCATTGCCGCCACCGCCACCAAGATTGCCCCCAAGATCACATGTATCGTCGGCTTTTTCGGCCACGCCGGTGCAGGCCTTCAGGTCTTTCTCGTAACGTTCCTGGTTAATGCCGCGCATATCAACCTCAGGCTCATAACTACAAGCTGTCAGAAGCGCCAGCGCAAGAACACCCAGCATCTGCACACAGCAGAGCAAAGCGGCGATAGGCCGCCTGTTAGACTGCGCGCTTGATCGTGGCCACATTGTCGAGCAACCCGGCCTGCAGCATGGCGGCGTGAACAACGGCCTCCGTCGGCTTGGCCACCGGCACCAACGGCAGGCGGAATTCATTACGGCATAGCCCCAGAAGTGACGCCGCAAACTTGGCGGGGCCGGGCGAGGTCTCAAAGAACATCGCGTCATGCAGGGGCAGAAGCTTGTCATTGATCGCCTGCGCCTGCTCCAGATCACCGGCGGCATAGGCATTCTGCAGGGACGAGCAAAGGCCCGGTGCAATATTGGACGTGACCGAAATAATGCCATGGCCGCCCAGTGTCAGGTAAGGCAAGGCCTGGCTGTCTTCGCCAGACAGTTGCACAAAATCATCGCCGCAGGTCGCGCGCGTTTTGTGTACACGCGTCAGGTCACCGGTGGCGTCTTTCACGCCCACGATGCGCGGTAACTGCGCCAAACGTTCCATGGTTTCAACATTGATGGAGGCAACCGTACGGCCGGGCACATTGTAAAGCACGATCGGCAGATGGCTGCTGTCATGAATGGCTTTAAAGTGTTGATACAAACCTTCCTGTGTCGGCTTGTTGTAATAAGGTACAACATGCAGCGCGGCGCTGGCGCCCAGTTTTTCTGCCTGCTGCGTCAGGTAAATGGCTTTGGCCGTGTCATTTGATCCGCAACCGGCGATAACAGGCACACGCCCCTTGGATGTCGCAATCGCGATCTCGATCAACCGTCCCTGCTCTTCCGCCGACAGTGTTGGACATTCACCGGTTGTGCCACAGGGCACGATACCGTGAATACCTTCGGCAATCTGCCACGCCACAAAAGAAGCGAACGCTTTCTCATCAATCCTGCCGTCAGTAAAAGGAGTCAGCAAAGCCGTGAAGGATCCATGGAAGGGTGCGCGCATAATCGTGATACCTACAGGTTGTGTTGGGATTCGTTATATCGTTATCCTATCGCAACTAATAGGACGTTGTACACATGCCACAGTGTGGGCAAAAGATCGCGGCACTGCACAATTCAATAGAAATTTAACCATATTGCTATACAGTAGGGGTGTAGGCTAAGGCAGCTTGGGAGAAGGAGTTAGTTATATTAACACCCTCAAGAACCTCACAAAAATACGCCAATCAGCGATTGGATTATGGGTTTTGTGTCCGTTCGACAGCCGCCTGCAAAGAAGCCTTCCGACACTATCCGCACTTCTCAAGATTTTATCAGGCCCGTCGCGTGGTGCGTCGGGTCAGGGCAACGTCTGGTTTATAGCCAGACAGAAAAGGGGTGAGTATGTCCAAGCGTCGTCAGTTTGAAAGTTCTAATCGCAACGACAAATACGACCATAAGGGGCACGACCAAAAACATAATGTTGAACCGATTTATTCTTCCGGTTCGCCCTGGGACCCGCTGAACCAACCCGCGTTTGACCGCCGCGATCAAAGCTATACCCGCAAAATCAAGCCACAAAACGCCAATCAGGCCGCTCTGTTCGAAGCAATGGCCAAAAACAGCCTGGTCGTGGCCTGTGGCCCTGCCGGCACGGGTAAAACCTATCTGGCCATAACGGCCGCAGTTGAAGCCATGGAAGCGGGCAAGGTTGACCGCATCATCCTGTCACGCCCGGCGGTTGAAGCCGGCGAAACCATCGGCTTCCTGCCCGGTGATTTGCAGGAAAAGATGGCACCGTTCCTGCGCCCCCTCTACGACGCGCTGAACGATCGTTTGGGTGGCAAGCGTCTGAAGCAATATCTGGCTGATGGAGCGATTGAAATCGCGCCAATCGGTTACATGCGCGGTCGCACCCTGAACAACGCATTTGTGGTAATCGACGAAGCCCAGAACTGCACCTATAACCAGATCAAGATGTTGCTGACACGCCTTGGCTGGCATTCCACCATGGTGCTGACGGGCGACCCGGATCAGAGCGACCTGCTGGAAGGCATGTCGGGCTTTGCCGATATCGCGCGGAAGCTGGAGCAGGTTTCAGGGATCGCCGTTGTGCGCCTGACGGAAAAGGATATTGTACGTCATCCGCTGGTGGCCAGTATGCTGGGCGTTCTGTAACAGGTATTGCCGCAAGACGCTTTAACGATGCGCACCTGCCTGCTATCCTGCATCAACAGCCATTGACGCAGGTTTCCATGACGAGCATTGACCCAAAGACTGTTGATCCGCAGACATTACCTTATCGCGCCTGCGTCGGCCTGTGCATTTTTAACGACCGGGGCGAGGTTTTCATCGCCGAACGCACCGACAAAAGCGGGGCGTGGCAGATGCCACAGGGCGGCATCAACAAACATGAGGAGCCGCGTCTTGCCGCGCTCCGAGAATTGAAAGAAGAGATCGGTACGGCCGCAGCAGAGATACTGGCCGAAGCGCCGGAGAAGCTGCGTTACGATTTTCCCAACTACCTGCAATACAGACATGGCCTATTCCGCGGCAAATATCGTGGGCAGGAACAAACCTGGTTTGCTCTACGCTTTACGGGATCGGAAGACGATATCTGCCTGTCCGGTCATGACGGGGCCGAAGCTGAGTTTTCCAACTGGCGCTGGGCCACCTTACAGGAAGCGGTCGATCTGATTGTGGAGTTCAAACGCCCGGTTTACGCGCGTATGGCCGAGATTTTTGAGCCCATCGCTGCCGCATTGGCCAAAGGAAAAAAACCGCCGACCCTTTAAGGCCGGCGGTTACTCTACATTCCGTACTGATACCAAGGGACGGTATTAATCGTCGTTGGATTCCGCGTTTTCCGAAGCGCCCATCATGGCATCCGCCACAAGGCCTGCGTTGGCGCGGATTTTCTGTTCGATCTCTTCCAGCATGACGGGATTATCGCGCAGGAACTGCTTGGCGTTTTCACGCCCCTGCCCGATGCGCTGACCATCATATGAAAACCAGGCGCCAGATTTTTCAATAACACCGGCCTGTGAACCAAGATCAATCAGCTCACCGGTTTTCGAAACGCCTTCGCCGTACATAATGTCAAATTCAACCACGCGGAACGGCGGCGCGAGTTTGTTCTTCACGACCTTAACACGCGTCTGGTTGCCGACCACGGTTTCACGATCCTTGATGGCGCCAATGCGGCGGATATCAAGGCGAACAGAGGCATAAAACTTCAGCGCATTACCACCTGTCGTTGTTTCCGGGTTACCGAACATGACGCCAATTTTTTGACGGATCTGGTTGATAAAAATCACCATACAACGTGATTTGGAGATGGAGCCGGTCAGTTTGCGCAGCGCCTGGCTCATCAGACGCGCTTGCAGACCCACATGGGCATCGCCCATTTCGCCTTCTAGTTCAGCGCGCGGTACCAGCGCGGCAACCGAGTCAACCACCAGCACGTCAATCGCACCAGAACGCACCAGCGTATCGGCGATTTCAAGCGCCTGCTCACCGGCATCCGGCTGGGAAATCAGTAAATCGTCGATATTGACGCCGAGCTTGCGCGCATAAACGGGGTCGAGCGCATGTTCTGCATCGACAAACGCGCATGTGCCACCGGTCTTTTGCGCCTGCGCGATAACGTGCAGCGCGAGCGTTGTTTTACCAGAGCTTTCCGGCCCGTAGATTTCAACGATACGGCCGCGCGGCAAACCGCCGATGCCGAGCCCGATATCGAGCCCAAGCGAACCGGTTGAAACCGTTTCAATCTCAATACCCTCGGCATGGGTGCCGAGCTTCATGACCGAGCCCTTACCAAAAGCACGCTCAATCTGGCTAAGCGCTGCATCAAGGGCTTTCTGGCGATCCGCTTGCATATCTTTGTTCTCTTTCTCGACAATATGGAGGTTGGAGGTGTTACGGCTCATATCTATCTCCTTCGGTCTAGCAAGATTGCGGGGTGGGGTTAAGTGGCTCTTTGTTTCTATTTTGTTCTCATAACATGCGGTGAATAGTGGTTGCAAGTTCTATTTTTGTTCTAATCTCTAAAAAATGCATCAACTATTTGATATTGTTAAATAATTATTTTTTAGCGGGTGTTGGCGCGGCCTTTTTGGCTTCCTCTGCCGCTTTAGCGAGCTTTTTCTCCTGATCTGCCACACAGGAATCAAGTTTCTCGCTCAACTCAAACAGGACACTCGCCGGAATTTCCAGCTTGTTGTCATCAAATTGCAAAGCAGTTTTTTTGCCTTTTTTCAAACCCTGCTCAAAGGCTTTGACATCAGTAATGTCAATCGTGGCGCCGCGCATGTAGTTACGCGCTGCGATCTGCGTCTCTGCTTTCTTATCATCAACCAGTACCCCGATATTGGATTTCTCAGGAGCCACATTCGATGTCAGCATGATTTGCAACTTGTCGGCCAGCGGTTGTCCCGGCAGGGTGGCTCCATGCACGCGAATAAAACTGGCCGTCACGTCGGGAACGATACCGGGCATCGTTCCGCCATGCGCGGCTGTACACTGTGCCTGCGTTTCACCGCCCATGAGTGATTGTTCTATCACAACCCATGTGGCTGTGCCGTCTTTAATCTCCGCATAATTTGTGACCGTTGGCCCAGAGGTTGGCATACCGGGTGGGGGGCCGGCCGGCACTGCGGCGGGCGGAGTCACCGACATAGTCGTCGGCGTGGCGGGTTTGGAGGAGGCCTTTGGTTCGTCTGATTGCTTATCAAACCAGCCAGCTTCTGCCGGCGTCGTGAGAGAGCAAAGTGCAGTCAGTGTTGCGACACATGCCAATCCAGGTCCACGCCATGTCTGCTTCATCGGGTCACCCATCCGTTGTATCTGGTCGTTTAATGCTAGCTTCGCCTTACAGGCGGGGCAAGAATAAATACTGTCACCTTACACAAGCCTTGCGGATATCGGACAGTTCTGTAGTGTGTGTTTTGCTGCAAGGCTAGGCCACACGCAATGGACATAAATCATGAATAAACTTTCACTTGCCACTGCTTTTCTGGCTGCAATGTTGGCCACAACCCCTGCCCTGTCGAATGACGGCGGCACAACACCACCCATGAATTTCGATACGCAGATACTGCATGTTCTGGAAGTATCGCTGCAGGCACAGGGTGAGTATGCACAAAATGTAACGGATAAGGAGCGCGCCGTCCTTGATCGTATCCTGAAAAAATTCCGTGACCATAAAATGGCCCTGAAGAACGTCGTGTATCGAACCGATATGGGCGTTATCCGCATTACGTGGGCGGACGATAAAAATATCGACGTCGTCAAAACCGCCTATAAGACCAGCAAAGATCCTATTCTGGGCAATTCCGCCTATGCGGATAAGGACCAGATTGTCGACGTCAAGATCATGTACCGCAAAACGCCGGACAGTTACGACTATCTGCGCCTGCAGAATATGAAGAACACCATGGATGCGTTTATCCAGAACGGTTACGACCAACCCATTGCCGACCCGACATGGGACTATATGGTGCAGGGCAAGCTGAGTAATGAGAAATGCGGCTTCTGCCACATACTGGCGCGCAATGACGGATCGCCAAGCGGCGTGTTCTTCCCGCGTTATCAGGAAAATGGCGGCACGCATGACATTGGCGAAATGGGATCTGTTTTCCACCTTGATGGTTTTTCGAAAAAGAGCGCGAGCGATGCCGAGGATCTGGGCCTCGCCGAAATGAACGAGGATTTCCTGTACCGGAAAATCATCTTGAATGGGCCAGACGCCCCAGAAGACGCGAAGCGATATGCGCGGACGATCATCGAGCTGCCTGAGTTGATCGAGGTCATGGCGCGCGATAACAAGACAAGCATTTGCGTCGCCGTCGATTTTGGCGAGATGAAGGTAAAAGAAGGGTTTGGCCGTAACGACTATGTCTGCGCCGACAACACAGCCCAGAAACTAAGCGTACGCTTGACCAATACCATGCTGACCGTCAATCACGGCGCCAAGGAATATACCGAACCGTATTTTGAGAAGAAGTGATGATATGAACGCTACTTCTTGAGCGTCGCGCACTGATCAAGCTTATCCAGTAATTGCAAAAACAAAGTGGCTGGTAGTTGCGTCGTTTTACCGGCCAGGCTGAATTTGACAGTGGTGGCACTCTCTAACCGTGCCTTGAGGATTTCCGGCTTAAAACGCTGCACGACACGCATCATCTGCCTTCTGTTGGCAGTCACAGAAACATCGTCAAACATAATGGCTTTATCATAAATACTGGGGTCATACTCTGCATAAACTGAAAGGACAACCTTGTCGTCTGTGCCCGTATCCTGTCTGGTTCTGGCAAAGTCCATCCTGGTAGCCAGATCACGGGCACTCTGCAGGGCGTTAGGCCCCGCCTTGGAATAAGCGGCACAAGCAGCATAGTTAGCTGTGGGATCCCCTGCCTCTACAACCCAAATATTCCCAGCATAGGCTATTTCGGCAAAGGGGCCTGTCACAGCATTATCTGTCGAAGCTGTTTGGCTTGAGGTCGCAGAGCGCCCCGCATTAGCTGGCTGATCTTTCGTTACAGCAGCCTTATCTGCTGCGAATACAGGCATGGCGGCAATACAGAAAACCGCAAGAAAAACTGCCGTTAATCTATGGCCACGCATCAAGTTCTCCCTAACACTGGACGCACTTGTTATGCACAAGCAGGCCGTTGGCAAAATAGGTGTGATCCCCATCCGTCATGGGGTTATATACTTTGTGCGGTCCCCCAGGATAACGCTCTATGCTACGTACCTCCACCGACCCTGTTTCAGTGAGCAGCCTATCTCCGATCTGCAACGGCGTCGTATCAACCGCATGACCTTCCTTGGATGTCAGGCTGGGGTCAATAGATTTCCAACCCTGATCTGTCCTGAATGGATGTCCACCGGTAACGAACGCCTGGCCCCCATTAAAGCCATAAAGGTCTTCGGAAGTTTCTATTGTCTTGACCTCCAGGACTTCGTTGTCAGACGTCTCGCCTTTGACAACATCCCCCTTTTGTATTTCTGAGATAAATTTACGACTACCATCAGACATCAAGATTGACACGTCTGAAACAAAGCAACCACCGCTACTGTGGAGGGTACAACTTGTATAAGTAGGTGAACAACCGGAGTCACCATACCCGTCATAACATGAAAGAACCGCAGAAGCGCTGCAGTCCGCTGTTACCTTCACGCCGTTACATGAAATAATGTTAGGACAACAGGCATTTACATAAACGTTTTGTTTGAAATAGCGCCCCGTATCAACGCCGGTCGTACCACAGGCCTGCGTCCCCCCCCAAGGGTACGTACAACTGCAACATGAACCGACACTCACCCCGCTCCAGGGCGT
>Ga0213872_10000591_pt1 | contig 27923 bp, 31 predicted proteins | sample VelepicomBERX_R2_FD_160071 | JGI IMG/M metagenome (GOLD analysis project Ga0213872, IMG submission 160071) | Rhizosphere microbial communities from Vellozia epidendroides in rupestrian grasslands, the National Park of Serra do Cipo, Brazil - RX_R2 | ecosystem: Host-associated > Plants > Roots >...
GCCAAACGGCCGGTTTGGGCCTGCGAGATGCGTTATCGGTCGGACTTCGAATCAAATTCGCCGCGACTTCGACAACTGCAGCGCATGTGCGCGTGAGTCGGGGCAGTATTTCAGCAGCCTGCTAAGCAAGGGGGTCGGAGGCTACTATGAATCTTTCGGCTTAGATCTCGCCGGGCTTTACCCTCAAGACGCGGTACTCACCGTCTTTGCATCTATTGAGGGAAGTGGTAAGTCGACACACATATCTCTACGGAGAATGTTCTTTCATTTGTACGCGGATGACTGGCTTTTCATCATCAGGCTGAAAGGCCCCGATCGATTAATCAGAGCTGGACATCCACTCCGACTAGATATGCTGGACTTCGACCTATTCAAGGCAAGCCCACTCTTTAATAGCATCGAGCCACCAAATTGGAACGTGCCCCGGCTGGTCATTAGGCTCCCCTCTGCCGAGCACCATCGGCTAACTCTATACAGGGAGACAGATACCGACATGCCGCAAGTAAAAAGATTCAGTCACGGACGTGGCGCCGAGGCGCCTCTTCTAACTATCGACGTGCGGAAAAATTCTATTTTTCTAAATCTCGAACAAGATCGACTAGATCACTATCTGAGGCGATTTCCCACCGTGCCCGCAAAGGGAGACCTCGTGACCTTTCACAGGTAGAACTCTGTTCGTGTGCTCGAAAGAGGGCCCGGCGACGCGGCACGCAAGGCCCTGCTTATGCCCCCATGCTCGCTCTCGGGGCGATCTCGCTACGTAATCTCAATCCGCATTGATGGACGCTGGTGTCATCATCGACACGCAGGCCGTGCTCCGAAGATACGGCAGATCCGAGAGCCTCCGTTCCCGCGGCTCAGGGTAAGCCGCAGCATCTAATTCCAACAGAGCTACAGCAACCGGCCGGTTCGTTCGTTTTTTTGCATTTTTCAATCCAGCGCAGCGGGCACGACGAATTTACTAGCTCGGTGGTTCGCCTTCTGGCGCGCCCAGCGCAGAGTGTTCGCTCGCAGGCAGATCATTCCAGGCCGACGTCGAAAAGCGCAGCCATAGTCCGAGTGTTTCCTTCAGGCATTTGTGACAAAGGTCAATGTCAACACGAGTCCCGTCGCCAATGTCCGAGCCCCAGGCTGCGTCGAACCCGATCTGCAGGAAGTTATTGAATCCGATATCCATATTATGCTGCGCAAGGACGCCGCAACGATCGCAGCGCAACTGAAAAACAAAAGCCTGGGGGCGTACGTCCTGAATTCTCATAGAGTTCTCCTGTGACTTAACAATAGGCGCAGGGCTGCCAATTCTGCAGCTTGCGGTGATGGCGGCTCAGTTCCAAACACCTTGTGCCCCCAGTCGTGCCGCCTCAAACAAATATTCCTGGAATCGTCCGGCTTGAACTTATCGTCGGGGTTGGACCTCGCCCGTAAGCGACGCTCCAACCGCCGCCACTGGAGAAACGTTGGGACAGACGTTGGACCGGGCGGACGCTTCAAGTTTTCTGGTGACTCATCGCCCCATCTCCGTAGCGTCGGCTCGGCCAGCGCTTTGATGAGTTCGCACCCTCCCTGAATCCAATCTGCCTCACGAGCCGGCAATCCGTCTATGTACGTTTGGCTGACGACGCATGGGCTGAGCAGAGACAGATCTGCCGAGCAATGCTGGCACCGATGCTGTGACGCATGGCCTTCACGGCCAGCTCTCGAAAAGGTCATGTCTCTGGGATAGCGCACCGATCTTCCGCAGGCCAGACATCGCTTCTCCATCAGGCAATGGTGATCTGGGCAACGACGCCAATCTACGAAGCGCCAGAAGATGGAGAGAGTTGCAGGCCTGCGTTCCTTCAGGCAAAGAGGGCAAAAGCGGGACCGCGGTTCGCCGCGATCATCTACGTACAGCAACTCGCCACGGAGTCCCGCATCGCCAATCCTGGTCATGACTCGTTCAGCAATAGCAAAAGCTGTCGACGGCAAGCCGCATCTAGCCCTGAGTTCCGAAAGGGCGGCGCCGCGAAGTTCAAAATCCATGTCCCCGCCACTACGCAAACCTAGAAATTCGAACATTTCTGCAAGGGAGCACCCCTGCGCCAACGCGAGGCTACTGATCCAACTGCTGGGCGCCTCTTCGGGCAGTGGCGGCCGGACACCGAATGTCAGAAAAAGAGACCGGCTTCTCATAGGAACAGCGGAACCTGGCGTCGTGGGCGCACCCCGACGCGGCCTACTCGGGATGGGTGGACGGCAGCGCGATGCACATCCAGGAGCCAGGCGGCACGAAGTCCATCTGTATCGCTTGCCGGGCTTGCCGCCAGTTCGCTCAGAACAGGCATGCAGATCGCGTCGAACGAGTTCGCGTCTACGCGCTCGGCTCGATCAACGTCCGCGAGCCGCCGCAATCCTCGAACAAGCATCTCGCCGACCTCAGCCAAGGGTACGGAGCTATGCCGTGCCGTTCGAATCGAATCCCCAGGACCCTTCTGCAAGCCGAACGCCTCGATCAGTCGATATGCGCCATCTAGACTCATCGCGTGCAGCAGCGGCGGAAGCCCACACTGCGCACTCTGTACCGCCGACGCGTTGTCTTGCAAAACAGCCTCCGTCCAGTTCAGCCAGGCCTGCAACTCCGGCTCCAGAGGCAGGCTTTGGCCGTCTGATTTGAAAAACCGACCACAGCGACAGATTCGAACGCCCGGGCGGGCCCAGCGGATGGGCTTGCCGCAGCTGGCGCATTCCTGAAGCAGGCTATAGCCATGATGCCGGCACGCCGGCGCGGCCCGTGTCATCCATAGAATCCTTGTGTAGCCCGTCTCTCGCAGGCAGATAGGGCATACCTTGGCCAACATAGACGTCGGTGCTATCCATCGGCTGAGTCGCTGCCCGGCCAGATGCACCCATCTACCGCCGCCGCGCCACTCGAGTACGACCAGGCGACGCCGAACCTCATCGGCGTTCGCATGGAGTGCCCAGGCCATGGCGGCCACATCGTTTTCGCCAATGACCTGTCGGCGATCCAGCCCCATCCAACGCATGCCGTCGTCGTAGTCGATGGCGTTGACCTGAAAAGCCCGCAAGAGCAGGCTCATGGCCGACTCCCCGGGCATAGGTTCGACAGACAGGGCCAAGCGGCTCTGCTCACGCGATGGCATAGGGGTTCACCACATGGTTCGACGCGCCGCTGACGCGCAAAAAGGCAGTCTCGAAGTGCCCAGCCTCGACAGCTTTTGCGTTGGCGTCGATTGCCACGAGCACGGCCTCGGTGAGCAGTAGCTTTGTGCGGCGACGGTTTCCGAGTACGGCTCGATGCGTGAGCTTGGCAAACTCGCTGTCAAGCAGGATCTTGAAGTCGATGCACTTCGTGCGGCTGCCGATTTCGATCAGGAACTGTCGCCATGTGCCGTCGTCCTCGAAGTGCTTGAGATTGAGCCGTACCGACACACGGTCCGCCAGCGATTCGTCCACGCGTTCCAGCCCACCGAAGCTATCGGTGGCCAAGAAGACCAACGCAATGCCGGTTTCGTCCATCAGATCTCGCAGGACTTCTGAAGCCGTCGTTTCCACTGACCCCCGCTGCGATCGCGGTGATTTGCGGACCGATTGCTCCAGCACATGCGCTTGGTCGATGAATATCACCCGGGTGCCGAGTTGCTGCAACGCCTCGAAGGCAATGTCGCGCATGCTGTCAAATCGGCCCTTGCGCACTGCCGTGAACGGATGACGCACCGCACGCAGGAGTAACGAGACTATGGCTCCTGCACATGGATTCGACCGAAGTCGCACGCTCAACGCCCCAGAAGACTCGACGATGTCGTTCGATGCGGGCAGGCTCCTCTGAAAGTACTCGGAGAGGCTGGTTTTGGACGAGCCAGGCGGCCCAGAAATGAGGATGCCCTGTGGCCGGCTGATCCGCAGGGCCAACTGGTAGGCGCGGTCAAGCGCAGCCAGGCCCACTTTGAGGTCGGGGAAGAGCACGTACTTCCGATCGACCTCGTCGGCCGCGAGCAGGGCATCTTGCGAGTACATGAACATGCGCCGCGCCGCGATCTGGCGCGCCTCCTCGTCGCCGGCATCGCCGGCGTCAATGATGTCGAAATTGGTCATGGTGCTTAGAGATCGACGACATCGAAGTCGTCTGGATCGATAGGTGGATGTTTTTTGATTTGCTGAACACTGAGCGGCTCCACCGGCGTCGGCGCCGGCTTCGGGATCTCGATCGATGAGCCGCCGAGCACGCGCGCCGAGGTCGCACCCGAGTAGCGCGCCGCCAACTTCTGATCGGCCCGCGTCTTCCAATTGACGGACTCTTGCCAGTGTTCATGCAGGCGAAGCCGGGCGCGTTCAAGGTACTCGTAGGAGCCATTGCTCTTGAGCTCCTGCCGGGCAAACTTGCGGGTCAGCAAGTGCTGATTCCAGCTGAGCCCGTTCGCATATGTGTCCCATCGGCAGGGGCTGGCGACCCAGTGCTCGCTCTTGGGATCCTGGACCCAGATCTGCGACATGTCGTCGGGATCCCACTTCACCCAAGTCTTGAAGCTCGTGCCATGTGCTTGGCGCATTGGCAGCAGCTCTGCGCCGCCGAACGGCAAGCCGTGGAGATCGACGCCGCCCTGGTGCACCGTCAGCTGTCTGGACAGTGCCGATACCATCCGCAGCCGATTCAGATCGTGCGGGAACCGCGCGGGCGGTACCCGCTGGAGCCCGTCCTGCATCAGGTCATAGGGGCGCGCCAGTTTTCGCTCATTGATCTGAAACGGGTGATAGTCGACGATGTACATCAACAGCCCGCGGACGAAGGCCGAGAACATGATGGCGGCGTCCTGGTCAGGATCCAGGTTGACGACGTTGGCCACACGTTTGTGCACACGGCCGCGCGCCAAGGTCAGGTTGTCGAGGGTCCCGAAGAAGCGCTCGACGTGAGGCTTCAGCCAAGGCGTTCGGACACGGCAGTAGGTGAAGTGGCTTCCGAGTTCCCAGCCCATCCGCTGGAATACCGGTGAGTGAAATTCGAGGCCGTTGTCGAGCAGCACGTGGTCAGGTATGCCATCGGCGAGCCACTCGTGCTCCAGCTTGACGCCGGCCACCATGCCGGCCTTCGGCATCAACGCGCATCTCACTACCCCGCTGACACTGCTCAGGCCAGCGCCATAGAAGCTCACGTAGAACCCCAGTACGTAGCCCGAGTAGGCGTCGATCATCACGGTCAGCAAGGGCCGCCCCAGCGGGAGGCCGGTGCGATCGCAAATGACAACCCAGTTGAGCGGCGTATGGTCGACCTCCACCACGTCCAGTGGGTACTGCGCTATGGTGCCGTCCATCGTGGTCCGGGTGACCATGCGGGCGCGAGCAGGTCCCTCGCGGGCTTCGATGACACGGTGCCGATCCAGTCTCTGGACTCGTCGTGTCAAGGTACTGAGGCTGATGTTCGTGTCGGCTTCGGTCAGCTTGCCCGCCGCAATCAATGGTTTTGCCTGCGCGCGCACCATGGTCAAGGTGTGGCGCAGGGAATGGCGATCGCGGGTCAGGTAGAACTTACGAATCGACTCCGTGACGATGCGGTCCATCTCGGGATGCAGCTTGCTGGAGCGCAACCGTTGCGCGTTGCCTGTCACCAAGGACTGCGGAGCCAACTCGGATTTTTCGAATCGTCGCAACCACCGCATCACAGTGGTGCCTGCAGGGGGCTTAGGATCTTCGAGACGATGCGCGGCCTGGCTCACCAGTCGCTCAATGGCGCGTCGCATGCCGCGGCTGAGATGGGCCTGCCGGATCGCAACGATGTAGGCCATCTTGCGTTTGAAGTCGTTGAGATGCGCCCCCTTGAGCCTGTCATAGGCAAGCAGCGACTGCGCTGGGACCTTCGGGTCCGGTGGATTGGTGGCGTTGTCATGACTGATCAGCACAATCTCTCCGGCCCAGATGGCCTTCAGCAGCTTGTGTTTCGGCAGCGTTCCGGGGCGCCGGGTATGGCAGTCTTCATAGCTCCAACTGCCATCCGGGAGTTCTCGGACCAACTCAAGCGTTCGTGCGCCACGGCGAAACACCAAGCCAGCGTGCAAGGTAAAGGGCATCTTTGTGCTCCAAGAAATTGGTATGGATGAGGCGGCTGTTGAGCGCCGCGATCGGCGCGCCGGTGAACGTGAGCGCGCGAATGGCGATGAGGTGGAACAGCAACTCGCGCGTGACGCTGAACTGCGTCATCAGTTCCTCGATCAAGGCGCCGTCCGGACGCGCGCGCATGTGTTGCGTCACGTTGACGACGTCGGCCGGATCGAAATGGCCTTTGGCGTAGCGCAGCACCAGGCGGATTGCCTGGTGCTGCTTCCGCCAATACAGCGATTTCTCTGAGATAACGAAGAACTGCTCGCCGCGGTCCGCCAGTTGCCGTGCGACCAGGTTGAACATCGCTCGGTGCTTGGGCACTCTGGCTTCCAGCTTGACCTCCCAAATGGAGGTCCGCCCATCGAGGGTTTCGACGCGGTAGTCGGGCGTGTACTGCTTGCCTGGTAGCTGGATGGTTTCAGGCTGCGACGCGATGTACCTGGTCGCCGGGCACAGTGCTGCGACTTTGGCGAACGCGCTTTCAGTAGTGGCCTCTGCTTGAACCGGCGCGGGCAACACGCCCCTCAGGTTCAGCAGGTGTACGGTCCGCGGTGTGGTCGGCTTGATCAGCCGACGAACGGGGGTCTCCATGGATCTCCTTGCGGTCTTGGGGCCCCAACGCAAGGCGTAGGGGCGAGCTTGACCAGCGCGAACCGCAGGGAGATACTCGAGTCGCCAAACCCGTTGGGAGTTCCTCCCGGCGGAAACGCCGGTCATTCGAAAGGGTGATCGGCGTTTTTTACATGTCGGCCTCCTTTGCCGTCGTGTCGGCGGGGTGTCTAGACGGATCGGGCTGAGAAAGGCTTGCTGCCCTGCAGCGGGCTAGCCAAAGCGCGACGTCCCGGGTGAGCGCGAATCGCCCGCGGCGATTCGCGATATCGAACACCGGCACTGAAAGTTGTCCGCGAGAGAGGGCCTGCCGCATCGCGGCCGCCGTCGGAAAGCCGAGCGCGCGATAGAGCGCCGCGCCACTGAGCACCGGGCCGTGCCGTTCGTGAAGCCCATGCTCTATTTCGTGAGCCAACTCGGTCTCGCCGCTGTTCTGCACCGGGCAGTTCCCCTCTGGATTGGTCAGTGTCGTGTCGTCACAGATCGTATGAGCGCCTTGTCGGGCCGTCGAGAAGGTAACGTTGAGGTCTCGCGTTACTCCATCGCCCGCCGCTCGTGAACACGCAAGCCCTTGAATCTGCAAGTATTTCGTTGGCGGAATTTCGCGAGCGCAGCGGATTCGCCGGAGGCGGCGAAAGTCAGAAATCGCGGAAAAGAGACGTCACGGATGGACTCAAGACCGTGTTTTGGGCGTTCTCGCTGCAAGCGAGGACGGGGCTGAAGACCGCCTACGCAATGGAGCGCTTCTTCGAGCCGGCGGCCTTTGGCCAGGCCGCTAGCGGCGATCGTTTTCACAGGAACAAATGGCCCAGGTATCTCGCCGGCCGTCATGAGCCCAAAGCCGTGCTCGACGCGGTCGAGGCGAAGTACCCGGGTGCCAATGCCTGCTTGACCAGTCCGCTGTGGGCGGCCTTGACGGGGCGCCCGCTGACAAGGCGCGAGTTGGAAGCCTTAGTGCTGCGCCTGGACATTGGTATTCAAGCTCTGGTCAGACGGCGCGGGACTGCGCCACGCCCAGCTCGTTTTCCCGGGATGTCGATGGATCGCGATCTGGCCGAGGCCATCGAACGTCGCGCCAGCCTCGACGCGCTTGCGGCCACAGTCATCATGTTGCGCATTGCCAATGTCGAAAGTGAGCCGGCCGCCGCCTTCCAATGGGGGCGTCACCTGCTGAGGCTCATGGTGATGCTCGGGCCCACCCTTCAGGTGGGTGGAATCGCCCAGCCTCTGCTCGACCTCATTGGAGAACGGGTGCTTCCGCTGGCTTCGCACGACGACCTCCAACCCGGCTTTCCGGCCGGGACTTATTTAGAGATCGTCCGTCTCTACGTAGAGGCCTTGCGTCGCATCAAAGGAGAGCCACCGTTCGCCATGACCGAGGCATTGCGGCACAAATTGGGGCAACGCATTCTCAACCGCCGATACGGTCACGACTACTTCTACGCGTTCAATCCGATCCGCGCTGATACTCACACCGCGTCTGCCGCGGCTAGCGAACAGCTATTCGCGGCGCCCGATGTATGGTTGTCCGCATGGGGATTCAACATGCTCAGCACGGGCGGACACCGCGACGCTCCACCGGACGTAGTAAGAACTGGCGAGGACCTCTGGGCCATGCGGGATCGACTTCCGTCTGCGCCGAACTCATGCCGCGGGCTCTCGGCCGATTGACATGACATTGAGGCGACGCGCTTGTGAGAAGTGCCTCCGCGCCCATTCGATGACTTCATCGAGAACAGCAACTTCGGCATCGTGTGATCAAGAACAATCATGCGGTCCCGTGGCGGCACTAGCTGGCGGTGCTTCAGCGCAAGCCTGGCGCGCTACGCAACGGCGCACGCACCACTGCCATATCCTTGAGACCGGCAACGAGAGCTACCGCTTCAAGAACAGCTCCGCACAACCCACCAAGAAGGAGTCCAACACCAAGAAGTTACCCACAGCCTGAGCCCCTGAGGCTCGAACAAGGGTGGGTCAAGATTGGATGGAAATCGTGGGTCTGGATCGAGCGGGAATCAACAGGGCAGCGACAGCGAGGGGCGATATCCACCGCCGCTCGCACCTTCGAAGTCGTATTCGTACAAGGTGCTTCGGCCCATTCCCGGTTGTCGCTGGCCCAAGAAGAAGGTGAAGGCGTTGGGCGCCGCGACGAAAAGGTGCGCGGCCCCGCTCAAGCCCTGCCGCTGTCGATTGAACTCGTGCGCCAGGGACTCCGCCAAGTCGAACGCATGGCGACCGCAGACAACAGACCGTGCACCGGGGCCGCAGGTTGGGCTTGCTATCAAGAGCGTTCCCACTTGCGGCAAAGCTGCTGCCACATGCGACCTGACGGCGTTCGTGACGTCGTGGGTGAGGCAGACCGCAACGGCGATCTCTCCAGTGGCGTCACCAACAGACTCGACTTTGAAGTCCCATCGGGGCCACGCTGGATCGCTGGGCATATCGCTCGCATGCCAGACGTTGCGGTGCATCGTCCGCTGTTCGATCTCCACGCTCCGGCCAGACTTGATGTTCAACACGGATCCGGCCGCGAAGGCCAGGGTGATATGGGCGTCAAGGACCAGACGCAGATGAGGGTTGTGGCGGGCCGCGTCTTGCAAGAAGGCTTTGAGCTTCGGATAGAGGGTGGAAGCCCATTCGGCCTGATCCCGAATCGGCCGCTCATCGAAGTGCGGAACCAGGTCCAACACGACAGTGCAGCGCTCTTCCAACCGGTCAAACGGGTGCTCGAAAGACTTGACGCCGAAGACCACGTGCCCCTTGCAACCGTTGTCGAGCAGCCCTTCACGTCTGCAAGCTTCCCTGAAACTGGCGCGGTCAAATTCCAGCCGGCCTTGCGACAGCCATTGGAAGGCCACGTCGTCGTAGACGAAGCTGCTCTCGTTGGCAGGCACCCGGCGCAAGCCGCGGTTTTCGAACAGGAGATCGAGGTTGTCGCGATGGTCGTCCAGGGATGTGGAGTCCGTATCGAGCGCGAGCGTGCGAGCCAGCAGCTTTAGGGCATCGTCGTCGACACCTAGGTGCTCGCGCCAAAGCTTCCTGATCTTGCCTGCCTTGGAGTTGTCCCCCGTACCGTCAAAAAGGTCCTTCAGGCGGAGCGATTTGGACTTCTGGTTGATGAGGGCGCGCAGCGGATCGGTCTGCCCTACTCGCCAGTTGGTCACCAACTTGAACCTCGCACCTGTTCCGTCGCCAGCGTGCAAAAGCTGGGCAGCATGCGCGCGCTGGAGCAATGAGAATCTGTTGGCATTGATCCACTCGGGGCTGACGAGATCGGCGTACCCGAAATCATTGACCGACACGTGCCACTTGCACTGCGTGTGCTCGCGAAAGATCGGTTTGCCTTCGTAGTCACCGGGCGCACGGTCGCGCGCGTACTCCACCCAGACGTCGTCGAAGCCCTTGGGGCCCGACTCGAATCCCACCCGGATGATCGGCCCCAGCGGGTCGAGGAGACACGCAGCCTTGCGCCAGAAGATCCTGGCCTGGAAGGCGTCACCGTCGCGACGGACTGCCACTGCCTGTGTCATGTTGGTGCTCCTCGCGACCTGGTGAACTGCGGACTCGCCCTGGCGCACCGGTTCAGCTGTCCTTGAATGGCGGCGTCGGCAGCATGGCCTGGGCCAACTCGATCGCCCTCTTCGGTCGAATAGGGCCGTCGGGATAGGCGTCCAGCACGACCAACGGCAGGAGGCGCTGCGTGATATCGGAGTAGGTGAAACCGTAAGGCCGCTTCGGCTGCTCACCTGTCGCCGCAGCAAGAGCCTTCAGATCGTTTTGGCTGAATCCCGCGCCGGAAAGCCGGCGCGCGAGAACGTCCAGTCGCTGCTCTTCATTGGGACGCTCAAACACCAGGATGTCAGCGGCGCGGCGGCGAACAGCAGGGTCCAGCGCGTTCAGGCGGTTGGTGCACATGATGACCACCGCCGGCAGGCCGCCGTTGGCGAGGCGGTCGATGCCGCGGATGAAGGCGTTCACGCCCGCGCGGTCCTCGTGATGCATCTGCTCGGCCTCGCGAGATTGGGCAAGGGCATCCGCTTCGTCAACCAGCAGAATGACGCCGCCACGCGCCGGGCCTTTGGCCGATTTCAGCTTTGAAGCTTCGTCGAAGGCACGATCGAACGCAGAAGTAACGAGCTGGGTCATCTCTCCCACACGACCCTGGCCGCGTGAAGACAAGCTCAGCGGCAGCAGCGTAATGTCGATTCCCTCTTGACGCGCGACCTTGTCGCCGATCGTTTCCGCCAGCTCGGTCTTCCCCGAGCCCACATCACCGGAGAGCACGACCAGCGGCGGACGGCGCGTCACTGTATCGAGCAAGCCGTAAGCGTCGTCATGGTGCTTCTGCTGCCAGGCCTTGAGCCCGGCCGGGTTGATCAGCACCCCAAGAATGTTCGCGAGTCGCTTGATCTTGTCGTCAACGCCGACGAGGCGGCTCAGGCGTCCTTGTGCGTCCGGATCCGGGAGCGTCGTGGTGCGCTCGAACAAGCTCTTGTCCTGGGTGTTGCTCATGTGTAGCTCCTAACGCTGGCGCGTCCGAGCGACTGGCCGCCCGACGAATAAGTCTTGTCACTGGCGAAGTAGCCGTTGTGTACGGCCGGGCTCGTGCCCGAACCGCGCTGCAGCGGCAGCTGCTTCTCAACGTCTTCCTGCTGCTGCGTGGTGAGCGCATACCAGGCGGAGCTGTAGCTAAGGAAGCTGCCGAAGACCGCGCCACTGATGTCGCGCCCCGCGGGTACGCGGCCTGGATCGTCGTCGGCGCCACCCTCAGCCAGCGTGGCCGCCGTATAGCGAAGCGTGGGCTCGATCCACTTGTTGTCACGCTTGAAGCCGTACGTGACCTCGCCAAGATAGCCCTGGCGCAGCAGCTCCGTGACTTCGCCCTCGAACTCCGCGATCCGCGTGTCAGAGATGTGCCCGTACAGGCGCTGCAGCCGCTTCAGGTCGGCGGCAACTTTGGCGGCCATGTGACGGGCGTGCACCACTGTGAACGTCCGGGCCTGGGTGGTGGTAAAGCTGTGGCTCATGACGTTCAACCTTGAAATGAGGGGCCGAGAACCTTCTGCCAGTAGCGGACCGTCAACTCCTTGGTCGGAGCGGTCAGCGCTGCATCGATGGCTTCACCGGCGTCCAAAGCCGCTTCGACGATGTCGTCTGCGTTCTGGGTCGTATACAGTCGCGCCACGTTGTTGGTGGCATTAATAGGATCGATGATCTGCACCGGGTCGGACAGCTTGCCGACGCTGCTGGCGGGGTAGTAGTCCGTGAAGACGATGCGCTCGCGCAGGTTGGACTTCGCCAGGTAGGTGAAGAAGGCCTGCAAGGCCTCGGGGTAGTCGGAAAGGTTGACCCCGTCATCGCACAGCTTGGCCAAGATCATTTCGATCATGAATGACTTGAAGCGAAAGCCCTCTCGCTCCTGCTTCATCCGCCGAGCCCAGAACTTCACGAGTCGCACCACCTGGGCAAAATGGGTCGGCTGAGCATTCTTCCGCTTGCGCGCGAACTCCAAGTGCAAAGGGATGCTGGTCTCCAGGCGGGAACCATCGTCCTGGCTGATCAGGTCACCGCGCCAGTCTGGCAGGCCCGCGTAGAGCACCGGGACCACGTCGACATCCAGGCCGCTGCCCTTGAACGACACCGTGACCGAGTAGGTCTGGGGCTTGACCTGATCCGGCGTGAAGTTCGGGAAGGCCTTGCGCAGCCGTTCAGCCAGATAGTCCAGCAGGGCTTGGACATCGCGCGGCGCATCGGAACCGCTGACGTACACCGCCATGTCGATGTCGTTGATCGAGCGCAACGCCGTGCCCTTCGCCAGGCTGCCCGACAACTGGATCTTCTTCAGTGAGAAGTCGGGGTGGTCTGAGATGTAGGACTCCAACTTCTCACGCAGGCGTCCCGCCTGGGCGCGGTACTCGTCGGCCTTGTCCTTCGGAAGGTTGACCTTATCTTCAGCAAAGCGGACAAGATCGCTGTGATCGACGTGGGCTCGTGACATCTGGGACTGCTCCTTGTGCAGGCTGCTCGTATTAGCGAGTCATATAAAAAGTTCGGAATCGTGAACAGGACGAATGTTACGCCTGTTGCCGCGCCTGTCAAATAAAAAGTTCGGTATCGTGATACCGTTCGGCTGAACCGACTGGACAGGAGACGGACCATGCCCACACGTCTCGGAGAGAAGTTGCGCGACCTGCGCAAGGAACGAGGGCTCACGCTGGACAAGCTGGCGGAGATGGCGAACCTCAGCAAAAGCTACCTCTGGGAGCTCGAGAACCGGGAATCCCAGCGCCCATCAGCTGAGAAGCTGACAGCCTTGGCAGATGCGCTCGGCGTCGCGGCGACCTACTTCCTGGAGGAAGACGTTCGCGCCCCCGAAGAGCGCCACTTGGACGAAGCGTTCTTCCGGAACTACCAAAAGCTGGAGCCCGATGCGAAGGAGCAGCTGAGAAAGATCCTCAACACTTTCAAGAAAACGGGTTGATGTCAGAGGTCTGGACTCCTCAGCGCGCTGCGACCCGGCTTGTGAAGGTTGCTGAGGTTTTCAGCTCAGCGCACGGGCTGGAACGGTTCCCGGTTGACGTGCCAACGCTCGCCATGGAAGCGGCGCGCATCTTCAATTGGTCGGATCCGATCACTCAGGTGCAGGCGGCCAACATCAAGGGGTTCGAGGGGGCACTCTTCCCCGGTGACGATCGCAAGGAGTGGCTACTGCTCTACAACGATAAGTTGGAGTCGCCTGGCCGTGTGCGCTTCACGCAGGCCCACGAGCTTGGGCACTATGTGCTTCATCGCACTGTTCGCGAGTCATTTCAGTGCAGCGATGCAGACATGCTGAACTGGACGCAGGACGACAAGGACCTCGAAGGTCAGGCCGACATGTTCGCGTCCTACCTGCTCATGCCGCTCGACGACTTCCGCAAGCAGGCACCAGCAAATGTGGACCTTGACGTGCTCAAGCACTGCGCACTGCGCTATGGCGTCTCGCTCACGGCCGCTGTCCTGAAATGGCTGCAGTACACCGACGAGAAGGCTGTCATGGTGTTGTCCAATGACGGCTTCATCAACTGGGCGTGGTCTAGCGATCCAGCCGCAAAAGCGGGCGCATTTTTCCGTACCCGAACCCAGGTCATCCCGTTACCCGACGGGTCGCTGGCGGCGAATACCTCGGTCAAGCACGACCGCTGCGGCATCAAGCTGCTCGCATCAGTCTGGTTCAAACACGCAGCAACAGATATGCCCGTGACGGAGTTGAAGGTCACCTCGGAGAAATTTGGCTCCGTGTTGACGCTGCTGGTCCTGCCACGTTCCGCAGATGTCTGGCCGCCTTGGAAGCCGCCCAGCAATTGAGCTGCCGACAAATGGCGGATCGTGGTGCTGCGGCAACCTGAGTTCCAAGTTAAGCGCAAACAGTTCCAAGTTCAGTGTCGGCTCTCACTAAACGTTGAACGACCCGGCACGTTCGATCAACGACTTGCGCCTAGGGGAATCATTCAGCGCTGAACCGACATGTCGCTGAACCTTGAACTTTCGCCATTTCGTTGCACTGAAGCTTGAAATTTCGCGGACGCGAAAATTTCAAGGACCGGCTACCAGCCTGGTCGTTAAACGTAACGTAACGCCATCCCCCTCCGGAAATGGACTCGCCCAGTAGCCCGCCGCCCTGATCAACGCAAGGGACTCTTGCAGAAGCAGTTCCTTGCCGGCCAGCTCTGCGGTGACCCACAAGAGGTTCCCACTAATGTTGCCACCGGAAGAAGTCTTGCCTTCATTGATCCGGCCTCAGAAGCTGCCGATGCGGTTCTTGAGAACCATTCGAGCATTGGATAGTCGGAAGACCGGGCCGTCATCGCCAGAACGGCGGCTGAAGTACCGACCACCGGCAAATGAAATAAGCCACCCCTTCCAGGCTGCCGCATCACCCGTGATTTCGAGCGTGCCCACGTTGGCATGATTGGCGAGTTGCCTGAGAGCCTGCCAAGCGGCTACATCGTTCTCAACGGTGTGGCCAAACGAACGCAGGAGGAGCCGCTCCTTTTGGAACGACATGCTGCTGAACAGAACGGCATACTTCAAGCGCACTGTCTTTCCGTTCACGAAGAACTTAGAGTCCGTGTAGCTCACCGCCTGCCAGAACGCCTTGGCGGCCTTTTGCGAGAAGCCGTCATCGGTGCTGAGGTGTTTGACCTCGATGCCGAAGTATTCGTCGAGGAAGCCCTCATCGATAAGGTGCTGCTTCGGGTAGGCCAGGAAGTCAATCTGCACCCGCACTCCGGCGGCGACATGCGCTCCTGGAACCTCTGGGTAGAGCTCGAAGTCTGCGCTGAGATGTGTCGTCAGCCAGAGTTTGAGCGCTTCTTCGTTGGGGAATCGATCGGATTCGCCCAGCTGCCGCGTCCAGACCTCGCGACGTATTGCGACGGCCTTTCGAGACAGCGCCTCGGCGGCAGCCACATCGCTAGTCTCCGCTGCAATTTTCTCGACACAGCAATCTACCGCCGCCTGAATCCTTGCTGATAGCGCCTCCCTTTCCTCAGTCGCGGCGGCCACCCATGAGGCACCCTCGGGGTTCAGGACCTCGAATTCGTGCCTCAACAGCTCCGACAGTACTGTCTGCAGCCTGGCTTGCTCTGCTCGATGCCGGCCTTCGAGCCCGACGTCGAACTCAGCAGCTTCCCTGCCTACCAGCTGGGCTTTCGCATCTGCGGCGCTCAGTGGTCCGCCTCGCTGCTCTCCGCACCGCAAGCACTGCCACACGAAGTGCTTTCCGCCATTGCCGAAGGTGCGCCGTCGAAGTTCGAGACGCTCGGCTTTCACGTCACACACCGACTCTCGATGGCGCCGCCTGGCATCCTCAATCTGGATACCCAATGCCTGTATGTCAGTCATGTAGATTCTCTCGCCACACGGCGAACCCAATCTGCAACGTCAGCATCCAACAGCAGAGATGGACGCTAAGCAAAAGGAAACAACGATGAACTCTGCCTCCGGCGTTGCGGACCCATGCCGGAAGATCGACCGCCCGAAGTAGGCGTTGCGCGTACAGGCGCAATCTGAGTCCGAACAATTCGAGCATTCGTCCCGGCTCGAATGCCACGCTAAAACCTCGCCGTCTTGACATAGGAGGCAGCACTCTTGCCGAGCTCAGTCATCGAGTAGGCTGCCTCAGCCCCCCCCATGACCTGGATTCTTCTGATCACGTTGAGGGACTCCAAGATCTCCAACTCCTGGATGAGCAGGAGATCACCTGTCCAGAAAGCTGGTCCGGCCTTAAGGGCGGAAGTGACATCGCTGATCCAAATTGCCGTAACCGTTTGCACCAAATCACCCGTGCGAATTTGCTTCTGAGTGGGCAAGACCTTTGCCATCGTTGCCAGCAGCTCAATCTGAACTGCTGAAAGCCTCGAAAGATGCTCCACGATAGATAGCTTGCGCACGTCTTTTGAGTGCGCTGTAGTGCCGCAGGCCGCGACAATCCGTCCCATCGCCTCCACCTTCCGCGCATCTGACTCGTACGCCACCTTGTCGGACATCACCTTGAAGGCTACAAGCGCCTCTTCGGTTTCGAACCACGATTTGTCAATTGCGTTTTCGCCCATGGAATTAATCTGCGAAGAGACTGCGGCTATGGCCGCCTCGAGGTTCTTCATTCGTATGGCGTCTGCCTTATCGAAGAGCAGATGATCCAAGGCTCCCCCTACGGCCGGGATGGCAGAGACGGCTGCTCGAATCCAGGAGACGCCTTCAGGCACGAAACGAGATAGGTTGCTTGACATGGAAATTCAAAGGGTTGAGGGATGGAAGCTGCTGACGGACATCGATTTTTCCCTGCCGCATCCTGGACAGAGCCAACTTTCGATCTCAGATTTTTATCAGTTTGCGCGGTGTCCGTCGCCCGGGACAGCATCTTTGGATTGTGGACTGTCGCCTGACCCCCGATTCTTCTTCTGACCGGCCAACGCGCTGAACACCATCGAGCACATGGGCGGATGTAAGTCGTACATGCCAATCGTTGGCGACGACTTGGTGCTGCTGAAGGCCAGATCGACGACGCCATGGACTTGCCACAGCGGGGCACCGAGTGCCCGAACAAAACGATGGTGCGGAAGTATTTTGTTTGCGCGATTTGACATGCACATTCTCGCTGAGCTCTTCTTCATATCTGAGGATGCTGAATTGCGCCCAAATGCTCTGAAACAGCACGCTGAATGTGGCGAAATTAGACCTTGGACATAGGATCGGACACCTGCGCAAATCTGATGAAATGAAGCTACGTAGTCAGCAATTCGAGCGCCACTCTGCTCCGAAGCCGCGGGCTGCTGTTTCATATAAGTTCTCGCCGCTGCGGCACAGCCGGGAAAGGGCGACAGGCGCGCGGAATTTCGCGGACGCGAAAAACTCCAGCTGACGCCAACCTCAAAGTCGCCCCTGTCGTTCATCGGGAACAAGAAGGTCTCGATATACATCGGTCAAAGGCTTTCTGAGGTGCGCAAGCAAACTTTCGCGCCGGTTCATCCGACAACGCTGGACTGAAGCGGCAAGCACATCTGCTGCTGAAAACCGGCTGGCGGGAAGTACATGCCGGGGTCGAGTGGCTTCGATTTGGCGGCATGGGCGCTTCTTGACTACGAGTTTCGTGAACTAATGCCAGTTACTGGCTCACGCCGTGAGCCACGTGCCGCGGATGATGAGTCGACATCCACTTTGAGAAGACGAGGAGCGAAACGATGGATCTCCCGCATCAACGCCCGACTGCGAGCAATCGACTTTACGTCGCCGAAGGAAGTATGCACCTCTATTCCAGCTCCCCGGTGGTGCTGACCCCTGCAAATCTGTACGACTTAAAGCAGAACTCCCAGCTGAAAGAGTTTACGGAGCTGTGCAATATCTATGTTGTTGCAGCACGAGGGCGGATCTTTGTGGACCCCCTGCGATTTAATTTCACAGACGGCGTGATGCGTGGCAGGTTCATTGTTGCCGGAGAGTCGGGGCCGACTCACGTGGATTTCGTCTGGCGAATCTCCGGCGATCCGTTTGGTGATGGTTCAAAGGTCGAAGAGGTCGGCGTTTCAGAAAACGGGACCCATGTCCATCTGAGCAACGGCGCAGGCAGCGGCACGGTGGTGCCAGCACTGCGCCTTGTCGCGGAGGCAAGATCTGCCCTAAAGGAAGCTCAGCGCGACCTTGAGGTGCTCTACATTGGTCAAGGAATTGGGCGATCGAGGGCTCGCACGGCGCTTGATCGCCTTCAGAATCACTCAACGCTACAGCGCATTCTTGCCGATGCCGTGACCTTCAGGCCAAACATGGAGGTCATCTTGCTGCTTTATCGGTTCGAACACAGCAGATCCATCATTAGTACGGGTGGAGATTTGCGCGCCGAGCCGGCAGCAACACCCGAACAGGAGCAGGCCCATATGCGCCGAATGTCTGGCGCGAATATCCCGCGCCATAAAAGGATCGCGTTGGCGGAGGCGGCGCTCATACGGCATTTTCAGCCGCACTACAACGTCCAGATCAAGAGCAGCGACTTCGCGGCAAAAAAGAAATTGAAAGTTCTTGCTGAGGTACTGAAGCTAGATCTGACCGGTGTGATTGTCGAAATTTCCTCTGCCAACATCCGATCGCGGCTTCGCACTGCAAGTGCGCCACCAGATGACTTGTCGACCTTATTTGGACCTGATGTGGCCTACGGGGACAAGTTAGACGACGACCATTTGAACGCTGCATGGCAGGACCAATTGCATCAAATGGCACACACTCAATACGCCAGATTTGCGCTGACGACTCCCCAAGAAAGAGACACCTTCATGCATGGCACAGTTTGGCATGGAAGTCGTGAAAGGGATGGCGGCCCTTTCGGGACGTGATGTTGGCGACGACTTCGCCGTCCGAACCATTGCGGCGGCGGAGCCTACGTTGGACGTCAAATGCCGAAATTTCGCGGACGCGAAAATCTCCCACTGGCATCAAACCTCAAAGTAGCCCCCTTCGTTTAGCGTCGACGTGAACAGCAAGCTGCGCCCCCAGTTCTTTCTCGGTGCCTTGTACCAGCACCGATTCGCCTGGCCTTCCGAGACGGCGGGGGCGCTTCGCTCACGAACAAGTCGCGCGACTTTCAGCCATTCATGTGCACTGGGGAGCCGCTCGATCGGAAGCGTGTGCCGAGGCCGAAAGACTTCGGAATCGGCAGGGCTTGGCCGAGCCAATGTGCGGACGATCTGATGCCCCGTCCAGAGCCATTTCCCCTCTAGCGTGGCGAGACACTTCCGGGTGTTGAGCTCTATGAAGAACGGGACGGCCTCGGAAAGGTCCGCACAACAATACTGACATCGATGCGGTGATGCATGCCCCGTCTGACCCGCCTTGGACCTAGCCATGTCACGCGGATACCAAAGGTGGTACCCGCACTGCCAGCAGTTCGTCTCCATCAAGCACGAGTGAATCGGACAATGGCGCCAGTCCATGAATCGCCAGAAGATTTTCAGCGTGCGCGGCTGGCCCTCTCTCAAGCAAAGCGGACAGAACAGGAAGCGCGGGACTCTCGGCCCGCACCTGTACAGCACATGTCTGCCGAGGGCGGCGGCCGCCACTCTTCCCATCATTCGGTCCGCGAGAGCAAATGCGGTGGGCGGCAGATCGCATCTGCGCCGAAGCTCTGCGAGCCGAGGGCCATGCAGGGCAGCGTCGACGTCGGAGTCGAAGCTCTGGCCGAGGAACTCCAGCATCTCACCGATGCTGCAGCCCTGCTCTAGCGCCAGACGACTCATCCAGCTGCTCGGCGCCTCGTCGATCAGCGGAGGCGTGACCCTATGCTTCAGCACATCGGAAGATTTCATGCTCATGTGAGGAATAGCGGTAGTTGGCCCTTGGGACGGCTGCCAGCCCTTGTCCCGCCCGGATCGAAGTCGCTCCTGAATGCATTCATGAGCCACCATGCCAACAGGTAGTCTTCTTCGGCGGCATAGTCTTTGGCCAGTTGCACCAGTGCCTGGTGATGCACACCTTCGGCATAGCGCGCCGCGTTTTCCGGATCGGCTTCGATGGCATGCAGTCGTTCCAGGCCGCGCGCGATCACGACACCAAGCTCCCTCGGCATGGCGCACTTGGACAGCGCCTCCCGCGCGGAGCTCGACTCGCCTGTGCGAAGCCCCATCGCTTCGATGACCCTGAACGCGCCGTCGATGCTGAGGTGAGTCAGCGCCGACGGAATGCGTTCGGTCGCCGCACCACAGGGGGCCCACGGCGCAGCCGGGCAAAGTGTCGATTCCAGCCAGCACAGCCAAGCCGCAACGCCGCTTTCAAGGGGCGATGCCTTTACGGCCTTGAATGGATAGCCGCAGCGGCAAATGTCGATGTCGGGCCGATCCCAGCCGATGCTCATCCCACAGTGCTGACACGACCAGATCAGGCTGTATCCATGCCAAGGACACCCGACCGTGGCGCGCAGCAGCCAGCTGACGTGCGCAACGCCATGCTCGCGAACACATTGCGGACAGAGTTTGGCGTACCGCCTGTTTGAGGCGATCTGTCGTCTGAAGCGCTGGCCGGCCAATCGGACCCATCCCGGGCCACCGGGATCGCGCATTGCCACACGCTCCGCCCATTGGTCCGCGTCGACATTGAGAGCCCAGGCGATGCGCCGAGCAGTCTGCCGATCGATGGGCCGGTGGCGCTCGAGGCCCAGCCATTTCATGCCGCGGTCGAAGGAGACTCCGTTGGCGCAGAGCGCCCGCAACGCGAATCCGAGCCCGGATTCGCGCGGCGCGAGCTCCAGCCGCACAGGCAATTGGAGATGCTCAGACGGTTCCATAGGGATTCGGCATCAGATTGGCAGGCCCGTTGGTGCGCTGGAAGGCGAGCTGAAAATGCGCTGGGGTCACCTTCTGAGCGTCGGCATCCACCGCGACCAGTACGGCTTCCGTCACAAGCCGCTTCGCAGCGCGGCGGCAGCCGCCCGTCGCAGCGAAGGTTGCTCCGCGTATCGCCGCATCGGCCAGCAAGGCCATATCGATCGCCGCAATGCGCCCCAGCTCGCTCAGGAAAGTCGCCCAGGCGCTGTCGTTGCCGAACGGCGAAAGCGACATGCGCACCGACACCCGGTCAGCCAAGGCCCGGTCGATTTGCTCCAGGTTCTGCAAACGGGTATCGGCCAACAGCACGAGCGCGACACCGGCACGGTCCATCAATTCGCGCAGCAGGTTGCCCGCGGAGGTGTCCTTCTCCTCTGTCACGCGCCCCCGTCCGCGTATACCAAGGCCTTGCGCTTCGTCGACGAAGACAAGACGTGTCCCCTTGTGCTGCATCGCCTCGCATGCGATGTCGCGCATCGAGAGAAGGCGCTCGGGTCGTACGTGCGTGAAGGGATGCCGAACCGCGCTGAGAACTTGCGAGACGATGAAGCCTGCCGAAGCGCCCGGCCGCATACGCAGGTACAGCGCGCCGAAGCCATCGACGATGCCCGCCGTTTGTGGCAGCGACCTCATGAAGTAGTCGGCCACGCTGGTCTTGGACGAACCTGGAGGCCCCGTCAGCAGCACGCCTTGCGGGATACCGAGTTCGCGCGCGAGTTGGTAGGCGCGATCAAACGACGCCAGGGCCGCCTTCAGTTCAGGGAAGAGGATGTACTTGCGCGCCACCTCGTGCGCGGCCGCGATCGCCTTGAACGAGTACATCGTCATGCGGCGTGCGCGAACCTGGCGCTCCTCCTCGCCACCGTCCTCGGCTGGGTCAATTACGTCGAGCGACATGGTGCCTCCTCAGTACAGATCGATGGTTTCGAAGTCCTCGGTGCACAAGGGCAGCACGAGCGCAGGACTGGCGGCAGGCGCTGCGCCGCTGGCGGTCGCAATGGCGGCCACAGGAGCCTCCAGCACACGAGCCGAGGAGTAGCCCGCAGTCACCGCTGCCAGCTTGCGGTCGGCCCGGGTTTTCCAGGCCGCGGCCTCCATCCAGTGGTTGTGCAGCCGAAGCTTGGCCTGCTCGAGGTACTCGACGGCGCCGGACTTCTTGAGCTCCTGGCGCGCGAATTTCCTGATCATCAGATGCTGGTTCCAACTCAGGCCGCGCGCGTACTGCGGCCACCGGCAGGCGCTTCCGACCCAGGCCTTGGTCTCCGGGTCTTGGATCCAGACCTGGCTCATCTCGTCGGGATCCCACTTCACCAGGGTCTTGACGGGCATGCCGTGCCGCTTGCGCATGCCTAGCAGTTCGGCGCCGCCGAATGGCAAGCCATGCAACTCGATGCCTCCGGGTCCAACGGTCAGCACCTTCGACATCGCAGAAACCTGACGCAAGGCCTCCATGTCACGCGGGAAATGCACGGGCGGCCGCCGTCCGATTCCCTCGCTGAACAGGTCGTAGGGTCGAGCCAGCTTGCGCTGGTTGATCTGGAAGGGCTGGACATCCACCACGAACTGAACGACGCCGCGCACGAAGTCCGAGAACATCACGACGGCCCCCTCGTTGGGATCCATCTCCACGACGTTGGCCACCCGCTTGTGGATTCGGCCCTTGGCCAGGGTGATCGTGTCCAGCGTCGAGAAGAAGCGCTCGACATGCGGTTTGAGCCAGGGCGTTCGAACTCGGCAGTAAGTGAAGTCCATGCCCAGTTCCCAGCCCATCAACTGGAAGCCCCGACTGTGAAACTCCAGCCCGTTGTCGAGCATGAGTCGGTCGGGAATGCCCTCCGCCAGCCATTGGTGCGCCAGCGACAGCCCTTCGGTCATCTTGGCTTTGGGACGAATCGCGCAGCGAAGAGCGCCCGAGACGCTGGTCAGTCCTGCGCCGTAAAAGCTCACGTAGAAGCCAAGCAGGTAGCTCGAATACGCGTCGATCAGGACCGTGAGCAGGGGGCGGCCCAAGGGCAATCCGGTTCGGTCGCACACGACCACCCAGTTCATCGGGGTATGGTCGACCTCGACGCGCTGCAGCGGATATTCGGCCACGGCACCGTCCATGCTCGTTCGGCAGACCATCCTGGCGCGGGAGGAGCCTTGACGGGCTTCGATGACGCGGTATCGGTCGATCGCCGCCACGCGTCGGCTCAGCGTCGCTAGGCTGACCTGCGCCTCGTTTTTGCTCATCGCGCCATCACGCACTTTGCGCGCAGCCTCAGCCCGGATGACGGCCAGCGTGTGTACCAGGGAGTTCCTGTCGCGGGTGAGATAGACGCGTCGCAATGACGTCTCGATGATCTGCTCCATGGCCGCCGAAAGCCGGCCTTTGGATTGCCGCAATGCCCGTCGATCCACAAGCGCTCCGGCGCATCCTCCGCCTGCGTTCAGCTGACGAGCCCAAAGCATTACGCCCGATACCGAGGGTTTCTTGCGGTCACCAATGCGCTCTGCCACCGCGTCGATCACACTGCCGATATGCCGTCGCATCCCACGCGATATGTGAGCCTTCTGCAATCCAGTGACATAGGCTTGCCGTCGCTCAAGCTCCTTTCGGGCGGCAGGCTTCAAATTCGCGATTACCTGAAGAGGCGGGACAACGGCGTCAGTGTCGCTTTGTGCGCGCTGGCCGTGGTCCAGTAGGACCAGTCGGCCATCCCATACTTGGCCAATGAGTTCAGTCTTGGAATAGAGGATTTGCCGGCGAGTGGCGCAGTCCTCCAGGGCCATCTTCCCGTCCGGCAGTTCTCGAACCAGTTCCAGCGTCCGTTCTCCACGGCGAAACATCAAGCCAGCTTGCAAGCAGAAGGTCATCGCTTTTCTCCATGTAGTCAGGAAGGATCACCGGGGCACCGATGCCAATGCCGGTCTTGAAGGTCAGCCGGCGCCGGGCGAGCAGGTGGTAGATGAGTTCCGGCGGCACCAGCGCGCGCGTCGCCAGGGTCGTCATCGGACAGCCCTCGGGACAGGCACGCGCTTCGTTCAGCACTCGTTGGACAACAGCTTCGGGAGGGTCGGCCTTGCCGTAGCGGTGAAGGAGTTCGGCGAAGCGGTGCCGGTCTCGGCGACGTAGCGACACGTTGGAAATCGCATAGAAACGAGCGCCTGCCGTGCTCAGGTGGGCGGCCGCCTTATCGAACAGCGTTCGATAGGCACCGAAGCGGGCTTCGAGCTTGACCTCCCAGTAGGAGACTGCCCCGCTCCGGCACTCGACGCGGTAGTCCGGCGTGTACTGCTGGCCTTCGAGGTCCAGCGTGCAGGGCTGGGCGACGATGTGCCTGACCGGCGGACACAAGGCAGCCAGGCGCACGAAGTCTGCTTCGGTCGATGCCTCGGCTTGGACGGGTGAAGCCAGCGCGCCGAGGTTGAGCAGGTGCACGGTGCGCGGCGTCGTGGGCTTGACGAGCCGGCGGGCGGGGGCGTTCATCGCGCCACCCCCGAGCTGATCGGGAAACGAGGTTCAGCGCTCGGCGGCTGCGATACGAGCGAACCGGGCACGCGCGGCTGCGCGCCCCGTGGGCTGGGCTTCTGCATGGGCGGGTCCTTTCAAAACGAAGGGATGAGTTCGCCCAGCTACCTCAGGGCTTGACGCCTCGAGGCATGCGGCCCATACTGGCCATACAAGTTCCGTACTTGCTCTGGCTGTCGAGCCGGACGAGCAAACCCGAGGTCGCCACCTCGGGTTTTTTCGTTTCTGGGCGGGATTAAGCGGCGTGATCTGAGGCTGGGCTCCTTTCTGTTGGGTGGGGTGATGGGACGGTGATCAGCTGCAGCTGGCGTCTTCTCTCACTGGCTGAGAGGTCAGCGCGGCAGCCGGTCCCGATTCGCTGGCCGGGCGTGCAGCTTCGACCTTGAGGAGCTCCGCCGACGTTTCGGCGTCGGCCGGACAAGTGGCGAGCCACTGGGCCACATCCTTGGTCCATGCGAACTTGCCGCGTCGATTCGTGATGTTGAAGAGTCGGACGCCGACTTGATTGCGAATCGCTGCTTGGCGCATCGCCGCAGCAGATGAGAAACCCAATGCCTGGTGCAGCGCAGATCCGCCTAGCAGCGGCCCATATCGCGCCATCAGCTGCTGTTGCATCTCGTTCGCCAACGCCAATTCTGATTTCGCCATCGCGGGGCCTCCGTGTTGTCCATATCGTAGAAACATGCTCGCTTTGCTCATAGGAGTGACTTCTAATATGCGGAGCGGGCGGCAGAGGAGCAACGCCAGCGCATATTCGTGAGCGTCCAGCCATCCCATCTTGAACAGCGCTGATGCGCCCGTGACGATGGTGCCCACCAATTCGAACAGGTGGGCACCTATGCAACCCAGATCCCAGAGGCGCGTGCACAGCGCCGAGTTCAAGGCGCAGGTTCTGGCCGAGTGCCAGAAGTCCGGCGCTTCGGTGGCGGCCATCGCGCTGGCGCACGGTCTGAACGTCAATCTTCTGCGCAAGTGGTTGGTAGGTCACGGGATCAAGCGCACTGGCTTGGCCGCGCCCCGGACGGTGACGCACAAGCTGCCGTCCGTCGTCGTGCCGGCGGCCGCGTCGCTGCAGTTCATCCCCGTCGAGGTGGCGCCTGCGGTTGCGGCTGGCGCTGCGACCGTAGAGGCACCAACGAGTTCCCCAGACATCCACATCGAACTCAACCGCGGCGTGACGCGGCTGAGCGTGCGTTGGCCATCGACGCACGCCGCCGCATGCACCGCCTGGCTGCGCGAGTTGGCCGTGGTGGCCCTCAAGGACTGACCGGCACATGATCAGAATCGATGCCCTCTGGCTGTGCAGCCAGCCGCAGGACATGCGCGCCGGCGCTGATCGGTTGCTGTCGGTGGTGGTCAACACACTCGGCGAGGCCCGCGCTCACCAAGGCTATCTATTCGCTAATACACGGGCCACCCGCCTGAAGCTGCTCGTGCACGACGGCTTCGGCGTGTGGTGCGCCACGCGTCGCCTGCATGCCGGCCGCTTCGTGTGGCACGCTGCCGAGGCCGGCTCGGCAGCACCGGCCCTGCAACTGAGCGCGCAGCAATTCGAGGCCCTGACCCTGGGGCTGCCTTGGCAACGCTTGGGCGAACTGGCCACGATCCGCCGCACCTGACCCGCTCAGCGGTTGACAGCGCAATCGCCAATGGCTGGCCGATGTTCTGTGCGGCACCATGCTGCGCATGCCCAGTGCAGTTGCCCCCACCGCCGATCTGACGAGCCTGCCCGCCGAGGTGCTCGCCCTGATCGAGCGGCTGCAGCAACAAGCGCGACTCGATGCGCAGGAACTGGCCCGCCGTAGTCAAGAGCTCACGCTGGCACGGACCCAGATCGACAAGCTCAACTTCGAGCTCGCGCGGCTGCGCCGCTGGCAGTTCGACGCCAAGACCGAGGCCATGACTTCGGCACAGCGGCTGCTGTTTGCAGAAGCCCTGGCCGAGGACGAGGCCAGTCTGCGTGCGAAGTTGGCCGAACTGCAACGCGGCCTGCCTGAGGCGCCCAAGACGCCCAAGGCACCCCCGCGCAAACCGCGTCGCCAGGCACTGCCCGAACATCTGGAGCGCGTGGAGCACCGCCACGAGCCCGAGGACATCACCTGCCCGAACACCGACTGCGGCCAGCCCATGAAGCGCATCGGTGAGGACGTCAGTGAGAAGCTGGATATCGTGCCGGCGAAGTTCTTCGTCCACCGTCACATCTACGGCAAGTGGGCCTGCCGGTGCTGCCAGCTGCTGCGCCAGGAGCCGGCTGAGCCCGACGTCGTCGACGGTGGCATCCCGGCGGCCGGGCTGGTGGCCCACACGCTGATCAGCCGCTTCGTCGATCACCTGCCGTACTACCGCCAGGAGCCGATCAACGCGCGCTCGGGCGTACACACGCCGCGCTCCACGCTGGCGAGCTGGGGGGGCGCGGGCGGCGCGAGCTTGGAGCCGCTGTACGAGCTGCACCGTGCCTTCATCCTGGGCTGTCGGGTGCTGCATGCCGACGAGACGCCGGTGCCGCTGCTGGACCCGGGCGCCGGCAAGACGAAGAAGGCCTACGTCTGGGCCTGGGCACGCAGCCATCACGACCCACAACCGGGCGTGATCTACGAGTTCTGCCTCGGTCGAGGATCGCAGTACCCGCTGGCCTTCTTGGGCGGTAAGGGGCCGCCGGGACGAGAGCCCGCCTGGCAGGGCACGCTCATCACGGACCAGTACGCGGCCTACAACGCCGTGCTGGACGCCAAGCGCTACCCGCAACGCAAGTCGGCGGCCTGTGCCGCGCATGCCCGTCGTCGCTTCGAGGAACTCAGCCGCGGTGAGCACAGCGCCAGCGCCGTGGCCGCTGAGGCCATGCAGCGCTGGGCTCGGATCTACCGCGCCGAGGCTGCCTTCAGTGAGATGAGCCACGAGGAACGCCGGCAGGCACGCCAGGCAGTGAGTCGGCCGCTGTGGGAGGAGCTCGAGGTGTGGCTGAAGCTGCAACGCACGCAGGTGCTGGACGGCAGCAAGATCGCCGAGGCGATCGACTACAGCCTCAACGCCTGGGCTGCACTGACGCTGCACCTGGATGACGGAGCCGTGGTCATCGACAACAACCTCATCGAGCGGCAGATCAAGCCCTGGAAACTTGGCGCCAAAAACTGGTTGTTCGCCGGCAGCGCGTTGGCCGGCCAGCGCGCGGCGGTGGTCTTGAGTCTGGTGCAGTCGGCCAAACTCAACGGCCTGGATCCGTGGGCCTACCTGCGCGATGTGCTGGCGCGCATCCACACTCACCCGAGCCAGCGCCTGGAAGAACTGCTGCCGCACCGCTGGCGGCCGGCCTGACGATGGGAAGGATCACGACCGCTGTGACCGCGAAGGCCCACCTCGGTGTCCAGCGGATGAGCCTGGCGCAGAAGGTGGCGCTGACCGACGAGATCTTCAAGGAACAACCCACCTTGCTGGCCTCGATCCTGGTCCTGCCACGCATGGGCGTGGCCATGGAGCAGTTGGATGTGGCGATACACATCCTGCTGGTCGCGTTCCAGGCGATGAAGCTCAGCGGTCACCAGTGGCCCGTCGTCACCGAGGACATCCAAGAAGGATGCCTGCAGCGCCTGACAGCCCGTGCGCGCTTCAACGAGGGGTTGCCGCCAGACTTGGTCGCCCAGACAGTCCAAACGTTCTGCGACGAGCATGCCGAGCGATACCTCCTCGCGTTCGTCTATGGCTATCTTGGCGACCACGACCTGCTGGCCGTGCGCACTGAGGCCGAGAAGTACCTTCTGCTGGCTACGCTCAACCTCGCGGAGTGCGTCGCCTTCGTCGGATCTACCGCTGCGGCCAGATAGCTCCGCGTCTGGACCAGGTCAAGGTGGCGTCGCCAGACGCTCACG
>Ga0213872_10000592_pt1 | contig 27781 bp, 35 predicted proteins | sample VelepicomBERX_R2_FD_160071 | JGI IMG/M metagenome (GOLD analysis project Ga0213872, IMG submission 160071) | Rhizosphere microbial communities from Vellozia epidendroides in rupestrian grasslands, the National Park of Serra do Cipo, Brazil - RX_R2 | ecosystem: Host-associated > Plants > Roots >...
CAGCGCGCGCATGTGGCAGGAAGCCCACTCTTCGGGAACGACCAACATGCATGAATACGACTGGGCCACCGCCTTCGTCGAGCTCGAGTCGGAGGAGAAAAAGAAGCGTTCCAAGAAGGAGCTGGTCGACCTGTTGAAGACCAAGGGAGAGCGCTTCGCTAGATTTCTCGAAGGATTGTCGGATGACAAGCTGGCTGAACAGATCACCGAAGATCCCAGCCAGCCGGCCAAGTCCCGGCTCGAAGCCTTGATGAGCGCCAAGGAGCACGAGATGCATTGCCGCGGTCAATTGATGCTCATGGAACGGATGCTGGGCATCGTGCCGCACCTGACTCGAAAATACGCAGAGATGGAGCGTGCGATGAGAGAGGCGGCCGAAAAGAAAAGCGGCCGAACGGCGCGGGCCTGAACGATCGCCGATCAAAGCTCATTATTGAAGAGGATAGGTAGGGGCTTCTCCTAAACCCTTGCTGACTTTTCGCTACCCATCGCCCAAAAGCTCCTAACGCTTAATGGGAGCGCACCAGCCACATTTACGCCGAAGCGACTAACAATACGAGCCACTGGGCTAACAGGGAGACAACGGCCAGCGGAACACGGATGATTAACGATCTATCCCACGAGGCCTGTAGCTCTCGACCATTTTTGAGGCTTTCTCCCTTTTTTGCCGCTTCGGTTTGAATCTGATTGATCGGTTTTGACAAGCGAAGATAGCTGATCACGAACAGAATCAGCATTAAGAGCGATGCGAAATAAAACCAGCGCTGCTCGCTCCTGCTTAAGACGGCCAACAATAGGTTGGACAGGATCGCCGAGACGCCCCAGATCGGCATGCGCGCGTCACCGAACATGTGGAGAAAACCCATCACTTCGGTTCCGGCAGATGATGAAGCCAATCTGAGAGCAGGACGGCCGACAGTCAAAAAGAACATATCCGTGCCACACACCACTGCAGTGCTTAGAATGCCAATTAGAGATACCGGCCACATCCAATGGTTCATTGTGCCTCCGGATTCAGAAACTTGTTGAAGGGATCAAGCTGTTTTTCGTTTAGCGCTTTCGCAAAGAGCCGCTGAAGATGCTTATTGTTCATTGAATTCTCCCATCGATCAGACGCCACAAATCGTACCTCTCCAGCGACCACCCATGACTCGCATCATCGAGACGGAAGGACGTCTGACTTGTCGTCGGTCTATTGTTGATCCATGCCATTTGAGAGAAATGCCTCTAACCGTTCTTTTCGACCTGAGGCGAAAAAGAAAGTTGGCGAGTGTCCCGTCTGAGAAGAAACGCGGCAACAATCGTCATGTAAAGCGCTGTTCCCCAGTGAATATAGATGGGCGGCGCAAAGCCAAGGTGGCTCAGAATGACCAGCCCATCGCCGAACGCGATGAAAATTGCAATGGCGAAGACTATTGCGGTGGTACGCCGGTCTCCCCTCAAGAGGAACGACAGGATTACAAGACCCGAAAAGATGTCGCGAATTCCCTTGGCCCACATAAAAGGAAAGGCGGCGGGGTCGTGGATCGGAATGCCGTAGGCAGTTGAGGCCCCAACCGGGTTGAGTATGAAGTTGATGCCGATTCCGATGATACCTACGGGTATCACGAGAGTGCACCAGAAGAGCAGCGAATTCCTTCTCAAAGTCGAACTATCTAAGCTTGTTGTCGTGTTCATTTGTTTTTTCCTTACTCCCAACCCACATCACCGTCTTCTCGATGACTTTCCCCGCCTCAGAGGCGACAGCCGAACCTGCCACGTACGCTTCCCGTCACCGACGCCCCTTCGACACGCAGGTTATCGACGACGTTAACGATGCCATCCCTCCTGAGGATCAGATTTCTTTCTACCAACGCCTCGTAGAGCTAGTTACGTGTGAGGTGATCTTGTTCCCAAGGCTTTCGTGTTTACCCGCTCTGAAAGGCGGCCGGCTGCGGCGATAGTAACTAACCTCCAGTCACTTGGCGTCGGCTCAGGTACGCAATCCAATAACTTCAACTCTTCCAACCAGTCTTGAGCTGCGATATCTGCTTCTTCTGGCCCGTATGAGTCTGACACCGCGTAAAGGAACGCCCCCTAATTTAGGTTGGGCCATATCCATTTGGGAAGCGAGCGTGCCATCGTGATTCATAGCTCTGTTCCAGAATGTGACCGAGGTGACCTCGCCCATAGATCCTTCGGTTCACGCGTGCAATAGATTTATCGCCCCCATCACTTGAGCGGAGAACTTGTTGAAGGTATGAGAATCGTTGATTCAACGCCAATGATCTCGGAAACATTAAAGCTTCTGACGTCGTTGGCGAATTCTGTGCTTTGCATGTACCGCCGAACGACCTCGCCGGGATCGTCGCCCGCAGCATAAGAAACCAGCACAAAGAGCCGTGGCTCGACATGCTCCTTAGCGGTCCAGAAGCCGTGGGCCTCTATCCCGAACAGCGGAAAACTGTTGAGATGACGAGGATAAATCTTCTCCCTGTAGAAATCGAGCGCCTCTTTCGTGCGCAGCTTGTACACGCGAAGTTCAAAGGTTCGCATCGTCGCCTCCTCCTGTGTAAATCGTTGGTATAGCGTTGCGCTAATGGATTCTGAGGCACAAGAATCGGACACGGGCTCCAACGGTTATGACCGTTCAGCGAGCCGGAAGGTTTGGTCGAGCCAGTCATACATGCGGGCAAGGGCCAGACGGCCGGCACCAACCTGGCAATGGGCACCTGCGCCTTCGCTCTCGGTGAAACGCATGAAGGTCTTTGGGCAGGTGAGGTGATCAAAGAGTTCCTGAGGTTGCCCCTTGAAAAAGATGTCGCCCTCGGCTTCGCAGACCAGAGTCGGACAGGAGATGGCTTCCGCGATGCCGTTGCGCAGATTGTAGTCCTGGGCCGCAGCCAAATAGGCCCTCGGAGTCGGAAGTCCCATGGCATACATGCCGTGTGTGATGGCCCAGGCTACCGTAGTGGAGTCCTTTATTGCGGCTTCGATCATCTGATCCACTTGCGGTGCTTCTTTTGCTGTCAACATCTGCACAAACGCAGCGCGCAACTCAGCAGGAACGAGAGTGAGATTGGCTGCGCCGTAGTCGTAGACACCGTCATTGGCAATCAGCGCAGCGATGCGCTTCTCAAATGCAGCCGCTCTTGGCGCAAGTTCGCCTCCGAAGCTAAAGCCCATCAACGCAATTCTGTTCGGATCGACACCCGGCAGTTTCAATACAAAATCCACAACCGGGGTGACGACTTTTTCCCAATCCGGCCGAAAGTGCAAACCCTCTCGATGCAGTGGACCGAATTGTCCAGGCCCGTCGAAAGCCAGCACGTTGTAGCCACGCTCGACGGCGGCCCGCGCGCCGCTATCGTGCACTTCCTGGGCCGAGGCACCGTCGAATCCGGAATGGATAATCAGAAGGGGCCGTTTGCGGTCGGAATGGTCGACTCGATGGAAGTACCCCGGCAGAGTTGTGTGTTCGTAACGAATCTCGACCGGTTCGATGGGCGGGTCAAAGAGTTCGGCGCATGCCTTATAACATTCGACTGACTTCTGATAGGCGTTTGTAATCCTGGGATCACGCGGGTTGCCGTGCAAGAAAAACTCTGAAGCGCAGTAGTAGGTGGCAGCACGCAGAAAGCTGTCCCGCGCGCTGATGTGATGGCTGCGAGCAAGCTGATCGGCCGCCTCACGTCCCACCTTCTCGGCGATGCGATTCCACTCTTCATACCAACTGTCGAAATCGCCGGGCCTGATGCGGCCGGCAGTGACCAGAACTTCGCCAAATTCGCTTGCGCCGTAGGACGCTGCACCAAACGCACGCCGCGCTTCATACCAGAACTGGGCATTGTCCGGGAATAGTGGGGGCTTGCTTTGTGACAGAACATCCGCATGGTCTGCGTATGAGGATTGCGCACCGGCCTGTGAGCCAGCCGCCATCATTGCAGATGGAATTCCCGCACTCATAAGCTCCTTCCCTCCTTGCGAGCTGATTTTAGAGATGTCTCGGCATCTGCTTCCTCACCCGGGCGTGCTTCGAGCATGACTAGCAATCCAATCGCTTCCATGAGTTACTTTCCTGTGTTGTTAGGCCAACCAACGTCAAAACTAAGGCATCCGATCGGCCACATCACAGAGGACTGAAAAGAAAGACAGTCGGAGCCCGGAGGCGTTCTGTCGGCAGCCCCGTGCTCAGCGAGCGCTCGTCTTTTTTTGCTGATCGGCAGCATCGCAGTGTCATCGAGCGATGCCGCCCAGTTGTTTAAGAATGGCGATTGCAGTGCACACTCGAGTGCTGCGAAAACGTGACGTCTGCGCGCTATCACTATGTGACGGCATGACCAGCCGATCAGCGATGCTGAGAATCGAAAAACAGTCCGATGCCGACCTCGGTTTATCTACCTCTCCTGCCTGCATCGCACCGCCAGTCTTGGTTATACAATCGGGCCTACGATCCGAAACCCGGTCGCCTGGAAGGAGGAGTGATGGCTAGTGTGTCTCAACTCGGCTATATAGGAATCGGCGCCAGCGACGTAAAGGCTTGGCATGATCTTGCGGCGAACGTTCTTGGGATGCAAGTGATCCCGGGCGATCAGAAATCCACATCTTACCTGCGGATGGACGAGTATCATCATCGGGTCGAACTGCGACCGACCGGCAGCGACGATCTCGAATTCGCCGGCTGGGAGGTTCCGGACGAGGCTACCCTAGACCGCCTAGCACAGCAACTTGAGGACGGCGGGGTGAAGGTGACGGCCGGCACGAGGGATGAGGCTGACGGCCGGCGCGTGATCGATTTGATCCACTGTGTAGATCCTAGCGGCGTTCGCACGGAGATCTTTTGCGGGCGGCCAATTGATCCGAAGCCGTTTCATGCCGGCCGCCCCATCTCAGGATTCAAGACAGGCGAGATGGGCCTGGGGCACATGGTGCTTCTTACCCCGAGCGTAGACGAATCACTTCGGTTTTACCGAGACCTGCTGGGTTTTCGCGTCTCAGATCTTACCGAGGTCCGCTTTCCCGGAGGGGAGTTTCGCGCTGCCTTCCTGCACTGCAATCCACGTCACCATTCCATTGCGTTTACGGAGGCAAAGTATGCGCCTAAGCGGATCAACCATTTCATGCTGGAATGCAATTCTCTCATGGATGTGGGTATCGGCCGCGACCTGTGTGGGGAGCGAGGGGTTCCGATCGGGATTGACCTCGGCTGCCACATGAACGACCGCATGGTTTCCTTCTATCTGACGAATCCTTCGGGTTTCGCCGTAGAGTACGGATGGGGAGGGCGCATCATCGACGATAGTGTTTGGCAGATAGAACATTACGACTCGGTCGAGAGCGTATGGGGGCACCCCCAACTCAAGGCGATGGTAGCGAGCATGGCCGCGGCAGCGGCAGGCTCAGCGAAATGACGGGGTGACCGAGTTCCTAACTGTTTTCCCGAGGCGTTGGCCAGCCGAGGGCCTGTTCAGGGGTGGACGACACGTGAGGCCGCTTTCGCAAGTATCAAGCGGCAACGCTGGAATCAATGTGCCGAAAACGCCCGATCCGCGGAACTGGCATGTCCAAGAGCTTCGAGCGTATCGTCGGCAAAACTGGACAAAGGTCGTGGCCGAGTCTGCATTATCCGTGTCATGCGTTACTCATGACCAGCTCAGGGTCGCAGTTTCCCAAGAGGGCTGGTCGCGAACACACACTCAGATCCAGCGGGCGGCTGCGGCGCCGCTATCTTCAGGGCGAGTGTTGAAGGCGATCCGCCGCTCGCGGCGCGGCACGGTGGACGGCGTTGACCACCGCTTCGAAGACACCCAGCCGACTGGGTGGCAGGCGGACACCCGCGCCAATCACCACGCAGTCGTATACGCTGTCGGCCAGACAACGTTCAATCGTCGGGGCCGCGGTCTCGTCGGGCTTGATGAAGCAGACTTCGGGGTGCCAGCCCCGCCCGGCGATATCGGCTAGCGCAAGCTTGACGCCAGCTTGGATTTTCTCTGCGTTCACGCCTGGCGGCAGCGCCGGGTCCGAATAGTCCACCGTCGCAGGATCAAGACCGATCAACACCACACGTTTCATCTATCCTCCTCCTGTGTAAATCGTCGGGATAATCGGGTATGAACGCACCGCTCCGGCGCTCTTTGCTGCGATATGGCCAACGAGATTGCGGAGCGCTAGGGCTGTTCCCCAGTTGAACCACCCGCCATGCAGATGCAGGATAGCTGCGCTCCTCCGACCATGCGCCGGCATGGCCCTTTGCAAATGAAGAGGGCGTAACGCTCACTTGACGGGCGAGATTGCGAAGGCATTGGGGGTGCAGGCCGAGAAATTGTTTGCAATACCTCCCCAGATTGAAAAAGTGAGAATCCTTGAGCTGATTTTAGAAATGTCTCCGCATCTGCTTCCTCGCCTGGGCGTGCTTCGAGCATGACTAGCAATCCAATCGCTTCCATGAGTTACTCTCTCCTGTGTTGTTGGGCCAACCAACGCCACCGCCAAGGCATCCGATCGGCCATATCACAGAGGATTGAAAAGAAAGACAGTGGGAGCCGCGGGCGTCTGTCGGCAGCCCCCGTGCTCAGCGAGCGCTCGTCTTTTTTTGCTGATCGGCAGCATCGCAGTCGTCATCGAGCGATGCCGCCCCAGTTGTTCAAGAATGGCGATTGCACTGCACACTCGAGTGCTGCGAAAACGTGACGTCTGCGCGCTGTCGCCATGTGACGGCGTGACCAGCCGATCAGGCGATGCTGAGAATCGAAAAACACTCCGATGGATGCGTCAACACGCTGCGGCTGAGCGGCCGCGTTCAGTCGGATCATATCGCCTGCATCCGATCTGCAATGAATGGCGGCGGCGCGCGCAAAATCCTGGACTTGAGCGAGGTCATCCTGGTGGACATCGCGGTGGTTCGGTTCCTGATCACGTGCGAAGAGGAGGGCGTTGAATTGGTGCAGTGCCCTCTCTATGTGCGCGAGTGGATGCTTCGCGAGCGCGCCGAGGGAGCGGAACCTGCAACTTCGGATGCCACCTGACTCAACCGTCCCAGACCGTCCAACGCCCGATAGCGTACGATCCGACCTCGACAGACGGTACAATTCGACTAGCCGGATTCATCCTATGGGCGCGAGTGAGTGCCAAAGCCGGGCTACCCTGAACCTCCGCACTTTCATCGACGCCGTTCTGGCGATTGCCTGGTCCGCTCTACCGGATGGCTCCCTGGATTTCATCAACCAGCGATTTCGAGACTACACCGGGCTTTCTTTGGATCAGTTGACCGGATGGGAGTGGAAATCGGTTGTCCATCCGGACGATATCGCACAGCTCGAAACCTGGTGGCACGATGTTAGGCAGTCCCAGAAGGCTGGCACGACGGAAAAGCGCCTTCGCCGCGTCGATGGCGTGTATCGCTGGTTCCGAATTGCTGCCGGGCCGGTCTACGACGAACAAGCCAACCTTGTCCGCTGGTGTGGGATCAACACCGACATCGATGATCTGAAGTGCTCCGAGCAGAAGTTCCGCCAGGAGGCGGCGGACTTTCGCACGATCACCGATGCTGTTCGCCAGACCATCGTGGTCGTGGCACCCGATGGCACGATACTGTACGCAAACCACGTACATCAGGAGGCCACCGGACGCACGATTGGCGAGGTCAACGACAAGAGCTTCTATCCGCGTATTTTTCATCCGGACGACCTGGACCGCTTCCTAGCCGAACGGCAAGAGGGGCTTTCGCGCGGGACTCCATTCGAGATGGAAGCGCGCGTTTTGATGAAGGACGGACGATATCAGTGGAGGCTGATTCAGTACAACCCGCTAAAAGACGAATCTGGCCGGATCACTCGCTGGTACGCGACGGGAACCGACATCGACGACCGAAAAAGGACGGAAGAGCGGCTCCGCAACGAGAACTTCGTTCTGCGAGAGGAAATCGATCGCTCGTCGATGTTCGAAGAAATCGTGGCTTCCTCCCAACCGATGCGTCAGGTCCTGAAGCAGGTTGAAAAGGTTGCGCCTTCCGATTCGACAGTCCTCGTTCTGGGCGAAACCGGCACGGGCAAGGAACTGATTGCCCGAGCGCTGCATAGGAGATCGAGACGCGCAACCCGCGCTTTCATCCGCGTCAACTGCGCGGCGATTCCGCAATCGCTGATCGCTTCCGAGCTCTTCGGCCACGAGAAGGGCGCATTTACAGGCGCACTGCAGCGACGCTTGGGGAGGTTTGAGGCGGCTGACGGCGGGACGCTCTTCCTGGATGAGATCGGCGAACTCCCGATGGAAACGCAGATCGCGCTGCTGCGTGCACTGCAGGAGCGAGAATTCGAGCGGGTGGGGAGCAATCATCCGATCAAGGTAGACGTTCGTCTGATCACGGCGACGAATCGTGACCTGCAGGCAGCCGTCGCGGCTGGGACCTTTCGCCAGGACCTCTTCTACAGGTTGAATGTCTTTCCAATCGCGGTTCCGCCGCTGCGCGAGCGAGCCGAAGATATTCCATTGCTCGTCGAGTATTTCGTTGGCCGTTATGCCAATGCGGTCGGCAAGAATATCCGGCATATCAGAAAGGGCACGCTGGAGGTCCTACGAGCTTACCAATGGCCCGGCAATATCCGCGAATTGCAGAACGTCATCGAGCGCGCCGTTATCCTAAGCGAAACCGACACTTTCGCGGTGGATGAGAGCTGGCTAAAGAGGGAATCGACCGATTTTCGACGCCCGCACGAATCGCTCTCGGGGTCCGCAGATCGTGAACAGGAGATGATCGAAGCCGCACTCGCAGGGAGTCGCGGGCGGATAGGCGGACCTTTCGGAGCTGCCGCGAAACTCGGCATTCCACGGCAAACACTCGAGTCCAAGATCCTGAGGCTCGGCATCGATAAGTACAAGCACAAGCCTGCGGCCTCCGAATAAGCGTCACGTGCTTCTTGCTCATCCTTGGTCATTCTGCTGAGGAGGTCCGCTTATGAAGTTGGGCCCGGTATTTTCGAGGGATTACGCGCTAATCGGAAACTGAGCGCACATCGGCTGCATAGATCGCGAGATACGGGCTACTATTTTCGAACACGCGCAGATCATGCCACTGCATCGGATTCGAACTGTAAGCCAGATACGGACCGGCAAGTCCCGTTCACAACTGTAAACGCTATTTCTAAACCCTTGCTGACCAGAACGAAGCCGCTGGCGCGGCGGACGCCCGAGGCGTAATCGCATTTGGAGCAAAGCGGTAGCGGTGCCACTGAGGTAGCTTCACTCACAGAGAAAGGAGTCTCTGTGACGAAACTCATTCAGCGGATGCGAGAAGAACTCGTGCGCCGCAACTATGCCGAAACAACGATCCGGTCGTATCTGCAAACGATGGAGGATTTCCGGCGCTTTGCTGAGAAGCGTCTGGACCATCTCGGTTCGGACGACATCCGGAAGTACCAAGTCCATCTCCTGGAGGAAAGAAAGCTGGGAGTGGGCACTGTGGTCTACCGTGTTGCCGCACTCCGTTTCTTCTACGTGAGAACCCTCAGGCGCCCGGCCATGAAAGAGGATCTGCCCTATCCGCATGCTCCGAAGCATACCCGCAGACTTCCGACGATCTTGACGCCGGAAGAAGTCTCACGGCTGATCGATTCGGCACGCAACCTGTTTCATTACGCAATGCTGTTGACGATGTATTCGGCGGGACTGCGACGAAGCGAGTTGTGCAAGCTGAAGGTGAGCAACATCGACAGCGGACGCATGGTCATTCGCATCGAGCGTGGTAAAGGCGGTGTGGATCGAGAAGTTCCGCTCAATCCGAAGCTACTCAGCACGTTACGCGAGTACTGGCGTTGGATGCGTCCCAAGACTTATCTGTTCCCTGGCACCAGCAACGGCTGGCGCGCGGACAAACCGATCACGCCCAAGGTGATCTGGGAAGCCGTGCAACAGGCCGCACGAAAAGCCGGAATCCAGAAGCACGTCACTCCACATACTCTCCGGAAGGCTTCGGCATACTACACCACCTTTCAGAGTTCGTTCATTCTAAAGGTAATTGCCCTTGACCAGGTGCAATCAGCGGCAGTCTATGGCCTTCGTGCACAGCTCGCACACGCGCCCGTACAGCGGGTAGATCGAGGTCCTTTTGATTGATTACCCATGGGGCACACTCTACGACCTGAGTTGCCGGAAGAATCTGTTCACGGATGAGACGTTTGATGACCGTATTGCTCACCTTGAGTTCTTGCGCTGCTTGTTCCTGTGTCACCCAACCGTCCTGTCGCTGAAATGGTTCTATTTTGTGATACCCACGCAAGCCGGCAACACGAGAAGCGTTCCAGCTCTTCTCTTGTCCAGTCTTGTATCCCAAGCGATTCAGAATGGCAGCGATGGCTTTATCCGGGCATACCTTGGCTAATTCACTTACTAAGTCGATAATCTCACGCTCCGCCTTACGGCGATGTTGACCTGATGGATTGCGCTCGACAGATAACTGGGTATGAACGCCTCCCGCCCAATGAAGGATCAGCCGATGTGTGGGCGATTCACGTTCACTTTCCACAATGATTTCGTTAAGCACGGTTTGTAGAATTCGCTTCTTCAACTGTACGGGCGCGTCCGGGTGATCCCATAACATCTGCACATCATCACCCAGCGCCATCAACTCCGCTCTCTGCGCATCACTCAGGGGTGCAGATCGTTCTCCCATTGCGGCCATCCGCGCCTCAACCGCAGCTACCTGTTCCAGTGCGTGATTCCAGCGAGCTTCCAGTTCGCCAGCTACGAGACGATTCTCTGGATCAAATGTTATCGACAACATTTGAACCGTTATGTGCTTTCGCCAAATATGTGTTATGAAATCGATAAGTCTTTGCGTTTCTGAAACGTCAGCCACGGTGGAGAACACATAACTTTTTGCCGCCAACAGGTCCAATTGGTCTTCATCCCACGGTGGTGGGCGCTCGCCCTGGTAAATGTTATTGAGCTCGGGATGAATTCCTGAAGGCCAAATTTGCAGTATTCCCGTTGCCTTCTTCTTTTGTGCAGGAGCAGGTCTGCTTTAGCCAGTGGGATTCGCGCACGGACGAGACCAGGATCGACTCGCGCGAAGTTATGTGGTCTTCATCAGCAGAACGCGGCCGGTTCCAAAAGGGGCTTTATTAGTCTGCGCAACATTTCTGGCGAAAGCACATAAGGGTTCCACGGCATCGAACTGCCGACGCGCGCGGTTGGCCTCATATCGAGCTCGCTCCAGGGCCAGTTCTAGCGCTTTCCGCTTCTCGTCATCCTCGGCTTGAACGCATTCACTGACCTTGATAGCGGCCTCGATTCCGGCGGGCTGAATCGCGGCCAAAACACTATGCACCACGACTCGATCGACACGCAAACTGCCGATGGTCAAGCATGAGCTGGAACCACGGTAGCCTCGATCTCCACGGCGACCATAGCGGGGCACCCGGCCGCCGTTTCCGCTATAGACCACCTGCAGCTTCCGCCCACAACGACCGCAGCGCAGCAAGCCCGAGAGCAAAGCGGTGCCGGCCTTGGCGGCGCCGCTGCCTTCTCCATCGGCCCATGCCACATTCGCCTCCAGCCGTCGTTGATTCTCCAGATACTCCTCCCAACTGATGTACCCCGAATGATGGTCCAGAAGCAATACCTTCCACTCATTTTGCGGTTTGCGATATCGCGATTGATGTCGCGCTCGTCCGTCTTCGATGACGGTTCGCGGTGCCGTCTTGCCGTACGCAAATGCACCTCCGTAACACGGATTCCTCAGGATCTGAAGGATTCTTCCACTGCTCGGTAGCGCCCAGAAGACTTCCTTGCCTGCAGTGCCGCCTTTGACGTGTGGCAACGAGATCTGCTCTTCGCGAAACCAGATGGTCGCTTGCCGTGCACTTCCGAGTTGACGAAACTTCTGGAGGACGGTGGCGATGGCCTGTTGAACCTGACGGTCTGGCGTCTTTTCGATGCGACCTTCTTCGGTGCGAACAAAACCAACCGGGACTTCCCACAACGTAAAACCGCGTCTGACTTTTTGTTCGAAAGCCGCACGAGCGCGCTGTCGCAACAGTCCGAGTTCGAACTCCGCCATCGAACCCTTCAGCCCAAGCAGCAAACGATCATTCAGCGAGCGCGGATCATAGATGCCATCAGTGTCGATAAGTAACGTTTCCGCCAGCGCACAAAGGTCAACCAGGTGATGCCAATCTCGATTGTTGCGGGCCAGCCGTGAAGCTTCCAACGCGAAGACCGCCCCTGCCAAGCCCTGACACACGGAAGCCAGCAGACGACCGAAACCCAGCCTCTCATGGGAGCCACTGCCGGATCGGCCGAGGTCCTCGTCAATGACAATCACCTTCGAAAAACCAAGTTGCTTGGCCCGCTCCGCCAATGCATACTGCTGTTCTTTACCCTCCAGGTGATTGCGAACCTGATACGGCGTTGATTGGCGGACGTACACGTAGGCTCCACGCTGGAGATGCTCACCCCTAATCTTCTCGCTCATGCTGCCTCCGTTCATCCTTCTTCAGAACGCTCGCCAGTAGTTCCTTCCAGAGACTTCGACAGCGCTCCTGCACCGACTCGGGCAGCCTGGTCCAAAGCTGGTCGTCTTCGAAGTGAAGCTTGCGCTGCCGTGTGACTGGATTCTCCTTGTTGTGCATCCCGACCTCCTGTTGCGGATTCTGCACAACTCTGTGAGTTGTCGGCTACTGCTGATGCCTGAGCTCCGATCAACTTGCACACATCGAGAAGAGCGCTCGCCGAAATGCGCGGCTTGGCTTCAACCTTCAGATCTTCGCAGGCTTCCGGCTTTAACATCCATTCCGGTATGGCCAACTGCAAACCATCAGGCAGTCGGACGACCACGACCGCAGCGCTACTGCGCCGCAGATATCGAATCAGTTGGACTGTTGTTCCGTACCGCGGATGATAGCGATAGCAGATTTTCGCGGAGTACAAACCATGAGCAGTACGAGAATGCCTTACGGCACTGCTTTGCCACGCACATGCTCCAAGAGGGAGCGGACCTGCGAACCATTCAGGTCTTGATGGGGCACAAGGACATCGAAGCAACGACTCGTTATCTGCATGTGTCCACCAAGCGTTTGCAGGCAGCTACCAATCCGCTGGAACGGATTCCTGTCTCCGGCCCAGCACGCCTACAGCGCTCGCGGAAGTTACATAAACCAGAATGAGTCGGCCCACCGTAGAGGTGGCTGACTTACTTCGCACGCACGGTGATCGCTTCGTTGCAGAGAACCGCTCCTGGCTCAGCTATCAGCAGCTAAAAGTGCTGCGCGCCATTCAGCGCTGCCGCACGCCGGCTTTGGGCGGCCATCTCGATCACTGTTCCGGGTGTGGTCATTCGGCCATCTCTTTCAACTCCTGCCGGAATAGACACTGCCCGAAGTGTCAGGCACAAGCGCGCAAGCGATGGCTCGCTTGCCGGGAACAAGAGTTGCTCGGTCTGTCTTACTTTCATGTGGTGTTCACCCTCCCTCATGAGCTGAACAGGCTGTGTCAGCGCAATCCCGTCCTGCTGTACAACTTGCTTTTTCGTTCCGTTGCAGAAACACTACTGGAAGTGGCCGCCGATCCTCAGCACCTCGGCGCAGAGATCGGATCCTTGCCATCCTACACAGTTGGGGTCAGAACCTGCTTCAGAACCCTCAGTCATAATGCCTGGCATTATCATCTGCTTGATTTTCAAGGAACAACTTAGGTTGGTTTTCCGTGCGACCCCCTCGTACAAGGAGCTTGCCTGTCCGCCGGAGGTGCTCGAGGATGCTGCGAACCGGCTCCGCATCCAGATCGGAGCGACGAATTTCCCAAGGAGCACGTGGGACGACTTGTTCACCCTTTACTAGGCCTGCCTCCACCAGCCTTTCGATGGAACGGTGATTTACACCGCACAACCGAGCTGCTTCACTCAAGCTGATTCTCTCAGGATCGGCTAACGCGCGCTTCTGACCTGCGATCGAATAGTTCTTACGCGCGGTGGCCACGCGGTTCTGATTCCAGCGATTTCCTTTGCCAGTCAAATATCCAAGGCGATTCAGCACCGATGCAATTTGATCATCGCCGTGGCGGACAGCCATCCGACGAATAATTTCCAAGGCCTCCAGGGGTGTCGCCGTCTCCGTCGCCGAACGGGGGCGATTCATCTCCAGCTGTGTGTGAACGCCGCCCTTCCAATGAATCGTGAAGTGCAGAGTCTCCTTCTTGGCATCCGTGCGCACGATGATCTCCTCGATGGCCGTGCGTAAAATCATTTTCTTGAGTGTCGGCGGGCAGTGATTGCTATGCCATACTTCGGGGAAGTTCTCGCCCATAGCTATAATGCTGGCTTCCTCTTCCGGAGAGAGTGAACAGCGTTTTTCGGCGAGACAGGCAAGCTGCTGCTGGACCGTCTCGATCTCCTGTAACTTTTCATTCCACCGATGCTCCAACTCAGCAGCCGCTAAGCGGTTTCTGGCATCCACTACGTCGTATTGTTCAAAAGCCCGCTTTGCCTCGTATTGCAGTTGTTCGAGTTTGCTCGATAGAGCTGCGCGTTGCGCCGCTTCTCCGGAACCAAGCTCCTCGATGGCCTTCAGACTGGCTTGCACGCCATAGCGCGATATCGTCTTCAATAGCTCTTCACTGAACCGGCGATCGACCATAGAGCCACCAAAGCCAATACAATACTGCCCGCCGTCATCGTAGTCGCCCTTGCATAGATATCGCGCGTTGGTTCCGGTACCTCCCCAGTAGCGCACATGCAGCTTCCGGCCGCAGTGATCACAACGCAACAGTCCAACGAGCAAACCTTGCCCCGCGCGGATCGCCGACGTCGATTCTTCCGGCTCCCAATTGACCGAGTTGCGGCTTGTCATACGTCGGTTTTCTTCGTAAGTGGCCCAGTCAATATATCCGACATGATGGCCGGCGATGAAGACCCTGCACTCCTCCGGGCGTCGATTTGCGGCCTGTCGCTTTTTAAGTCTTCCGTCCACCAGCAGAGTTTCCATCGGACGTCTTCCCCAAACATAAGCCCCGGCATAAAAAGGATTGCGCAGAATGTCTGCCACGAGGCTCTGCGATGGAATTTTCCAAACCAGTCGCGTTCCGCAGATCGGATTGGCCGGTAGCTCCACATCGTGATCACGGAACCACTGAAATGTCTGGCGCACACTCCACAGTTCACGAAATTTCACAAATACGAGTTGAATGGCTTCGCGAATTCGTCGATCGGGATGCAACACAATCTTGCCGCTTCCATCCCGGGCGTATCCAACCGGAAGCCTTTTGAACAGCTCACCGCGGCGTGCTTTGGATTCTTGTCCTGCCTGCAATCGTTGTCGGAGCACTTTTAACTCGACCACACTCAGTGTGCCCTTGATGCCCAGCACGAGCTGATCATCGAGGTAACTCAGATCATAGACCTGTTGCTCATCTCCAATCAACGTTCCAAAAATCTGACAGACCTCGACCAGACGGCACCAATCTTTGTCCGTGCGGGACAATCGTGATACTTCCCGACTGACAACTATACCCACCTCGCCCAGCGCCACCAAACTGAGCACCCGCTCAAATCCTTCCCGGGCGGCCGAGGCCATCGCCGCGCTGCAGCCGAGATCGCTATTGACGATCTCGATCTCCTGCCAACCCAGGCCACGTATCCGCTCAGCCAACTCATACTGAAGCCTTTGGCTTTCAAGGTTCTGTCGAACCTGCTTTTCACTGGACTGCCGCAGGTAGACGATCGCCTTACGACTCAGGTGTTCTGGCTTGATCTTGGGACTGTATAACAGCTCCTTCATCTCTCCTCCTTGCTTCCGTTTGAAAAACTGTCACCAGAATGCGAGCCATGAGATCGATCAGTTCGGCTCTGACCGTCACATCGACGGGCACGAGTTCCTCTTCTGTTCGGGTCAGGCTTAAGAGTTGCAGCTGCAGCATGATGACCTCCCTTGCACTCGTCCACAGACGTTGGCAGAAGGTTATCGTGCTTTCCGGTGACACTCGGTTGGTTGAGCAATGAGGTGAGACTCAAAAGCGCTTCTCTGCCCAGAAGCGCTCGTTCAGTAGTTTTGATGTTCGCAGCGGCTGGCGAGAGCATCCACACCGGAATCTTCAGTCGCTTGCCCGCTGGATCCATTATTGAGACTGCGCCATCTCCCCGTTTAGGCCTACGAAGGACTCGCAAACGATAGCCGTGAAGCGGATGAAACGGATAGAAAACCTCAACATGCGTCGCGTCTGCGCTCAGGGTATTGTGCGCGACGATGGCTCCATCCACATGTCCACTGCCTCGTGCCGGTCGGCGGCCTTTCACCCGATCGCAGTTATTGGGTACGCCCGCGGTATCGTTTCTTTCTGCCGCTCGGTGTTCTGAAGAAGGTCTTTCGGGGCAAGTTTCTCGATGGATTAAGGCGTGCCTATCGTAGAAACAAGCTAAGTCTCGGCGGCGCGACCGGCCCCCTGAAAGATCCCAAGGCATTCCGCGCTCTTCTTCAATCTCTGCGTCGGAAAAACTGGGTCGTCTATGTCAAACAAGCGATGGCGGGTCCAGTGCCTGTGCTTCGCTATCTCGGCCGCTATACCCATCGCGTTGCCATCAGCAATCGCCGGCTGGTTTCTTTTGATGGGGAACAAGTCACTTTCCGTTGGAAGGACTATGCGCGCGGAAACAAGCAGCGCCTCATGACACTCTCGGCATCGGAGTTCTTGCGGCGCTATGTGCAACATGTTCTTCCACATGGCTTCGTGCGCATTCGCCAGTTTGGCTTCCTTGCCAATCGGCACCGTTCAGGGAGCATTGCTCTGATCCGGCAGTTGCTTGCCTCCGAGCCACAATCACAGGAACCGCTCTTAACCACTTCTTGCAAGGCGCAGTGGCAATGTCCTCGCTGCGGCAACTTGATGCAGACCGGCCACAGACTTACGGCCCGCGAGCTCTACTCATTATGCGAGCGACTCGATACTTCTTAAAACAACTGAGAACAAATCCGCTCAATACCGTGCTTTCTGGCGCGGTCGCATTCGTGTGTCTCGAACCATGGATTCTTCTTTTTGCACCGCTCAACCGGCAGTTTACGTCCGTTCGACTTTATGATCCCTGCCTTGCTCGGACCCTCTCAACCCGCACTCCGGCGTACACCGAAGCCGGCTCCGAACTTCGGAACAGTACCAAAGGACGTTTGAACCTCCATACCCGTCCCGCCCCGCCAGCGGCTTCCTTCTAGTCTCCTTTTCGAAAGTGACTCGGCATCTACTTGCTCTCCTCGCCTCGACCTTTGTCGTCGAGTCACTCCCGAAGAAGGCTAACGACTACGGAGGAGGAATCGGCACGTTGACCTCTACGACATGCCCTCTCGTCCGAGTGGATTGCTCTAGGTCTCTCGTGCCGAGAGCTAAAGCGACTGTCGCGCTCGGAAATAACAATTCTGCTGCTGCCGGTCAATTCCGGCGCGGCACAAACTCGGCAGTGAACCCTCGCCCGAGCCCAAGCGGTTCGATTCGCACAGCAAATCTTCGTGAGATTGCGAAAGAATCACGCGGCAGCGTATCGGACAAGATCGTCCAAAATCCTTTCGCGCGAAGCCTGTCTCTGCATCGACGCTGAGCGACGCACTGGCGCTCAGAAACGTCTGCCGCCGATATGAAGTCTGCGACTTGCCAAAAAACGCCCCATAAGAGCTCCTAGGATGACTGTGGCGATGATCGCTGCTCCGTGCGCTCCCAGCGCATGCCACGGGGTCGAAACCGGGCACGCAATGCGCCAACCGGCATTGATCGCGAGACCCGCGCCTGCGCCATACAGGGCACCCGCTACAGTTGGCCGGGCCGCGAGCGAGTTTCGAAACACCCAACTGAAGAAGAGGACCAGGATTCCCCCGGCTATCGTGCTGCCGATCCCGCAGGCGAAGCCCATTATCCATGGCGAGGCACGCAGCATTTGGTTGACCTGTGGCGGGACACGCAGAAGCGGTTCGTTCGCAGGACTTGTAGAGAAGGTGAGTAGGCTGATTAATACAACAACCAAAGATGCCGCGATTATTGCGGAGTAAACGACATGCCTCGGCAGCCTGCCAACGGGTATGCTTTCGTGCGCGGCGATCCAGACGAGCGCGATCGCGAGCACGAACTGCGCGGCGGAGGCGCCCCACGTCAAGAGCGGTCCTAATATTCCTAAGTCGTGACGGGGTCCGATAGCCAGCAGAATCAACGACGAAACCAGGAGAGCGAGAGGAACCATTCGCAACGCGAGGTTGAGTGGTTGCGGCGATGGTTTGACGGGCCTGAGATCCTGGGCGATCGCCCGCATCAGCGCTTCCGGTGGTTTTGTTGAACTATCCATCATGCACGAGCCCTTTGAAGGCTGTTCAGCGCTATGCGCAGGTCTGCCATTCCGCGACTGGCCCGCGCGCGTGCTGCCGCGGCACTAATGCCCAACATCCCGGCGATCTCCTCGAAACTAAACCCCCACTCATGGTGCAGCAGCAGCGCTTCGGCCTGATCCGAGGATAAATTCGCAATACATCTGCGGATCTCGTCCTGGGAGCCGAGCCTGTCAGCTTCCGGGAGCACGGGGAACTCAGGAAAATCCTCGCGCGACTCATGAATCTTTGCCCATTGCCGGGCCGCACGCCGATTCATCAGAAAAACATTTCGCGCCAAACCGAACACCCAAGGTCCAACCGCATATTTCGGGTTGTATGCGGCTCTCGACCGGTGCATTTGAAGAAAGGTTTCCTGAAGTAGATCAGCGGCGATTTCGGAACTGCCTGCCAAATGCGACAGATACCTGCGCACTCCCGGTGCGAGCTGAGCGTAGATCTCCTGGAATGCTTCCAGTGATCCGCCCTGATAACGGATCATCCGGGCACGAAGTTCCTGATCTCCTTCGCTCACTATATGAAACTCTTTGCCGCGCGAGGCGCGTTTGTGACCGATTTCGTGCCAGAAATCAATCATTCGTAATCGTGTCACAAGCCGGGTGCTGCGGGCAAATATCAGACAGGCGAGCGAAATGCCGCCCGCAACAAGCAAATCAAATCGAGGTTAATCCATGAAACTATTGCTCCCTTTTCTCATCGCAGCGCTTCCGGTAGCGTCCGTGGTGCAATCACAGCCCGGGGTTGGCACGGGTGTGCCAAGCGTGGCTATTCCTAAAACCACTGAAGTGTTGGTCATTCAGACTGCCAAGCAGGGCATAACCCCTCAAGAAATTCAACAAATCATGGCCATCATGCCGGCAGAGATTCGGGCCACCGTGAAGCTCTACTTCGACGGGAGAATCCGCCAGTGGTATTCGCGCGGCGATGGCAAGGGCGTTGTCGTCCTGGTCGAGGCTAAGACCGAGGACGAGGCCCGAGCCCTTATAGAAACCCTGCCGCTTGCGAAGGAACAGTTGATGGATTACGAGTACATTCCCGTCGGACCCTTGATGCCGCTGAGGGCATTGATGGGCAGTGCGCCGGCTCGGCAATAACGGAGGATTATCATGCCATTTCCAGCTTTGTGCGGAATCAGTGTAGCCTTCGGCTTGGCTGTTTGGGGAGCAGTGGCCTGGCATTATATTTGGCCGGCGCTAAGAGAACGCCCCGGCCCCGAGAGCGTGAGGCCTATCCTACTGCTACATGCCTTCAGGTTTCTCGGGCTGGCATTTGTGGTGCCGGGTGTTGTGTCTTCACAGTTACCTGCCGCATTTGCCCGGCCAGTAGCTTACGGCGATTTCATAACCGCCATTCTGGCTTTGCTCGCTCTGGCTGCCCTGGGAACCCGTGCGGGGACAGTGGCAACCTGGGTTTTCAATATCTTCGGAACGGCGGACCTGCTCTTTGGTTTTTACCAGGGAGCCGTCATATCAGTCCCGGATACGCCAGGCCTGTTAGGGGCGGGTTACTTTATCCTGTTTGCGTACGTGCCGCTGCTTTTCATAACGCATGGCTTGGCGTTTCGAATACTACTGCGAACGAAGGTCGTCGTCCTGTTCCGCGGCAAATTTAGAACCGCTTGATGCCACGTTGGTTCAGCGTACATGCTTTGGGTTCCCGACAGCTCCGCCGCGGCCCTATCGATTGAGGAAATCAAAAGCTGCTCAAGAGAAAATCTCGTGCGCTTGCGAGGACCTTTTCTTGGGCCGCGCGATGGGGCAGCATGCGTGCAATCTCAACGGCTCCGACCATGGTCGAAAAGATCACAAAGAAAGCCCGCTCTTTATCGCTAGTTCGCTGCCCTGGCATAAAGGGAAGCATTCGATCTTTGTACTTCACAAGTTCGCCGAACATCTGGCTCCTCATCCGCTTGCCGGACCGTGCCAGCTCAGGGGAGAGTGCTGTCAGAGGGCAGGCGCGGTCGGCGTGCTCGCAATATTCCAGGCTTAGATAAGCTTTCACGATCCCCTTCCAGGCAGCCTGAGGATGCGACGCTTCGGCGGCGCTAACCAGGGTGTCCTCGAATTCCCGGAAGGCCTGCCGTAACGACTCCATGAGTAGCTCGTCTTTGCTCCCAAAGTGCTTGTAAAAGCCCCCATGTGTCAAACCGGTGTCACGCATAACCGCCGCAACGGCTGCGCCGCTCAGACCATCGGCGCGTACGCGCCGCGATGCATCTTTGACAATCTTCTGATGAATTTCCGCTTTATGCTCGGGCCGATAACGCATGACTGATGATAGGATGCGCGAGATCATCCCATCGTGTAACCGGTCGACGCACGTTAAAATTGTCGAATCTATGGGATGATTGCCATCATCCCATAGGCGAAAGGATGGTTCCCCATGTCTCACCCGATTCTGATCACCGGCGCTGCCGGCGGTCCACAGGGATCAACCGGACGCCTCGTCGCGAATATCCTGCTCAAGCAGGGCGTCTCCGTTCGTGCGTTCGTCCACAAACTGGATGCCCGGTCCGATGAACTCCGCCTGCAAGGCGCAGACGTCATTGAGGGCGATCTCCTCAATCCTGCTTCAGTCCTGGCCGCTATGAAGGAAGTGAAACGCGCTTTCTTTACCTATCCGGTAGCCGATGGGCTGCTTGAAGCAGCGACCATCTTTGCCGCAGCGGCTCGCGACCGAGGCCTGGAATTGGTGGTGAACAATTCGCAGTTCAGGGTACGCCCGAAGATCCTTCATTTCGAGATCTACAGCACGCTCCCTCCTTCAGAAACTTGCAGCATCGCCTGGCCGATCGCATGTTCGAGTGGGCGCAGGTTGGCGCCGTTCATCTTCAGGCGCCGCCTTATTACGAAAATGTACGCGCTCTCGTCAGTCGCAGCGTAGCCGAGCAGAATACCGCCTTCCTGCCGTGGGGCGACGAGACGACGGTCATTCCCCTCGCCGGTGCGGAAGATGTTTCCAGCGTTGCGGCAGCCCTCTTGTCTAATCCCAGTCTGCCGTCCCAAAGCGTGTACCCCCTCGTGAGTGAAACGCCGACGGTGAGGGAAATTGTCGAAACCCTTGGTAAAGCGATAGGGCGGCAGATCCGCTACGTACCGATTACGGACAAGCAGTGGGTTGGGGCAGTGAAGGAGCGAATCAATCCTCACGCGCTCGATCATTTGACGCATCTTTGGCAGTATTTCCGGAAAGCTGCGGAACGCTTCCGGACGACGGATACGGTTCGTGTCATAACCGGCCGGAATCCACAAACGCTGGAAGAGTTCTTCCGAGCGAATGCTGAATCTTTCGGCTCCGCAGAATCCGTAGTGGAACCACAAACCGGGGCGGCCCGAGGCGTGCCCGGCATAGCGATACCGAAAACCACCGAAGTGCTGGTCATTCAGACCGCCAGGCCGGGCGTAAACCCTCAACAAATCATGGCAATCATGCCAGCGGAGATTCGGGCCACTGTGAAGCTCTATTTCGATGGAAAAATCCGCCAGTGGTATTCGCGCGGCGATGGCAAGGGCGTCGTCTTCCTGGTCGACGCGAAGACCGAGGACGAGGCACGAGCAGTTATGGAAACGCTGCCGCTCGCGAAGGAGCATTTGTTGGATGACCAGTACATTCCGGTCGGACCCTTGATGCCGCTGAGGGCATTGATGGGCGCAGGGGAGTCGCACAGTTAGAAGGAGACGATCATGATCAAGCCAAGAATCCTCGTGACCGGCGCGACCGGGAAGACCGGCAGCGTCGTCGTTGCTGAATTGCTGAACGCCGGCTATCCCGTGCGCGCCATAGTGCATCGGGAGGACAACCGCAGCGCGCAACTGAAGGCGCAGGGGGCCGAGATTGCGGTCGCCGAAATGACCGATGTCGAGCGCATCGCTGACGCGCTAACGGACGTCCAGCGCGCATATTATTGCCCCCCGTTCGATCCCTACATGATTCAGGGCGCCGTCGCATTTGCCGTCGCTGCCAGGGGATCCCGGCTCGAACACATCGTCGGCATGACGCAATGGCTATCGAGCCCCTCGCATCCTTCGCTCATGACACGCCAGCATTGGCTCGTCGATCGGCTGTTCTCGATGACGCCCGGAGTGGCCCACACGATCCTGAGACCGGGCTTCTTCGCTGAGGCTTACCTGATGCTGACGGGGGTTGCGCCGAATCTCGGGGTATTCCCCTGGGTCTTTGGCGACAGCCGGAACGCGCCACCTTCGAACGAGGACATCGCGCGAGTGGCTGTATCAGCGCTGATGGATCCCGCGCGGCACGCCGGAAAGAGCTACCGGCCCACTGGGCCGCAGCTTCTCGGCGGGCAGGATATGGCGAACGCGATCGGCCGAGCCGTCGGACGATCGGTCAGGGCCGTGCCGACACGGGCCTGGATGTTCCTGAAGGCGGCCCGAATGGTTGGTATTCCGATCGATATCCTCAGGGGCGTTCGGCTCTATATCGACGATCACCGGCGCGGCGCCTTCGAACTAGGGGCGCCAACCACCCATGTCTTTGATGTCACCGGCCGCCCGGCCGAAGATTTCGAGACAATAGCGCGCCGCTATGCGGCGCTGCCGCACAACCAGCGGACCCTCGGCAACTGGCTTCGCGAGTTCGCCCAGTTCCTGATCACCCCCTTCAGCCCTGGGTACAATTTCGACCGCTACGACCGCGAGCTGCGCCGTCCGTTTCCGTCCGAGCCGCAGTTCGCGGCCGAGTCCGAGGTGTGGCGGCAGGAGCACGTTATTAGCGACCCTGGCAAGTCTGCAAGGTCAGTTCACAAGATGGCCACTTCTAACACCGGGCGCCCTCACTGGTCGGAATCTCAATAGGAGTATTTATGCAGTCACAACTCTCTTTTTTCGTCAGCATCGTATTCAGCTTCATCGCGTGGGGGATCATTACCGCTCGTTATGTCTGGCCGGAACTCCGACTCCGGCCACGGGCCGAAGCGTTGCGGCCTCTGCTCATGCTGCACAGCTTCCGCTTCATCGGATTAGCATTTCTGGTCCCAGGGGTGGTGTCGCCTGACCTGCCGACGGCCTTCGCACACTCCGCAGCTTATGGAGACATCATTGCGGCGCTATTCGCCTTGCTTGCGCTGATATCGCTGCCCAGTGCGGCTGGCGTTGTCTTCCCATGGATCTTCAGCATCTGGGGTTCAGTCGATCTCCTCAATGCTTTCTACCAGGCCAATCACGCCGGGCTCTTGCCAGGGCAATTGGGAGCCGCCTACTTCATTCCGACTCTTGTTGTGCCGCTGCTGCTGATCACGCACGGACTCGCTTTCCGGATTCTTCTGCAACATCAAAATGTGTCCGCAGTACAGGAAAGCCGGGGCCTGGCATGAGGCCCTCGGTCATCCTAAAGAGTGCTATTCTTGCCCCAAACCGTTCGACAGCCGGCGGAGATGAAAGGGGAAAACTGAATGCCGAATGACGTGGAACTCCTAAGGCGAGTCTATGCCCTCTTCAATAACCGCGACATCGAGAGCGTTCTCGCTGCCATGAATCCAGACGTCATTTGGGCAAATGGAATGGAAGGTGGTCACGTCCACGGACGTGATGAGGTGCGCAGCTATTGGAAACGTCAATGGGCGATCATTGATCCACATGTCGAGCCCGTCGAGATCTCGCCCAATGACAACGGGGACGTCTTTGTCAAAGTTCATCAGGTGGTGCGTGACCTCAAGGGCGATCTCCTGGCCGACAGACTGGTGACCCATGTCTTTCAGATGCGAAACGGGCTGATCCAGCGTTTCGATATCCGCGATGTGTCGTAAAGCGGGAAGCGGAAGTAACCTGATCTCGGCTGCCAGAAAGGGATCAGGCGGCCTTGCTGGTATTTTCTGGCAGGTTGCCCCCAATCTGGACACAATAGCGGCACTAGTCTCTGACAATGCCCAGGAAACCGCGATACCGAAACTGAACCGTCCTGAACGAGTTGCTCGGGAACTTCGGTCTCTCAATGGCATTGAAGCCGACTTTCCAACTGGTGAGCAAAGCATAGATCTACGGTAGGCCGTTTTAGGCGGGTAATCCCGCCTTGGCGGCGCTCAGTTGCCGTATTGCGCGTGATTGAGGATCAATCCGGACATAACCAGAATCACCGCCATGACCGCGGTTGCCCAGTACCGAGCGACCGAACCGTTTCAGTGAAAGTTCTCAACAAGCATCAACTCGCTAGCGGGGCGACTACTTCTTTGGTAAAGCAACCATTGCTCATCGGGCGAAACGCTGATCTCGTCAAACACGGGGCCGGGAATCAGCGCGATGGTTTTGACCGCATGCGTCGCGAAATCCAAAAATTTGACAGACGGCGCAGGATCAACAGCATCCGCACGATCGATAAAATACACTCCACGCTTTGCAGGCGCAAAGCTGTTACCGACAAAGCTGGAAAGCGTCAACGTGAGGACCCTGACTTCCTCTCCGCCTTGCGTGGGTACCCTCCACAATTCATTCTGTCTTTGTCTCCAGTAGTAGAGATCCTGGCCATCAAGAGACTCGAAGGCGAACAATCCGCCATGTTTTGTAACTTGAACCGCCTGGCCGCCGTTTGCCGGAATTTTCCAAGTCTCCCCTCTTCCAGTCTCGTTCGAGTTGAAATAGATCCATTTCCCATCGCGCGACCATCTCGGCCGGCCCTGATCCCCTTTCGCTCTAGTTACCTGGGTGGGTTTGCCGCCTTCGGAGCCGATGACGTAAATGTCCCATTTCCCAGCAGCGGCGGAATCGAAAGTGATCTTCCGGCCGTCGGGAGACCATCTGGGACTCCCGGTCCAAGCATGGAAGGAGGTCAACCGAACAGGCCCGGAGCCGTCGGCGTTGCACGTCCAAATCTCGGGATTGCCCGAGCGGCTCGATTCGAACGCGATTCGCGTGCCGTCCGGTGAATACGCTGGATGGTCGTCAACTCTGGTGGAGGAAATGAAATCCGATGCCGGTAGCTGGCTCTTACCCCTGAGCGAAACACGCCAGATGTGGCGATTCAAAAGGACATGTGAGTACACCAGCCGATGACCTTGCGGTGAGATTGCCAAATCGTGAGGGTCGTCCCCAGCGGTCAGGCGGACAGGTGCGTCGGGGGATGACATAGCAATCGACCACAGTTCGCGTCTTCCACCGCGCCTTGATGAAAAGAGCAATCTGCGGCTATCTGCGGTCCACCCGAGGCCATCAATGTCCGTGCCATCGAAAGTGAGCCGCCGCGGTTTGTCCCTGACCATCATGTCTGGGGAGACTGGAGCGATATATATGTCTCGCTCAAACAGACCAAAACTTTGGATGAATGCCAAGGTCTTCCCGTCCGGCGACAACGTAGGACTTCTCTCACCAGTACTGTTCCCTTGCGCAGATATCACCGTGAATTTTTCGCCCGTTTCGACAGAAACGCGGACGATCGAAGCTGCTGACCGCAAATTGGGAGAGTTCTGGTCAAGTGTAAGGAGCCATTTGCCATCGGCGGACCAGGTCAGGTACGGAGCAGGCCACCTGGTTTGATCACTCAAGTGCCGCACCATCTCCTCGGTTTCAAATGTGATCTCAGCAACCCGTCGCTCTGGCCCGCCTAGCGCCGGGATAATCATGATCACGGCGTGAGTGGGACCATGCGCGCGCAAGAACGCGATAAGGCGACCGTCCGGCGACCACGCGGGCCCGAAATCTCCGTCCGGGCTGAATGTCAATCGAACGGGCTCGCCTGGGCCAATCAGCTTCACATAAATGCTCAAGCCGTGTGTTTCCTGAGGCTCCCAGGCATACGCAACACGGGTGCCTTCCGGCGAAAAGCTTGGAAACGCCTCATATCCTGGATTTGCGGTCAACGGTACCGGGGGCAACGGGTTATCAGCGCTGCCGCCTTCGGTATTTTTCAGCCACAGTCTCAATCCCGCGGCCAGAGCCAGCCCTACAAGTCCTAGCAGTATGGCCGTCGACCAGAGAAGGCGTTTGCTCTTCGCCCGGGCCGGCGGCATAGGCGTCGAGGCGGGCAACTGGGGTACCCCGGGCGACTGTTCTTGAGCGGCTTGGTTTAAGGCACCCGCTCGCGTGACCGGACTCACAAAACGGTATCCGCGGCGAGCCAGTGTCTCGATAAAGCGAGGATTCTCAGGCGCATCGCCTAAGGCGTCCCGCAGTTTGCGTACGGCGCTATTGATCGCGTTATCGAAATCGACGAAAGTGGCTTCAGGCCAGAGCCGCTTCTGGATTTCTTCTCGGGTGACGACTTCACCGGGATTCTCCAGCAAGAGAAGCAGGACAAGAAGTGGCTGATCCTGGAGCTTTATCTTTATGCCGTGTTTTCGCAACTCCCGCGTGTGCGGGTTGATTTCGAAAACCCCGAACTGAAAAGCCGGTTGCCGCTGCTCGATTCCAGGCATACTGCCTGCTCAATCACTCTGGAATCATATTCCTTCTTTTAGCCGCTCGGCAAGTCAGACTCCTGTCTTACGCGTATCCGCTTTGAGTTCCGGCCTCCTCCTGACCGAGAGATCTTCTGTCCCTGCAACCAAAGGAGAACACGCCCGAACGACGTAAATTGCTTCATTCACGTTGTGAGCATCCCTCCACCCGGTCGTAGAAGATCAAATGTGGCCTCCCTTGTGCGTGAACGGCAGAGCGTACCCGAGGACGCCAGGATTGATGCTTGCGGGTGTGCGCGTCATCCTTCGGCGCTCTCCCGAGTAGAGACGGTGGCTGCGAATCCATGTGAAATAGCCGTTGTCAGTCAATCGCCACGAACACAGCGAAGCAGGAGCAGTAAGGTAACGAGTCGTGTCCCGAGTGGTCGGCCATCCGGACAGAACTCCGGCACCGTCAAAACGCCGGTAGTCTGAAAGGGACGGGTAATCCGTCCCCTTGCTTCACGGTTCGATGCCCGATTTTGTCGTTCACGGCGAATCGGAGGTTCTACTTGCAGTCGAGGTACTGCTCTGTCGTCTGGATCGACACGTGGCCGAGCAGGAACTGGATCTGGTCGAGCTCGCCTCCGGCCAAATGACAGAGCCGCGCACATGTCCGTCGCAGAGAATGGGGCGTCAGCTTATCTATTCCGGCGGCCTCGTCCGCTCTCTTGATGATCTCCCAAAGCACCTTCGGCGTCATGCCCTGGCCCCAGATCTTTCCTGACTTATTGATTTGCTCTAAACAGGCAACCGTCGTTGATTCCACTTGCCTCGGTCCAGCGATCGACCGCCTCCTTCACCCAAAGTGGAATCGGTACCGTCCGAATGTGCCCGGCCTTCCCATGTAGGTCGGCAATCACCCAGTGCTCTTCTCGGAGTTGAATACAGCGGACCGTAAGGGCGAGGAGTTCACCGCGCCTCAATCCACAACCAATCAAAAGAGCAAGGATGGCATAGTTGCGCTTGCTCCTGAGACTATCGCCCTGGGACTTCAGCAGCAGCGAGCGGCCCTGATCGGCGGTCAGCCACTTGCCCAGTCGGACGCCGATCCGGCGCACGCCTTTGACTC
>Ga0213872_10000593_pt1 | contig 27752 bp, 18 predicted proteins | sample VelepicomBERX_R2_FD_160071 | JGI IMG/M metagenome (GOLD analysis project Ga0213872, IMG submission 160071) | Rhizosphere microbial communities from Vellozia epidendroides in rupestrian grasslands, the National Park of Serra do Cipo, Brazil - RX_R2 | ecosystem: Host-associated > Plants > Roots >...
ATGGCTTCGTTATACTCGTCTATGGCCTTATCGAATATGCCGTGATCGGAATAATACATGGCCAGATTGTTGTGCGCGCGTGCGGTTGACGTGCCGTTTCTGAATATATTCAAATAGAAACTTTCGGAGTCATGCCAGACTTTGTTTTGGTTCCATGTGGTGGCCGCCAGCGCAGCAGTCGCTACCCCAACAAGTACAAGCAACGTCCTTTGAACGATTAGTTTCTGACTGGCAATAACGCTCGGATAAAGTTCAGCCGAAGTGCCAAGTAATAACCCCAGCGTCGGAACATACATCCAATGTTCCAGGAAGACGGCGTTAACGGCAAACAGCAACCCCGTGTTCGGCACATGGCTGATGCCAAACCACAGTAGGCCGAATGATAACGGCACGCGCTTGTGGTTACGACTGACGAACAGCCAGACGAGCGCGAACAGGCTCAGCCCGAAGCCAATTAGAACCGGCGTGTGTGCTATATCTGTATAGGCTTCAAACTGTCGTTCCATGTGCAGATTGTGCGGCCAGAACAGCAGATCGGCATAAGCAGGCAGTGTCGCAAAGAAGGTGTAGAGTCTCAGCATCCAATCCTGACTGTACAATTTATAAGCCGAGAAGGATGGATCGTCGATCATATGCGCATAGGTGGCGGGGCCATCAAAGTTGGTCGATTGAATACGCCATGCCATGTAAGCCGCCGCCAGTAACCAGTGCGGCCAAGTTTTGATATAGGTCTTCCAATTCAATCTTTCCGTGCTTGTGGCATAGATGCAGGCGCACAAGATCGGGGGAAAAATCGACGCACTTTCTTTGCTGAGCATGGCCATCATCAGTAATGGTGTCGTCAGCAGGATTTTTCTTCGGCTAAAATCCGGCGCCATGTAAACCAGCGCGTTCAGCCAGAATGCAAGATACAGGGGATCGGCAGTGCCACTGATGTAGGTTATGGCTTCCACATGCAGGGGATGAACAGCCCATAGCAGTAGGGCGCAGAGCGTTGGCCATTTGGGAAATTCAAATTTCTCAGCGAGCCTGTAGGCGAGTGCGGTGTTCGTGATGTGTAGAATAATATTCGGCAGATGAAACCAGAATGTGCTTTGCCCGGCGATCTGGTAGATGATGAAGTAAATCAGAACCTGTATGGGCCGGTAAAAACCGCCGACAATATGCGCGCCTGCGGTTGTAGATGACGTCAGCAGGTCGCCCAGATGCGACCAATCCCGCAAATAGGTGTTGAGTGAGATGATGAGGTCATCATCAAACAAAAACGCATTGTCATATATATTCCCGTAAGCCAGCAATATCGCGATGGCTAGTAACGCATAGGGCCATAGTCGCAACATTGCCTGGCGTAGGGCTGCAGGCATCCGGGGTCAGCTCGCCTTCTTGACGGGCAGCGCGAGGCGAATATGCAGTTCGTTCAAACGCTCCGGCGGAACGTTATTGGGGGCCTGCATCATCAAATCTTCGGCCTGCTGGTTCAGTGGGAAGGCGATAATTTCGCGGATGTTCGGTTCATCGGCCAACAGCATGACGATGCGGTCAATGCCGGGGGCTGAGCCGCCGTGCGGCGGTGCGCCGAGCTTCAATGCCGACAGCATGCCGCCAAAGCGTGTTTCCAGTTCTTCACGGCTGTAGCCGGCGATTTCAAACGCCTTGTACATCACTTCCGGCAAATGATTACGAATGGCACCGGATGATAATTCAATACCGTTGCAAACGATGTCGTACTGATACGCCTTGATCGTCAGCGGGTCTTGTTTCTGCAACGCTTCAAGGCCGCCCTGCGGCATTGAGAACGGGTTGTGACAGAAATCAATCTTCTTCAACTGTTCATCATATTCGTACATCGGGAAGTCGACGATCCAGCAGAAGCGATAGGCATTTTTTTCAATGCAATCCATGTCTTGCGCGATTTTGGTGCGCGCTTGACCGGCCATTTTCGCAGCCTTGCCTTTTTGATCGCAAACAAAGAAAACGGAGTCGCCATCCACGCAACCCGTTAGGGCGCGTAGTTCGACCTGTGCCGCTTCACCGACAAAGCGGGCGATCGGCCCCTTGCCAGCGCCGGCTTCAAAGGTGATGTAACCAAGGCCGGGGGCGCCGATTTCCTTGGCCCAATCATTCAGCTTGTCAAAGAAGCTACGCGGCCTATCGGAGACAGCGGGGGCGCGTATGGCACGAACAACGCCGCCTTGGTCAATAATTTGACGGAAGGCGCGGAATTCAACGTCGCTGCGGCTAAAGACACTGGTGACGTCCGTGATGCGCAACGGGTTGCGCAGATCCGGCTTGTCTGAGCCATAGGTCAGCATGGCTTCGTCATAGGGAATGCGGACGAAGGGAAAGCTGTCGACGATGGGCTTTGTTTCCTTGCCGTAGCTGCCAAACTCTTCGAACACGCCCTGCAGAACAGGTTCAATCGTGTTGAACACGTCTTCCTGCGTGACATAGCTCATTTCAAAATCGAGCTGATAGAATTCACCGGGGCTGCGGTCAGCGCGTGCGTCTTCGTCGCGGAAACAGGGGGCGATCTGGAAATAACGGTCATAGCCTGCGATCATCAACAACTGCTTGAACTGCTGCGGTGCCTGCGGCAGGGCATAGAACTTGCCGGGATGAATGCGGCTTGGCACCAAAAAGTCGCGCGCGCCTTCGGGCGACGATGATGTCAAGATCGGCGTTTGGTATTCGCGGAAACCGGCGGCCCACATGCGGCGGCGGAATGAGGCAATAACATCCGAGCGCAGGCGCAGATTGTTTTGCAGCTTCTCGCGACGCAGGTCGAGGAAGCGGTAGCGTAGGCGGATTTCTTCGCCGGTGTCGGCGTCGGCGTTCACCTGCATGGGCAGCGGCTCGGCAGCGCTCTGTACCGTAAATTCTGTAATGTCGATTTCGACTTCACCCGTGGGCAACTTGTCATTCGCCGTTTCTTCGGGGCGTTGGACGACTTTGCCGGTCACGGTCACGACGCTTTCCAACTTAACGTGCTCAATGACATTCAAAAGCGGGCTGGAGCGGTCAATCACGCACTGTGTCAGGCCGTAATGGTCACGCAAATCGATGAACAGCAGGCTGCCATGGTCACGCTTGCGATGCACCCAACCGGACAGGCGTACGGTCTGGTCTTTTTGAGAAAGGCGAAGTTCGCCACAGGTATGGGTGCGGTAGGGATGCATGTTATTTCCATTGAAAACAGTCGTTTCCACGCAGATTAGCGGCGGGATCGCAGCGGTGCAAGCATCATCCTGCACAGCCACTTGTTGTCATAACTATCAGAATGGCTTATGAAAGCCGAATGACAATGATTACGACTACCGCCGCCCTTGCGGCCTTTTGTGACGCGCACCGCCAGACCGAGTTTGTGACCGTCGATACCGAATTTATGCGGGAACGGACATATTGGCCCAAACTATGCCTTATCCAGCTGGGTGGCCCCGAGGAAACGGTCGCGGTTGACCCCCTGGCCGAAGGCATTGACCTGTCGCCGTTGTTCGAGCTTTTGCAAAACGCAAGTGTTTTGAAGGTATTTCACGCAGCACGGCAGGATATTGAGATTTTTTACAACCTGACCGGTAAAGTTCCGACACCGATGTTTGACACACAAGTGGCCGCCATGGTCTGCGGCTTTGGTGAGGCAGCCAGTTATGAAACGCTGGCCGGACAGTTGGCTAACGCCAAAATCGATAAATCCAGCCGGTTTACGGATTGGGCGTCGCGCCCCCTGACGGACAAGCAGATCGATTATGCACTGGCGGATGTCAGCCATCTGCGCGTGGTGTACGCAAAGCTGCATGAGCGGTTGCAGAAATCTGGCCGCGAAAGCTGGGTTTCCGAAGAAATGGCGGATCTGACTTCAGTCGATACATATCACATTGAACCATCGGAAGTCTGGAAACGTTTCAAATGGCGTGCCGATAAGCCAAAATTACGTGCTTTGTTGAAAGAACTTGCCGCCTGGCGGGAACTGGAGGCGCAACGCATTAATGTGCCGCGCGGCCGTGTGATGCGCGATGAATCTGTAATGGAAATCGCCTATCACCCGCCAGAAAGCGCACGGGATCTGGCGCGTATTCGTGGCTTGGGGCAGGGGTTTGCGGATAGCCGCCAGGGTAAAGAGGTTCTGGAGGCCGTTCAACGTGCGCTCGCAATCCCTTTAGATAAATGCCCGGTGGGCGAGCCAAAACGCACAACGCCGCAGGGTTCGGGGGCTGTTATCGATCTTCTGAAGGTTTTGCTGCGTCATGTTGCGGATGAAAATGACGTCGCCGCGAAACTGATCGCTACGACTGATGATCTTGAGAAAATAGCGACGGATGACCAGGCTGATACGGCCGCATTAAGGGGCTGGCGTTACGATCTTTTTGGGCAGCAGGCTCTTTTGCTTAAGAGCGGCAAGCTGAGCATGGGATTGAACAAGAAGAAACTTAGCATCACCAAACTATAACCAACCATCATTTTGCTCCTGCCAGGACTGATTTCACTGCGGCGAGTTCCTTGATATGGGCGACATTCATCGGCACGAATGAATCCTCAACATTAACCGTTATATTCAGCGAAATGGCGAGTGTGGGTGATCCGCTGATGACGGCATAAGACTTTCTACCGCTGCGCGGCAGCATGATGTTCGTGGTGATACAGAAATGTATTAACGGCTTCAGGACATCCATATCGCGGAACACGAAACTGGTGACACGCCGCTCTATACCAAATGTTTGTTGCAGGTTAACGGTTACGGTACCGTCTGCGTTAACATCACAGCCAACAATTTTGCCGTTGGGGAGAAATCCTTCGTGATCGCGAGCATACATGTCAAAGGCTGAAGTCAGCTCTTCATAAGACAGCATTATCTTACGTACTTCCTGAACCATGACCTCTTATGTCCTCGCATTACAGGTAGTTAGTCCTACCTATTCTGATTAAACTTTAATCTAATCTGGTGAAATACTCCTTAATATGCGCAGCACAGCGTTAACGTAGTTAAGTTGTTGACTTTTCATTATTTTGCTCACAAAAAGGGGCGCTAATGACGATTCAGGAGGCCTCTAACTACCTGAATTTTCTGCTTTTACTGAGGAACTAAGATGCAGGTTGATGCCAATACAATACGCAAGGGCCACGTCGTTGATTACAACGGTAAGCTTTGGAGTGTTTTGAAAAGCGAAATTATGATCCCGGGCAAGGGCGCCGCGGTTGTACAGGTCGAAATGCGTGATGTGCGCACGGGCGTCAAAACCAATGTGCGTTTCAGGACTCAGGAAACGGTTGAGCGCGTCCAGTTGCACGACCACGAAATGCAGTTCCTGTTTGTAACAGACGATGACTACACCTTTATGGATCAAGTCAGCTATGAACAGCTGATCGTGCCAAAGGACGTTATTGGTGACCCGGTTGTCTTCCTGCAGGAAGGCATGGTTTGCAATATTCAAACCTATGAAGGCGCTGCCTTGTCGGTCGAATTGCCTGCGACAGTTACGCTGGAAATCGTCGAAGCTGATCCTGTCGTTAAAGGCCAGACAGCTTCGTCGTCCTATAAGCCTGCCAAGCTGTCGAACGGCGTCAAGGTTATGGTGCCGCCTTTCATCGAAGCCGGTACGCGCATTGTCGTGAACACCAGCGACTCCAGCTACATCGAACGCGCGCGGGACTAAGACTAATGGCTCTTCGTTCCGCTCTTTTGAATGTCATGGTTAAGGCTGCCGATAAGGCTGCCAAGTCGTTGAAGCGTGACTTCGGCGAAGTCGAACATCTACAGATATCCCGCAAAGGTCCGGCTGATTTTGTCAGCACCGCCGATATGCAAGCACAGCGTATTTTACGCGAAGAACTTGGTAAAGCCCGCCCGAATTTCGGCTTTCTGGCAGAAGAAAAAGACAGCGCGCCTGACACCTCCGGAAAATCCGAGCGTTGGATCATCGACCCGTTGGATGGGACAACAAACTTCCTGCACGCTGTGCCGCATTGGGCTATTTCCATCGCAGCCGAGCGCGAAGGTGAAGTTATCGCTGGCGTTGTTTATGACGCGGCAAAAGATGAAATGTTTGTGGCTGAAAAAGGCGTTGGTGCTTACCTGAACAACAAGCGTTTGCGCGTTTCCTCCCGCTCGGATCTGGCTGATTGCCTGATCGCTACCGGGACGCCATTCAAGGGTACGGTGGCGCGTCAGCCCCGTTATATTGAGAAATTAGCCACCATTATGTCGCAGGTATCGGGCATTCGTCGCTTTGGTTCCGCAGCGCTTGATCTGGCCTATGTGGCTGCCGGTCGGTTTGACGGCTATTGGGAAGAGGGGCTGGGCACCCATGATGTCGCCGCTGGCATTTTGCTGGTTAAGGAAGCCGGCGGCTTTGTTGTGCCTGTGGATACAACCAAGCAGCCCGTTGCCGATGGAAACATAATTGCAACGAACCAGGGCATTCATGCCACGCTGGTGGATTTGCTACGCAAGGCCTAACTCTAAGCGATTGTTTTCTATCGACTGTGGCGTTTCTTGCGGGTAAAACGTTTAGACCGTCGATTCGTAGCGAGTTTGTCGTTCTCATGCCCGTGATTCCGCTCATGTCCAAGCCTGTTGTCCTGAGATTTACATCATTCGCACGTTGCGCCGTTCTCGCAATTCTGACGTCATTGATGTCCGCGCTGCCAGTAGGCACAACGCAGGCTGATGACGCCGTACAGGTTTACACCGACAACGGTGCGGATCAGGCAAGCCATCCTCTATCCGCCGGCCAGCTGTCACTCAAAGACATTCTGAAACCGAAGACGCAGCCAAAGACCGCATTGCCGGATATCACGGCCGGTGGTGTGGCCACGTCCGCCCCGGCTTCGCTTGGTGCACCTGCATTATCCAAAACCAGCCAGACGGGCGCCACCAGCAGCATGATGCTGCAAGGCATGAAGTCGGCCATTCAGTCTCCCTCGTCGGGAGCCTTGGCGGCCCCCAGCTTGGCGAATGTGCCTGTGCCTGCCGCCGCGTCTCTAGATATGGCAAGCGCGCCTAGCGAAGAAGCGCCTGCAGCCCAGTATGTAAGCGATGATAATCAGGGCAGTTGCGTGCCACACATCACAACATGGACGAAGACATGTGCCGAGGCCGGATACCCCGACAGCATAAACGGTTATGTAAACGGTGAAACGCGCACCATTTGCCCGTCCGGCGCAAAGCAGGATGTACTGGTTGCCAATAGCTGTGGCGGTTCGGAAGCAGTTGATCGCGCCATGAACGAAGCCATACAGAACACTGGCGCAGCGCCAGCCACACCATCCAGCAATGTGGGCATGGCAGGCTTTGACCAACCTGTAAATTTGCAGGCAACGGGTGACAATGAAGGTGCTGCGATACCAGCGCAAGCCGCTATTGCACAGGCGACGAATGAAGAATTGACGACAGGGCCGCGTGCCGCAAGCTGTGGCACCGCCAACGGTCTGGCTGCGACTGTAAAGCCTTTGACTGAACTTTGTGCAAGCGGCACAGCAAGCGACGTAGCCGGCGAAGGCCCGTGGCATTGGAGTTGTGCAGGTGTAAACGGCGGCATGAGCGTCAGTTGTGCGGCACCTGTCGGCAACGTCGCCGCCTATGCCCGTTCCCGTTCTGAGCGTGTGCGCCAAGAATTGCAGATTGATGTTGAAGACGGCCAGTGCGGTATTGCTTCAGGACAACCGGCGGGGGCTACCCCGGCAACCGGTCTTTGCGACCATGGTGTGCCCAGCCGCGTTAACGGCAGTGGCCCTTGGTCATGGGCTTGTTCTGGCAAAAACGGCGGCGCGGCGGCGGCGTGCTCGGCGCCACATAAGACAGACGGCATTTGCGGCACGGCGTCCAGTACAGGATCGTCGACTATGCCGACGCATGACCTTTGCGCTGCGGGTTATGCCAGCGCGGTAACAGGCACCGGCCCGTGGAACTGGACTTGCTCAGGATTATATGGTGGGCAAGCCAACACTTGTGCGGCGACGCCCAGGCTTAACGCTGTATGTGGCGCCGCTACGACGGTTGGCCATAAGCAGCAGCCATTGGAAAATCTTTGCAGCGTTGGTGAAGCGTCTGCAGTTAATGGTACGGGGCCGTGGAATTGGACTTGTACAGGTGTTGGCGGCGGCTCGTCCGTTACGTGTGAAGCGCGTGCGAGCCTCAGCGGTATCTGCGGTGCGGCAAACGGCGTGACTGTTGTCTCAGCACCCAAGGGTGAATTGTGTGCAAGCGGTAAGGCAAGCCGGGTTGTTGGCGCTGGTCCGTGGACATGGGATTGTTCGGGAACCGACGGTGGTGATATCGAAAGCTGCACGGCACCTGTTCAACAAGCTGTTGCTGCTCCTGTGGCTGATGCCGCTAAAATACCTGCCACGCAGCCGCAAACTGCAACGGCATCTGCAGCGTCAACACAACCTGCGCCAACAACGGTATCAGATCTTTGTGGTGGTGCTGCGGAAATGGTGGCCTTCAGTGCGCCAACCTATGGCCTATGCAAAAATGGTACGGCAAGTGCTGTGGCAGGCGAAGGCCCATGGGCGTGGACGTGCAGCGATAATGCCGGGCATCAGTCCGCCTGTGCAACACTTACCCCCACGGGTGTTGATGCTGATGGACTGGTTACGCCATCGGCGGCGCCGCGCGCCTCAGTCCAAAGCACGGCAAATGCAACAAAGGCTGCGGCACTGGCCGCACCAGTTCCAGAAGTTACTGCGACTTGCGGGCCATCTGCGGGACACAGCACACAAGAAGCACCGTTGGACGGTCTTTGCTCGGTTGGCAAGGCTGGCGCAGTACGTGGCGGCGGTCCATGGAACTGGACCTGCAGCAAGGCTAAATCAAAAGTTGAATGTCAGGCCGATAAGTTGACAGACGGCCAATGTGGCACCGCTAATGGCACGTCGCAAAAGGCCGTGCCAGTATCAGGCCTGTGTGCTGCGGGCACTGCGACCGAAGTCCAAGGTGATGGCCCGTGGTTGTGGTCATGCGTCGGCACCGGCGGTGGTGCGAGCAGCAGTTGCTCAGCCGCTTCGCAGGCTCAGGTAAGGGTTGATGGTATATGTGGTGCCGCCGCAAACGGCAACACAACCGGCGCGCCGAGCCAGAACCTGTGCGATTCAGGTGTCCCCAGCGCCGTGTATGGTGATGGCCCATGGACTTGGACCTGTTCGGGCGCAAATGGCGGCGTTGCCAGCTCATGCTCGGCCCAACGTAATAGCCCCGTCGCCCCGCCGCCGCCCGGACCGGCTATCAACGGCCTCTGTGGTGGAGCAAATGGCGTCGCACAGATTGTACAGCCGATGGATAATTTGTGTGCGACCGGGACATCTACGCCGACCAGCGGCAATGGACCGTGGAATTGGAACTGCTTGGGTGAAAATGGCGGCATGACGGTCAGTTGCACCGCGCCTTTGCAACCGCCTGAACCCATATCCGGTGCTTGTGGTACGGCCAATGGCGTGACGACCCTCGTTATGCCGCGCAGTGGTCTTTGTGACGCCGGCATTGCCAGTGCGGTAAGTGGGCATGGCCCGTGGACCTGGAGCTGCTCCGGCGTCAACGGTGGTAGTGCGGTTGGTTGCGTAGCTCCCTTGGCTGGCACCGATAAAGTTGGCGCCTTGCCATCATTGGTAACGCCGTTGTCTCCGGAACTGTCCGCGCCGCAGATCGCACCGGTTCCCGTTGTTAAAGGCAGTGCCCTGGTTACGCCGAAACTGACCTCTGGCACGCTGCAACCGCTTGATACGGGCACACTGCCTGCCGTGCCAAGCATGGATGCGACCGCTCATATGGTGCCTCCGCAAATGCCGGATCTGCCCGCTGAAACACAAGAAGTCACGCCACCACCTGTGCGGGATACGCTGCAACCCAGCCCGGCATTGCGCCCCGCCGGCTATGATGATCAAGGCAATCTGATTGCAGGAAACCATGTCGTTCTGCCGGATGCCTATAGCACCATCAGTTTCCAGACAGGCGTTGAGAACTTTGATAATGCGCAGGTACCTACACTTGACGGGCTTGTGTCATTCCTGAAGCAAAGCTCGGCCGTGCGTATTACGCTGACAGCCTACGCAGGTACAGGGCAGGGAGTTACACCGCGCGATGCGCGTCGTATCTCGCTGTCGCGCGCCTTAGCGGTACGCGACTATCTGACGACCAAAGGGGTGTCCAGCAGCCGCATTGATGTGCGTGCCTTGGGCGGTAATGTGCCCAGTGGTGACCCGGAGCGTATCGACGTCAAGGCGAACTGAGCGTCCTTCAGCGATAACTAGTGGTTTAGACTTATCTATGATTTTGTGGGTGTACGTCTGGGCCGTCTAAGGCTGGATTATGCCGCGCGATAAGCTTTGATGTCGTACCGCTTAGTTCTTCGGCGATTAAGTTCTTCACGACAGCCTTAATATCGATCCTGTCTGCAATCCTGAGGTCTGAGACGGGCACAAAAGACTCGTCAAACAAGTCGGCCATGCGGCATCCGTCATTGGTGCCGGCATTGTAGGAGCTGACGAAGGTCATCTGTGCCGGATCAAAGACCATCAGGCCAATGGACGTTGGCGGTAAATCCTTGGGCACAGGGCGGCTCGGGGATACGGAATAGGTTGCGTAAAAGCCGGGTTCTGCGTCCATCTTTGTGCGATTAATGTATTCGAATATATTGTTGATGCTCTGGATCGCGCTGGCTTTCGTCAGGATCGTGATGATCTGCCTGCGGTCGAGATTTAACCCCTTGGTGCTGCTGACGACATATTCCAGTAAATCGCCATGCGTTCTCCACCACGTTAATTGGGATGAACTTAGTTTCTTGTGCGGAACGCCATAGGTATCAAGAAAACCGCCTATGGCGGCGCAATCGCGGTGGCATTGCAAAACAATCGTGGTGTTCTTGTCGACATCCTTAGTCAGGTCCAATGTTTGGGACAGGCCACCATCTTCTGTATTGTGGATCAGAACGCCGGGCCTGCGCGGGCCATAGGGCTCATATGGATTAACCTGGTGCTGTAGCAGGGCCAGATTTTCACGAGGATCAACACAGCAGCACAGAATGCATTTACGCCCGGGGGTTGGCTGGCCCATCAAGATCCTCCTAAACCGATTTGTTACTTTACTGTATAAGTACTATATATCCGGTGTATTACGCAGGTGCGATAAAAAAGAACCGCGCTTGTAGCTGTTACAGTTGCAGGCTGTGCAGGCCATCAGTGACAAATTGTACGGACATAGCGGCCAGTATGACACCCATAACGCGTGACATAATGTCTATACCGTTATTGCCGATCGTGCGTTGTAACAATCTTGCAGACAGCAGGCACGCAAGGCTGGCCGCAAGTGTCACAAGCAATGCCAGAGAAATACTCATTTTTTCGGCTATGTCTTGTGTCCGGCTCATCAAAAGGATGGTGGCCGTTATGCTGCCAGGACCAGAGAGCAGGGGGATTGCCAATGGGAAAACGGCTATGTCCCCTGTCTGCTCCTTGTTGGCCGTATCTTTGGCCAGATCCGGAGCAGGGTGATAGCCAAACAACATTTTTGATGCCGTGATGAACAACAGAATGCCGCCTGCGATACGGAAAGCAGGCAGGCTAATGCCAAGACTTTCAAGAAAAGCGTGCCCACAGAAGCCAAAAAAGAACAAAAGACCAGCAGCGACAAAGGTAGCGCGATAGGCTGTGCGCCGAAATTGTTCTTCTGAATAGTAGGGTGACAAGCCGGCAAAAACAGCTGCGGCTTCAATGGGTGAGATAATGACAAGCAAGGTTGTCAGCGCGTTGGCAAAAAGCGTGATGAGACCGTGCATCGAAAACCCCTGTAACACAAAAAGACAGCCTACAAGGCTGTTTGGCTCTTTATAACATTTTTGAGGAAAAAGTATGGCGTAGAAAAGTGTGGATTACTCAACATCCGGCTTGAAGACCTGGCGGCGACTTACTCTCCCGGGCCTTAAGGCACAGTACCATCAGCGCTGGGGGCTTTCACGTCCGAGTTCGGAATGGGATCGGGTGCAGATCCCCCGCCATAACCACCAGGTCGTCAAGCCGGATGTGAATGAATAAGTCAGAAGAAATGAAGCCAGATATTTGGCCTCTGATAAGGATCAAGCCAATTGAGCTATTAGTACCGGTAAGCTACACGTGTCGCCACGCTTCCACACCCGGCCTATCAACGTGATGGTCTGTCACGGCTCTCGAGGGAGTACTGGTTTCGAGGGGAGTTTCACGCTTAGATGCTTTCAGCGTTTATCTCGTCCGTACTTAGCTACCCGGCTATGCCGCTGGCGCGACAACCGGTCTACCAGAGGTACGTCCATCCCGGTCCTCTCGTACTAGGGACAGCTCCTCTCAATACTCCTACACCCACGGCAGATAGGGACCAAACTGTCTCACGACGTTTTGAACCCAGCTCACGTACCACTTTAATCGGCGAACAGCCGAACCCTTGGGACCTTCTCCAGCCCCAGGATGTGATGAGCCGACATCGAGGTGCCAAACGACGCCGTCGCTATGGACGCTTGGGCGTCATCAGCCTGTTATCCCTAGAGTACCTTTTATTCGTTGAGCGATGGCCCTTCCACGAAGAACCACCGGATCACTATGACCGACTTTCGTCTCTGCTTGACATGTACGTCTTGCAGTCAGGCTAGCTTGTGCCATTGCACTCAACAGCTGATTTCCGACCAGCTTGAGCTAACCATCGCGCGCCTCCGTTACGCTTTGGGAGGCGACCGCCCCAGTCAAACTACCCGCCATGCAGGGTCCTAGTCCGTGTTTCACCGGACTTAGTTAGATATCAAGGATTATAAGGGTGGTATTTCACTGATCGCTCCACCCGGGCTAGCGCCCAGGCTTCAAAGCGTCCCACCTATGCTACACATACAATCCCTAATACCACTGCAAAGCTGTAGTAAAGGTTCATAGGGTCTTTCCGTCTAACCGCGGGAACTCCGCATCTTCACGGAGAATTCAATTTCACTGAGTTGGTGTTGGAGACAGTGGGGAAGTCGTTACGCCATTCATGCAGGTCGGAACTTACCCGACAAGGAGTTTCGCTACCTTAGGACCGTTATAGTTACGGCCGCCGTTTACTGGGGCTTCGGTTCAGAGCTTGCACTCCTCTCCTTAACCTTCCAGCACCGGGCAGGCGTCAGACCCTATACGTCGTCATGTGAGACTTAGCAGAGTCCTGTGTTTTTGATAAACAGTCGCCACCCCCATTTCTGTGCCCCTGTCCAGTGCTTGCGCATAGGACAGGCCCTCTTATCCCGAAGTTACGAGGGTAATTTGCCGAGTTCCTTCAACACCATTCTCTCAAGCGCCTGAGTATACTCAACTCGTCCACCTGTGTCGGTTTAGGGTACGGCCTATACGTTGGAGCTATTTCCTGGAAGCACATCGAGAGCCATCAGAATCCAATAACCTCTGACCCTCTTTGCACTTCGTCACTACCAACAGGCCACGGAATATTAACCGTGTTTCCATCGACTACGCCTTTCGGCCTCGCCTTAGGAGCCGGCTCACCCTGCGTGGATTAACCTTGCGCAGGAACCCTTGGACTTACGGCGAAAGTGTTTCTCACACTTTTTATCGTTACTCATGTCAGCATTCTCACTTCCGATACCTCCAACCGCCCTTCCGGGTCGATCTTCGCAGGCTTACGGAACGCTCCGCTACCGCGTGTATTGCTACACACCCATCGTTTCGGTATGTGACTTAATCCCCGTTACATTTTCGGCGCAGGCCGGCTTGTCTAGACCAGTGAGCTATTACGCTTTCTTTAAAGGATGGCTGCTTCTAAGCCAACCTCCTGGCTGTCTTGGCCTTCCCACATCCTTTCCAACTTAGTCACAATTTGGGGACCTTAACGGATGGTCTGGGCTCTTTCCCTCTCGTCCACGGACCTTAGCACCCATGGACTGCCTCCTAGATTAAACTCTTCGGTATTCGGAGTTTGGTTGGGTTTGGTAAGGCTCGCGCCCCCCTAGCCTATCCAGTGCTCTACCCCCGAAGGTCATCATCTAAGGCTCTACCTAAATAGATTTCGCGGAGAACCAGCTATTTCCTGATTTGATTGGCCTTTCACCCCTAACCACAGCTCATCCCAGACTATTTCAACAGGCACGGGTTCGGTCCTCCAGCAGGTGTTACCCTGCCTTCAACCTGGCCATGGCTAGATCATCAGGTTTCGGGTCTAATGCATGCAACTAGGTCGCCCTATTCAGACTCGCTTTCGCTTCGCCTCCACCTAACGGCTTAAGCTTGCTGCATACACTAACTCGCTGACCCATTATACAAAAGGTACGCTCTCACCCCGAAGGGCTCGAACTGCTTGTAAGCATTCGGTTTCAGGTTCTCTTTCACTCCCTGCATTAGGGTTCTTTTCACCTTTCCCTCACGGTACTTGTTCACTATCGGTCACTGAGGAGTACTTAGGCTTGGAGGGTGGTCCCCCCATGTTCAGACAGGATTACACGTGTCCCGCCTTACTCAAGAATTAAACCAACCATCTACCCATACGGGACTATCACCCACTGTGGTCACACTTTCCAGAGTGTTCTGGTTTGGTCGGCTTAATTACTGGCCTGGTCCGCGTTCGCTCGCCACTACTAGCGGAGTCTCGGTTGATTTCCTTTCCTCCAGGTACTTAGATGTTTCAGTTCCCTGGGTTCGCTCCGACGACCTATGAATTCAGTCGCCAGTACACCTAACGGTGTGGGTTGCCCCATTCGGACATTTCCGGATCAAAGTTTGCTCGCAACTCCCCGGAACTTTTCGCAGCGTGCTACGTCCTTCATCGCCTCTCAGTGCCAAGGCATTCACCAAATGCTCTTGTCATGCTTGATCCTTATCAGAAGCCAGATTTCTTGAATACGCATCTGCCACAAGAGATCAACCAAGGGCAGGGGGTGTGTATTCATCTGCGTCGTAGCGCTGACATATTGCGTTTGCATCGTCTTCGGGACTAGCAAAGTTTCCACGACATTTCTTCTGACGTTTTGTTTGCGCTCTCCGTGGTCTTAAATCTCGGCAGAGATAAGACGCTACGCAAACAAAACTTATACTTATTCATTCACCAATCAATTTGTTTTAAAAACAAATTGACCGATGTCAATTCACACTTTTCTTTACCATGTACAAGAACATCCATAACCATACGTCATGGAAACTTTTTCCTCTCTCAGAGACAAGCCGTGGGGCAGGGTGGTGGAGCTGATCGGGATCGAACCGACGACATCATGCTTGCAAAGCATGCGCTCTCCCAGCTGAGCTACAGCCCCTTATTAGAACACCGGCAGATAATGGTGGGCCTGGTAAGATTTGAACTTACGACCTCACGCTTATCAAGCGCGCGCTCTAACCAGCTGAGCTACAAGCCCTTATCAGGTTTCAGGTATCAGGTGATACCTGACCGCCTAAATTCTGGCCTCTGGAGAAGGGATACGCCGACGGCGCCCGGTCAGCAAAGCACGATGGCCGTGCTGACGCTATATCGAATGCTAAGTTGAAGCGTGAAATCCCGTGAGAGTTTTCAGCGTTTCAATCCTTAGAAAGGAGGTGATCCAGCCGCAGGTTCCCCTACGGCTACCTTGTTACGACTTCGCCCCAGTCATTAACCTTACCGTGGTCAGCTGCCTCCTTGCGGTTAGCTCACTGACTTCAGGCAAGACCAACTTCCATGGCGTGACGGGCGGTGTGTACAAGGCCCGGGAACGTATTCACCGCAGCGTGCTGATCTGCGATTACTAGCGATTCCAACTTCATGCACCCGAGTTGCAGAGTGCAATCTGAACTGAGATGGTTTTTGGGGATTAGCTCCAGCTTGCGCTTTCGCAACCCACTGTCACCACCATTGTAGTACGTGTGTAGCCCAGCCTGTAAGGGCCATGAGGACTTGACGTCATCCCCGCCTTCCTCCGGCTTGTCACCGGCAGTTTCTTCAGAGTGCCCGGCCTGACCCGGGGGCAACTGAAGATGAGGGTTGCGCTCGTTGCGGGACTTAACCCAACATCTCACGACACGAGCTGACGACAGCCATGCAGCACCTGTGTTCTGCCCACCCGAAGTGAAGAGCCTAATCTCTTAGGCCCATAGCAGACATGTCAAAGGCTGGTAAGGTTCTTCGCGTTGCGTCGAATTAAACCACATACTCCACCGCTTGTGCGGGCCCCCGTCAATTCATTTGAGTTTCAACCTTGCGGCCGTACTCCCCAGGCGGCATGCTTATTGCGTTAGCTGCGACACTGGAAACCTGAGGTCTCCAACGTCTAGCATGCATCGTTTACGGCGTGGACTACCAGGGTATCTAATCCTGTTTGATCCCCACGCTTTCGCGCCTCAGCGTCAATGTCGGTCCAGTGAGCCGCCTTCGCCACTGGTGTTCTTCCCAATCTCTACGAATTTCACCTCTACACTGGGAATTCCACTCACCTCTACCGAATTCAAGTAAGGCAGTCTTGAATGCAATTCCCGGGTTGAGCCCAGGGCTTTCACATCCAACTTGCCAAACCGCCTACGCGCCCTTTACGCCCAGTAATTCCGAACAACGCTAGCTCCCTTCGTATTACCGCGGCTGCTGGCACGAAGTTAGCCGGAGCTTATTCTGTAGGTACCGTCATCATCGTCCCTACCAAAAGAACTTTACAACCCGAAGGCCTTCATCATTCACGCGGCATGGCTGGATCAGGGTTTCCCCCATTGTCCAATATTCCCCACTGCTGCCTCCCGTAGGAGTCTGGGCCGTGTCTCAGTCCCAGTGAGGCTGATCATCCTCTCAGACCAGCTATGGATCGTCGCCTTGGTGAGCCATTACCTCACCAACAAGCTAATCCAACGCGGGCCCATCTTTCGGCAATAAATCTTTCCCCCGAAGGGCTTATCCGGTATTAGCACCAGTTTCCCGATGTTATCCCGAACCAAAAGGTAGGTTCCCACGCGTTACTCTCCCGTGCGCCACTAACGTATTGCTACGTCCGTTCGACTTGCATGTGTTAGGCCTGCCGCCAGCGTTCGTTCTGAGCCATGATCAAACTCTCAAGTTTAATCTAGTTATTTCAGAACAGCTTTTGAGCTTGTTCAAACTACTTGGTATTGCCTTAGCAATACCTTGACTTAGGGTCATTATGTACATCGCGATTTCTCGCGCTTACCATAGTAACTTTGTCAAGGATGCGTAACGACAAAACCGTATACCTTTAATTAACCATTTCTGGTTAAGAAGGCTTTGGATATAACCGGCCAAGGAATCAGTGTCTTGCGACAAGATCCTCCACCACGGCGCGCCGTCTGCGCATCCCTTCTCATCAATGTTTACAATGTCCAAGAACGAAGCTAATCTTTCGATCGCCGCTACCGACAAAAAAAGACACAGACAGAACATCACTCTTGGCTCTGCGCCAAGTCTGGCGTTCATATCGTGTCGCTGATTTTGTGGCAGCTCCCAAAGACGTGCTCGTCTTCGGTCCAAGCAATCTATCCAAACTGATTTGGGCTGTCTACTGGAATTTTTCAGTTTTCTGTGGATAACCATAATTTCAAAAAAATACTTATTAATATCAATTAGATAAATATTTTTTTCTCTTTTGCGCCCCTAAGTTACAAGCAATAATTGGAAAAAAAACGCCATTATCGAGACATTATATTTTGCAAATGCGAAAAACCCCCTAAGTGCCCTTCTATTGATTGCGTCGCACGCCCAAATGAGGGGCTTGATGCATAAATGTCTCACTGAATTACGGCCACCTGTTGATCTTTGTGATTACTGTTGAGTCGTGTCGCCATTGTAGTAGAAAAACTTATATCTAATTAAGTTCTACAGCCACTCCCGCCAACCTCCATTTGGAGACATGAATCATGTACTTTCTGAAGCCTCAGAAAATTCTGGCTGCAGCATTTTTTGCTGTTGTCACATTAGCCTCGGGCGCGGCATTGGCCACCGACCAATTAGACATATCGGTCGGGCTAAAAACCTTGCCGCTGCTGAATAACAAGCTATCAGGAAGTGCGGTTATGGCTGTTGTCTATGATCCTGCAGACGCGCAATCAAAGGCGGAGGCTGATGCAATCGTTTCTGCGGTTGGTGCTGGTATCGATGCGCCTGGTGGCGTGAAGGTAACCGCCACGTTGGTTTCAACGGCCGAACTCGCGAAATTATCACAGGCCAAATTGGCGTTTGTCACGGGTGGACTGAAAGGCGCGCTGGATCAAGTTGCCGCTGCCGCTGCCAGCAATGGCGTGCTGACCATGTCAACAGACCTCGATTGCGTGAAGGCGAACAAGTGTGTTCTGGGCATCGTCTCCAAACCTTCGGTCGACATCTATTACAGCAAGACGGCTGCTGATAACGCAAAGATCGGCTTCGCGCCGGCATTTGCAATGTTGGTCAAGCAAGTCTGAACGTCCTTACAGAATAACCTAACAATACACCAATCTATTAGGAGAGCCTAAATGACAATCAACCGTAAAAATCTTGTAGCTGCAAGCGCAATGGCGTTGGTGATCGCAGCCGTATCCGGCCACGCAAACGCGCAATCGATGGATTACACTTCCCTGCAATCACTGTTTGGCGAGCCTGTGACGACGGGGGCAACCGGCACACCGCAGAAGGCCAGCGAAGTCGCCGCCAACATGACCATTCTGACTGCCGATGACATTCGCCGCACTGGTGCGCGCACGGTTCCGGAAGCACTGCGTTATGTTCCTGGCCTGGAAGTGACTCAGGTTGGTATGAACAATTATGATGTCGGCGTGCGCGGTTATGGCGCTGCCTTCCAGCCGCGCTTGTTGGTGCTGGTCGATGGCCGTCAAGTGTTCCTCGATGACTATTCGCGCACAAACTGGGCGAACATTCCCGTCAACATCGATGACATCAAGCAGATTGAAGTCGTGAAGGGCGCAGCCTCAGCCTTGTTCGGCTCGAACGCGGCAGGCGGCGTTATCAACATCATCACCAATCATCCGCTGTATGACAATGACCGTGTTGCCTCTGTGCGTATTGGTGCGCACAACCTGCTGCAGGGGGATGGTACCGTTACAACAAAGGTTGGCGACAATCTTGGTGTAAAGGTTTCGGCAGGTGGTATGGACAGCGATCAATATCACCAGGGATGGGACAGTGATGTCTCTTCCTTTCTGAGCGATCCACGTCAACGTTATATCATTCAGAACTCTGTTTATCAGATTAACCCGAACGCGCAGGCCAATTTTGAGACCTCATACTCAGAAAGCACTTCGGAAGATGGTGTTTTTGGTGGCAATGAAGCGCGCGAGCATATGACAAGCTACTCGGTTCGCGGCGGCGCAGATGTGCAGACGGAGTATGGCCTGATCAGCAGCAACAACTACATCAATCATATTTTTAATCACTACGATCAAACGTATGTTGGTGGTGTTGGTGCTGGTATGACGTTGATCGTGAGCCAGCTGCAAGATCAGTTCAAGCTGGGGGCAGATCACACCTTCCGCGCCGGCCTTGAATATCGTCACAAGCAAGAAGTCTTTTCGAGCACCGACGATCTTGATGTGCCATCATCGCCAGAAATTGATAATGACGTCTACGCTGTCGGCGGCACGTGGTTGTGGAATGTCAATAGCAAGCTGTCATGGACGAACGCGTTGCGTTACGACCATTCGGTTGTTGCCCAAGGTGGGACTGTTGGACCGCATGCACTGGTTCCAGCCTATGCCTACAACCAGACTGACAACACACTCACTGGCAATTCAGGACTGGTCTACAAGTATGATGAAAAGGATACTTTCCGTCTGACTTATGGCCGCGGCGCTCAATTGCCAAGCCTTGTGCAACTTGGGTTTACAGATGCGTTTGCCTACCCTCCGTACAACTCAAAGACATCGCCGCTTACTGCTGTGTTGGATTTCACGGGTAACCCGAGCGTCAAGCCGACAATCGTCACGAACTACGAATTGGGTTGGGATCGCAAGATTGACAGCCTTGACTCGGTGTTCAAGCTTTCGCCTTTCTACCAGACCAACCAAAACCTGGTGGGATTTAGCGCGAGCTCCTCTGGTCGCGTTTTTTATCCTAACTATTGGGTGCAGTACGAAGCCGAGAATGCTGGCAACAGCGATGGATGGGGTGCGGAGTTGGAGTTGAAGGGAAGCAACAGCGCCGGTTATCGTTGGGATGTGAGCTACAGCTACGCACGCGTGATTGATAGCTCTCTTGCTGATCAGGTTGTTCAATATCAGGACTCCCTGCCGCAGCATGATGTGCGTCTGTCGGGTGGTTATACGACTGGCAAATGGGAATTTGACGGTCTGACGCAATATGAAACGCCATCGAAGATGTATGGCACTTTTGAGCCGCAGTACTATAATGTCAGTGGACGCATCGGCTATAAACTGACAGACAATGTTACGGCGGCACTCAGTGGTACAAACATTACCCGCCACTACACTCAGGAAACGCTTTTCCCGGCCGTTGAACGCCAAGGATTGCTAACCCTGACAGGTAAGTTCTAATAACAAAAGCAGCGTGAGGGCTTAGGGATGACTTTTAAGATACAGATCGAAAACTGGTCTTTTTCTAAAAAGTTTATTGTTCCTATCGCCCTTACTTTGCTTATGTTCGTGGTTGTCTACTTTCTGGCGCTACGGACAATGGATAGCTTAAACGGTGAACTACAGGACGTGGTTGAGAAGAAGTTTAACGCCAGCAATTTGTTGGCGGGCAGTATTGAAGAGTTACGCTCTGCCAGCAGTGATTTGTACCTGATGCAGGTAAAGCAGGCTGCGGGCATTACACAGGATATCTCTGCGCAAACGAAACTCATTACCGATGATCTGACAAAAATTGAAGGTAGGCTGACCGACTTCAAAACACGATACGCTTCCAAAGAAGACATAGAAAAGATCAATAAAGCGCTGGAAAACGTTAAAAACTATAAGGATGCCGTTGGTTTCGTGGGCGGCATGCTGGACATAGATTTTAAGGCCACAGCCAACTTCATCACGCCTCTTGCAAAGAGCTTTGATGAAATGATCGCGGAATTGCAAAGCGTGGCAGAGAAGTTTTTGCATGACTCTCGTGCTGACTCCGATCTGGCCGTCAAGAGCGTTCGCGCGCAGAAGCAGGTGCTGATTACATTCAGCATTGTCATGTTGGTTTTAACCTTGGCCATTGTTTTCTGGATTATTCGCAGCACCACCAAATCCGTCAGGGATCTGGCCAATGCTACACAAAGCATTGCCGACGGCGATCTTTCGATAGACGTTGAAGCTCTGCGCCGTAAGGACGAACTTGGTCAAATTGTGGGGGCCCTGTCAAAGTTCCGTGACAATGTTTCACACGTTGAAACATTGAAAAAAGAGCAAGAAGAATCCGAACAGCGCGCCCGCGAACAGAAGAAACAGGCGCTTGTGAGTCTGGCAAGCGATCTAGACAGGGAGGTGGGCGATGTCGTGGCCGATGTTGTTACGGCAACGAGGCTTATGATGGATGAGGCCGGGCGCCTTGCCGACGCATCGCACACTATGGCAGAGCAGGCGAGTGATGCGGCCAGGTTGTCCGTTGATACATTAGACGAAGCGCGACGCTCTTCGCAGGCTGCGCAGATTTTGCTCGATTCCATTAATCAAATATCCGGTCAAGTATCTGGAAGTGCCCAGATGGCGGGACAGGTGAATAGTTCTGTGAGCGAGGCGCGAAGCCAAATTGACTCTTTGGCCACTGTTGCAGAGGAAATCAACAAGGTTATCGATGTCATTAACCAGATTGCTAACAAAACCAAGCTGCTGTCGCTTAACGCCACGATTGAAGCCGCGAGGGCAGGTGAAGCAGGCAAAGGCTTTAGCGTAGTTGCGGCAGAGGTGAAGCAGCTGGCTGGACAGACAGAAAAAGCCACAGGCCAAATTGCTGAAAATATATCGCGTGTTCAAACGCAGACGCATACAGCTGTGGAAGCATTCGTTGAAATTCAGGGCAAAGTGCAGGGCCTTTCAGAAGCATCCAGCGTTGCAGCCAAAAAGGTGGAGGAGCAGCGCGCAACGACCGAGGGTATCTCTCGCGCCATCCAAAGTGCAACGCGCAGCACCGAATCGGTCAGTAATGTGCTGGGTTTAACGAGGGAGCAAGCCGAAAATAACGGTGTGGCTTCGCGTAAAGTCGTCGATGGGCTGGATGCCCTTAACAAAAAAGCGAACGCACTTAAAGAAAGTATCAGTGTGTTCATCCAACAAATAATGAATGCTTGACGAAGAATTAATTATTTCGTTCAAGTATGTAATCTCCCCCAACGCCTGATAAAGGTGTCTTCCATGGCGTCTATTTTTTCCATTAAGAACTGGCCGTTAGCGATAAAATTCATCGTTCCGTGCCTTTTGCTGCTGGCGCTCGATATCTTTAATGAGATGAATGCCTATGACACGGTTACTGGCCTGTCATCTAACCTGCACAAGGTGGTGAGTAACAACTACAAGGCCAGCATGAAATTAGCGGACGCCGTCAATGAACTGCGCCGCGCAGACGATCTTTTGCATCTTATGCAGGTGCGCGCCGCCGCTGGTATGGATGTAAAGGCTAGTGATGAGGCGCAGGCCATTCAGAAAACCATTGATGAAGTAACACGTACACTTAATGACCTGTCATCTGACTCAAATCTGCCCATAGACAAAGACGAAATTTCTAAAGTTTTGCTGAAGCTCAAGGAATACAAAGACGCCATCGGGTTTGTTGGCAGCATGCTGGACATCGACTTTAAGTCGACAGCAAATTTCGTTGTTCCGCTGAATGCATCCTATGAGGCAACGATTTTGAAACTGGGTGCCATTGCGGACACTTTCCTGAAACAGTCAGAAGACGAAGCCGCGACAATCGTTGAAGATGCGCGCGCAACAAAGCAACACCTAATGGTTGTCAGCATTATCTCGCTGGCGACTATTATCGTCATGGTGCTGTTGATTGTTGTACTGACCATCAGGTCAGTTAACAGCCTTGCCACAGCTACGCAACGGTTGGCAGAAGGCAGAACTGACGTGAATATTGAGGTTCTGAAGCGCAAAGATGAGCTGGGGCGTATTGTCGACGCTCTGGAAGCCTTCCGTAATAACATTAGCAAGGTCAATTCGATCAAAGATGACTTTGAGCGCGACGTTGGCTCGGTCGTCAACGATGTTGTGGCGGATATTGCATCCATGATGTCGGAAGCCGACCGTCTGACAAATGCGGCTACATCAATGTCTAAACAGGCGGCTGAGGCCACCATGCTGTCGACCAAGACAATGAAGGAGGCCGAATACACCAAGGAAGTAACACACAACCTGTTCACGGCCATTGGGCAGATCGCCAGCCACGTTAACAGTAGTGCTGAGATGACCAAGACCGTTTCGAACTCAGTTGAAGAAGCGCAGCAGAAAATGGATGCCTTGGCGGCGGTAACGGATCAGATCAGCAAGGTCACATCTACAATTACGGGCATTGCCAATAAAACAAAGCTGTTGTCGCTCAATGCTACGATTGAAGCGGCGCGTGCGGGGGAAATGGGCAAAGGGTTTGCAGTCGTTGCGTCCGAGGTTAAATCACTGGCCAGTCAGACTGAAACGGCTACATCCGACATCGCCAACAACGTGCAATTGGTGCAGGGGGAAACCCAACACGCAGTCGCGTCCTTCCTTGAAATTCGTGGTATGGTCGGCAAGCTGCAGGAACTGGCCATGATAGGTTCACAGGTTGTTGAGGAACAGAACGCAACAACCAACGAGATTAACCGGGCCATTGAAGCTGCGGGGCAAAGTACGGAAACGATTTGCCGTATTTTGGATGAAACCAAGGGCGAAGTTGAGCAGACGGACGCCGCTGTCAAAACGGTCAGTCGTGGGTTGTACAGCCTGAATGACAAAGCTACGCATCTGCGCGATCGGGTGAAGAACTTCATCCACGACATTAGCGCAAGCAGCTAAAGTCCCCGGTTATTCCTCGGCACTGGTCAGCACACGCTTCCATATTTTCTGCGCATGACGGATGTAAAAGCGATTGTCAAAACATGCATTCAGCTGCTTTTTATTCAGGTGTTTTGCGACATCAGCGTTCGCGCGCAGTTGGTCAGCAAAATCGGCGTTTCTGCCCTGCTGTAGATCGTGCCACACAGCCATGGCATTTGATTGCACGAGACGATAGGCGTCTTCGCGGCTCATGCCCGCCTGCGTAAGGGCTAGCAGGACACGCTGTGAGTAATGCAGGCCGCCCAGAGATTGCAGATTGGCCTCAATTCGCGCTTTATAGACGACCATGTTCTTGATCAAGCCGGTCAGGCGCGTCAGGGCAAAATCAAGTGCTATGGTGGCGTCGGGCCCAAAAATGCGCTCAACCGCAGAATGAGAAATATCGCGTTCATGCCACAGGGCCACATTTTCAAGTGCCGGGGTGACGGCGGCGCGAACAATGCGGGCCAGACCGGTCAGGTTTTCCGACAAAACGGGATTACGTTTGTGCGGCATGGCGCTGGAGCCTTTTTGTCCTTTAGCAAAAGGCTCTTCAGCCTCGCGTACTTCGCTGCGTTGTAGGTGGCGCATTTCAATTGCAAAATTTTCAATTGAGCTTGCAATAACCCCCATGGTTGCAAAGAACATGGCATGGCGATCGCGGGGGATAATCTGTGTTGAGATTGGTTCTTGGCTCAGCCCCATTTGCTTGGCGACATAAGACTCAATGCGTGGATCAACCGTTGCATAAGTGCCAACCGGGCCGGATATGGCGCAAGTGGCGATGTCATCACGCGCCGCGATCAGACGTTTGCGTGCGCGAACAAAGGCTGCGTAGTGCGTTGCGAGTTTAAGGCCAAAACTTGTTGGTTCGGCGTGAATACCGTGGCTGCGGCCAATTGTGACGACGTCCAGATTTTCCTCAACGCGCTTTTGTAAAGCGGCGAGCAGGGCGTCGAGATCTGCCAGCAATAAATCCGCCGCCTGTTTTAACTGTACGGCAAAAGCAGTATCGAGCACATCGCTGGATGTCATGCCTTGGTGCAAAAAGCGTGCGTCCGGTCCAATATGTTCCGCCAGGTTGGTCAGGAATGCGAGTACGTCATGCCGTGTTTCTTTTTCAATCTCATCAACGCGGGCCAATTCCCATTTGCCCTTCTTCCATATGGCTTTTGCGGCAGAGGCAGGAATAACGCCTAGTTTGGCCATAGCGTCGCAGGCGTGCGCTTCTATTTCAAACCAGATGCGCAACTTGTTATCGGGCTCCCAAATTTGGGCCATTTCATGGCGTGAATAACGCGGTATCATGATGAAATCCTTGCTGTTTAGACCCGAAGGTTCTAGCATCTTGATGGCTGCAGGGCTAGTGCGGCCTTTCATGAACGGAGGGACACATGACCAAATATTTTCTGCTGACGCTGTTGACGGTTATGCTGACATTTGGTTCTGCCCATGCCGGCACCGTGGCCATATCAAATGGCCAGATTAACTGGCAATCGACACGTTGCACCCCACCAGCCGAGCCGCCTTCATTGCTGATGGCTAATTCGGAAACTGGCGCAGACACCATGAACCAGCTGATGACCCAATATAATGGTTATACGCAGCAGGTTCAGGTCTATATGGATTGTGTAAGCAGCGAAGCGCAGGTGGACAGTGGCTCTGCGGCGCAGGCTATAACACATTCGGCGCAAGCGATTATAGAGGGCGCTCAGCAAAACGTTACCCAGTTGGGGAATACGCTGAAAGCCAAACAACAACAGTAACAAAGCCATGTTGAAACTCGCGTTTGCCCAACTTAACCCCACGCTGGGCGACCTGTTGGGTAATCGCCAAAAGTTGATACAAGTATGGCAGCAGATTGAGGGGCAGGGAGCTGACTTGCTGCTGGCGCCTGAACTTTATCTTTGCGGCTATCCACCCGAAGATCTGGTCACAAAACCTGGATTTCAGCAAGCCGTAGCGGCAGAAGTAAACCAGATTACTGAAGCGTCTCAGCGAATGCAGTCGGCCGTATGTGTTGGCGCGCCGGTTGTGCGGCAGGATAAGCTTTTTAACGCGCTTTTGATTATCGAGCAGGGAAAAGTCATTGCTGAAATTCGCAAGCATGACCTGCCGAATTATGGGCCGTTTGATGAAAAGCGCGTTTTTGATTCAGCGGATTTGCCGGATGTTACGGTTTTTCGTGGGCATAAAATCGGGTTCATGATTTGTGAGGATATGTGGTCATCACATGCCGCACGAAGGCTGGCGGGCTTGGGGGCTGAAATATTGTTGGTGCCGAACGGCAGCCCCTATGAGAAAAATAAGCATAAGCAGAGGTTGTCATTAGCCCGTGATCGTGTTGCCGAAACGGGATTGCCCATTGTCTATGTCAACCAGATTGGCGGGCAGGATGAACTTGTATTTGACGGCGGCTCATTCGCGCTGAATAGCGCGGGGGGCGTGATCGCCGTAGCCCGGAATTGGCAGGAAGACATTTTCTATCTGGACCTGCCAGAGCATGCCTCAACAGTTGATTATAACGAGCCTATACAGGAAGAGCTCATCTACAACGCGCTGATGCTTGGGCTGCGGGATTATGTTGCCAAGAATGGTTTTAACAACGGCGTTGTGTTGGGACTGTCTGGCGGTATCGACAGTGCGCTTGTGGCTGCTATCGCCGTTGATGCGTTGGGGGCAGACAAGGTTTGGGGCGTGATGATGCCTTCGCCTTATACGTCAAACGATAGCATTCAGGATGCAAAGGATCTGGCGCATAATTTAGGCATTCGCCTTAACAGCATACCCATTCAAAACACCATGCAGGCTGTTGGCCAAATGATGGCGCCGGCCTTTGCGGGTCAATCGCCAGATGTTACCGAAGAAAACATTCAGGCGCGTCTGCGCGGGATCGTCCTTATGGGTTTATCCAACAAATTTGGCCCCATGGTGCTATCAACGGGTAATAAATCTGAGATGTCTGTCGGCTATTCCACTTTGTACGGCGATTTATGTGGCGGGTTTGCGCTTATCAAGGATGTTTATAAGACGGAAGTTTATGCGCTTGCCCGATGGCGCAATCAGGCTAAACCTGCGCTAGGCTTGGGCCCTGTGGGGCAAGTGATCCCTCCATCCACATTGACCAAGGCGCCAACGGCAGAATTGCGTCCCGGGCAGACAGATCAGGATAGCCTGCCGCCCTATGACGTTCTGGATGATATTCTGGAATGCCTGGTTGAGCGTGACGAGGATATCGGTGATGTCGTTGCGCGCGGACATGCTGAGGCGCTGGTACGTCGCGTGTGGGGGATGCTGGATAGGGCGGAATATAAACGGCGCCAGGCGCCGCCGGGCGTCAAGATCTCACGCCGCCATATGGGGCGCGACAGGCGTTACCCGATTACAAACAGGTATCGGGGCCAAGCCTGAGACTGTTTAACGGCGAATAGTTTGCACAAAAAAGAAAATGACAAACCCGCCGATAAGAATGACATCGAGACCCATGGTCAACTCCGTAAGTTGTGAAAGCGCAGTCTAGAAATATTCCGGTTCTGCCGCAAGTACGGCTTCCGAACCCTTTAAAACAGTATGGAGCAGGGCACTTGTTTGTGGCAGCACATGCGCCGCGTAGAATTGCGATGTCAGTATTTTCTTGCTCATGAAATCTGTGTCGGCTTTCGGCTCTTTCAGGGCTTCGGCGGCAATGATGGCCGAGCGTAAAAGGCGCTCACCGCCCAGACAGGTTGCGATGAGCCTCAGATAGGGACTGGCGACTGCGGCAGCCTGTGCCGCGTTGCTTGTTACGTGCCGTATAATGACGTCACTGGCCCGACGAGCATCAAGGCAGGCGCTGGCAAGTGCCTGTCCCATATCGGACA
>Ga0213872_10000594_pt1 | contig 27740 bp, 22 predicted proteins | sample VelepicomBERX_R2_FD_160071 | JGI IMG/M metagenome (GOLD analysis project Ga0213872, IMG submission 160071) | Rhizosphere microbial communities from Vellozia epidendroides in rupestrian grasslands, the National Park of Serra do Cipo, Brazil - RX_R2 | ecosystem: Host-associated > Plants > Roots >...
ATGGGCGGGTCGACGTGGTCGTTGCGGCGGGCCGTGGGGCTGAATTGTTGCGTGCCCAGGTGCGCGTGCCGGTCGTGGCGGTCAAAGTGACGGGCTACGATGTGCTGCGCGCCGTGACGCGGGCACGGGCCATGGGTGAGCACCCGATGCTGCTGACGCGGCGGCGGGTTGCCGACGAGTTTGCACAGCTGCGACCGGTCTTGAGTGTCGATGTGACGCCGGTTGTGTATGAACGAGATCAAGAGGCGCTTCAATATATTGCCGCCGCCACGCAAACACCGTCCACGGTGGTGATCGGTTCCAGTCAGATTGTTCGTCTGGCGTCGCAATATACGCTTCCCACCGTGCTGATCTATTCGATTGATTCGATCAAGGAAGCGATTGAATCTGCTTTGGAGCTGGTACGCGTGGCGCGCATGGAAGAGGCTAAGCGCGAGCGTCTCGATGCGGTGCTGGAAAGTCTGGCGGAGGGGGTGGTCGCGGTCGACAATGACGAGCGTGTCCAGACCATGAACCCAGCCATGGCGAAATTGCTTGGCGCATCGCTTGAGTGGGCGCTGGGGCGGCGGCTCTCGGAGATTGAGCCGGCGCTCTCTTTGGCGGACGTGCTCAAGGCAGGGGAAGGGCGTCGCGACGAAGTAGCGAATATGAGCGGGCGCCGACTGGTATTGCAGCGCATGCCGCTTTGGGAGGCGGGTGTGCAGGTAGGGGCGGTGCTCACGGTACAGGAATCTGCTGCCATCGAGCGGGCGGATCGTAAGCTGCGTGCCGACGTTCGGCGGCATCCATTCCGCGCGCGCTATCGCTTGGATGATGTACTGGGCACGTCGCCTGCAATCAGCGAAGCGCGCAATCTGGCGACGGTCTTTGCGCAGGCGGATTCCTCCGTCTTGCTTGCTGGGGCATCCGGTACCGGCAAAGAGCTGTTTGCCCAGGGCATCCATATGGCATCACTGCGCGCGGGCGGCCCTTTTGTCGCCCTGAATTGCGCGGCATTTCCCGAGAGTCTGCTGGAATCGGAACTGTTTGGGTATGAGGAAGGCGCATTCACCGGCTCGCGACGTGGCGGCAAGCAGGGTTTGCTTGAAATGGCTGATCGCGGCACCTTGTTTCTTGATGAGATCGGCGACATGCCGCTACCCCTACAGACGCGCCTGTTGCGCGTGCTGCAAGAGCGCGAAGTGCTTCGATTGGGCGGCAGTGAGCCGATACCGGTCGATGTGCGCGTCATGGCGGCGACGCATGCCGACTTGAAAGTGTTGGTGAAGGAGGGCCGATTCCGCGCCGATCTCTACTACCGGCTCAATATCCTCAGTCTGCGCTTACCCTCGCTCGCCGAGCGCGGTGACGATATTCGGCATCTGGCCACGGCCCTGGCGGAAGATGCGTTTGCACGCCTTGGCGTGCCTCTGCAGGCGTCGATCCTGGTAGATCCCTTGCTGCGCGTGGCGGGGGCTTACGGATGGCCGGGTAATGTGCGTGAGTTGCAGAATGTGATCGAGCGTTTCGCTGTATTTCTGCGCGCGGGCGGTGCGCTTTCGGAAGCGCAAATGCAGGCGCTGGCGCCGGAGTTGTCGGGTGATGAGGATGCGGGCGGCGCTGCGTCGACACTACACGATACGGCGGATGAGTTGCGCCGACGGCAGGCGGTGCTGGCGCTCGACGCGTGCAATGGGGATCGCGCAGCGGCGGCTGCGCAGCTGGGAATCAGCCGAACCACGCTTTGGCGGATTTTGAAAAACTGAGGCGCCACAAGAAGTCGAGCTATCTAAATAGCTGCCTGCAAACACCTGGATGCGAGCGTCAGCGAGGCTCCCTCACGGCGGTGAGGGCGGGGGAGTGGAATCAATCAGCGAAAGGCCGGTGAGGGTCCACTACCCGCTCGCGCCTGGCTTTGCCAGGCGGTGAACTGCCGTATTGAGTCCCGCAAGGTGGCTGTGCTTCTTCAGGCGCCGTTGCGGTCGAGATGTTGCAGCTTGCCTTTGACCGATGCCCAGTCCTCGTGGTCAGGCAGGGGGTCTTTCTTTTCGACGATGACCGTCCAGTTGGCGTGCTTCGATAGATCGGCGTTCAACTGGATATAAACCTGCTGGTCCGCAGGGACATCGTCTTCGGCGTAAATGGCCTCGACTGGGCATTCCGCTACGCACAAGGTGCAGTCAATGCATTCGTCGGGGTCAATTACCAGGAAGTTCGGGCCTTCGTGAAAGCAATCCACCGGACATACGTCGACACAGTCGGTATATTTGCACTTCACGCAAGCGTCGGTCACCACATAGGTCATTTCAGCATTCCTTCTGAACCATCCACACGTATCGGCTGGCCGATGACGTTATACAGGGCGCAATTGTAGCAGAAGCACTCCTCTTGACGATGATTCCATGGCTATTTCCAAAGACAATACGACTATATCGAGCACGGGATATCGGGGGCGATTTGCGCCGAGTCCCACCGGGCCGCTGCATCTAGGCTCGTTGGTTGCGGCAGTCGGGAGCTATCTTGAGGCCCGGCATCAAGGCGGTGAGTGGCTGGTCCGGATCGAAGATCTTGACCCGCTCAGGGAAGTGTCGGGTGCTGCCGCATCGATTTTGCATATGTTGGATGCGCATGGATTCGAGTGGGATGGTGAGGTCTGGTATCAAAGTCGACGTAGTGCGTTCTATCAAGATGCAATCGAGCGGCTTAAATCGCGCGGATTAATTTATGGCTGCGCTTGTAGCCGAAAAGAAATCGCCGATTCGGCGGTGCGAGGACTGGATGGGCCGGTCTACCCTGGTACCTGTCGTGCTGGCTTGCAAGCTGGGCGTACACCACGCGCTTGGCGGGTGAGGGTGGATGACGGTGCGATTGAATTCCTGGACGCGATTCAGGGTGTTCAATGTCAGATTCTCGCGACGGAAGTCGGCGATTTTGTGGTACAACGCGCCGACGGATATTTTGCCTACCAGTTGGCAGTTGTCGTGGACGATGCGGCGCAAGGGATTACTCATATCGTACGCGGCGCGGACTTGCTGGATTCGACAGCTCGGCAGATTGAATTGCAACGTAAACTTGGGTTTGCTACACCTCAATATGCGCATCTCCCTGTTTTGTTGAATGCGGATGGGGAAAAATTGAGCAAACAGACTCAGGCTGCGCCGATTTCAACCGAGCGTATCAGTGAACAGTTGTTTGTGGCTTTGTCCTTGCTTGGGCAATCGCCGAGTGCGGATTTGGCTGACGCCCCGATGCAGGAAATCTGGATTTGGGCATTTGAAAATTGGCGTTTGGATCGGGTTCCAAGTGCGCGCGGTGTGCCGCTGCAACAGATGTGAATCCATCACAATCCTACGCCATTGTCATGTATCTCATTGAAAACTAAAGCCGGCTTATTTCTTTTATTTATTTTGTAGAAATAGCCGTCTAAACTCAGACAGCACGTGAGCTTGCGTGCGTAACCCTATGATGTTAATTTAATTGTCGGATTTTCGTCTCCGAAAAGGGTGGGAGCCGTGCGAATCAAATCGAAACTTAAAGCCTCGGTCATGGCAGTTGCCATGGTCATGATTCCTGTTGCAAGTCATGCTGCGGGGATGGGGCGCCTGAACGTGCTGTCCGGGTTGGGGCAGCCGCTTCGCGCGGAAATCGACCTGGTTGCCGTGCAGCCGGCTGAGGCCGAGTCCTTGCGCGCGGCACTGGCGCCGGTAGAAGCATACAAAGAAGCGCAGATTGATTATCCATCGGGTTCTCTTGGGTTGCGTTTTACCCTTGAGAAGCGTGCCGGTGGGCAATACTACATCTCGGTCATTTCAGCTCAATCTATTAGTGAGCCGTTTCTCGATTTCCTGGTGGAATTGAAATGGGACGGTGGTCGTGTGCTGCGTGAGTACACCGCATTGCTCGACCCGGTGGGGTATGCCCCCAGTTCCGCAGTCGGTGCCAAGCCGGCAGCAGTGGCGCAAGCGGGGGTAGGCAGCCCAAAGTCTTTGGCGCCGGCCGTCACGGAACAGCCTGAAAAGACCAAGAAGGGCAAAGGTAAGAAGGGCGCTGCGAAGGAAGCGGTGACGGAGGCCAAACCAGCCCCCGCAGCCAAGCCGGCGCCGAGCGAACAGCCCGAGTCTGAAGATACCTATACCGTCAAGTCTGGCGATACGCTCGCTAGTATTGCACACGCTCACAAGCTCGATGGGGTGAGCCTTGAGCAGATGCTGGTCAGCCTGTATGAGGCGAATCAGGATGCGTTCGACGGCAAGAATATGAATCGCCTGAAGAAGGGCAAGATTCTGAAGCTGCCTGGCGTTGAAGCCGCAGACGTTGAGCAGAAGAAGGCTGTGCAGGAAATCCATGCACAAGCCGAAGACTGGCGTGCTTATCGCAGCAAGCTGGCCGAATCCGCCGGTGCATCGCAAGGTGCGCAAGGCAAGGAAGCGGGCAGCGGCAAGATTTCCGCAAAGGTCGAAGACAAGGCTACGCCGAAGCAGGACGCGTCTAAGGATAAGCTGACGCTGTCGAAGGGCGATGATTCCGGCAAGCTCAAGGAGCGCGTACGGAATCTGGAAGAAGACACGTCAGCGAAGCAGAAGGCGCTGGACGAAGCATCCCAGCGTGTTGCTGATCTGGAAAAGACCAATAAGAAGCTGCAAGACTTGTTGGCACTGAAGAGCAAGCAAGGTACCGACCTGCAGAAGCAGGCCGAGGAGGCCAAGGCGAAGCCGGCTGAGACCAAGCCTGCGAAGGCGGAAGCCAAGCCTGCAGAGCCGGTGAAGCCAGCTGAAGTAGCAAAGCCGGTTGAGGCGCCGAAGCCCGTCGAGGCTGCGAAACCCGTAGAGCCACCGAAGCCGGTAGACGCGGCTAAACCTGCTGATACCAAGCCGGCCGACGTGAAACCTGCTGAGGCTAAGCCAGAAGAAGCCAAGCCCGCGGAGCCTGCAGCAGCTGCCGAAGCGCCTAAACCGAAACCCAAGAAGAAGCCAGTCATTGTCGCGCCGGAGCCAGAAGAGTCGATCTTCGACAATATGGCTGTCGTGGGCGGTGGTCTCGCAGCCTTGTTGGCGATTGGCGGCGGCTTGTTCTGGTTCTTGCGTAAGCGCCGCAAGTCGAGCTTTGAAGACAGCGTGATCACGGGTTCGGATTTGAAATCGAACACGATGGTTGGCAATACTGGCGGCGCCGTGATTAGCACGGGCGTCACCGAAAATTCCTTCCTGACCGATTTCAGCCGCGCGGGTCTTGGCACGATTGATACTGATGAGGTCGATCCGATCGCTGAAGCCGAGGTGTATATGGCTTACGGTCGTGATGCGCAGGCAGAAGAGATTCTGAAGGATGCCTTGGCGCGCGACGCGAATCGTCACGAAGTGCGTTTGAAGCTGCTGGAGATCTACAACACGCGTAAGAATGCCAGTGCGTTTGAGAGTGTGGCGCGTGATCTCTACACCGCAACGCAAGGTCAAGGGCCGGTATGGGCGCAGGCTGCTGAAATGGGCCGTACGCTCGACCCACAGAACTCGCTCTATCAAGCGCAGGAGCCGGTGAATACCGGTGCGCTGGATAAGACGATGATTCTGTCGGCAGGCACCTTGGGCGATCTGACGGACACAGCCAAGCTGCGGCAGCCCCTGGTTACCGCCCCTGAGGCAGCGTCGGTAGACGCGGCCGGCGCGGCGACCGACCTCGACTTCCAGCTCGATACCCCAGCGCAAGAGGCAGGTGCGGCGGAAGGCGCGAACGCGCTGGACTTCGACCTGGGCTTTGATGCAGCACCGGCACCTGCACCGGCTGCAGCATCGCCAGCTGAGCTCGATATGCCAGAAATGCCGGCAGCGGCTGAGCCTGTGGCAGCGCATGAGGAATCGTCCGAACTTGATTTCGACTTGGGCGAATTCAAGCTGGATACCCCGGCCGAATCGGCGACGCCGATCGCCTCGCCAGCACCTGTTGCGGACGAGTCGGAGATCTTGTCGTTGGATATTCCGCTCGACATGGGTGCGACCGAACAGGCAGCACCGCTTGTGGTCGAGTCCGCGCCGGGTTCGGATATGCTTGATCTGTCGCTTGATGTCGGCGCGCATGATGCACCTGCGCCCGCACCGGCGGCCGAGCTGCCGCTTGCAGAGCTTGATACGCCTGATCTGGCTGGCGGCCTCGACTTCAGCTTCGATCTGTCTGAGCCGGCTGCTGAGACTCCGGCGCCTGCACCGGCGCCTGCACATGGTGAAGACGCCATGGCAGATATCAGCCTGGATCTCGATGTGGCACCGTCGTCGAATGTCGATGATGTCATGGACTTTGGCGTAGAGCTGGATGACCCCGTGACCACCAAGATCGACCTGGCACGTGCCTATATCGATATGGGCGATAAGGAAGGTGCGCGGGAGATCTTGCAAGAAGCCGTGACCGAAGGGAATGCGGAGCAAAAGGCGTCTGCAGAGTCCTTGCTGGCTCAGCTGTAATCCCGATGCTGGTTTGCGGCACAAGCCGCAAACCGGTGTTAGGCGCTTCGGTACTGCAGTAAACTAGAATAGCGTGGGACCAACGTCGATGGCCCACGCTATTCTTTTGGGGTAAGAGATTTTCGGGGTAAGGGAAACGATGCGCGTAGCGCTGGGTTTGGAATATGACGGCGGCCCATTTTGTGGCTGGCAGTCACAGTCGAATGGGCGATCGGTTCAAGATGAGCTGGAATCCGCAATCGCTCGACTGGCAGGGATGCCCATCAGGGTGCATGCCGCCGGGCGGACGGATGCGGGTGTACATGCGTCAATGCAGGTGGTGCATTTCGATGTTGAGGTGGATCGGCCATTGACTGCCTGGGTGCGTGGCGTCAATAGCTTTCTGCCCTCAAGCGTGGCTGTGCAATGGTCGAAAGCAGTCGATCCGCGCTTTCATGCACGTTTTTCTGCAACCGCGCGGCACTATCGCTATCTGCTGCTGAATCACCCGGTTCGGCCTGCGCTGATGACAGGCAAGGTGGGGTGGCACCACGCCCAGCTCGATCTCGATCGCATGCGCGAGGCGGCGGTATGCGTATTGGGCGAGCATGATTTTTCTAGCTTTCGTTCTTCCGAGTGCCAGGCCAAGAGCCCAGTCAAGAACCTGACCCGGTTCGAATTGCGCCGCGAAGGGGACTTGATCATTGCAGATCTGTCGGCCGGTGGGTTTCTACACCATATGGTCCGTAACTTGATGGGGGCGCTCATCCATATTGGAAAAGGGGCAGAGGAGCCGGCCTGGATGCAACAGCTGCTCAATATGCGTGATCGTTCTCTGGCGCCGCCTACGTTCATGCCGGACGGCTTGTATTTCGCCGGGGTCAGCTATCCGGCTGACTTTGGCATTGCCAGCGAGCCCGGCTTCCGCCACCATCTGGTCTGAACTGAATCCCCGGTATAGTCTATGACTCCCCGCATCAAGATATGTGGGCTGCGAGATGCAGCAACCGCAGTAGCGGCCGCGCGTTGCGGGGCTGATGCCATCGGCCTTGTGTTCTACGCCGATAGTCCACGCCATGTCACGGCCAACAAGGCGCACGAAATCGTCGCGTCCTTGCCCCCATTTGTGAGTAGCGTGGGGCTGTTTGTCGATGCGGACGCGCATTTTGTCGAAGGCGTACTTCGGACGGTTCCCTTGGATCTCCTGCAATTCCATGGCGATGAGTCGCCGGAATACTGCCGCGCATTTGGCCGGCCGTATATCAAAGCAGTTCGGGTCCGTCCGGGGATGGATTTGGTAGAATACGCAGATCGGTACGGTGACGCCCGTGCGATTCTGTGCGATGCCTATTCGGCAGCTGCGCCGGGGGGGACGGGTGAGCGGTTCGATTGGGACTTGCTCCCGTCGTCGTTGTCTTTGCCCTTGATCTTGTCGGGCGGGCTCGACCCAGAAAATGTTATAAATGCAGTTCGCCGCGTCAGGCCCTGGGCGGTGGATGTCTCAAGCGGTGTCGAGCGGGAGCGCGGCATCAAGGATGTTGGCCGGATTTCGGCTTTCGTGGATGCTGTGCGCCGAGCAGACTGATCCAGTTGGGTGCTGCGCTTCTTGGAAATATCTGATGCAAATCAACGAGCTAAAAATTCCTTCTCTGTACGACCTGCCCGATGCACGTGGCCGTTTTGGGGAGTACGGTGGTGTCTACGTCGCAGAAACGCTGATGGCAGCGCTCGATGAACTGGCCCACGAGTACGACAAGGCGCGCAAGGACCCGGCTTTCATGGCCGAGTACCATCATGAGCTCAAGCATTACGTTGGCCGCCCAAGCCCGGTCTACCACGCCAAGCGCTGGTCGGAAGTGCTGGGTGGCGCGCAGATCTATTTCAAGCGTGAAGACCTGAATCACACGGGTGCGCACAAGATCAACAACACCATCGGCCAGGCATTGCTTGCTCGCCGCATGGGCAAGAAGCGCGTCATTGCTGAAACCGGCGCGGGCCAGCATGGCGTGGCCACGGCCACCGTGGCCGCCCGCTATGGCATGGAGTGCGTGGTCTACATGGGCTCGGAGGACGTCAAGCGCCAGGCAGCCAACGTCTATCGTATGAAGCTGCTTGGTGCGACGGTGGTACCCGTCGACAGCGGCTCCAAGACGCTGAAGGATGCGCTTAACGAAGCGATGCGCGACTGGGTGACCAATGTCGACAATACCTTCTATATTCTCGGCACGGCTGCAGGCCCGCATCCTTACCCGATGCTGGTGCGTGATTTCCATGCCGTCATCGGCGAAGAATCCAAGCTGCAGATGGCAGAGATGATCGGCCGTCAGCCCGATGTCATCGTCGCCTGCGTGGGCGGCGGCTCGAACGCAATCGGCATGTTCTATCCGTATATCCAGGTGCCAGGCGTACGCATGGTAGGGGTCGAAGCAGGGGGTGACGGGGTGGAAACTGGCCGCCATGCGGCTCCGCTCTCTGCAGGGCGACCAGGTATTCTGCATGGAAACCGTACCTACCTGATGCAGGACGACAATGGTCAGATCATCGAAACGCATTCGATCTCGGCCGGGCTCGATTACCCGGGTGTCGGGCCTGAGCACAGCTACCTGAAGGACATCGGCCGGGTGGAGTACACCGCCGAGAACGACGACGCTGTATTGCAGGCTTTTCACGATTGCTGCCGATATGAGGGTATCATTCCGGCCCTTGAGTCGAGCCATGCCCTCGCGTATGCGAAACGTCTCGCGCCGACATTGCCTGCCGATCGTTGTATATTGGTAAATCTGTCGGGTCGTGGAGACAAGGATATCCCGACCGTGGCCCGTCTTTCCGGTATCGAACTGTAAATATGTCCCGAATTCAAGCGACTTTTCAGCGACTGCAAGCACAGAACAAGCAAGCGCTGATTCCATTTATCACGGCGGGTGATCCGCACCCTGCTGCCACGGTTGGCCTGATGCATGCATTGGTCGCGGGTGGTGCAGACATCGTTGAGCTGGGGGTGCCGTTTTCTGACCCAATGGCCGACGGCCCGGTGATTCAGAAAGCCTCTGAGCGCGCATTGGCCCACGGCGTCAGCCTGACCAGCGTGCTGGAGATGGTGCGCGAGTTCCGCCGCAAGGATGCCGATACGCCGATCGTGCTGATGGGCTATGCGAACCCGGTCGAAGCCATGGGCTACGAACGTTTTGCAAGTGCTGCGGCCGAGGCAGGCGTGGATGGTGCATTGACTGTTGATCTGCCGCCGGAAGAAGCAGGTGCCTTGGCTGAAGTCCTCAAGGCCAACGGGCTGGACCCGATCTTCTTGCTGGCCCCAACGACGCCGGCCTCGCGCGTGGCGGCGGTGGCCAAGCACGCAAGCGGCTATGTGTACTATGTATCGCTCAAGGGTGTAACGGGCGCTGCCAATCTCGATATGAGCGATGTGGCGAGCAAGCTCGAGGAATTGCGTGGCCACCTGTCCCTGCCGATTGGCGTGGGCTTTGGCATTCGCGATGCAGCCTCCGCCCAGGCGGTTTCCCGTCTGGCGGATTCCGTCATTATCGGTAGTCGCCTGGTGCAAGAGATCGAGGAGCATGGTGCCTCGGCTGCGCCCAGGTTGACTGCGTTCTTACGCGAAGTGCGTAGCGCGATGGACGCTGCACGTAGCTAAAAATAAGTTGGGTCGCTTTGGCGACCCATTGTTTTTCAAGCGCTTGCTAGTGTCGTTGAGGTTGTCCTCGCGCCTATGCGCTTGTGCAAGGAGTAAGTGATGAGTTGGTTGCAAAAGCTGCTGCCGCCCAAGATCAAATCGAAGCCGGCTGGTCCTTCCAAGTCGGTGCCGGAAGGTCTCTGGAGCAAGTGTTCTGCCTGTGAAGCGGTGCTTTACCGTACTGATCTTGAGAACAATCTCGAAGTCTGCCCGAAGTGCGGCCACCACAATGCTGTGAGCGCCCGGCAGCGGATCGACCTGCTGCTCGATGCCGAAGCCCGCTTTGAGATCGGTGCTGAAGTACGGCCGACCGATTTCTTGAAGTTCAAGGATTCCAAACGTTACCCAGAACGCCTCGATAGCGCGCGCGAAAACAGCGGCGAAGAAGATGCGCTGGTGGTGGTGCAGGGCGCCATCATGAATCTGCCGGTGGTGGTTGCGGCCTTTGAATTCAAGTTCATCGGTGGCTCCATGGGCTCGGTGGTTGGCGAGCGTTTTGCGCGCGGCGTGATGGTGGCCATCGAAACGGGTTGCCCGTTCATCTGCGTGTCGGCTTCGGGTGGGGCGCGTATGCAAGAAGGCCTGATGTCGCTGATGCAAATGGCCAAGACGAGTGCGGCCTTGACCAAGTTGGCCGACAAGGGTCTGCCCTTTATTTCGCTCTTGACCGACCCGACCATGGGCGGCGTATCGGCCTCGTTCGCCTTCCTGGGTGACGTGGTGATCGCAGAGCCTGGCGCGCTGATCGGCTTTGCCGGCCCGCGTGTGATCGAGCAGACCGTGCGCGAGACCTTGCCGGAAGGCTTCCAGCGCGCGGAATTCCTGCTGGAAAAGGGCGCCATCGACATGATCGTAGATCGCCGCGAACTTCGCCAGAAGATTGCCGGTCTGATCACCTTACTGGGTCGTCAGCCCGCAGTGGCTTGAGCTGTGGCACCCCTCAGCTGATAAAGTGAGGGAAGTGCGGACAAATCTGCCGGATCGGCCCTCGGGACCGGTCCGGTGTCATTTTATGTGCCTGAAACGGGAAGCAGATCCGATGAGTTTTGACGCCGACAATCTGGCCGACTGGCTGACCCACCTTGAGCGCCTCCACCCTAGTGCGATCGATATGGGTTTGACGCGCGTCGCGCAGGTGCGTGACGCGATGGGCTTGCACCCGACTTTTCCGGTCATCATTGTCGGTGGCACCAATGGCAAGGGGTCGACCTGCGCCATGCTGTCTGCAGCTTATAAGGCTGCGGGCTTCAAGGTGGGGACGTACATCAGCCCGCATCTGCTGCACTACAACGAGCGCGTCGCCATCGACCTGCAGCCTGCGTCCGATGCGGCCATCGTTGAAAGCTTTCGGGAGATTGAGCGCGCCAGGGGCGATGTATCGCTGACATATTTTGAATTCGGTACCTTGGCCGCCATGCAGCAATTCATCGCAGCCGGTGTCGATGTGGCTGTGCTTGAAGTGGGCCTGGGTGGCCGGCTCGATGCCGTCAACGTCTTCGAGCCCGATGTATCGGCGGTGGTCACAGTCGATCTCGATCACCAATCCTATCTTGGCAATGACCGTGAATCGATCGGTTTTGAGAAGGCGGGCATCTTCCGTACCGGTAAGCCAGCCTTGTGTGCCGATGCCAACCCACCTACGTCGCTTATCCGGCATGCGACCGACATTGGCGCTGATCTGCAGCTGATTGGTCGGGAGTTCGGCTTCGTCAACGAAGGGACACAGTGGCGCTGGCAGGGCCGATCGCGCCAAAAGCCTGGCTTGCCGTTCCCTGCGCTGCGCGGCGCCTACCAGCTGGCCAATGCCAGCCTCGTCATCGCAATTCTTGACGTGTTGCATGACCGACTGCCTGTTTCCATCGGTGATTTGAAACGCGGCCTGCTTGAAGTGGTGTTGCCGGGCCGATACCAGGTACTGCCAGGTCGGCCATCCATTGTGCTCGATGTGGCACACAACCCTCATGCCGCGGCGGTGCTGGCGCAGAACCTCCTGGGGCAGGGCTTTTTCCAGACGACGCATGCCGTGTTTGGTGCGATGGCAGACAAGGATATCGCGGGGGTGCTGGCACATCTGAAAGACGCCATCGATGTCTGGCACGTGGCAGCACCCGCGACGCCGCGCGCGGCTGAACCGACGGTCTTGGCAGAGATGATCGTCGCATCGGGTGCCAAGGGCAGGGTGCTGATTTACCCAAGCGTTGCAGATGCATTCACTGCCGCTCGGTCGCAAGCCGGGGAAAGTGATAGAATCGCGGCCTTTGGATCGTTCTACATCGTGGCTGAGGTGCTTGCACTGAACCCACGCTGACTGCGCATATGGCCGACGCCCCCATCAGCGAAGAACTCTCAGTACTCAGAAGACGTGCCCGCCGTCGTTTGGTGGGCGCTGTCGCGCTTGTCCTCGTTGCCCTGGTGTTCCTCTGGGCGGTGATGGACGACAAACCCCCGCAAAGCCTGACTGGGCAGCCTGTGACCATCGTCAGCTCCGAGCCTTCGCTGGTGGCGACGGTGTCCCCCGTGCCGCAAGGTAGCAAGCCACTGGCAACGCCGACACCCGCTACACCGGCTGTTGTGCCGCCTGTCCAGTCAACTCCCGCGGCTCAAGCTGCAGTCACCCCGCCTACTGCACAACCGACCCCGGCTGTGAAACCCGCTATGCCTGCCGCTGTCGCAGTGACGCCCAACAAGCCCGAGCCCGCGCCCGAGGCGAAGCCCGCCACGCATGCTGACGCCAAGCCACAGCCGACGGCCAAGAAGCCGGAGCCTGCTGCCAGCACCCCCGCCAAGGACGTCAAGAAGGATAAGCCGCACGGCGACCCTGCCAAGATCCTGGCGGGCATGGATGATCTGGCGGCCCCGAGCCACGCCAAACCTGCGGCAACGGACGATTCGGCCAAGTTCTACGTGCAGCTCGGCGCATTTGCCGACCATGACAAGGCCAACGGCTTGGTTAGCAAGGCCAGTGCGGCAGGGGTGTCCGTTAAGCATGAGACGGTTAAGACCGACAAGGGCGAGCTCTATCGCCTGCGCGCTGGCCCCTACGGCAGCAAGGATGAAGCGACCCGGGCGCACGACCGCCTGGCGAGCGCGGGCATCACCAGTAGCGTGGTCGGCAAATGACAGGTTTTGACTACGCCGTCCTCGCAGTAATCGGCATGTCGGTTCTTTTGGCAGTGTTGCGGGGCGGGGTGTCGGAACTCTTGTCGCTGGGGGCCTGGGTGTTGGGGTTCTGGTTGGCGCAACGCTATGCGCCTCTCGTCGGCCAGTATCTGCCTGACGGCATCCCGAGCGTAGAGCTGCGGCTGATTGGCGGGTTCCTCGGCATTTTGCTGGGTGTCTGGTTTGTCTCGGCCACCATTCGCATCACGCTTTCCCAATTCATCAAGGCGGCGGGGCTCGCACCGATCGATCGATTCATTGGTGCGCTGTTCGGCATTGCACGCGGCATTCTGATCTCGGTTGCGCTGGTGATCGTCGGTGGCTTGACTTCGATCCCAAAGACCCCATTTTGGAAGAATGCGATGTTCAGCCCGCCGCTTGAAGCGGCAGCGGTTTCGCTGGAGCCGTGGTTGCCGAAAGAACTGTCAAGTCGTCTGCACTTCGAGTGAAGTGCGCGAGACTGTCATATGCTGTAAGCAGCGTATGAAGCAATACCGGTCTGTGGTGCATGCCTCAAACGGGCAAGCATCCGGGCTGGATGGATGCCACTATAGCGGCGTCCTCCTGTTTTCCAGTGCTGAAGCGGCAAAGCGCCGTTTGAGCCATCAACTCAGTAAGGAAGCATCATGTGCGGCATTCTCGGCGTAGTGGCAAAGACCCCCGTAAACCAGCTCTTGTATGACGGGCTGCTGGTCTTGCAGCATCGCGGCCAGGATGCGGGCGGCATCGTTACGGCCGAACCCAACGGCGTGATGCATATGCATAAAGGCGCCGGCCTCGTGGCCGATGTGTTCCGCACTCGCAATATGCGCTCGCTGGTCGGCAATATGGGTATCGGCCACGTACGTTACCCAACCGCCGGTTCGGCATCGAGCCTTGCCGAAGCGCAGCCTTTCTATGTGAACAGCCCCTTCGGCATTGTGCTGGCACACAACGGCAACCTGACGAACCATAAGGAACTGAAAGATGCGATGTACCGCAATGACCTGCGGCACATCAATACGAATTCGGATTCCGAAGCGCTGCTCAATACCTTTGCCTACGAGCTGCAAAAGCGCGCGGTAGGTTTTGCACTGAAGCCCGAGACAATTTTCGACGCCATTGCCGCCGTGCACCGTCGTGTACGCGGCGCCTATGCTGTCGTGGCCCTGATTGCAGGTTATGGCCTCGTCGCCTTCCGCGACCCGCACGGTATCCGCCCGCTGGTAGTCGGCCAGCACGATACGCCTGAGGGCATCGAGTATCTGGTCGCCTCCGAATCGGTCGCGCTCGACACCATGGGCTTTAAGCTGATGCGCGATATCGCCCCGGGTGAAGCAGTATTCATCACCATGGATGGCGAGTTCCATAGCCGCCAGTGCGCTGACAAGCATGTACTCGTGCCCTGCATCTTCGAGCACGTGTACTTTGCACGTCCTGACTCGGTCATGGATGGCATCTCGGTCTACCAAGCCCGCCTCAATATGGGTGACAACCTGGCTGAGAAGATTCGCCGTGAATTGCCCGAGATGGATATCGATGTGGTGATCCCGATCCCCGATACCAGCCGTGCCAGTGCGCTGCAATTGGCTAATCACCTGGGCCTGCCGTACCGCGAGGGCTTCCAGAAGAATCGTTATATCGGCCGCACCTTTATCATGCCGGGCCAGGCCACGCGCAAGAAGTCGGTGCGCCAAAAGCTGAACCCGATCGCGCAGGAATTCCGTGGCCGTAACGTGCTGCTGGTGGATGACTCCATCGTACGCGGTACGACATCCAAGGAAATCGTGCAGATGGCCCGCGAGGCGGGCGCGGTGAAAGTTTACTTTGCATCGGCTGCACCACCCGTGCGCTTCCCGCACGTGTACGGCATCGACATGCCAACGCGTGCCGAGCTGATCGCCACAGGCCGTGACGACAAGCAGGTCGCTGCCGAAATTTCGGCCGACGCTGTGTTTTACCAGGAGCTCGACGCGCTGGTGCAGGCCGTTTCGGACGCAAGCGGCGGCAAGATCACCAAGTTTGAGACCTCGTGTTTCTCTGGCGACTACATCACGGGTGATGTGGATGCAGCGTACCTGGACGAAATGGAAAACCGCCGTGCACCTGTATCGAAAGACGGTGGCGACGGTGGCAGCCGCGTGCTCGATATGAATGTGAATGTCGCGGAGCAGAATCTGGTCTGATCGTCGCGCCTAAGCGATCTGCACTGAAAGCAAGGTGACAAGGGGGCGCAAGCCCCCTTTGTTATATCGTAAACAGGTTTTAAGGACTCTACCGTGGTTGGCATCGTTCATCTCCCGGCATTCGTGATTGCATCCACCTTGTTGATCCTCTCGCCTGGGCCTGGCACCCTGGCGATATTGGGCTCATCGACCGGTTCGCGCCGGGCGGGCTTCGCTGCGCTGGCGGGCACCAGCACCGGCGACGCGCTGTTGATGCTCGCCGCCGCAATTGGTGCGGCGACTTTGCTCGCAGCCAATCCGACTGCGTTTGCCGTGCTCAAGTACGGTGGTGGCGCCTACCTGGCCTTTCTGGGCTACAAGAGCCTGACGAGCAAGGAGCAGCGCTTGGCGGTGACCCAGCCCGAAGCGGGTAGCGCCTATAAGCGCAGTCTCTTTGTGACCTTGCTCAACCCCAAGGCCATCATCTTCTTCATGGCCTTCTTTCCGCAGTTCGTGCAGCCAGGTGCGCCGGTCACCGCGTTCGCGGTGCTGGGCGTGTTGTTCATCACGTTGAACTGCACCTACCAGGCGTTGCTGATCACGTTTTCAAGCTGGATCGTCGGGCATCTGGACGAAGCGCCGCATATCGCGCTCTGGGTCAACCGCCTCTTGGGCGTGGTGTTTATCCTGTTCGGGCTCAAGCTGGCGATTGGCTAATGCGGGTGGGCTGACGTGCGCGGTATGTCGCGCGTCTGGCTTAAACGTGTTAAATATACCCAAACGATCTACCAGACCCATTGTTGCTGCGATGGCGCGCATATTGATGCGTGGCACGTAGCGCGCACCAGAAGCGACCGGCCATGACCTTTGACGACGACTACGCCTACCACCCCGATACCCTCGCCGTACGTGCAGGGCAAGAGCGAACCGATTTTGGCGAGCATGCCGAAGGCCTCTACCTGACCTCAAGCTTTGTCTCCGACAGCGCAGAGCAGGCGGCGGCCCGCTTTCAGGGTACGGAGCCGGGCTATATCTACTCGCGCTTTGGCAACCCCACGGTCGCGACCTTCCAGGCCCGGCTTGCGGCGCTGGAAGGCGCCGAGGCTGCGGTGGCGACTGCGACCGGCATGGCGGCGATCCTCAGCCTGTGTATGGCACACCTGAAGGCCGGTGACCATATCGTGGCGGCCAATGGTCTCTTTGGCACCACCACGCTGATGATGAGCAACTATCTCGGCAAGTTCGGCGTGACCACGAGCTTCGTCCCCGCGACCGACCCATCGGCCTGGGAAGCGGCGGTGACGCCCGCCACGCGTATGTTTTTCCTCGAAACACCATCCAACCCTTTGATGGAAGTGGCCGATATCGAGGCGATTTCGGCGATTGCCCATCGGCATGGCGCCCTGATGGTGGTCGACAACTGTTTCTGTACGCCTATCCTGCAACAGCCGCTGAAACTCGGGGCCGATCTGGTCGTGCATTCGGCGACCAAGTACATCGACGGGCAGGGCAGGGTAATGGGCGGCGCGGTGGTGGGCTCGCAAGCGCTTGTCGAGCCGGTGTACCTGTTCCTACGCTCGGCGGGGCCGAGTCTGAGTCCCTTCAATGCCTGGGTTTTGCTCAAGGGCCTGGAGACGCTCGGCATCCGTATGCGCGCGCACTGTGATAACGCCATGAAGCTCGCGCAGTGGCTGGACGCACACCCAGCCGTTGAGCGCGTCTACTACCCTGGCTTGCCGACTCACCCGCAGCATGCGCTGGCTGCCCGCCAGCAGCGCGGCTTTGGCGGCGTAGTGAGCTTCGAGGTCAAGGGCGGTAAGGATGTGGCCTGGCGGGTTGTGAACGCCACGCGACTTTTGTCTATTACCGCAAACCTGGGCGACGTGAAAACGACGATCACCCATCCCTTCAGCACCTCGCACGGTCGTCTGAGCCCAGAGGCCAAGGCGGCGGGCGGCATTCGCGACAATATGCTGCGTGTCTCCGTCGGGCTTGAGCATATCGAGGACATCATGCACGACCTCGATCGGGGTCTTTCGCAATAAACAGTACTTACGCCGCTGGTTGATGCTGCAGTTGCAGCGTCGCCAGTTGGTGATAAAGCGGGTTGGATGCGAAGAGCGTATCGTGGGTACCCGCACCGACCACCTTACCGTGCTCCATCACCACGATACGATCGACGTGCTGCACGGTGGCCAGGCGATGGGCGATGATCAGTGTCGTCCTGCCTTCCATCAATCGCTCCAACGCCAGTTGCACCATTCGCTCGCTGTGTGAATCGAGCGCGCTGGTTGCTTCGTCCAGCAGCAAGATCGGCCGATCCGCCAGAATCGCACGGGCAATCGCAATCCGTTGACGTTGCCCGCCTGAGAGCCGCACCCCACGTTCGCCCAATTGCGTGGCGTAACCTTCGGGTAGGGTTTCGATGAATTCAGTGGCAAACGCGGCTTCACAGGCCGCAGCAACTTCGGCATCGGTCGCATGGGGCCGGCCGTAGCGCACGTTTTCGGTCACATCCATCGCGAAGACGACGGCTTCTTGCGACACGATGCCAATGCGGCTACGGACCACGGCTGGGTCGCAGCCTGCAAGGCTCACGCCGTCGATGCTGACCACACCACCTTGTGGATCGTAAAAGCGCAGCAAGAGCTGGAACAGTGTGCTCTTGCCGGCGCCAGACGGGCCAACAAGCGCAACTTTCTCGCCAGGCGCAACGCGCAGCGTGACGTTGTCCAACGCAGCTTGCTGCGGGCGGCTTGGATAACTAAAGCAGACCTGCTCGAATGCGATCTCTCCGCGCGCCGGCGTCGGCAACGCTGCGTTGCCCACCGCAATATCGGGCCGGGTATCGAGTAGCTCCACCAAGCGCTCCAGCGCGCCGGAAGCCCGTTGCAATTCGCCGACAACTTCCGAGATGGTGCCGACCGCACCGGCCACCATAGCGGCGTAAAAGACGAAGGCCGAAAGTTGCCCTGCACTGATGCGGCCGGCGAGGACGTCATGACCGCCCACCCACAGGATCATCGCAATGGCGCCGAAGACCAGTACCATCACCGTTGCGATCAGGGCGGCACGCTGGCGAATACGGTGCCGCGCGGTATCAAAGGTGGCTTCGACACGCGTTGCAAATGCATGCTGGTCGTGCGTTTCGTGTCCGTAAGCTTGTACGGTGCGAATCTCGTGGATGGTCTCGTCGATGGTGGCGCTGACCTCGGCGACCCGATCCTGGCTTTGCCGCGCCAGGCGTTTGACGCGCCGGCCGAACAGCAGGATAGGCGCAACAACCAATGGCACCCCGATCAATACCATCAAGGTCAGCTTGAGGCTGGTGACCGCAAGCATGATCAAGCCGCCAATTAGCAGCAGCAGATTACGAATTGCCATCGAGGCTGATGAGCCGATCACGGTCTCGATCTGGGTCGTGTCGTTGGTCAGCCGTGATATGACTTCACCCGTCCGGCCGCTTTCAAAGAAGGAGGGCGGCAGCGTCAGCAAATGATCGAACACCCGGCGGCGCAAGTCGGCCGTTACGCGTTCACCCAGCCACGAAACCAGATAGAAGCGGGTGTAGGTTGCTGTCGCCAGTACGGCGATCAGCCCAAACATCGCTGCCAGCGCACCGTCTAAGAGAGCAGGGTTGGCCGAGGCAAAGCCCCGGTCGATGACTGCGCGCAAGCCTTGCCCCACCAGCAGCATGCAGCCCGCCGCCACGACGAGCGCGAGGGCCGCACCTACGATACGCCGCCGATATGGGGTAAGCAGGGGGCCGAGAATGCGCAGGCCGGGTGGGGTGGTCGCCATGATGGGCTTATTTCAGATCGCCGCGCAGGCGGGCCACCGTGGCCTCCAGCGCGCTGGCCGAGACTGCGCTAGCAGGTACGGCTACGTCGGCCGCCAGCTCGATGCGCGACCAGAAGCGACGTGGGATTTTCAGCATAGCGGCGCCGTCCTTGCGGCTGAAGAAGCTGCCCCAGAGACCACGCAAGGCCATGGGGACCACCGGCGCACCACTGCGCTCGGCGATTTCTTCGATACCAGGGCGGAAGGGGTTCAGATTGCCATCGGCGGTGATCTTGCCCTCGGGGAAGATACAGACGACTTCGCCTTGGCTTAGATACTCCTGCACTTTGAGGAAGGCACGTTCCTTCATGCCTGGGTCTTCCTTGGCCGGCGCGATGGGGATGGCGCCTGCGGTGCGGAAGATGAAGTTCAAGATCGGTATCTTGAAGATGCGGTGATCCATCACAAAGCGCACAGGGCGGCGCACCGCACCGGCGATGACCAGCGCGTCGAGAAAGCTCACGTGGTTGCACACGAGGATGCAGGGGCCTTCGTCGGGGATGTTGTCGAGGTCGGTGTGCTTTACGCGGTACGCGGTATGCGTGAGCGCCCAAACCAGGAAGCGCATCAGGAATTCAGGCTGCAGGCCATACACGTAGCAGGCGACGGCGATATTCATGACAGCGACAATCAGCAGCAACTGCTGGATATTGGCACCGAGCTTCAGGATCAGGATGCTCATGGCGGCCGCCACCACCATGAAGCAGGAGTTCAGGATATTGTTTGCGGCAATCACGCGGGAGCGGAATTCGGGCTCGCTGCGCATCTGGATCAACGCATACAGCGGCACAATGAAGAAGCCGCCGAAGATGCCAATCAGCGTGATGTCGGCCAACAGGTGCCAATGATGCGGGTCGGCCGCGAAGGCCATCGCACCCAGATGTTGGACTGGTACGGACGGTGTCGCGAAATACAGATCGATACCAAAGAGGCTGAGGCCGATGGAACCGAGCGGCACGAGGCCGATCTCGACTTTGCGGCCCGACAGTGTTTCGCACAGCGTGGAGCCTGCACCAACGCCAATCGAGAACAGCGCGACAAGCAGGGTATAGACGGTGGCATCGCCGCCCAGTACGTCTTTGGCGAAGGCGACGAGCTGTGTCAGGTAGACCGAGCCGAAGAACCAGAACCAGGAGATGCCCAAGAGAGAGTGGAAGACTGTCTGGTTCTTGCGGCTGTGCGCAACGATCTTCCAGGTCTCGCTGAAGATATTCCAATTGATCTTCAGATCCTTTGCCATGGGCGGCGCTGCCGGCATGCTGCGACTGGTCATATAACCCAGTACAGCGACGACGACGCAGGCGACGGCGATGATCGATTCGTTGGTCGGGTTGCGTTCGACCAAAGTTGCTCCGCCGATCTGGCCGAGCAGAATGGCGATAAACGTGCCCATTTCAATCAGGCCATTGCCGCCGAGCAGCTCGCGCTCGCTTAGGTACTGCGGCAGGATCGAGTACTTGAGCGGGCCGAACAGCGTGGAATGCACGCCCATCAGGAACAGGCAGCACATCAGGAGCGCTGCACTGCGGTAGATAAAGCCGGCCGCAGCAATCGCCATGATGACGATCTCCAGCACTTTGACCCATTGCGCCAGCCTGGCCTTGTCAAAACGCTCGGCCAATTGGCCTGCTGTAGCCGAGAAGAGAAAGAAGGGCAGGATAAAAATCCCGGCCGCTGCGTTTGTTAACGTCCCCTGATCCCATTTGCCCAGGCTGAGGCCGAAATAGCCAATCAACACGAGCATGCCGCTCTTGAACAGGTTGTCGTTGAACGCGCCCAGGAATTGCGTTAGGAACAGGGGCAGAAAGCGGCGTGCCTTGAAGAGGTCGAACTGGCTTGAATGGCTCATTGCATGGGCTTCTTGTGGGTCATGCGCGGCAGGTTAGCAGGAAGGGGCTAGCTTGCCTATGCGGATCAAATGCTTGCATCAGTGTAGAATTGCGCCATTACGCCCAACCGGTGTTTCCCGCATTTTGCAGTTTCGATGATCGTTGCAGAATCGATACCGACCGTAGCAGCGATCACGTGATGAAACGGCTACATGAAACGGCCCACAAGGCCGAGAGGACTCCATGAATTCCGCATTTCTCCAGCATCTGGAACACGAGCTTGCCGAAGTAAAGGCCACCGGCTTCTTCAAACCGGAACGCGTGATCGCAAGCCATCAGCGCGCCGATATCCGTCTGCGCGACGGCAAAGAGGTGCTCAATTTCTGCGCCAACAATTACCTGGGCCTCGCTGACGACCCGCGCCTCTTGGCTGCCGCAAAAAAGGGCGTCGACGACTACGGCTATGGCGTAGCGTCCGTCCGCTTTATCTGCGGTACGCAGACGGTGCATAAAGATCTGGAAGGTGCGATTTCGAAGTTTCTGGGTACCGACGACACCATCTTGTATTCGAGCTGCTTCGATGCCAACGGTGGTGTGTTTGAAACGCTGTTAGGCGAACAGGATGCAGTGATCTCGGACGAGCTCAACCATGCGTCGATCATCGATGGCGTGCGCCTCTGTAAGGCCCAGCGCTATCGCTACAAGAACAACGACATGGCTGATCTGGAAGCGCAGCTCAAGGCGGCCGATGCGGCCCGCGCGCGCTTCAAACTGATCGTGACCGACGGCGTATTCTCAATGGACGGCTATATCGCCGACCTGAAGTCGATCTGCGACCTCGCCGATCGTTACAACGCGCTGGTGATGGTCGATGATTCGCATGCCGTGGGCTTTATCGGCGAAAACGGTCGCGGTACGCCTGAGCTCTGCGGCGTAGGCAGCCGGGTCGATATCTACACCGGCACGCTGGGCAAGGCGCTCGGCGGTGCATCGGGTGGCTATGTGGCCGGCCGGCAGGCGATTGTCGACTGGCTACGCCAGCGCTCGCGCCCCTATCTGTTCTCGAATTCGCTGGCACCCAGCATCACGGCTGCGAGCCTTGAAGTCTTCCGTATCCTTGAGGCCGACGGTGCGCGCCTGCGCGCCAAGCTCAAGGCCAATGCCGAGCATTTCCGTAGCGCGATGACCGCTGCTGGCTTCACGCTGCTGCCTGGCCAGCACGCCATCATCCCGGTGATGCTGGGCGATGCGAAGCTGGCGGGTGATATGGCCGCCAAGCTGCTTGACCATGGCATCTACGTGATCGGTTTCTCCTACCCCGTGGTGCCGAAGGGTCGCGCGCGCATCCGCACCCAGATGAGTGCGGCGCATGAGCCCGAGCATATCGACCGCGTGGTGGCTGCGTTTACGGCGGTGGGTAAGGAACTTGGGGTCATTTGACCTATGTAATACCCATCCAGCGTGCTGGATGAACTAAAACGAAGACAACACAACCTGTTACCCGAGCGGGCGGAGCCATCCGCCTGCAGCGTAGTGCAACTGTGCCGGCCCGGCCTGTAACGCCGACTGGCCATGAGGATTTGAATCAATGAAAGCGCTTGTCAAGGCAGAGGCCGCCCCAGGCCTCACGATGCAACGAGTCAAGAAGCCTGAAGTCGGCCATAACGATCTGCTGATCAAGATCCGCAAGACGGCCATCTGCGGCACCGACATCCATATCTGGAAGTGGGATGACTGGGCGAAAAAGACGATTCCCGTCGGCATGCATGTCGGCCACGAGTATGTCGGCGAAGTGGTCGGCATGGGCTCGGAAGTGCGCGGCTTCGAGATCGGCGATCGCGTATCGGGCGAGGGCCATATCACCTGCGGCTATTGCCGCAACTGCCGCGCTGGTCGCCGCCACCTGTGCCGCAACACGACCGGTGTGGGCGTGAACCGCGAAGGCGCGTTTGCCGAATACCTCGTCATCCCGGCTTTCAATGCCTTCAAGATTCCGGACGATATTCCGGATGAGATCGCTTCGATCCTCGACCCGTTCGGCAACGCGGCCCATACCGCATTGTCCTTCGACCTGGTTGGCGAAGATGTGCTGATTACGGGTGCCGGCCCCATCGGCATCATGGCTGCCGCCATCTGCCGCCATGTGGGTGCGCGCCATGTGGTGATCACCGACGTGAACGACTACCGCCTCGACCTCGCGGTGAAGATGGGCGCGTCGCGCGCTGTCAACGTCTCGCGCCAGAGCCTGCAGGACGTGATGGCCGAACTCGGCATGACCGAAGGCTTCGATGTAGGTCTTGAGATGTCGGGTAACCCGCAAGCCTTCCGCGGCATGCTCGAAGCCATGAACCACGGCGGCAAGATTGCGCTGTTGGGCATTCCACCGGGCGATACCTCGATCGATTGGAACCAGGTGATCTTCAAGGGTCTCGTGATCAAGGGCATCTACGGTCGCGAAATGTTCGAGACCTGGTACAAAATGGCCGCCATGCTGCAAAGCGGGCTTGATCTCTCACCAATCATTACGCACCGTTATACGGTCGATGAGTTCGAGACCGGCTTCGCGACCATGCTGTCGGGCCATTCGGGTAAGGTGATTCTCGATTGGGAAGCGGCTTGAGCTGTTTAATGCATAGATAGCGCGGCAAACACAACGCCCTCGTTCAGAGGGCGTTGTTATATGGATATTGCCTGAAGCCGCTGGTTGTTCGCATGGCACCCGGTACAATGCGTGCATCCCCGGAGCGTATCAATGTTCAAGACCCTCGAAGACTACGTCGGCAATACGCCACTCGTCAGGCTCAAGCGCCTGCCGGGCAATACCTCGAACGTCATTCTCGCCAAGCTGGAAGGCAATAACCCGGCCGGCTCGGTAAAAGACCGCCCGGCGCTCAGCATGATTCGCCGTGCCGAGGCACGTGGCGACATCAAGCCTGGCGATACCCTGATCGAAGCCACCAGCGGCAACACCGGCATTGCGCTTGCGATGGCAGCGGCGGTAATGGGCTACCGCATGATTTTGATCATGCCAGACAACCAAAGTATCGAACGGCGACAAGCAATGGCGGCCTACGGGGCCGAGATCATCCAGGTGACGCAGAAGCAGGGTATGGAAGGCGCACGTGACCTCGCCCAAGCCATGGAGCGCGAAGGCAAGGGTCGCATCCTTAATCAGTTCGCTAACCCCGATAACCCCTTGGCGCACTATGAAAGTACCGCCCCCGAGATCTGGCGCGATACGCAGGGCAAGATCACGCATTTTGTCTCGAGCATGGGCACCACCGGTACCATCATGGGCTGCAGCCGCTTCCTCAAGGAACAGAACCCGGCGATCCAGATCGTCGGCGTACAGCCTGCAGAAGGGGCGCAGATTGCCGGCATCCGCAAATGGCCAGAGGCTTATCTGCCCGCCATCTGTGACTTCAGCCGCGTCGACCAGATACTGGAAGTCGGGCAGCAAGAAGCCGAAGAGATGACGCGGCGCCTGGCGCGGGAAGAGGGTCTCTTTGCCGGCATCAGCTCGGGCGGCGCGATGGCAGCGGCGTTGCGGCTCAGCGCGACAGTCGAGCACGCCGTCATCGTCACCATCGTGTGTGATCGGGGCGATCGCTACCTCTCGACAGGTGTCTTTCCGGGTTGATCCGCGATCTGTTGCATGACTGCAATGCAGGGCGAGGTGCGGCATCGTACCTCACAGGTTTTGTCTATGCTTTCTGCAAGCCCTTGATCAGGCGCGAAATGATGGTTAATCTTCGCGACTTTTTGCGGTAGCCGTAGTGGCTTGGAGAGTGACATGAACCGGGACGAGATCGTCAATGTGATGCGCGAGGCAGACTGCCTCCACACCGACCAAGAGGTGGCTGCTGCGCTGGACGCCATGGCGGAGGGCATCACAGCTCGATTGGCTGAGAAGAACCCGCTTGTCTACGTGGTGCTCAACGGCGGCATTATCGCGGCCGGCCAGTTGTTGCCGCGTCTCAAGTTTCCGCTCGAAGTCTCTTACCTGCACGCCACGCGCTACGGTGACAAGACGCAAGGCGGCCGCCTCGCCTGGAAGGTGAAGCCGACCGAGGTAATGGATGGCCGTACGGTACTGATCGTCGACGACATTCTCGACGAAGGCAATACACTGGCCGCCGTCATCGATTACTGCAAAGAGCAGGGTGCAGTCGAGGTGCTGACGGCCGTGGTGGTCAACAAGAAGCATGACCGCAAGGCCAAGCCTGGCATGACGGGGGATTTCGTCGGCATCGACGTCGAAGACCGCTTCCTCTTCGGTTGCGGTATGGACTACAAGGGCTACTGGCGTAACACGCTGGGCATCTACGCCGTCAAGGGTCTCTGACCGCTTCTGCACGCCGGTTTATGGTCGATGAACCGGATTGTCGCAAATATGTAATCCATTCAAGTCGTTCTCGGAGGTTCGCGTGTTAAAATCGCGAACCTCTTCTCCATCGTTCCTAGCGGAAGCCAGCCATGTTCAAGCAAGTCTCCATCGCCCAGTACGATCCCGAATTGTCCGATGCCATCCAGAGCGAAGTCGTGCGCCAGCACGAGCACATCGAGCTGATCGCATCCGAGAACTACACCAGCCCGGCGGTGATGGAAGCCCAAGGCTCGCAGCTGACCAACAAGTACGCCGAAGGTTATCCGGGCAAGCGTTTCTACGGCGGCTGCGAATTCGTCGACAAGGTTGAGCAACTGGCGATCGATCGCGTGAAGCAGCTCTTCGGCGCGGAATACGCCAACGTGCAGCCGCACTCCGGTTCGCAAGCCAACCAGGCGGTGTATTTCTCGATCCTGAAGCCGGGCGACACGGTGATGGGCATGAACCTGGCACACGGCGGCCACCTGACGCACGGCTCGCCGGCCAACCTGTCGGGTAAGCTGTTCAACATCGTGGCCTACGGCCTGAACGACAAGGAAGAGATCGACTACGACGAGATGGAGCGCGTGGCGTTGGAAACCAAGCCGAAGCTGATCATCGGTGGGGCTTCCGCATTCGCACTACGTTTCGATTTCGAGCGCATGGGCCAGATCGCCAAGAAGGTCGGCGCCTACTTCATGGTCGATATGGCGCACTATGCCGGCCTGATCGCTGCGGGCGTGTACCCGAACCCGGTGCCGCATGCCGACTTCGTGACTTCGACCACGCACAAGACCCTGCGCGGCCCGCGCGGTGGTTTGATTCTGGCGCGTGCCGAACACGAAAAGATGCTGAACTCCAACGTCTTCCCGAGCCTGCAAGGTGGCCCGCTGATGCATGTGATCGCCGGCAAGGCCGTGGCCTTCAAGGAAGCGCTGACGCCTGAATTCAAGGCTTACCAGGAACAAGTGCTGAAGAATGCTGCCATCATGGCCAAGACGCTGACCGAGCGCGGTTTGCGTATTGTCTCCGGTCGCACCGAAAGCCATGTGTTCCTCGTCGACCTGCGTCCGAAGGGCCTGACCGGCAAGGCTGCCGATGCTGCACTGGGCCTCGCCCACATCACGGTGAACAAGAACTCCATCCCGAACGACCCGGAAAGCCCGTTCGTGACGTCCGGCATCCGCATTGGCTCGCCGGCCATCACCACGCGTGGCTTCAAGGAAGAAGAGGCGATCCTGGTCGCCAACCTGGTGGCGGACGTACTCGACAACCCGAACGACGAAGCGAACATCGCCGCGGTGAAGGCCAAGGTGCATGCCCTGACCAACCGCTTCCCGGTTTACGCCAAGTAAGCGCTGTTGCACCGATGTAAACAAAAAAGGAGGGCTTGCCCTCCTTTTTTGCGCTTATTGAGCCTGCGTCTGTCGAACCACTCGTAGATTCTGTCGTTCAGTCTGCGCGGCCGTGCCGCGACCGTGCTTTACTGTCCAGTGGCGAGCACGTAGGGTGTACCGGTCGCAAGTCGCGGCTGACGCGGTAAGGTGGGAAATCCAATCGAGGAAACGTCATGCCACGCTTGATTCCTACGCCCGCCCTGGCAGCGGGCTTCATTACCGTTCTGGTGGGGTACACCAGCTCTGCAGCCATCGTCTTCCAGGCGGCCAGGGCGGGTGGCGCGACACCTATGGAGTTGACCTCCTGGCTGATGGTATTGGGCATCGCCATGGGGGCGACCTGCATTGGCCTTTCCCTGCGCTACCGTATGCCAGTCGTGACTGCATGGTCCACGCCTGGCGCCGCGCTGTTAGCGACCAGCCTCATGGGGCACTCGATGAATCAGGCGGTCGGTGCGTTCATTTTCTCTGCTGCCCTGATCACCATTGCCGGTGCGACGGGTTGGTTCGAGCGCGCCATGCGTCATATTCCGCTGCCGATTGCAGCGGCCATGCTGGCAGGCGTTCTGCTGCGCTTTGGCATGGGTGTGTTCACTGCCTTGCAGGTACGCATGGAATTGGTCTTGCCGATGTTCCTGGTTTACCTGGTCATGCGACGTGTGTTGCCGCGCTACGCGATTGTCGGGGTGCTGTTGACGGGTCTGATCATCTCGGCATGGTCAGGTAGCCTGCATCTTAGCGGCGTGCCGCTGTCGATCGGTACGCCCGTCTGGATTCGACCGGATTTCAGCATCGCGAGCATGGTCAGCATTGGCCTCCCGCTCTTTATCGTCACCATGGCTTCGCAAAACATGCCGGGCGTGGCGGTATTGCGCTCGTCGGGTTATGAGCCACCGATTTCCGCCTT
>Ga0213872_10000595_pt1 | contig 27584 bp, 21 predicted proteins | sample VelepicomBERX_R2_FD_160071 | JGI IMG/M metagenome (GOLD analysis project Ga0213872, IMG submission 160071) | Rhizosphere microbial communities from Vellozia epidendroides in rupestrian grasslands, the National Park of Serra do Cipo, Brazil - RX_R2 | ecosystem: Host-associated > Plants > Roots >...
TGCTGATCCTGGCTTGCGGCACCAGCTACTACGCCGGCCTGACCGCCAAGTACTGGATCGAGTCGGTCGCCAAGATTCCGGTGAACGTCGAGATCGCCAGCGAATACCGCTACCGCGACAGCGTGCCCAATCCGAACACTCTGGTGGTGACCATTTCCCAGTCCGGCGAAACGGCCGACACCATCGCCGCACTGAAGCACGCACGTTCCCTGGGCATGGAAAACACCCTGACCATCTGCAACGTCAGCACCAGCGCCATGGTGCGCGAGTGCAAGCTGGCCTACATCACCCGCGCCGGCGTGGAAGTGGGCGTGGCTTCGACCAAGGCCTTCACCACCCAGCTGGTTGGCCTGTTCCTGCTGACCCTGACTCTGGCACAGGTCAATGGCCGCCTCAGCGACGCGGATGAAGAAGCGCATCTGAAAATGCTGCGCCACCTGCCGGTCGCCGTGTCCTCCGTGCTGGCGCTGGAGCCGCAGATCATCGCCTGGTCGGAAGAATTCGCACGCAAGGAAAACGCCCTGTTCCTGGGCCGTGGCATGCACTACCCGATCGCCCTGGAAGGCGCGCTCAAGCTGAAAGAGATTTCCTACATCCACGCTGAAGCCTATCCAGCAGGCGAACTGAAGCACGGCCCGCTGGCCCTGGTGACGGACGAAATGCCGGTGGTGACTATCGCCCCGAACGACGCCCTGATCGAAAAGCTGAAGTCCAACATGCAGGAAGTGCGCGCCCGTGGCGGCCAGCTGTATGTGTTTGCCGACGTCGACTCGCGCATCACCTCGGGCGAAGGCGTGCACGTGATCCGCCTGCCGGAACACTACGGCTCGCTGTCGCCGATCCTGCACGTGGTCGCGCTGCAGCTGCTGGCCTACCACTCGGCGCTGGCACGCGGCACCGATGTGGATAAGCCACGCAATCTGGCCAAGTCGGTGACCGTCGAGTAAGCGTCAAAACTTCTGGATGGCGAAGTCCAGGAAGCTGCGCAGTTTGGGCGTCATGCGCCGGTCCGGCGCATAGAGGGCGTGCAATGGCCGGGCGATCGGTGTGTAGCCTGGCAGCAGCGTCCGCAGGCGTCCGGCGGCGATGTCGTCCTTCAGCAGCTCCAGCGGCTGCAGGATGATGCCCTGGCTGGCGACCGCCGCCGCGCGCAGGGCTTCCCCGCTATCGGTCGCAAACCGGCCGGAAATTGGCACGGACACGCGTCCATCGGGGCCGTCGAAGGTCCACTCGCTGCGCATGGATGTATGCGCAAACACCAGGCATTCATGCTGCCGCAAGTCTTCCGGCTGGCGCGGTTCGCCGTGCGCGGCCAGATAGGCTGGCGTCGCGCACAGCACCAGCTTGAGCGGCGCCAGCCTGCGCGCCATCAGCCCGCTGTCCGGCAGCGCGCCGGTGCGAAATACCAGGTCGTAACCTTCATCCACCAGGTCGACCGTCCGGTTCGTCAGGCTCAGCTCGACCGAGACTTCCGGATTCTGGCTCAAAAACTCCGCAATCGCCGGCGCCAGCGCCCGGCTGCCAAAGGTGATCGGTGCGCTGATGCGCAGTTTGCCCCGGGGCGTTGCGCGGGTCTCGGCAATCAGCGCCTCTGCCGCTTCCATTTCAGCCAGGATGTTCTTGGCGCGTTCGTAAAACACCTGGCCGCTGTCGGTCAGGCTTTGCCGGCGCGTGGTCCGGTGCAGCAGTTTCACGCCCAGGCCTTGTTCCAGCGCGCGCATCTGCTTGCCTGCCAATTGCGATGAGATGTTGAGTTCGTCGGCGGCCGCCGTCAGCGAGCCGCGCTCGACGGCTTTTACGAAAATCCGCATGCAGCTCAGTCTGTCCATCGTCTGATTAGATCCAAATTGTTTTCTATGTTGATCTGATTCGACAATTTATCCCGATTTGTTTCCTACGTATAGTGCCTTCATCGCACTGCACTTCACCTCACTGAAAGGAAACATCATGAAATATCTCGCCAAGAAAGCCATTCTTGCTGCCGCCCTGGGTAGCGCCGCTGCTGCGGGTGGCGCCGCTCCTGCCGCCGCTGCCGATGGCGCACAAACCACGGTGGTGCTGGTCCACGGCGCCTTTGTCGACGGCTCGGTCTGGCGCAATGTCATTCCGCGTCTGGAAGCCAAAGGTCTCAAGGTCGTGGCGGTCCAGAATCCCCTGACCTCGCTGGCCGATGATGTCGCCGCGACCCGCCGTGTGCTTGATATGCAGACCGGCCCGGTGGTCCTGGTAGGCAATTCCTGGGGCGGCGTCGTGATTACGGAAGCGGGCCAGCACGAGCGCGTCAAGTCGCTGGTCTATGTCGCCGCGTTCGCTCCCGCGGAAGGGCAATCGATCAACTCGCTGTCCAAGGCTTATCCAACGCCGTCGGGCTTCAGCCATCTGGTCGCTGACAAGGAAGGATTCCTGACCCTGAGCCTGGAAGGTGTGCAGAAACATCTCGCTCAATTTGTGCCTGAAGCGGAAACCCGGCTGATGGCAGCCACCCAGGTGCCGGTGCGCGCGCTGAACTTCGACGAGAAGGTGACGGTGGCCGCGTGGAAGACCAAGCCCTCGTGGTACCTGATCAGCGAGCAGGACAACATGATGCCGCCGGCGCTGCAACAGCAGATGGCCCGGACCATCTCGGCCCACACCGTCAGCCTGCCGGCGGATCACTCGCCGCAGGTCTCGCGGCCGGAGGATGTGGTGAACCTGATCCTCACCGCAGCACTCAAGGCCGATTAATCTCGCTGGCGGCGCCGAACCACTTGACGATATTCCCCTGCTCATCGAACAGGGGAATCGCGCGCGAGAACACCCAGCCCCAGCTGCCGTCGAGCCGCACCACGCGGTGTTCCAGCTCGAAGGTGCTGCGGGTCTCGATGGCCTTGCGGATTGCCGCCATCACGCGCGGCTTTTCTTCCTCGGGAATGTACTCATCCGCCCAGTTCCGGCGCGGCGATTCAGTGGTGGTGATGAAGTCCTTGCCTGCCAGTGAGTGCATTTCCTGCCAGTCCGCGCTCATCTCGTAGACCATGCTCGAGGTCGCGCTGATAAAGGTCCGAATCTTTTGTTCGGACGCCAACAGCGCCGCCTCCGACTGGCGCCGCTCGGTAATGTCGAAGAAAGTCAGCACCACCCCGCCCACGCGGTTCTGCGCCGCGTGATAGGGCAGCACCCGGACCACATACCAGCGGCCGGATAGTCCGCGCACCTCCCGTTCGATCAGCTCGCTGCCGCCCAGAATCTGCTCGGCATCGGCGACTAATTGCGGATATTCCAGGTCGTTGCGCAGATCGCTCAGGGCACGGCCGCGGTCCGCCGGCGTTAAACGGAACAGCTCCAGTGCGCTCGGCGTATAGCGCATGATCTTCAGGTTCTGGTCCAGGAATACCATCGGAATGGCGGACGCGTTCATCAGGTTGTTGAGGTCGATATTGGCCTGTTCCAGTTCCTGCAGCTTGGAACTCAGCTCTATATTCACCACCGACAGCTCGGCGTTCATCGAGCGCAATTCCTGCCGGTTGACCTCCAGCTCTTCCGAGGTGGCATGCAGTTCCTGGGTGATGGTCTGCAGCTCCTGCTTGCCTGCCGCGATGGAAACATCATGCTGCACCGCCAGTTGCAAGCGCTGCTGCAACAAATGCAGATGCTCCTGCAGCTGGTTGAGGCTATAGCTTTCCCGCGCATCCCGCAGCTGGGCCGCTCGGCCATAAGTAGACCGTTCCATGGCCAGCGAACGCTGGATGGTGCCGATACTGATATGCTGGTGCTGTGGCTCGCCGTCGCGCTGGTAGATATGATGCCTGGTATCCAGTGCCTGGAAGGCGGTGCGGAAGCTGGACAGGCTTTCCGCCTGGCCCAGGAATAACAGCCCATGCCGGTTCAGCACGCCCTCGAATACCTCCAGCATATGCGCCTGTCCCTCACGGCTGAGATAGATCAGCAGATTGCGGCAGCTGACCATGTCGATATTGGTAAAGGCCGGATCGCGGATCACGTCATGCTCGGCAAACAGCACAACGCGGCGCAGTTCGCGCCTGACCCGGTAGCCGCCGTCCTCCCGCTGAAAGAAACGCGCCAGGCGCTCGGCGCCGACCGGGGCAAGCAGCTTGCTGCGGTATAGCCCGGCGCGGGCTTTGTCGATGGCAGCCTGGTCGAGATCGCTGCCAAACACCTGGATGCCGGGCGGCGAGTCCAGCGTGCAGGCATGCTCCAGCAGCAGCATGGCAATCGAATAGGCTTCTTCGCCGCTGGCACAGGCGGGCACCCAGACCCGGACAAAATCCTGCGGTCCTTTGTCCGCAAACAGCGCCGGGATGTGGTGGGACAGCGCCTGGAACGCTTCCGGATCGCGGAAAAAGCTGGTGACCGACACCAGCAGCTCCCGGATCAGCGCGTCCGGTTCGGCCGGATCATAGTCCAGCCATAGCAGATAGGCCGCCCGGTCTTCCTTGCCGCTCAGCGCCATCCGGCTGAGCAAATGGCGCAGCAGGACGTTGTCGCGAAAGCCGGAAAAATCGCGTCCTGTCCGGCGCCGCAGGATCGCCAGCGCCTTGTGCACAAATCCAGTTTCCTGCGCGGTCAGGGCCGTCTTATGGCCCCGTACCGGGGCCGATGTGTCCTGCGGCTGGCGCAAGGCGGAAGCAGGCGCAAATTGCGCCATCAGCAGGGCCGGCATTTGCGCCGCACTGGCCACGGTATCGACATAGCCGCCGTCAATGGCGGAACGGGGCAGTGCTGCCTGCCGGGCGTCGTCCGGATCCTGGGCCAGCGTCAGTCCGCCGGCCTGCTTGATCTGCTTGAGTCCCGCCAGGCCGTCCGCGCCGCCGCCAGAAAGCAGGATGCCTGCTACCGGTCCCAGGCCTGGCTCCGCCACGGAGCAAAACAGGACGTCGATCACGGTACTCAGCTCATGTTTCAGATCCAGCGGCGCCACATGCAGCAAGGTTCCGTTACGCCGCAGCATGCGCCCGTGAGGAATAACGTGAACATGGTTGGCGCGGATGGGTTGATTGTCCTGGGCAATTGAGACGTTCAAGGCGCAGCGCCGTTGCAGCAGGCCGGGCAGCTGATTCGCGGCGTCGGGCGCGAGATGGGCGACGACAATGAAAGCCAGCCCGCAGTTCTGCGGCATGCGCTCGAACAAGTGAATGAGCGCATCGACACTGCCAGCCGACCCGCCGATGGCAATCAGCGGGAATGGCAGCTTGCCGAGGTTATCATTCGCACGATGCGGCATGGCTTGCCTTCCCCGATGGGGACAGAAGGCCTCATCTTAGCAGGCGGCCTTTGTCCCCAGCGCGCGATTAAACCTGCGCCATGCCGCCGTCGACAAACATCTCGGTGCCGTTGATGAAGCTGGCCGCATCGGAGGCCAGGAAGGCCACCACTTTGCCGACTTCACCTGCCTCGCCCAGGCGGCCCAGCGGGATCTGCGACGACAGGTAGTCGAACAGGCCCTGGCGGTTTTCTTCCGGTACCAGATCGCCCAGGCCTGGCGTGCGGATCGGGCCAGGGCTGACGGCGTTCACGCGGATGCCGCGATCCTTCAGGTCCAGCGCCCACGAGCGGGCAAAGTTGCGCACCGCCGCCTTGCTGGCGCTGTACACGCTGAACGCGGCGGTGCCCTGGATCGAGGTGGTGGAAGCGGTCAGGATCACCGAAGCGTTATTGCTCAGCAGGGGCAGCGCTTTCTGCACGGTGAACAGGGTGCCTTTCACATTGGTGCCGAAGATGCGGTCGAAGTGTTCTTCGGTGATCGCACCCAGCGGCAGCATGTCGCCGCCGCCGGCGTTGGCAAACAGCACGTCCAGACGGCCGGCCTTTTTGGCGATCTGCGCATACACAGCGTCCAGCTCGCTCAGCACGGAAGCGTCGGCGCGGATGCCGGTGGCCGATGGGCCGATGGCGGCCACGGCAGCGTCCAGCTCAGCCTGGCGACGGCCGGTGATGAACACCTGCGCGCCCTGTTCTGCCAGTTCCTTCGCGCTTGCCAGGCCGATGCCAGTGGTGCCGCCGGTGACCAGTGCGATTTTGCCTTCGAGTTGCTTGTTCATGATTTGCTCCTTTGGTTTAGGTGGGTAAGTGACTCCACTTTAGTTGCCGGAGCTTTGTAGATAAAGCGTGTAAAATGAAAATGAATATCCACATACATGGACAATCATGGATCAGTTATTGGCAATCAGGGCGTTTGCGCGGGTGGTTGAGGCAGGCAGCTTTACCCGCGCTGCCGATTCGCTGGAGATGCCCAAGGCTACCCTGAGCAAGCTGGTGCAGGAGCTGGAAGGCCATCTCGGCGTGCGGCTGCTGCAGCGGACCACCCGCCGCGTCACGGTCACGCCGGAGGGCCGCGACTACTATGACAAGACCAGCCGCATCCTGGCCGATCTGGACGATGTCGACACCTCCTTCAACATCGCCCGCAGCAAGCCGCGCGGACATCTGCGCATCGACATCGGCTCCTCCACCGCCAGCGATGTGCTGATTCCGGCGCTGCCCGCGTTCATGGCGCGCTATCCCGACATCCGCATCGACCTGGGCGTGTCCGACCGCTCGGTGGATCTGGTCGGCGACAGTGTCGATTGCGTCATCCGTGGCGGCGCGCTGGATAACTCCACTCTGGTGGCGCGCGCCATCGGCCAGGCCAGCTTCGTCACCTGCGCCACGCCCGGCTACCTGAAGCAGTTCGGCGTGCCGGCCTATCCGGAAGAGCTGAAAAACGGCCACAAGCTGGTGAGCTATGTGCTCAGTTCAAACGGCCGCGCCCTGCCGTTCCGCTTTGAGCGTGATGGCGTCAAGAGCGAGATCAAGGCCGATCACGCCATCGGCATCAACGAGAGCAATGCCCATATGGCGGCGGGACTGGCCGGCCTGGGCATCATCCAGACTTTCCGCTATGCGGCGGGAGCGGCGATCCAACGCGGCGAGCTGGTGGAGATCCTGCAGCCCTGGCGCCCGGCCAGCTATCCCTTCCACGTGGTTTATCCACATAACCGCCACCTTACCCACAGGCTGCGCGTTTTCATCGACTGGCTGGTGGAGACTTTCCCCGGCCTGCTGGCGCAAGCCTAGACGCGCAAGGCCGCCGCAGGCTGCATGCGCATCGCCAGCCAGGCATGGCGGGCCGCAGCGGCAATCGCCACGGCCAGCGTTGCGCTCAACGCCGCCAGCAGGGTCCAGTAGCCGATCGGCGCGCGCTCGACGTAGCCCGCCAGATAGCGCGCGATCACCACACCGGCAACCGGCAGACCGGCCGCCGCAGCGACCAGCGCCAGCGCGCCGATCTCGCGCAGCACCAGCAGGCCGATATCGCCACGTCCGGCGCCATGCAGCTTGCGCAGCACGATCTCCCTGGCGCGCCGCTGCACGGTATGCGCCGACAGCACATAGGTGCCAAAGGCCGCAATCGCCAGCGCGATGCCGGTGGCGATCGCCAGCAGCTTGGCCATGCGCACGTCTTCCACGTAGTTATCGGCCAGGATATCGCTGGCGCTGCGCATCGCCAGCACCACATCCGGGAAGTAGCGCGGCCACAGCGTGCGCACGATCTGCTGCGCCTGCGCAGGGCTGCCGTTGAAGCGTACGCTCATGGTGTGTCCGGCGGTGGACAGCTCGTAAGCCACCGCATGCGGCGTCTCGTGCAGGCTCTCAAATCGCAGCTCGGGCGCAATGCCGATGACCCGCTTGGGTATCTGCTTGTCGCCGACGAAAAACACTGTCTGCCCCAGCGCCGCTTCCGGCGACGCAAAGCCAAGCTCGCGCGCGGCGGCGGCGTTGATGATCAGGGGCGACGCATCGCCTGCCTGGTCGATATGCGCATCGAACAGCCGGCCCGCTTGCGGCTTGAGGCCATACACCTCAAAGAAATTCGTGCTGACCCATTTCATTTCGAGGGCCGCGCTGATGCCGCCCTCGCGTTTTGTCTCGCGCTGCCACATGCTGTTGTGGCGGCCGACCGCATCCTGCGAGCGCGCCACGCCGCCAATGCCGGGCTGCGCGGACAGCGCCGCGATCAGGTGTGGCATGCGGCCCTGGTCCTTGTCGTCATCCAGCAGATCGACAATCAGCAGCGGCGCGGTATCAAAGCCGGGCGAAGCGTTCATGGCGTAGCTGGATTGCCAGATAATCGCCAGCGTCACGCTGGCAAAGCCCATGGCGGTGGCCAGCTGCAGCACCGTCATCACGCGCCGCAGCCGCATGCCGCGCGCTGACTCGGTTTCTGCCCGCCCTGCCAGCACTTCGCTTGGCCGCACATGCATGGCGATCCAGGCGGGATACAGCGCCGTCAGCACGCCCATGGCCGCGCCGACACTCAGCGCCACCATCACATGCATCGGCGTCAGCATGCCGTCCAGCGTGCGGTTGACCAGCTGCGCAAACGTCGGCAGCGCCAGCCAGGCCAGCAGCAGTCCAAGCAGCGTCGCCAGCATCGACACCAGCAGCGACTCCGCCAGCAATTGCAGCACGATCTGCGGCATGCGCGCGCCGAGCACTTTGCGCATGGCGATTTCGCGCTGGCGCCGCAGCATGCCCACCGTGGCAAGGTTGACGTAGTTGATCGCCGCCAGCGCCAGGATCAGCAGCGCCACCAGCGCCAGCCCTGCCACGATCGCCGGATGCGCGCGTTCGCCAGGCGGCGAGATGTAATTCGACGCGATATCCTGGTCAAAGTAGGCCGTGCGCAGTGGCGCCAGGTGGATATCCATCGCCTTGCGTTTGCCGAGCCGCGCCCGCGCCTCCGCGTCACGCGCCTGCATGACCGGGCTGCGGTCTATCGTGTCCTGCAGCGCCGCTTCAATGGCAGTGATCGACGCGCCGGGCTGCACGCGGATCAGTAGTTTCCCCCACCAGCCATGCTCGCCGGTCAGTAGCTCTTCGCGGAAGGCGGCATCCATTACTTCCGAGTTGGTGCCGATCAGCGCTTCAAACGGAATGGTGGTATTGGCGGGCGGTGTGCGCACAATCGCACCCACGCGCAGCAGCTTGCCTTCCGCCTCAAGTGTGCGGCCAACGGCGTGCGGCGTGCCATAAAAACGGACGGCGGTGGCTTCGCTCAGGACCGCCTGGTCGGGCCGCTCCAGTGCATTCGCCAGATCGCCTTCCAGCGCCTGCAATCCCAGCATCCCGGTAAAGCCGGGCAGCACGGTCAGGCTTTTCACCGAGCGCAGCTGGCCATCCACCGAGATCGTCGCGCTGCCCTGCGGACGTGAAGGGATATATGCCGTCGCCGCCTCGACACCGGGTAATTTGGCCGCCACATTGCGCAGCATCAGCGGCGCCAGATCGAACCACGGCGCGCGGGGATCGACATTGAACTGATGCTTGACCACGTAGACCCGTTCCACATTGGGGATCTGCGCGTTGTACTGCCACGAGTAGTGGACAAAGCCGAGCAGCAGCATCGACGTCGCCAGCCCGATCGCCAGTCCGGCGATCACCACCAGCGAATACACCGGCTCCTGCACCAGCGTGCGCCAGCCGATACGAAAATCGCGAATATTCATCGGCGCCGCTCCTTACGCCGCTTGCAGCGCGTCGATCAGGATGCGGCCGTCCAGCAGCCGCAAGGTGCGCGAGGCCTGCGCCGCGTGCGAAGGCGAGTGCGTCACCATCACCACCGTGGTGCCCTCGGCGTTAATCTGGCGCAGGATGCGCATTACTTCATCGCCGTGGGCGGAATCCAGATTGCCGGTCGGTTCATCCGCCAGCAGCATGGCGGGACGCGCCACCAGCGCGCGCGCAATCGCCACGCGCTGCTGCTGGCCGCCCGACAGCTGCGAAGGCCGATGTCTGGCGCGGTGCGCCACACCCAGCTTCTCCAGCATTGCCGCCACACGTTGCTTGCGTTCGGCCGATGGCACGTTCATGTACTCCAGCGCCAGCTCCACATTCTCCGCCACAGTCAGTTGCTCGATCAGGTTAAAGCTCTGGAAGATGAAGCCGATGCGGCCGCGCCGTAGCTGGTTCAGCTGCGCTTCGCTGCAGGCGGAAACGTCTTTGCCCTCGAACCAGTATTGCCCGCTATCTGGCGTATCGAGCAATCCAAGCATCGCCAGCAAGGTCGATTTGCCGCAGCCGGAAGGGCCGGTGATGGCGACGTATTCGCCCGCATCGATCTCCAGGCTGACGCGGTCCAGCGCCGTGGTGCGGACGCCGCCGCCCTGATAAATCTTGCTGATGTTGGATAGCTTGAGCATGTTGTTGTCGTCTCCTGATCGGTACATTGAAGGGTTATTGAGTGAATTGCAAGAGCGGGCTGGCGGCATACGCAGCGGAAGGCGACACCAGCACCCGCTCGCCCGCGGCAAGGCCGGACAGCAGCTCGACCTGGCTCTGGCTGCGGCGTCCGGTGGTGATGGCGCGGCGGCGCGCCAGCGTGCCGTCGTGTTCCAGTACATAGGCCCACTGGCCGCCGCCGTCGCCCAGCCAGGCGTCAAACGGCAGCAGCAGTGCCTTGCGGGCGCCGCCCAGCGCCAGCGAAATCTCGCTGCTCTGGCCCGGCCGCAGTGACGGCGCTTGCGGGCCTTCGAACATCAGTTCCAGGGTAAAGTGGCCGTCCTTGATCTGCGGGTAGACGCCGCTCACCGTCACCGGCCATGCAGTACCGCCGATGCTGGCGCTGCCGTGCAGACCAACGGCGACGCGGCCAAGGTAGTATTCGTCCACCTGCGCGGACAGCTTGAAACGGGCCAGATCGTCGATCCGGCCGAGGTGCTGGTCGGGCCGTACCGTCTCGCCCACTTGCAGATGGAAGTCGGTCAGCCGTCCGCTGGCGGGTGCGCGTACGGTCAGGCCGTCGATGGTGGCGCCGACCACGCGCAGGCCCGCGTCCAGCCGCGCGATGGCCTGCTCCATCTGGCGCAGCGCATCCTGCTGGATCGCGCTTTCGGTGGCGTTGCTGTCGGTTTCCGCGAGCAGCAGCTTGCGTTGCTGCGCCAGGCGGTCGGCCGATTCTTCCAGCGCAGCGGTGGACAGAAAACCTTTGTCGGACAAGGCCAGATTGCGCTGATGCTGCTTCTCCGCCTGCATCACAGCGAAAGCCTGGTCGGACACACGCCGCTGGCGCTGCGTGCGGCTGGCCTCCGCCGCGACGCGCAGATTGGTGAGGTTGGAGATCTGCTGCGCATGTTCGGACTCGCGCGCCAGCAGCTCCAGGTGGCGCTGCGGATTCGATAGCCGGAACAGCACCGCGCCCTGCTGCACGCTGTCGCCGTCGCGCACCAGCACTTCTTCCACGCGGCCGGAATCGACTGAATCCAGCATCACCGTTTGTAGCGGCGCGGCCACGGCGCGCAGCGCCAGCTCGTCGCGGAACAGCCCTTGTTCGACGGTGACAAAGCGCGCCTTCGCCAGCGGCACTTGCAGGCCGCGCGGCTGCAGCTGCCACAGCGCCAGCCCGGCCAGCGCGATGCCCGCGCCGGCCGCGACGACGGCAACCAAGGTTCGCCAGCGGCGCGGCGGCGGCAGCGGTACATCCATACCCGCGCCGTGAGAGAGTTTGTCGACAGATCGCATCATGCCCACGCTATCTGCAACAACCATGCCACGCGCAAAACGCTGTGCATAAAACGGCTTTTGTCCACAGGTGAACAGATGAGGTGTCCGCTTCCGGACACCCGGCGCGGATTTGATTGACGTCCTGCCAATGGCTGCTGCTAGAATCGGCCACCATGACTGGGCATATCCTGATCCTCGAAGACGATCCTGACGTCGCATGCGCGGCCCAGCTGCTGCTGCGCCGGCGCGGCTGGCAGGTGCGTACGCTGAACGATCCGCGCCAGTTGGCCCGTCAGCTGGAAGGCGCCACGCCGGATGTGGTGCTGCTCGACTTTAACTTCACGCCCGGCCGCACGGATGGTGCGGAAGGTTTGCAGGCGCTCGATCAGTTGCGCGCGCTGCCCTGTCCTTCCGCCGTGGTGGTGATGACGGCCTACGCCGATGTCGCACTGGCGGTGGAGGCGATGAAGCGCGGCGCCTGCGATTTCGTCACCAAACCCTGGGAGAACGCGCGGCTGCTGGCGATTGTGGATAACGCGCTGTCGCGCACCAGCGCAGCGCCCACGGCGGGCGACGCCACCGGGGCATTGATCGGCAACTCACCTTCCATGCGCGAGCTGCGCGGCTTTATCGCCAATGTCGGGCCGACCGAGGCCAATGTGATGGTGCTGGGCGAGAACGGCGTCGGCAAGGAGCTGGTGGCGCGCGCGATTCATCAGGCTTCGCGCCGTGCCGCAGGCGAGTTTCTCTCGGTGGATATGGGCACTTTGCCGGAAGCGACGATTGAAAGCGAATTGTTCGGCCATCGCAAAGGCTCATTCACCGATGCGCGCAGCGACCGCATGGGACGCTTTCAAGCCGCATCCGGCGGCACGCTGTTCCTCGACGAGATTGCGAATCTGCCTTTGGCTTCGCAGGGAAAGCTGCTGACGGCGCTGGAGCGGCGTGAGGTAACGCCGCTGGGGGCGGATCGCCCGCAGTCGGTGGATGTGCGCATCGTCAGCGCGACCAATCTGGATGAAGCGCGGCTTTACGATGCGCAGGTCTTCCGTCCCGACTTGCTGTTCCGGCTGAATACCATCGTGATTCGCGTGCCGCCGCTGCGCGAGCGAGCGCAGGACATTCCGCTGCTGCTTGACCACTATCTGGCGCATTACCGACGGCAGTACGGCAAGCCTGCGCTGGCAGTCGCACCGTCAGCGTTAGATGCGTTATGCAGCTTCCCCTGGCCGGGCAACGTGCGCGCGCTGCGTCACGCGTGCGAGCGCGCGGTGATTTTGTGCAGCGCCAGCGAATACGGCATTCGAGACTTCGGCATTCTGGATGCGCCGGGCAGCGCCGCAGCCGCTCACGTAGAGACGCCCATCGCACCGCGCAGCGCGGAGCTGACCTTGAACACGCTGGAACGGGATGCCGTTGCGGCCGCGCTGGAGCAGGCCAAGGGCAATATCAGCCAGGCCGCCAAGCTGCTGGGCGTGAGCCGCGCCGCGCTATATCGCAAACTGGAAAAGCATGACATCTGACGCGACGCCAGCAGCCTTAGCGCGAACCAGTAGCGCATCGTGGCCGTGGCCAATGCTGTCAGGCGGCGCTTTTCTGCTGGCCGCAGCTTACGGAGTAGGCGCGCAAGCCAGCATGCCGCTGTGCGCCGCAGCCGCCGTCAGTGGGCTTGCGCTGTGCGCTTGGGGCGCGCGCGCAATCGCCATCCGCCTGCAAGCGGCGGCGCCGTTGCCGATGGAAGTCCCGCGCACGCTGTGGGAAACTGGCGACTTATCCACACGCTTGCTGGCGCTGGAAGCCCAACTGGAATTCGCCCCGGTTGCGCTATTCCGTTTTATTGACGGTGCACCGGCGGCCAGCTTCGATCCCGTCAACGCCTATGCGCGCCGCCTGCTGGCGCCGGGGCGCGCCGCCGATTCCGATGCACTGCGCACCGCGCTGCATGCCCTGCCTACCGGCCAGCGCACCATGATCGGCTTCGCCACCGAGCGGGGCGACGAGCGCGCGCTGGCCATCGTCAACGCGCTCACAGTGGAAGGCCAGCCGCAGCGCTTAGTGGCGGTCTTCCCCGTTGAAAGCGAACTGGAAGCGGAAGCCATGCAAGCTTGGCAAAAGCTGGTCCACGTGATGACCCACGAGATCATGAATTCGCTCACACCGGTGGCTTCGCTCTCGCACACGTCGCGTGAGCTGCTGGCCGATGCGCGCACCGCGCTGCCGGAAGATATCGCCGGTGATCTGGACATCGCGCTGGATGCGATTGGCCGGCGTGCCGAGAGCTTGCAGCATTTCGTCAGCGGCTATCGTGCTTTAGCCAGCGCGCCGCCCGCCCAGCCGCAGCCAGTCGCGATCAAAGCCATGTTCGAGCGGCTGGAAGCGCTGGTTGCCCCAGGCTGGCGCGCCATCGGCGGTAACGTTGAGTTTGAGGTGGAGCCAGCCTCGCTGGAGCTGATGGCCGATCCGGGCCAGCTGGAGCAGGCGCTGGTCAACCTGCTGCAGAACGCCGCCGAAGCCTGCGCTGCGACGATGCTTCCGCAGGCCCGCGTGAGCGCGCGCCTGTCGCGCGGCGGGCGTCTGCGCATCGAAGTCAGCGACAATGGCCCCGGCGTGCCAGACCATCTGCTGGCCGACATCTTCACGCCCTTCTTCACCACCAAGAGCCGTGGCAGCGGTATCGGCCTTGCGCTGGTGCGCCAGCTGGTTCACAGAAACGGCGGCACCGTGCGCTATGCCAAATCGGTGGGCGGCGGCGCCTGTTTCGTGCTCGCGTTCTGAGTCAGACCTTCCAGCGCGCCAGATACTCCGCCAGCGCGGGATGCCGTTCATCGCTGGCGATCACGCCGATGTAGCCATCCGGCCGCACCAGGGCCACATCGCCAGGCTGGAAACCATAAGCCGCAAGCAAATGACCATCGTGATCACGCAGCTCACCCTGCCCGCCCACGTTCACAATGCGCAGACCGGGGTGCGGGGCGACAGCGCCCGTCCCAGCCGCCTCATAACGCAGCAAGGTCCAGCCGGGTGAAGACAGCAGTGACATCAACCGCAGTGCTTGACCGCCAGCGCCACGGCAAGGCGCATCCGGCGCGCGGTCGCCTGCGCGCGGCACCGCATCGCTGCCGGTCAGATTCGTCCGCAAGTCCAGCGTTAGTGGCGACGATTGATATCCCAGATCCAGCTGCTGCGTCTCGCGTCCCCGGCGCAGATCGCCGTGCTGGCGCGCCGCATCCAGCAGCTTGCTGGCCAGTCCCAGCATCTCGGCGGCGATGGTGCGGCGCTCCGATTCATAGGTATCCAGCAGTGCATCCGGCGCGCCGTCCAGCACGGCGGCCAGTTTCCAGCCCAGATTCCAGGCATCCTGCACGCTGGTGTTCAAGCCTTGCCCGCCGGTGGGTGGATGCACATGTGCCGCATCACCCGCGATGAACACGCGCCCCACCCGATAGCGCTCCGCCAGGCGCGAACTCATGGCGTAGTCGGAGGCCCAATGCACCGCATGGATCCGGATGTCCGCGCGCCCGGTGCGTTCGGCAATCGCCGCCTCCAGGCCAGCCGCCGACAGATCGAACTCGCCTTCCATCGGAATCGGCATCTGCAGCTGGAACAGTGAAGTCCCGCGCAATGGACAGATGCCGACCTGGTTCATGCTCTTGTTGTTCCAGCGATGCCAGACCGTGTCTTCCAGCCCGCTCAGCGACAGATCCGCCACCACGGCGCGTGCGTTCATCGCCTCGCCGGGGAAATCGATACCGAGCGCCTTGCGCACAAAGCTGCGGCCACCATCTGCACCGACCATATAGCGTGCCCGCAGCGTCAACGCACCCTCCGCCGTGTCCAGCTGCGCGGTCACGCCCTCGTCATCCTGCTCGAAGTGGCTCAGCGCATGGCCATAGCGCGGCGCATGACCCAGTTCCAGCAGACGCTCGCGGAGGATGGCTTCCGTCATATGCTGCGGCAGCATCAGCGGCTGGCGATAGGGTTCCGCTGGCGTGGCAGGCGAGTCGGCCACCGAAGGCTGATCGTCATAGCCGCCATCGGCGCGGTAGCTGCGCTGCATGGGATAGCTGCCGCCCGCCGCCATCATGCGGTCTTGCACGCCCATCGCCTCAAAAATCTCCTGGGTACGCGGTTGAATGCCTTTGCCGCGCGAGCCGCTGAACGGCGCCGCAATCTTGTCGATCAAAACAAAGGACACATCGCGCCGCGCCAGTTCAATCGCCAGGGTCAGGCCGGCAGCGCCAGCGCCGCAAATCAGAACATCGGTATGCATGGAAAGCTCCTTGATATGTGTATTTTGCACATATTATTTCGCGCAAAAAGGCCTGTCAAGAATTATGTGTATAATGCACATATGAAGAAAGACATCCGCGAGATTCACGATTCCCTGCTCGACATCATCGGCTGCATGAGCCGCCCCGAGCCCGACGTCGCCCTGCTGGCGGGCCTGGACGTGCCGCTGGACCGCGCCCTGATGCCGCTGCTGGTCCGCATCGAACGGCGTGGCCCGATCGGCGTGGTGGAGCTGGCCGATGTGGTGGGCCGCGACTACACCACCGTGAGCCGCCAGGTAGCGAAGCTGGATGAACTGGGCCTGGTAGCGCGCCGCCCCGGCAAGAAGGACAAGCGAGTGCGCGAAGCGGAAGCCACCGCGCTGGGCCGCCAGGTGGCCGACGCCATCGACCAGACCCGCGTGCGTCTGATGAGCGAACTGCTGGCTGATTGGAGTGTGGAAGACCGCCATGATCTGGTGCGCCTGATGAAGCGCTTTGCCGGCGGTATGAACGAGTGGGTGGCGCGCCACAAGAGCGAGGACGGCACCACAGAGGACGCGGGCTAATTCGCCCCTAATTCAGCGCTTAAGTGTATTGGCTCAGAGGTGATCTGACAGAGCGTGTCAGAACACAGGCAGTTCCCGCCCGAGGCTGTGTGAAAACACCAGCTCAGTGTAAACGAGATTCTTCCTGACGCGTTATAGCTCCAACGTATGCACTCAGGAGGCCGGGATGAAGCGATATGTCGAGGGAGCAGGTCGCAGTCAGAGCATTCTTTTCCCTGAGCAGCTGGACGATTACGTTGCGGAGGATAATATCGTCCGAGTTGTCGATGCTTTCATACAAGCCCTTGACCTTTGTGCCCTTGGCTTCTCCGGAGCCGAGCCGTCGCGAACGGGGCGGCCGTCCTACCATCCAGCTGTTCTGCTTGGCATTTACATCTATGGTTACCTCAATCGCATCCAATCCAGCCGGCGCCTGGAGCGTGAGGCTCAGCGCAATGTTGAATTAATGTGGCTCACCGGAAGACTTGCGCCAGACTTCAAGACCATCGCTGATTTTCGGAAGAATAATGGTGACGCCATCTGCCGGGTATGTCGGCAGTTTGTGCAGGTCTGCCGCCGACTTGGCATGTTCTCGGACAGCAGCGGCGTGGCCATCGATGGCAGCAAGTTCAAAGCGGTAAATAATCGGGATAAAAACTTCACCAACAACAAGCTCCAGGCTCGGATTGAGCAGCTTGAAGAAGGTATTTCGCGCTACATGGAAGACCTTGATCGTGCGGATCGAGATCCGGCACTTGTTCCTGAAACGCGCGTGGCACACATCAAAGAGAAGATCGCGGCTCTCAGAGGACAGATCGAAAGCCTTGCGGAGATAGACAAAAAATTGAAGGCTGCGCCAGACCAGCAAATTTCGTTGACGGACCCAGATGCGCGCTCCATGTCGACAACGGGACGAGGTACGGCCACCGTCGGGTATAACGTACAGACCGCAGTCGAGACACAGCATCATTTGATAGTGGCCCATGAAGTCACCAATCTCGGCCATGACCGTACGCAGCTTGCCTCGATGGCCAAGCAAGCCAATGAGGTACTGCAAAAAAATGGGTTGTTGGTGTTTGCTGATCGCGGCTATTACAACGCCCCGGAGATTCTTACGTGTGAAGAGCTGGGCGTAACTCCGCTGGTTCCCAGATCACTCACTTCCGGCAATCGCGCAAAGGGACAATTCGATAAGCGTGATTTTCGATATTTTCCCGAAAGCGATGAATTTCAATGTCCAGCTGGAGAGCGAGCCATATGGCGCATGAGCGTCCTGGAAAAGGGCCTTGTGTTCAACAAATACTGGTCTTCCGCTTGCCCCAAGTGCTTAATCAAATCGCAGTGCACCACCGGCGTCAATCGCCGAATCACGCGCTGGGAGCATGAAGATGCGCTTGATCGCATGCAACAGCGACTTGCCGACCGGCGGGACACGGCCCGCGTGCGGCGACGTACAGTAGAGCATCCGTTCGGCACGTTGAAATCCTGGATGGGGGCGACGCACTTCCTCACCCGGACCTTTCCACGCGTCCGAACGGAGATGAGTTTGCATATCCTCGCCTACAACCTGAAGCGAGTGATGAACATCATGGGAACAAACGGTCTGAAGGCGGCTCTGATCGGGCTGTAGGCCCTTTTTTTACTCCAGTTCATCAACGATTTCAGCATTTGCTGTGACCTGTACTTGCCAAAGTGGCGTCTGCTGACGTTTTCACACAGCCTAGCCCCATCTCGGACTTTCGCATTTATTATTGTATGCTGCCTCGTCATAAACACCTGATATTTAATCCATCAACAATTGTTGAATTATTAGACCTACGGAGGCGCAAGTTTTCCACCTCTGACGTTTATTTCGAGAATGGGGTGGAGTAAAGTCCATGCCTTCTTAACTTCGACAAGATGTGCAATGTTTAAATTCAACGCGTCACCTAATGCGGACTGAATGCCTCTGGGGTCCGGAGTGATGCCTTGAATTAGGCCATAGGCTTGCTCAACAACTGGCGCGACACGGGTTAGAAAATTTATATTCCCCAATCCTAATTTTACGTACTTCTCGGTATTAAATAATTCCCACAATAACGTCGCGCTCCAGTGCATGCGAAGAGGAATCTCCGGGTGCATGAATAAGTCCGGTTTAAAAATATTCCACCCAGATTTATCAAAAATTCGAAAAAATATGTACGAAGCAAGAGCCGTGGTCTGTGCGCATCTTTCAGGCGTTCCATATAATAAGTTCAACGCATTTCGCACCGACGGAGGTCTGGCGTTCTGCTCTGCCACTTCGGATACGACAGACGAATGGATGAACATCGCATGCTGAAAGGTTAAAACCATCGCTCCGCTATCGGCGTCCATTTCAAGAGCTTGTCGCTTAAGTGAATAAGATATATCGAATTCTTCAGAATTATTTTCGATAAAATGATTGGTTTTTTTTGTTGAGCGAAGCCACTCCAGGTGACCATTCCGAAGATGAGCCAATTCGTGAAAAAACAAAAAATCCATACACGTGGCAAACAACGCGCTTGCTAGGGCTTGACGGATGGGGCATTTGGGGGTGATGATCGGACCTATTAGATCGTCATGCCCTAAAGTTCGTAAAAGTGCATAGTCAATTCGCTCTTTTTGAGCATCCCCCCAATTTGGAAAAGCATCGGGATGTGCGAAGATTCGATTTATAATCGTATGGATAAAAAAACCAGATCCGCAATTTATTCCGATGAAATCAAATTCACCATCCCCAGAGGGACTCGCGTAAGCAAAAGCATTGATATCAGTGTTCGATATGAAATCAAATTCAACCTGACGGTTAGACTTTGCATATAAAGACTGTTGTGCAAATTCGCAGTGTTTTCGGAAACGAGATCGAAGCGGCCCCCAGAACAATTCTAACTCGTCATCGCTTTGATACAGCCCCCCCTTTTCATTCAGGATAGACTCCAACTCTGGGTCTTTTCTCATTTTTACTTCCCTTTGTTAGTGGCATGACAGCTGTTGGCCGTATTCGGTACTGGTCGCTTTCCCGCCTCTACATTGGACATAATATCTTTAAAAGCCGGTCACCGTTAGTTTCAGGAGGCGCATACTTCCAATGCGTAGAACCTTCACTAGATTGCACTTTACCATTTTTTCTTATCGATATACTAAGCTCGCGCATCATTCGATTTGTACAATCGAGGTCGTAGTAAATGTTGGCCAGTGGCTCGGTTTCTGACTGATTGGAAGCCACTTCAAGAGTGACGATCGATACAATGTCATTAAATTCCAGTTCTTGGACCAAAATAATTGGAGGCTGATAGTGATCAACAACTTTTCGAGCCGCAGCGTCAATTACCTTTTTTCCTCGTTTCTTGTCGTCGATTAATCGGTCGAGGTCATGCCGTAACATGCATTTAATCCAAACCCTAACGTGATCTACTGCAGGCCGTGCGAGCCCGCTTGCTTCGTAGAAGCAAACTTGATTTTCTAAGCCCCCGTACAATTTCCAGTCAATATCCCTTGATTGTGCACTTACCTCAGGGCTGAAGAGAACAAAAATGAAAGCAAATAAATAGCTTGCGCGTAGAGGGATTGACCGCATATTTATCTTTCAATATCTGCTAGTTCCGCTTCTGGCCGATCACCGACGTCTTGTCCGTTACGAACGCAATGCGTTCATCTGCGGAAGAGATTCGGGATTTGTCCGATACTTATCTATGGCGCTAAATAAGATGGGTAAGTCCACGTCGTATTGACTTGTAATTAAAAAAATATCCGCCCCAGTCAAAGCACGACATTGTTCCATGTACGACATGAATTTTTCTTGCTTTTCCGGTGGCGAGACCTTGAAATGTTCAGGCGAGTCAAGCCACATAAAAAGTGTCGGATTATTTTGTATCTCTCCTTCTGACGCTTTTTTGATCTGTTCCCAAGGTAAGATGGCCGACCAACTTCTATAGGAAAAAACCAAGCCGTCAGGTGTGAATTCCAGAGACTGGCCAAGAGAGACTCCACATGCGATGGATATCAGCACAAACGCCCCAGCACCAGCGATTATCCCAAAGCATGCGCGAATAATGAGTGGGGCATCATCGGGTTTAAAAACGAGCAGGACAATGCCGAGGCAGAAAAGAGTAGCGCCGAGAGTGGCAGCCTTGATCCTGGAAGGCTGAATTTTTGTACCGCTAACGACGTTGACCTCATTGATATTCAGCCGACGATAGCGTAGCTTACGCATTATCCGTCTGATTGACAATATCGCACAGGTTCCGAACATGGCAAGGGTCATAATCCCGACATTCCGATTCGACGGCAGAATAACGATTCCCATCAGGACGAAGATAATCCCGATGCTGGCTAACATCCAGTCACGCAAACTTGGTTTTGAATCCATAGTCAGACATAAAATATATTGAGAAACTTGGAAAGTCATTAGAGAGCTTGACTCTCTCTGAATATATCCGTAAGCAATGCCCAATAGGCTCTAAAGGTTGTAGTGATCGGCTGCTTTTGGCCGGATGCAGTCAGCTGTCTCGAGGATAACAGTTTGCCAATCCGCAAAACTAACGGATTCTCACAAACGACTGTAGCTGGAAATAGCCTCTCGAAGCTCGAAATCATCTGACAGGTTATATCAGGCCAAGTTTGGGCTAGTACAGCTTAGCTCACCCAGTTCTTGATCTCATGTTCGGCGGCGCCAAAGCGCTCCGCCAGAAAATCCAGCAGCGCCCGCACGCGCGGCGCCATATAGCGGTTGCGATGGAATAACGCATGCACGGTGGTGCGGCGCAGCTGCCACTCCGGCAGGATCAGCTGCAAACGGCCTTCGCGCAGATAGCCGGTCAGATCCCAGATCGATTTATAGGCGATGCCGCGCCCGGCCAGCGCCCAGTCGCGCACCATGGCGCCGTCGTTGGATTCCCAGGCCTGCTCCAGCGGCACCGTGTAGGGGTAGCGTTCCGCCCCGCGCGCAAAGTCCAGCTCATTCTGCGGACCTGAGCGGCCGACCCACACCACAAAGCGGTGCTGCTCCAGATCCTGCGGATGCGCAGGCACCCCATAGCGCGCCAGATACTCCGGCGAGGCGCACAGCACGCGCCGGTCCTGCGCCAGATGGCGCGCCGCCAGCGAACTATCCTGCGGCGGCGAAAAGCGGATAGCCAGGTCGATCTCGTCCTGCAGCAGATTCGAGAGCGTGTCCGACAAGGTCAGCGCAATCTGCACTTCCGGATAGCGCAGCGCGAATTCTTCCAGCCATTGCGCCAGCAGATTGCGGCCGAAGTCCGAGGTCGCCGTCAGCCGCACCTTGCCGCGCACCAGCTGCCGGTTGGCGTGCAGCGCTGCCTCGCCGTCATCGATCGCCTGCAGGGCGATGCGGCAATGCTCCAGGTACAGCCGCCCCTCGTCGGTCAGGCGCAGCTGGCGGGTGGTGCGCTCGAACAGGCGGCTTGCCAGGGCTTTTTCCAGCTTCAGCAGGCGGGCGCTGGCCGCCGCCGGGGACAGGCCCAGCTTGCGGCCCGCCGCCGACAGGCTGCCGGTATCCGCCGCCTCAGCGAATAAACGCATGTCGCCCAAGCGATCCGTGGTCATATTCAATCCAAATTTGAAAGTAATTCAAATTCTACGCCAATTATCAAAAGCAGCCGCGTGGATAACAATGCCAGTACTGATTTTCTCTTTCAAGGAAGCAATATGCCTCTTACCTTACTTGTGCTGGCGATAAGCGCCTTCGCCATTGGCACCACCGAATTTGTCATCATGGGCATCCTGCCCGACGTGGCGCGCGATCTGTCTGTCAGCCTGCCTTCGGCCGGCCTGCTGGTCAGCGGTTATGCCCTGGGCGTGGCGGTTGGCGCCCCCGTGCTGGCGGTTCTGACCAGCAAACTGCCGCGCAAGCCCGCCTTGCAGATGCTGATGCTTATTTTTATGGCAGGCAATATCCTCTGCGCCGTCGCGCCCGGCTATGACGTGCTGATGGCCGCCCGCGTGCTGACCTCCTTCGCCCACGGCTCCTTCTTCGGCATCGGCTCGGTGGTGGCTGCCTCGCTGGTGGCGGCCGACAAGCGCGCCAGCGCCATCGCCCTGATGTTCACCGGCCTGACCCTGGCCAATGTGCTGGGCGTGCCATTTGGCACCTCTATCGGTCAGGAATTCGGCTGGCGCGCCACCTTCTGGATCGTCGCCGTGCTGGGTGTGATCTCGGTGGCTGGCCTGACCGTGCTGCTGCCGCGCCAGCAACAGGTGGAATCGTCCAGCCTGCTGCAGGAATTCCGTGTGCTGACCAAGGCTTCGACCTGGCTGGCCCTGATGATGACCGTGGTCGGCTTTGGCGGCGTGTTCGTGGTGTTCACCTTCATCGCCCCGATTCTGGAGCAGGTGACCGGCATTTCGCCGCGCGCCGTGACCCTGGTGCTGGTGCTGTTTGGCGTTGGCCTGACGGTCGGTAACACCATCGGCGGCAAGCTGGCCGACCGCGCCCTGCTGCCTGCGCTGATGGGCATCCTGGCCCTGCTGACCATCGTGATGCTGGTGTTTGCCTATACCAGCCACTCGGTGATTCCTGCCGTCGTGACCATCTTCGTCTGGGGCATCGCCGCCTTTGCCACCGTGCCACCGCTGCAGACCCGCGTGGTGGAGCAGGCCAAGGAAGCGCCAAACCTGGCCTCGACCCTGAACATCGGCGCCTTCAACCTGGGCAATGCCGGCGGCGCTTGGCTGGGTGGTCTGGCCCTGAGCCACGGCTACGGCCTGGACCGTCTGCCCCTGGTGGCCGCCGCTGTGGCCTTCGCCGCCCTGCTGCTGACCGTGCTGGCCGCCTGGCAGGACCGCAGCGTTGGCGAGGTGCGCCGCGCGCTGGCTTGACAAAGGTTTCCGTGGAAACTAATATGCTGAAAACAGTTTCCATGGAAACCAAATGCAAAAAATCAGCTCACTGGAAGCGCATCTGGGTTACTGGATGCGCTTCGTCTCCAACCGCGTCTCGGACGAATTCCGCATTGCTGTCGAGGCCTGCGGGGTCTCGGTGACCGAATGGGTCGCTCTGCGCACCCTGTACGGCGTGGATAACGCCACCGCCGCCACCCTCATCGACGCGCTGGGAATGACCAAGGGCGCCGTCTCCAAGATCGTGGCCCGCCTGGAAGAAAAAAGCCTGGTACAGCGCAGCAGCGATCCCGCCGACGCGCGCGCAGTGCACCTGCGCCTGACCAAGGCTGGACAAGCCCTGGTGCCGCGCCTGGCCAGGATCGCCGACGACAACGACCGCCGCTTCTTCAGCCACCTCTCGCCCGAGCAGCAGGCCGCGCTGCGCGACATCCTCGAACAGACCGTCCGTTTTCATCAGCTGCGCGAAGTGCCGGTGCGCTGAGCGCTTTTTTCAGGAGATATCACATGAACCACGCAACATTGGTCACCATCGAATGGGCCGCCAAGTCCTCGCACGAGGGCAGCGCCCATTTTGGCGAAATCGTCAGAGCGCTGATGGAAGCGGGCGTCGAGAGCTACCAGGCCGACTACCGCGCCAACCGCACCACTTACTATCTGCCCAACGGCGAAACCCACAGCATCGCCCTGCCGCCGCCCGATACGCAGATTGCCGAGCAGTTTGACGCCGCCGCCGTGCTGGCCGCCATCCGCGCCGCCCAGCGGGGCGAGATCATGTACCCGCAATTCATGGTGCAGTCGCGCGCCGCCGGTTGTGTGAGCTATGTGGTGTGGATCGCCGGCCGCCATGTCAGCTATTTCGGCCGCCGTGGCGAAACCCACATCGAACATTTCCCCAAATAAATGGTTTAAAAAACATCGCTCTTTGGCAGATGACAAAACTGTATTTTTTTGCAAAAATGATTTTAGTTGCTTGACCGAAGTCAAAGCATTCTGTCTAGAAAAATGCTAGCAGCACCCTAGCCTTCTTTTCCCGGCCCCTTTGGCCGAAATACCGTTTCCTGTCCCGACATGCGGCGCTGTTGCGCCCGCTGCGGGACTACGCTATTTGGGAGTTGATGCTATGAATCATCTGGCAGCAAAGGGATTGCTCGTCCTGGGCCTCGGCCTGACTCTGGCAGCGTGCGGCTCGCACGACGAAGGCAAGAACGCTGGCGGGCCGCCGCCCGTCTCGGTGGCGCCGGTGGTGCAGCGCCAGGTGCAGGAGTTCGATGAATTCACGGCGCGGCTGGAAGCGCCGGACACCGTCGACATCCGCTCGCGCGTGGCCGGAACGCTGGAAAAAGTCCACTTCAAGGAGGGCCAGCTGGTGAAGAAGGGCGACGCCCTGTTCACCATCGACCCACGCCCCTTTGCCGCCGAAGTGCTCAAGGTGGAAGCGCAGCTTGCTTCCGCCCGCACCCAGGGAGAGCTGAGCAAGAGCGAACTGGCGCGCGCCGAGCGGCTGGTGGCGGTCAAGGGCGTCAGCCAGCAGGAGCTGGACCAGCTGCGCGCCACCCTGATGACCTCCCAGGCCAATGTGCGCGCCTATGAAGCGGCGCTGGTGCAGGCCCGCCTCAATCTCGAATTCACCCATATCACCGCGCCGATCTCCGGCCGCACTTCGCGCGCCAATGTCACCGAGGGCAACCTGGTCAACATCGGCGATCCGGTGCTGACCACCATGGTGTCCAGCGACCGTATCTACGCCTACTTCGACGCCAGCGAGGCGATCTACCTGAAATACATGCGCGCCGCCCACGAGGGCACCCGGCAGTCCTCGCGCGATGTGCCCAATGTGATCTACCTCGGCCTGGGCAACGAGGAAGGCTATCCGCACGAAGGCCACATGAACTTCGTCGACAATCGCCTTAACCCGAACACCGCCTCGATCCGCGGCCGCGCCGTATTCGAAGACAAGGACGGCATCTTCACGCCCGGCCTGTTCGCCCGTCTCAAGCTGGTCGGCAGCGGCAAGTACGACGCCACCGTGGTGGCCGACCGCGCCATCACCACCGACCAGACCCGCAAGGTGGTGCTGGTGGTCGGCAAGAACAACATCGTCGAACAGCGCGAGATTAAGACCGGCGCCCTGATCGACGGCATGCGCGTGGTGAACGGCGTCAAGGCGGGCGAGATGGTGATCGTGGACGGCTTGCTGCGCGCCTTCCCCGGCGCGCCGGTGACGCCGCAGGTGCTAAAGGTGGATGACAAGGGCATGCCGCTGCCCCCGGCGCCCGCAGCGGGAGCTGCCGCACCGGCCAAATCCTGAGGAGCGCGGCATGGACATCTCCCGCTTCTTTATCGACCGGCCGCGCTTTGCCACGGTCCTGTCCATTTTCATTTTCCTGGTCGGCTTGCTGGCGATTTTCCAGTTGCCGATTTCCGAGTATCCGGAAGTGGCGCCGCCGCAGATCGTGGTGCGCGCGCAGTTCCCCGGCGCGAACCCGCGCGTGGTGTCGGAAACCGTGGCCGCCCCGCTGGAAGAACAGATCAACGGCTTGGAACACATGTTGTACTTCGCCAGCCAGGCCACCGCTGACGGCAGCATGACCCTGACCGTCACCTTCCGCATCGGCACCAAGCCAGAGGAAGCCGAGACGGCGGTGCAGAACCGCGTCAACCGCGCCTTGTCACGCTTGCCCGACATCACGCGCCAGATCGGCGTAACGACGGAGAAGCAGTCGCCCAACCTGACCATGGTGGTGCACATGGTCAGTCCGGACAACAGCCACGACGCGCTCTACCTGCGCAACTACGCCAACCTGAATGTGCGCGACGACCTGCTGCGCATCCCCGGCATGGGCTCCGTGCTGATGTTCGGCGGCGGCGATTACGCCATGCGCATCTGGCTCAATCCGCAGGCGCTGGCCAGCCGCAGCATGACCGCCAGCGACGTGGTGGCGGCGGTGCGCGAGCAGAATACCCAGGTGGCGGCAGGCGTGGTGGGTTCGCCGCCTGCGGTCAACGACACCGACTTCGAGCTGGCCGTGAATGCGCAGGGGCGGCTGATCAAGGAGGAGGAATTCGCCAACATCATCGTGCGCAGCGATCCCGCAACGGGCGCGCTGGTGCGGGTCAAGGACATCGGCCGGGTCGAGATGAGCGCCAACTCTTTCGCCTTGCGCAGCCTGTTGAACAACAAGGAAGCGGCGGCCATTGCCATCTTCCAGGCGCCGGGATCGAACGCGCTGGAGCTGTCCAGCAATGTGCGCAAGACCATGGAACGGCTCAAGGCCAACTTCCCGAAAGGGGTCAGCTACGACATCGTCTACGACCCCACGCGCTTTGTGCAGACTTCGATCGAAAAGGTGGTGCATACGCTGATTGAAGCGGTGCTGCTGGTGGTGCTGGTGGTGATCATCTTCCTGCAAACCTGGCGCGCCTCCATCATCCCGTTGCTGGCGGTGCCGGTGTCGATCATCGGTACGTTTGGCGTGCTGCTGTTGCTGGGCTACTCGATCAACACGCTGACCCTGTTCGGGCTGGTGCTGGCCATCGGCATCGTGGTGGACGACGCCATCGTGGTGGTGGAAAACGTCGAACGCAATATCCAGGAAGGCCATACGCCGCATGACGCCACCGTGCGCGCCATGCAGGAGGTGAGCGGGCCGATTATCGCGATTGCGCTGGTGCTGTGCGCCGTGTTCATTCCGTTGACCTTTGTGCCCGGCCTGTCCGGCCAGTTCTACAAGCAATTTGCCGCCACCATCGCGATATCGACGGTGATCTCCGCCTTCAACTCGCTGACCTTGTCGCCCGCGCTGGCGGCCCTGCTGCTGCGGCCGCACGATGCGCCCAAAGACAAGATCATGATCGTGATGGACATGCTGTTCGGCCGCTTCTTCCATTGGTTTAACTGCTTCTTCCAGCGCCGCAGCAAGGCGTATGGGCGCGGCGTCACCGGACTGCTGGAGCGCAAATCGATGGCGGTGGGTGTGTATGGCGTGCTGCTGGTGTTCACCGGCCTGCTGTTCACGCGCATCCCCAGCGGCTTTGTGCCCGCGCCGGACAAGCAGTACCTGATCGGCATCGCCCAGCTGCCCGCCGGCGCCACGCTGGCGCGCACGGAAAAGGTGATCCGCGACATGAGCGACATCGCGCTCAAGGTGCCGGGCATCGTCAACTCGGTCGGTTTCCCCGGCCTGTCGATTGCGGGCTTCTCGGCTGCGCCCAACGAGGGCATCGTATTCTTCGGCCTGTCGCCGTTCGAGGAGCGTACTTCGGCGGCGCTGTCCAAGGACGCCATCCTCGGCAAGGTGAATGGCGCCATCCAGGCGATCCAGGGCGCGCGCATGTTCGTGGTGCCGCCGCCCGCCGTCGATGGCCTGGGCAATGCGGGCGGCTTCAAGCTGCAGGTGCAGGACCGCAGCAGCCAGGGCGAGCAAGTCCT
>Ga0213872_10000596_pt1 | contig 27572 bp, 20 predicted proteins | sample VelepicomBERX_R2_FD_160071 | JGI IMG/M metagenome (GOLD analysis project Ga0213872, IMG submission 160071) | Rhizosphere microbial communities from Vellozia epidendroides in rupestrian grasslands, the National Park of Serra do Cipo, Brazil - RX_R2 | ecosystem: Host-associated > Plants > Roots >...
ACCGTGCGTCCTTTACTCAGAGACGGGCTCCAACACCCTAGCCGCGATCAAACTGCACGGGCCGGTCTGGCCGCCTCAACGGCGTTCAGACTCTATCGCGCTGGTCTGGTCTGAAGATACAAGCCGCGCAAGACTCGCATCAGCCCGGGCTTTCCACGCAAGCGCGCCCTGCTCCCGCGCCTGTTGCCTTGCGCTCCTGAAGAAGGCTTCGGCCCTCCGCGCGGCATCGGGCCCGGCGCGCAGCAGCAGCTCGCCTTGCGCGCGCAGGACTTCGGGCGCACACCAGCCGACCATGCCGTCTTCGACGCGGCGCACGGTGTCCGGGCTTAGCCAGCGTTCATCGAAGCTCGCGAGATGATCCTGCAGCTTGCTTGCACGGGCGCCGGATGCCGCCAGATCGCAATCGCCCCTCGCGGTGCCGTCTCGCCGCGCGAGCAACTCGTCGACCGCCTGCCACCATGGCTGCCAGAACTTGAACGAGTAGGTCCTGACGCATTCGTGCAGTTGCTGATTGCACAGGCGCGCGCGCGCCACGTCGCCGCTCCACATGGCGATCGGTACGGCCGCGAGCGCCAACGTCTGACACAGCGCCAGTGGGGTGTCGGCACGCGCCAGCGCCAGGCATTCGTCGACGAACTGCGCGGCCTCCTCGGCCCGGCCCTGCATCCAGCGTGCACGCGCCAGCACGATGCGCATGGAGACGCGCGAGTCGACCGGCGATGGCAGGTAGACCAGCGGAATCCGCGCGGGCGCACTGGCGAGCACCTCGGCGGCAAGCTCGCACGCAAGCTCGTGCCGGCCCATGAAGTGGTGGTTTTGCGCGGCGATGCGCTTGGCAATGAGTCCGAGCACTGGGTCAGTGCCGTCCAGCGCCACGCGGTGCATGCGCGCGATCCAATGCTCGGCGCGCGCGTAGTCGCCGTCCTGGAATGCCGCGCCCCACAGGGCTAGCAGCGGGCCGCCCTGGTGCTTGGCTTCGCCATGGGCCCGCGCAAGCTCGAGGACGTCTTGCATGCTCGACGCCCGCACCGGCCGCGTACTCGGCAGCTGTTGCGGAAGCAGCGCCGGCAGCGTGCGCAGGCGCGCTTCCAGGATCGGCTGCTCGCCCTGAAGGCGCGGCAGCGCGGACACTGCGCGGTCGATCATCGCGCCGAACTCGGCCATCATCCCCGTCTGCTCGGCGAGCGGAAAACTCAGGCTCGTGATTTGCAAGGCCAGCTCCAATTCCGCGTCCGTCGCGAAAGCCCAATCGAGGGCCGCGCGCAGATCGTTGACCCAGGGCGCGTAGACCGAACGCCACTGGCTGCGCGTCATGCGCTCCCAGCTCAGCTCGGCCTCGGCGAGGATGGTGCGCATGTAGAGCGCGTGACGGCGCCGCACGGCGGCCTGATCGGCGAAGCCGGCGAGCTTCCCGGCGGCATAGGCGCGCGTCGTGTCCAGCAGCCGGAACGTGGGTTCGGCATGCCCGGCGGCGCTGGCGACCAGCGACTTGGCGACCAGGTCGAGGATCGGTCCCGTCACGTCAAGCGCCTCGTCCGGCGCTTCGCCGACCGGGCCGACCACCGCGCAGGCCGCGGCCAGCGTGAAGTTGCCGCAAAACACGGCGAGTCGCGCGAAAACGAGCTGCTCCACCGGCGCGAGCAACGCGTGGCTCCAGTCGAGCATCGCTTCGAGCGTGCGGTGCCGGCGTGGCCCGCGGCGCGGCCCGGCGCCCAGTTGCAGCAGGCGATCCTCGATCTGCGCGGCGAGGCCGCGAACGCCGAGCAGCGCCACGCGCGCCGCCGCCAGTTCGAGCGCCAGCGGTATGCCGTCCAGCCGCAGGCACAGCCGCGCGACGGCCGGCGCCAGTTCGTCGGTCAGGATGAATTCGCGCAGGCTGGCCCGCGCCCGCTCGACGAAAAGCTCGATGCCCGGGTAGCCCATCGCCGCCGCAGCGCTGAGCCCATCGGTCTGCGCCGGCAGCTGCATCGGCTCGAGGCGGTGCAGCCACTCGCCCTGGGCCCGCAGCGGTTCGCGGCTCGTCGCAAGCACCTGGACCTGCGGCGCCGCCGCGAGGATCGCTTCCACCAGGCCTGCCACGGCCGCCAGCAGATGCTCGCAACTATCGAGAATGATCAGCGCCTCGCGCCCGCGCAGATAACTGGGCAGGTCGACTGCATCGGTGATGGCGACCAGGCCCAGCGCCACGGCCACCGCCTGCGGCAGCAGATGGCCGTCCGCCAGCGACGCGAGGTCGACGAAGTGGATCCCATCGGCGTAGGCCGTGCCGAGCGCATCGGCGACGGCAAGCGCGAGCGTGGTCTTGCCCATGCCGCCGGCGCCGACGATGGTGACGAGGCGCTGGACCGGCAGCTGCGCGCAGATCCGCTCGATGCATTCGGCACGGCCGAAGACCGGCGTGGTGCGGCGACTCGTCCAGGCCAGCCGCTCGCCCCGCCGCAGCGAAAACCGGTCGAATTCCGGCTCAGAAGTCTCGTGCATGGCCTCCCCGCCATCGGGCGCCGCCGCCCCTGCTTCTCATGGCGGCCATGCTGGCGCGAGGCGGCGCGGGGCGCGAGTAAATCAGCGTGAATCCGTGGCACGCGCCGCCCCGGGCATCCCGCGGTGTGAATTGATGTGAATCGCGTCTCCCACATGGGCGAGCCGCTGTCGGACTTCGCTATCGTGAGGGCTCGCAACCAAAGGGAAAAGAGAACGATGAGCGCCGCGCCGACCGCTCCGCCCGACATCGCAGCACGCCTCGATCGCCTGCCGCTCACGGCCCTGCACCTGCTGGTGATGGGCGTTTGCGCGCTGGGCTTCATCTTCGACCTGATCGAGATTGCGCTGGGCAGCGTGCTGTCCGCGGTGTTCTCGACGCCACCGAGCGTGGTGCCGGCCCAGCAGCTGTCGCTGCTGCTGGCCTCGGTCTACGTCGGCGCGGTCGTCGGCGCGCCGACGCTGGGCTGGCTGGCCGACCGCCATGGCCGCCGCTTCGTGCTGATCGGCGTGTTGCTCTGGCTCGGCCTGACATCGGCAGCCGCGGCAACGAGCGTGGACATGACGGCGCTGACCGTCTGCCGCGCGCTGTCGGGCCTCGCGCTGGGCGCCTATCCGCCGCTGATGATTTCGTACTTGACCGACCTGCTGCCGCCCCTCCGGCGTGGCACGCTGATCATGCTGACCGGCTGTGTCGCCGGGCTCGGACCGCCGATCGGCGTGTTCGGCGTGCGCGCGCTGACGCCGCTGCAGACGCCCGGCTTCGAGGCCTGGCGCATGGGGCTGGCGATCGGCGCGATCGGGGCCGCACTGATCGGCCTGCTGTTTCTGCGCCTGCCGGAGTCGCCGCGCTGGCTCAAGGCCAAGGGCCGGCACGCCGATGCCGAGCGCGTGTGCAGCGCCTTCGAGCGCTCCCGCCGGGTCCTGAAGATGGCCAGTGCGCTGCCGTCGGCGGCGCCCACGGAAGCGCCGGCGGTCGCGCCGGGCCGAAGCCCTTGGCCGCCCGTCGCCGCACTCTTCCTGCTGAGCCCCTGGGCCACGGTGGCGTTTCCGCTGCTCGTCGGCGCGGTGCTGGCGCACAAGGGCTTTGCCCTGTCGGACACCCTGCTCTATGTCGGCCTGGGCACGTTTGGCCCGCTGGTCGCCAGCCCGCTGGCAGCGCTGGGCATGGACCTGTTCGACCGCCGCCGCCTGCTGATGGCGTGCGCCGCCGGCATGGTCGCCTGCGGCGCGCTGTTCGCCGCCGCCTCCCAGCCCTGGCTGCTGGTGCTGGCGAACTTCCTGTTCGGCGTCGTCGGCTCGATCTACGTCACCGCGATGAACCTCTACGGTTCGGAGCTGTTCACGACGGCGAAGCGCGCGGGCTCGCTCGCGGGGGCCTGGTCGCTGAACCGGCTCGGCGCCGTGGTCGGGCCGCCGCTGTTGCTGCCGCTGCTCAAGTCCAGCGGCCCGACGGCGATGTTCGCCGTCATCGCCGCGAGCCTGGCGGCGAGCATCGCGCTGCTCGCGCTCTCGCCGCGCGGGCGTCAGCGCCAGTCCGTCGCCTGAGCGCTCAGGCCGCGAGCGCGGCCAGCAGTTGCCGCGCGGCGCGCGGGTCGGCATCGTCCAGCCCTTCGGTGAAGCGGCCGAGCGTCTGCTCGAGCTGCCGGCAGCCCTCGGCGGTCCGGCCCTGTCGATGCCGCAGGTTCGCAAGGCTGCCGGCGATGCGCAGCTGCCAGGCCAGTGCGCCCTGCCCGGTCGCCAGCCGCTCGGCCCGCAGCAGCAGGCGCTCGGCCTCTGTGAGCACGTCCGCGCGCCCGGTGTCCAGCAGGTTCTGGGCGGCTGCCCGCAGGGTCTCGGGAGCAGACCAGCCGACCGCGCCGTTCTCGGCGCGTTGCAGCGCACGCGCACCGGCCCACGCGGGCACCAGCGTTACGAGCATGTCCAGTTCGGCGTCGCTGCCGCTGGCGTCGCCCTCGACCGTGCTGCCGGCCGCGCTCGCGCGCCGGGCCAGCAGGGCGCGCTCGAACATCCCGGCCCAGGAAATCCAGTGCAGGTTCTGGATGTGCGCGGCGTGCTCGCGCAGGCGCTCGTGCAGGCCCGTGGCGGCCTCGAGTTCGCCGCGCCAGAGCGCGATCGGCAGCGCGCAGTGCCCGATCATCTGGCACAGCACCAGCGGCGCTTCCGTCGCCGCAGCGGCGAGGAGCGCCTCGCTGCGCTCCTGCGCCTCCTGCGCGCGCCCCTGCAGCCAGCCGGTGCAGGCGAGGACCCAGCCCATCGACAGCGAATAGGGCACCAGCGAACCGAAGCGCGGCTCGACGGGCGCCGCCAGGCGATGGTCAAGCACGCGCCGGGCCAGGCTCAGCGCGGCGGCATGTTCGCCCCGGTAGTGGCGGCAGAAGACCTCGAGCCGGTCCGCGAGCACGACGGACAGGTCCTCGAAACTCCCGACCGCCAATTCGCGGATGCTCCCGGCGCGCGCCAGCGCCGCCGCGTAGTCGGCCTGGCCCAGCGCATTGAGGCACAGGCCGTATTGCGCCTCGATGCGATCGCCGTCGCCGCCCACCTGCTCGGCCAGCGCCAGGGTCCGGTCGGCGTGCAGCGGCGCCTGCGGTCCATCGTTCGGTGTCGGCGCGAGAAAGCTCAGCGAGGTCTGCAGCCGGAGCTCCAGTTGCGGCTGCGGCGGCGACAGCGCACGGAGCTTCTCGAGCAGGCGCTGGACCCTTGCGCGCATGTCGCGGACCGGGCCGCCGCGCTGGTAGAAGCGAAACGCGTTGTAGGCGAGCTCGGCGCCGAGCATGGCGTCGCCGCCGGGCGTCAGCGTCCAGTCGAGCGCCACCTGCACGTCCTCGTGCATCTGCGCGAACTCGCCGGCCCACGGCGAGGTGTCACCGCCCTCCTCGGCCTCGTCGGCTTCCAGCAGCTCGCTCAGGCACTGCGCATGGCGCCTGCTCCAGGCTTCGCGTTCGCCCGCCGCCACGAGCTTTTGCTCGGCGTAGGTGCGTGTCGTGTAGAGCAGCCGGTACTGCACCGCATCGCCGCGCCGGTCCACGGCGATCAGCGACTTGGCGGTCAGGCCGAGCACGGCGTCGATGACGCCCGCCGTACCGAGGTGCGCGTCGCGGCACAGCTGCGTCGCGAATTCGAGCGAGAACGCCGCGCGGCACATCGACAGCCGGCGCAGCACGATCCGCTCCGGCTCGGCCAGCAGGTCATGGCTCCACTCGAGCAGCGCCTGCAGCGTGCGGTGGCGCGGGAAGGCCGTGCGGCGCCCGCGCGTCAGCACGTCGAACATGTGGTCGAGACGGACCGCGAGGCCTTCGACGCCGAGCGTGTCGACGCGTGCCGCGGCCAGCTCGATCGCGAGCGGGATGCCGTCCAGGCGGTGGCAGATCCGGCGCACGTGCGGCAAGCGACGCGCGTCGAGCTCGAAAGCCGCCGTATTGGCCGCGGCACGTTCCGCAAACAGCTGGATCGCCGGCAGGCCGGTGGCCCGCTCCAGGCTCAGCACCTCGGACTCGGCCGGCACCTGCAGGCCCGCGAGCCGATGCACGCGCTCGCCCTGCACGTCGAGCGGCTCGCGGCTCGTCGCGAGGATGCGCACCTGCGGCGCCTCGATGAGCAGCCGCTCGGCGAGCTCGGCGGCCGACTGGATCACGTGCTCGCAGTTGTCGAGCACGAGCAGCATCCGGCGCTCACGCAGATGGCGCAGGACCGACGCCCAGGGATCTGCGTCGTCGACCTGCAGGGCCAGCGCATCGGCCAATGCCGAGAGCGCCTCGCCGCCAGCGGCGATCGGGGAGAAATCGACGAAGCGAACGCCGTCGGCGTAACCGGGAAGGCTGTGTGTCGCCACGAGCACCGCGACGGTCGTCTTGCCCATGCCGCCAGCGCCGACCAGCGAGACCAGGCGCGCCGTGCGCAGGTCGGCGGCGAGCGCGGCGGCGGCCTCCTCGCGGCCGATCACGCGCGAGATGCGTCCCGGCAGGTTGTGCGCGTGGCACGACGCCGCGGGCCATACTTCGTCCGGCGGCCCCGGCCGGCCGCTCACGCGTTCGATCGGCGCGACGAAGCTGTAGCCGCGCCCAGGCACGTTGGCGATGTAGCGCGTGCCGTCCACGCCCTCGCCGAGCACCTTGCGCAGTGCCGAGACGTGGACCCGCAGGCTGGTCTCCTCGACGATCGTGCGCGGCCACAGGCGCGACTCGAGTTCACCGCGGCTCAGCAACTCGCCGGCCCGCTCCGTGAGCGCGATCAGCAGTTCGAGCGCGCGACCGCCCAGGTGCACCGGCTCGCCCCGCTCCAGCAGCTGGCGCCGCTCCGGGTGCAGCTCGAACGGGCCGAAGCACAGGCTCAGGGACATGGTCGATCTCGGGACGCCGCGCGGGCGAAACGGGGATGCCGCGATTCTGCGCGCCGCCGCGGCGCACCGCCCGGGATCGGGCCGGGGCGTTCACAACAATTCACACCGACTCACTAGGGCGTCGACCACCGGATGGACGATCCTCCACTCCTCACAAAAGGGAGGAAATTCATGCTTCGTCGCCGCCATCGGCCCCTGATGTCACCACCGTCGCCGATCCGCGCAAGCATCGCCCTGCTCCCCGGCCTGCTGCTCTGGCAGCAGGCGGCACGTGCGCAGGATGCCGAGCAGCCGCAGCAACTGCCCGAGGTCACCGTGACGGCCGAGCGCGTCGAAACGGCGCTGCGGCGCACGCCGGTCTCGGTCGGGGTCGTCAGCCAGGACGAGATCGACCGCCGCAGCATGTACACGCTGAGCGACCTGGCCGGCACCGTGGCGGGCGTGACCGTGCCGAACGGCTTCAGCAGCGCGCCTCAGGCCGTGGGCATCCGCGGCGTCGGCGTCTCGCTGCCGGCCATGAGCCAGGCCGTCGGCATCTACGTGGACGACGTGCCGCTGATCCGCGGCTATGCCACCGGCGTCTGGGATCTCCCCGACATCGCACGCGTCGAGGTGCTGCGCGGCCCGCAGGGCACGCTGTACGGGCAGAACTCGACAGCCGGCGCCGTCAAGATCGTCTCGCTCGACCCGGTCGCCGCGCCGTCCGCCTGGGTGCAGCTGGGCCTGGGCAATTTCGGCGAGAAGGAAGCCAAGGGCTATGCAGTGGGTGCGATCGGCACCGGGCCGCTGTCGGCCAGCCTGGCGTTCTCGCACCGGGAGAACGACGGCTTCGCCTACAACCAGACGCTGCAGGAGCGCGTCAACCACCTCGATTTCACGCAGTTCCGCGCCAAGCTGCGCCTGGCGCCTTCGGCCGACTACGACGCCGTGCTCGCCATCGACGGCCTGCAGGACCGCTCCGACACGAACTCTGCGAACTTCCCCTTCAACGTGCCGGGCCTGGCGCCGCGCGTCACGCTCACGGGCAGCACGGACGGGCCCTTCAAGCGCAACGCCGGCGGCGCCGAGCTGAAGCAGCGCCTGCGCCTGGCCGCGGACCTGAGCTTCCGCTCCATCACCGCCTGGCGCGGCTACAAGGACGATCCTCAGATCGGCGATTTCGGCGGCCTGCCGCCACCGCGCTTCTTCCTGCAGCAGACCGAACGGCAAAGCGCCTGGTCGCAGGAGTTCCAGTGGCAGAAGACGGGCGGCCCGACAACCTGGACGGCCGGGCTGATCGCCGTCCACGACGACTTCGATTTCCATCGCTTCTCGAGCACGCTGCCGCTGACCGCCAAGACCTCGTTCAACAACGAGGCCCTGTCCAAGCTCGCGACGACCGACCTCGGCGCCTACGGCCAGCTCCGCCATGCCCTGGATGAGCAAGACAGCATCTCCTTCGGCCTGCGCGCCTACCGCACAGAGCAGACCGGCTCCAACGAGTTCTGGACCAGCGGGCCCGGCCCGGCCTATCCGCGCGTGGGCGTGATCTACGACGCCGAAGGCCTGTCCACGCGCAAGTCCGGCGTGCTGCCGCGACTGAGCCTGGAGCGCCAGTTCGACCCGGACACCTACGGCTACCTCAGCATCGCCAAGGGTGCGAAGTTCGGCGGTTTCAACCGCGCCGCCAATTCGCTGTTCGCGGCCGAGTACCCGACCCAGCCCGAGCAGGTCACCACCTACGAGGCGGGCAGCAAATGGCGCGGGTTCGACGGCCGCGCCACGGCCCAGTTCGCGCTGTTCTACAACGACTACCGCGACTACCTGGCCTCGCTGATGAACGCCAAGATCAACGGCGTGCAGGTCAACGACACCGTGCTGCTCAACGCCGGCAAGGCCAAGACCTACGGCGCCGACCTCGACCTGGCCGCGCGCCTGAGCGAGCACCTCGACTGGACCGGCTCGATCGAGCTGCTGCGCAGCCGCTTCGACGAGTTCCTGGCCAGCGCGTCCAGCGCCAACTTCGTCGGCAACCAGCTGCCCTATGCCTCGCATGTCAGCGGCGGCAGCTCAATCCACTACGGTGCCCCGATCGCCGCGCTCGGCCAGCTCTCGCTCAGCGCCTCGGTGCAGTACCTGAGCGCGCAGTTCTCCGATGTCGCCAACACGCCGCTGCTGGCCGTCAAGCCGCAGACCTACGTCAACCTGGGCGCCTCGCTGACGACGCTGTCGAGCAGCCCGTGGGCCGTCTCGCTGACCGTCCGCAACGCCTTCGACCGCACGCAGATCATCCTGCGCCAGGTCGTGCCTTCGCTGGGCGTGGACGCGGGCGGCTACAACCTGCCGCGCACCGTCGTGCTCGCGGTCCGGCACGAGCTCTGATCCGCGCAGGCGCCGGCCGCCGGCGCGCGCGCGCTCGGCTCGAAAGGCAGGCTCGCGCCGACGTCGCAGCGGATCTCGCTTTCGCGAACCTGCTCGAAAGCCGCGCAGCGGCGGTTGCCGGCCGGGTCCTCGAGATCGGGATGCGTGACGAGCTGATGGAGGCCGGGCTGCCAGGGCTGCGCCGGCGTGAAGCGCCATTGCGCATCGCCCCGGGCCAGGGCCGTGCTGCCGGCGACGCGGCGGCCGGCAGCGTCCAGCACGGCGATGAGCCGCTCGCCAGACGAGCTGATCGGCTGGCGCAGGTCGACCACCAGCGCGTCCCGGCTGCCCGCGCGCGGCGCGCTCAGGCGCCACGCGCCCGGATCGATCGGCTGCGACAGGGGCGCCGTGACCCGCCACGCCTTGACGACGGGCGGCCCGCCGGAGGCCGGGTCGTCGACCACCAGGCGCACGCTCTCGCCTGCGCGCAGCGCCCGCCCGGCCGCCAGGTTGGGCCCGACACCGCTTTTCACGCGCCCCGGATCCATCAGGACGGTGATGCGGCGGCCGTCGGCGTTGGGCAGCGTCAGGTCGAGCAGCGCACCGTCGAGTTCCTGGCCGCTGGCGTCGAGCAGCTTCAGGTGCCGGATGTCGAAGGGCAGGCGCTGCGGGCGCGCAAAGCGCAGCTCGATCCGCAGCAGGTTCTCCGGCACCGCCGGCCCCGCCGGATGGATTTCCACCGGGGCCGCAGGCACAGTGGCCGCCGCGGCGCACAGGCCCGCGAGCACCGCCAGCGAGATCAGCGGCCGCATCGTCAGTCCTTGGGCGGCGCGAGGTCGGCGTAGCCTTCGTCGGTGCGCAGCATGCGGTGCGCACCGCGCCACGGGTCGTTCGCGCCGTACTTGAAGTCGGCGAAGTCGTACTCGTTGACGAAGTCGCTCAGGCGCAGGAACAGGCCCTTGCGGACCGACACGAGCTCCATCGCGCCGCTTGCCTCGTTGCGCCGCAAGGCCACCAGGAAGTCCTTGTCCTGCACGGCCAGGTGGGCCAGGCCGGCGAGCGGCACGTAGATCGACTTCAGCCCGAGCGTCGGCTCGGCCGGCCACTTGATGGGCGTGGTCACGCCGGGCTTGGTCGAGGCGTCCGCGATGTCGGTCACCGACATCAGGTCGGCCGACTTGTGCGAGTGCGTCAGCAGCACCATCGGCCCCTGCCCCGCGTCGAACATCACCATGCCGACCGGCGCGCTGCCCCAGCCGAACTCGGCGATGGTCTTGGCGGCGATGTGGGCGCCATCCTTCAGTTCGCGCAGCGGGATCGTCACGAGCGGCGAGCAGGTGAACGCGGCCACCAGGGTCGGCTCGCCGTTCAGGTCGGCGATGACCATCTTGCGGATCGGCGCGCGCGTCTCCAGCTGGTTGTGGACCGGGTGGTACATCTCGACGCTGGCGCTCGTGGTGGCGCCGTCGAAGGGGAAGTCGTAGACGCGCAGCGTCGAAGCGAAGCTCGCGTTCGACAGGCCCGCGACATAGAGCTTGCCGTCGCGATAGGCCATGTCCGTGACGGTGTAGGTCGCCTCGGGCGTATCGCGCCACAGGCGCTTGTCGGCCGCCGGCGGATTGCTGATCGCGACCGACTCGTGCGGCGCCTTGCCGAGATCGACGATCCCGACATGACCTGCCGTGTCCACCGACACCAGGGCAGGCGTCGGCACCGCGCCGCGGCCTTTCTCGACCGACAGCGTGACGTAGGCCAGCTCGCTGCCGGGACGCACGGCCATGTCCTCGAAGCGCAGCTTCTCCGGCTGCGTATGCAGGGTCTGCGCGATCGCCGCCGAGACGTCCTTCAGATTGAAGTACGCGGGCGTGCCGGGCGCCGCCGGCGGCAGCGCGAGCGCATGCAGCCGCCCGCCGCGCCAGTCGGCGATCACGAGCGTGTCGGCGTCGACGAAGTTCATTGCACCGACGGACTGCACCGGCGCGCCCGCCGCGTGCACGGTCTTCAGCGCGAGGTTCAGCGCCAGGCCCAGGGCCACGAGGCCGATGACCCGCAGGCTGCGGGCGCCGCGGGAACGAAGAGATGGATTCATACAGGGGCTCCTCAAAGTGTGAGGACACTGTCGACGCGCTGCCCTGGCCTGCCTATCTGCGGACGGGCTAGCGCGGCATCGCCCTTTTGAGTCATGCGCGGCAGGGCGCGGCTTATGAGACTGGGGCGACCCCATTCACCCTGGAGACACCATGTCGCACCTCGCCACCGCCCGCCCTTCCACCGGCTACCGGCACGCCCTGGCCGCGCTGCTGGCGTTCGCGCTGAGCTCGGCTTGCGGCGCGGGCACCAGCGAGTTCCCGGCCTTCCCGCCGAACTTCTCCGTCGGCGACATCGACACCGCCGACGTCTCCCTGCACGTGCGCATCGGCGGCCAGGGCGACGCCGTCGTCCTGCTGCACGGCTTCGGCGAGACCGGCGACATGTGGGCACCGCTCGCCGCCGAACTCGCGCGCGACCACCGCGTCATCGTGCCGGACCTGCGCGGCATGGGCCTGTCTTCCCGGCCGGCCGGCGGCTACGACAAGAAGACGCAGGCGCAGGACATCGCGCGCCTGCTCGACGCGCTCGGCGTCCATTCGGCGGCTCTCGTCACGCACGACATCGGCAATATGGTCGGCTACGCCTTCGCGGCGCGATACCCGGGCCGCGTGAGCCGCTTCGTCATCATCGACGCGCCGCTGCCCGGCCTCGGCCCATGGGACGACATCGCGCGCCGGCACGCGGTGTGGCACTGGTCCTTCTGGGGCGCCGACGCCGAGCGCCTCGTCGCCGGCCGCGAGCGCATCTACCTGGATCGCTTCTGGAACGAATTCGCGGCGCCCGGCAACCACTATCCGGACACCGCGCGCGAACACTACGCGGCGCTGTACGCCCAGCCCGGTGCCATGCACGCCGCCTTCGAGCAGTTCAAGGCCTTCGACCAGGACGCGCTCGACAACCGCGGCTTCGCCGCCCAGGGCCGCCTGCCGATGCCGGTGCTGGCCGTCGGTGGCGCACGGTCGTACGGCGCGACGATGGCCGTGATCATGCGCGGCGTGGCCGACGACGTCACCGAGCAGCTCATTCCCGGCGCCGGCCATTGGGTGCTCGAGGAACGCCCGGCCGAACTGATCGGCGCGGTGCGCGACTTTCTGGCCAAGCCGGCCAGCCGCTGAAACTGCAAAGGAGCCCGCGCGATGAAGACGCTCAAGACAGCGGCCTGCTTGATCCTCGCGCTCGCTGCGGCGAGCCCGTCGGCTGGGGCCGGCCCCGCGCCGTTCGTGCTGAGCAGCCCGACGGTGACGCCGGGCGGCATGCTGAGCCTGGCGCAGGTCCTCGACGCCAACGGCTGCCAGGGCCTGAACCAGTCGCCCGCGTTGAGCTGGCAAGGCGCGCCGCGCGGCACGCGGAGCTTTGCCGTGACCTTCTACGACCCCGATGCGCCGACTGGATCGGGCTGGTGGCATTGGGTGGTGTTCAACATCCCGGCCACGGCGCAAGGCCTGGCGGCCGGCGCCGGCAAGGCCCGCGCGCGCAAGCTGCCCGGCGGCGCCGTGCAAGGCCGCACCGACTTCGGCACGCCCGGCTTCGGCGGCGCCTGCCCGCCGCCGGGCGACCGGCCGCATCGCTACGTCTTCACGGTGTACGCGCTGCGGGTCGGCGCGATCGCCGCCGGCCCCGAATCGAGCGCCGCGCAGGTGGGCTATCTGGTGCACCAGAACGAACTGGCGCGGGCCTCGATCGAGGCCCGCTACGGCCGCCGCTGACGCCGCGGCGGCTCCGTCGAATCAGGCCGTCATGGCCTGTTGCCCGACGGCAAGCTGACGCGCCACCAGCGCCACGCGCCGGCCGAGGTGCTCGGCGGTGCGCAGATCGGCCGGCGTCGGCGCCACGTCGGGGCCTTCATCGGCGTTGGACTGCGCGGCCGCGCCCAGGAAGAAGCCGTGGCGGTTCAGGCTGTCCTCGTTGGACTTGGAGTTGTTGTGCCCCGGCGGCAGGCCCAGATTGACCCAGTGCATGCCGTGCTGTGCCGCAAACACGGACAGCTGCTGCAGCGTCGACAGCTTGTCGCCCGAGCGCGCGGCCGAGTTGGTGAAGCCCGCGGCAACCTTGTCGCGCCACAGCCCGCCCTTGGCGAACACATTGCGCGAGGTCGCGTCCATGAAGCCCTTGAACGCGGCGGAGGCACTGCCCATATAGGTCGGCGCGCCGAAGATGATGGCGTGCGCGTGTTCGAGCGCAGCCCAGTTCTGCTCGGCCTCCTCGACCTTGACGAGCACGGCTTCGACGCCCGGGATGGCGCCTGCGCCCTGGGCAACGGCCGCTGCCTGGCGCGCCGTGTGGCCATAGCCGCTGTGGAAGACGACGGCGACGCGGATGTTCGGTTCCTGACTCATGATGTCCTCGCTGGTGGTTGACGGGTCTGCCCGGCGGCCGGCCGGATGGCTTACTTGGCCGCCAGGAAATTCGTGACGGCGGCGATGGTCGCGGCGGGCGCCTCTTCCATCAGCCAATGGCCGGATCCGGGCACAACGAGCTCCGTCACGTTGCTCGCGGCATTGCGCATCACGACCGCCTCGTTGGCGCCGAAGGACTTCTCACCGCCGATCGCCAGCACCGGCATGGTCAGCTTGGTCTTCATCAGCACGAGGTTGTCGTCGGCGTCCTTGCGGATCGACTGGAACTGCGCAAACGCCGCCTGCATCGCGCCCGGCCGTGCGTACAGCCTGGCGTAGTAGTTGCGCGTGCCTTCGTCGATCTTGCCCGGGTCGCCGGCGAAGTCGTTCCAGAAACGGTCGAGGTAGATGCGCTCGCGGCCGGCAACGAGGCGCAGCGCGTCCTTGCCGCCGAAGTCGAAGTGCCACAGCACCGGCAGGCGCACGATCTGGTCCCAGGGCGGAATGCCCGGCACCGGCGCGTCCATCACGACCAGATGCGTCGTCTTGTCCGGATAGCTCGCCGCATAGGCATACGCGACCATCGTGCCGATGTCGTGGCCGACGATGTCGGCCTGGTCGATGCCGAGCTGGTCCAGCACGGCGCGGATGTCGGCCGCCTGGTTTTTCTTGTCGTAGCCGCCGGCGGGCTTGGACGACAGTCCCAGGCCACGCAGGTCGGGCACGACGACGCGGTGATTCTTGGCCAGCTCGGCGGCCAGCGGCGACCACATGTCGCCGGTATCGCCGAAGCCGTGGATCAGCACCACGGCCGGGCCGCTGCCGCCGACGCGCACGTGCAGCGTCGCGCCGTTGGCCGCGATCTCCTGCGTCTTGAACGACGCCGGGAAAGGCCGCGGCTGCGCCTGCGCGGCGGGCGCGCCGGCCAGCAGCGTGGCGGCAGCCAGCATGAAGGCGCCGAACAACTGCTTGGTGGATCTGGTCATGGTCTGCTCCTTGGGACGGGTCGGGTTGGCGAAGAGGAATCAGGTGCGCGTGATCGACAGGCCGCCGTCGACGAGCGAGGCCGTGCCCGAGACGAAGGACGAGTCGTCCGACGCGAAATACAGGACCGAACGGGCCAGCTCCTGCGGCGTCCCCACGCGCTTGAGCGCGTGCAGGTTCGTGACGAAGGCCTGCGATTCGGGCGTGCTGTTCATGTCGCGGTACATGTCGGTGTCGACGGCGCCGGGCAGCACGGCATTCACGCGCACGCCCTGCGGTCCGAACTCGGCCGCGAGCGTCTGCGTCAGGCCGATCAGGCCGGCCTTGCTCGCCGCGTAGGCCGCCACGCCCGGGAATGCCGCCGTGTGGCCGACGAAGGTGGACGTGAAGATCACCGAGCCGCCGCCGTTCTTCAACATCTGGGCGATCTGGTGCTTGGCACCGAGGAAGGCCCCGGTCAGATTGACGTCGAGCGCGTCCGTCCAGCCCTGTTTCGAGACATCGGTCGACGGGCCCGCCTCGCCGAGCGTGCCGGCGTTGTTGAACGCGACGTCGAGGCGGCCGTAGCGCTCGACGGCGAGCTTGACGAGTGCCCGCGCATAGTTTTCGTCGCGCACATCGCCGGCCAGCGCGACGGCGCTGCCGCCGGCCACGTGGATCGCGGTGACGAGCTGGTCGAGTTCGGCCGCGCGGCGCGCGCCGACGACGAGCCGGGCGCCTTCGGCGGCGAACAGCAGCGCGCTCGCGTGGCCGATGCCGGAGCTCGCGCCGGTGATGATGATGACCTTGCCTTCGAGTCGTTTGCTCATGGGGTGCTCCAAAAAGTGCGGGTGAATCGCTACGGGAATCCGTGAACTCAGTGTGGGCACGGGCCTGCGTTTCCAGAAGACGGCGAACGTCGACTCTGGCGTTCGGGCCGGCCGAACAATGCCTTGCGAGCGTCTTCCGGTCTGCGGTGACAAAGCTTGCGCGACAGCGCCCCGACGCGCGAGTAAATCGCCGCGATTCGTCGTGAACGCGGCGTGAATCGGGTTTAGCAATGCTTCGCACCGTTTCACTGGCGTGGGCTGCGCGAAGCCACCACGATGGCGCCTGACCGGTTGAATCCGGGCCATAGGAGAGGACTTTCATCATGCTGATGCCCATGCCGCTGCGCGTGCTTGTCTCGCACGCCGAGACCCTGGTTCACCGGGGTATCGTCTCGACGCTTTCTGCCGACATCCATTTCGACGTCGCGGAACAGCCCGCCGATGGATTCGACGCCGAAGCGCTGGTGCGGCGCGGGCCGGCGCCCTATCGAGTCCTCGTCGCCGACCTGCGCGCGGGCATCGATGCGGCTCGGCGCCTGCGCCGCGAGCGGATCTGCCGCGAGGCGGTCGCGACGGCCGTGCTGGTCGTCTCCGCCTCCGACGGCGAGCTGACCATCCGCGCGGCGCTCGAGGCCGGCGTGCAGGGCTACCTGACCTACGAGGCGGCGCCCGGCCAGCTCGTCGAGGCCGCCGCAGCGCTCGCCCGCGGCCAGCGCTTCCTGACCGGCAGCATCGCGCACCGGCTGGCCGAGGCCGTCGGCCAGGACCTGCCGACGCGCCGCGAGATCGACGTGCTCAAGCTCATGGCCAGCGGCCTGTGCAACAAGGCCATCGCGGCCGAGCTGAACATCGCCGCGGGCACCGTCAAGGCGCACATGAAGGCGCTGCTGCAAAAGCTCGACGCCCCGACGCGCACGGCGGCCGCCGACATCGCCAAGCGCCGTGGCCTGCTCGACCCGGTCGGCGAGCAGCTGGCCTTCGAGCTGGGCCGGCCGAGCCCGCCGACGCGCACGCGCGTCGGCGCCGTTACGCTCTGACGGCGCGGAATTCACGCCAATTCACACCGGCGGCGCGCGGGCCGGCCGATCATGCGGCATGAGTACCGAGTCTGGACAGGCCACTTCCGAAGCGGCCCGCATCATTGAATTCGGGCCGTTCCGCTACGACACGGTCCGGCGCGAGGTCTCCGACGGCAAGGGCGCGATCCGTATCGGCAGTCGCGCGCTCGAACTGCTCGACACGCTGCTCGAGTCGCCGGGCCGGCTTTACAGCCGCGCCGAGCTCGAAGCGCGGGTCTGGCCGCACAGCGTCGTCGAGGAAACCAGCCTGCGCGTGCACATGTCGGCGCTGCGCCGGGCGCTGGGCGACGGCCAGGCCGGCACACGTTTCATCGCGAACGTGCCCGGGCGCGGCTACGCGTTCGTCGCCGAGGTGACGACAGCGGCCGCGTCATCGCCGCGACGCCCGGTGCCGGAACGTTTCGGATCCACGCGAGGCCTGCCGGCGCGTCTCATCCAACCCATCGGCCGCGACCAGGCGATCGCCCACCTCGATGGCCTGTGCGCGCGCGAGCGGCTCGTCTCGATCGTCGGGGCCGGCGGCATGGGCAAGACGACCGTGGCTGCCGCCGTCGCCGCGCAGCGCAGCGGCCGTTACGCGCATGGCATCGCCTTCGTCGACCTCTGCGGTCTGTCCGATCCGGCCCTGCTCGGCACCGAGCTGGCCCAGGCGCTCGGCCTGGGCCAGGCGCAGGACACCGATCAACCCGGAATCGAAGCCCTGCTCCGCGACAAGCACCTGCTGATCGTGCTCGACAACTGCGAGCACGTGATCGACGCCGCCGCGGCGACCGTCGACCGGCTCCTGCGCAGCTGCCCCGCCGTGCATTTCATCGCGACCAGCCGCGAGCCGCTCGAGATCGAAGCCGAGCAGGTCTTCAGACTGCCGCCGCTCGATCTCCCCGACACGGACGAAATGCTCGCACCCGCCGCGCTGCTCGACTACGCGTCGATTCAGCTCTTCGTCGAACGGGCCCAGGCAATCTGCGATGCGTTCGAGCTGACGGAAGACAACGCCGGCGCGGTACAGCAGCTGTGCCACGCACTCGATGGCATCCCTCTCGCGATCGAACTCGCGGCGGCGCGCGTCGACATGCTGGGCGTGCACGGCCTGCTGCTGCGGCTGGAGAACGCCTTCGAGCTGCTGACGCGCGGCCACCGCACCGCGCTGAGCCGGCACCGCACGCTGCATGCGGTCCTGAGCTGGAGTTACGAGCTGCTGGACGACGCCGAGCGGCTCGTATTGCAGCGGCTGTCGGTGTTCAGCAGCGCCTTCGACCTTGACGCCGCGGCCACGCTCGCAGCCGGGCCGGACCTGACGGAAGAGCGTGCGATCGAATGCGTGCTGAGCCTGTGCGCGAAATCGCTGATCGCGCTCGTGCCCTCCGGGGGCAGCGCTTTGCGGCATCGGCTGCTCTACATCACCCGCCTGTTCGCCCGCAAGCAGCTCGCCGCCGGGAGCGATGCGCCCATCATCCATCGCCGCCACGCGCTGCTGATGCGCGATGGCCTGCTCGCGGCCCAGGCGGCTGGGCAGGACATGTCGCACTACCGTTGGACCCTGGCGGCCGAGGCCGCGATCCCTGATCTGCGCGCGGCTATCGAATGGGCAATCGACGATGGCAACGACCTGGCGCTGGGCATCGAGATCACCGTCGAGGCCATGTGGACCTTCTTCGACGCGGGACTGTTCGACGAGTTCCGCCGGCGCTCGATCACGGCGCTCGAACGGGCGGCACACGCCGGCGTCCAGGGCTCACGGCTCGAGTTCAAGCTCCAGCTGGCGTTGACCTTCAGCGGCAGCATGACCTGGGGCAGCCCAGGCCAGCAGCGCGTGCTCTCGAAGACGCGGGCCCTCGCCGCCGAGATGGCGACGACTGACGATCGCATCGAAGCGCTGTACGGCCTTTGCGTCAGCGCGTACGCGCATGGCGACTATCGGCACAGCCTCGCGTGCTGCGACGAAATCCGCGAGCTCGCGCAGCACGACCTCGCGCCCCTCTCGATCGCCCTGGCGGACCGCCTCGCAGCGCTGAACCGCCACGCGCTCGGCGAGCACGAGGCCGCCGAGCAGCTGGCCGAGCGGGTGCTGGCGTTGCGCGGCGCAAGGATCGGCCGACGCTTTCTCAGCGAAGTGCCGTTCGAGGTGTCGATGGGCATCCAACTGGCCCGGATCCAATGGCTGCGGGGCGAATTCCGGCGGGCCTGGGCGAGCCTGCACGACGCCCTCGCGAGCGCGGCGGACGCCCACGTGTCCGCCCACTGCCAAGTCCTGGGCCTGGCCGCGATCCCGATCGCGATGTGGCGCGGCGATCTGGCGACGGCCGGGCGTTGGACGCAAGAACTCCGAGAGCGCGCCACGCGCTCCAGCCAGCCCTACTGGCAGGCGTTTGCGCAGGCCTACCGCGAGCTGCTCGCCAGCCCGACCTCCCCGCCGAGCGACGCCACCTTGCAGCGCTTGAAGCAAGGAGCGCCGCTCGCCGACATCACCAGCACCCTGGCGCCGGCGTGGCTTGGCGCCGCCACGATCGCGCGCGTCGAGCGCGGCGAGGTCGGCTGGTGCGCACCCGAGGTCCAGCGGCTTGCCGCGCTCGACTCGCTTGAAGCACGACGCACCGGCACGCGACGTCAATGCCTGGACCGCCTCATGATGGCGCTCGATCTCAGCGATGCGCAGGGCGCCAACTTCTGGTCGATGCGGATCGCAACGAGCCTGTGCCGCGTCACCAGCGCGCGCGACCCCGAACAGGCCGTGGCACACGACCGCCTGCGGCGCCTGCTGGCAAGCCTCGATGACGGCTCCGCCGTGCCCGAGCTCCAGCAGGCCAGGCAGGCCGTCGACGGGCTGGTCCTGCGCGGGCAGAGCTGCTCATGAGCACGGGAACGGAGCCGGCCGTGGCGAGCAGCGATCCGGGCAGCGACACCGATCTGCCTGAGCAGCCGGAGGGCCTGATCGGGCGCGACGAGGCGGTTCGAATGCTCGCGCGCGAACTGCGTCGCCGCCGCGTTGTCTCGATCGTCGGCCCGGGCGGTATCGGCAAGACCAGCCTGGCCGGGGCGGCGGCGAACCGGCTCGCCGGCGACTTCGCCGACGGCGTCCGCCAGCTCGACATGACCCGCCACGGGACGCTCGAGTCCGCGGCCCGTGAACTGGCCATCGCGCTCGGTGTCGATCCGGCTGCCGGCGCTGCGCTGCCCGCGCTGCGCGAGCGCCTGCGGCCCCTGCGCACATTGGTCCTGCTCGACAGCTGCGAAGCCGCGATCGATACCGCCGCCGCGCTGGCCGAGGCGCTCGCCAACGAGGCCGCGCCCGGCGTCCGCCTGCTGGCGACCAGCCGCGAGGCGCTCGATGTCGGCGGCGAGTGGGTCTACCGGATCCAGCCGCTGGCCTGCCCGCCGGGCGAAGGCGAGCTGCCGCTGTGGCTCGCCTCGACCTATTCGGCCGTCCAGCTGTTTGCGCGTGTCGCCGCGGCGGGCGGCCACGGGTTCGCGCTCGATACGCACAACGCGCCGATCGTCGCCTCGATCTGCCGCCGGCTCGACGGCAACCCGCTGGCGCTGACACTCGCGGCGTCGCGCGTCGCCGAGCTTGGCATCGACGGCGTCGCGACGCAGCTCGGCGAGCAGATGCTCGGCTGGCGATCGGGCTCCGGCGGTCAGGCGCGCCACCAGTCGCTCGAGGCCGTGATCGACTGGAGCTTTCGCCTGCTCGGCAACGCCGAGCGGCAGGTGTTCCGCAGCCTCGCGACCTTTCGCGCACAGTTCAGCCTCGAAGCCGCCGCCGCTGTGGCGGGCGACGTCGCGCCCGGTCAGGCGGCGGCCATCGTCCTCGACCTCGTCGCCAAGTCGCTGCTGACCGCCCAGCCGGTGGCCGGCGACACCGTCTACCGGTTCTTCGACACGACGCGCAGCTACGCCGAACAGGCGCTCGAACAGGCCCCGGCCGAGGAGCGCGCGGGCTGCCGCCAGCGCCACGCGCGTCTGCTGATCCGCATGCTGGCCGCGGCCGATCTATCCTGGCACCACACGCCGCCCACGGTGTGGCGGCTGCAGTACGGTGTCTGGGCCGGCGACCTGCGGGCCGCACTGAGCTGGGCTTTCTCGGCCTCCGGGGATCGCGACATCGGCGTCGAGCTGACGGCGGCCTCGCTCGCTTTCGCGAACCAGACGGCGCTCATTGGCGACTACGACCACTACGCTCAGCGTGCCTTGCTCGAAGTCGCGACGATGGATCCGCCGCGCCCCGACCTCGAGCTCAAGCTGCATGCGTTTCCGGCCGTCAACCAGATGGCGGGGCTCGTCAACCAGCCGACGCAGCTCGCCACTTTGCGGCGCGCAGTGACGCTCGGCCACCGGGCCGGCACCGCGCCGGCGCAACTGGTCGGCCTGCTCGCGCTCTGGGCCGAGTCCTTCCAGAGCGGCGGCTACCGCACCGCGCTGGACTTGAGTGCGCGGATGCAGCAGCTTGCCGACGATCACGACGACATGGCGGTCGACATCACGGCCAAACGAACGCGCGCCCAGGCCCTGCATTTCCTCGGCGAGCATGCCGCCGCGAAGGCGCTCGCGCTGCAGGTCTGCGCGCGTCTGCCGTTCAAGGTGCCACTCATCTACACGCCCTCGCCGGTCAGCATGGCGGTGTCGATGCGCATCCTGCTCGTGCGCATTCATTGGCTCGAGGGCCGGGCCGACCAGGCCTGGCAAGTCGCCGACGACTGCCTGCGCCACGCCGAGGAAGACCACCCACGCTCGGTCTGCCAGACCCTGGCCCTGGCCGCGATTCCGCTCGCGCTGTGGTGCGGCCGTGCGGAGGCTGCGCGGGCGTGGATCGAGCGGCTCGACGACGAGGCGCGGCGTTGCGCCTACACGTACTGGCAGACCTGGGCGGCGCTGTTCGAGTCCATGCTCGTGCCGCCGGACGGCACGACACAAGAGCGCCCGGTACGTCCGGTACGGCCGGTCGAGTGGGCTGCCTTGCGCTCGAGCGACCAGTCAATGCTGCGCGACCACGCGGGCACCTTCCGCACAACGGCCGGCGCCGACGACGCCTACTTGCGCGCGGTCCGCGGCGAAGTTGGCTGGTGCGCTCCCGAAATACTGCGTGCCGAGGCCTTGCGCACGCTGCATGCCGGCGGGACGGCCGCCCTCGGGCGTGCGCGGGCCCTGATCGGCGCGGCGCTGGACCTTGCACGCTCGCAAGGCGCGCTGGCCTGGGAGCTGCGCGCCGCCCTCAGCGCCCTGCAGGTCGACAAGCTCACGGGCAACGCGGGCGCGGCCCTCGCGCAACTGGCGGCGATCCGCAGCCGCTTCAGCGAGGGCTTCGGGACCCGCGATCTGCTGGAAGCGGACGCCGCGCTCGGCGCGACGCGCTAGCCCACGCGCAGTCGCACCGCGCTCAGGACGTTTCGGACACGGCGAGGCGCCGGCACAGGCGCGCATGGCGTTCCGCGACGCCCACGGCCTCCTCTTCGGCGGCCTCGTGCAGGCGCGCCGCCGCATAGCGTCGCGTCGTGTGCAGCAGCCGATAGCAGGTGCCGTCCGCATCGATGCCGTCGTCCTCGACCGGCGCCGCAAGCACCAGTGATTTTTCGACCAGCCGCAGCACGAGTTCCTCGTCGGCATGACGGGTCGCGTCGTCGCCGCGGCCGATCAGCGCGCCGGCCTGCGTCAGCGAGAAGGGACCAGGAAACACCGAGAGCGCACGCAATGCGCGGCGCTCCGGCTCCGCGAGCAGACCGTAGCTCGAGTCGATCAAGGCCTGCAGGGAGCGATGGCGCGGCTGCGCCGAACGGCGCCCGCGCGTGAGCAGGCTCGGCAGCTCGTCGATGCGCGCGAGCAGGCCGCGCAGACCGAGCGCGCCGACACGCGCGGCCGCGAGTTCGAGCACGAGCGGCAGGCCATCGAGCTGGCGGCACAGCTCGGCGAGATCAGGCGCGTCCGCGTCGCCAAGGTCGAGGTCGTGGCCGCTCGCTCGAACCCTTTCCACGAACAGGCGCACGCCGGCCCAGCGCGTGAGCTCGGCGAGCGTTTGCACGCGGCCCTCGGGCAAGGCGAGCGGGTCGAGGCGGTACACGCACTCGCCGTCGATGTTCAGCGGCTCGCGGCTCGTGACCAGCAGGCAAACGCCGGGCGCGGTGGCCAGCAGGTCCTGGGCCAGGTGCGCCACCGTGTCGGCGAGGTGCTCGCAGTTGTCGAGCACGATCAGGCAGGCTGCTCCGCGCAGCGCGCCGAGCGCCGAGGCGGCGCGCTCCGGGTCGATCCCGATCGCACGCGCCAGGCATTGCGCGGCCGTCCCGGCGTCGCCCGCCGCGGCCAGGTCGACCAAATACACGCTGGCGCCGGCGCTCGCCGCCGCCAGCTGCGCCGCAAGGCTCGTCTTGCCAACACCGCCGGGGCCGACGACGGTGACGAGCCGATGCGCTCCCATGAGGCGCTCGACGGCGGCCTTCGCCGTGTCGCGGCCCCAAAGACTGGTGGAGACCGGCAGCAGGCCGGGCCGATCGGCCTCGCCCGTGGGCGGCAGGGCCGCGGGCTCGGGCAGCCCGCCCATGCGCGGGCGCAGCGCGACCTCGGCGAAGAAACCGTAGCCGCGCCCCGGGACGTTGGCGATGTAGCGGCGGCCATCGCCGAGCGCGCGCCGCAGCGCCGAAACATGCACGCGCAGGCTCGATTCCTCGACGATGGTGCGCGGCCAGACTCGCGCGACCAGTTCGTCGCGGCCGACGACTTCGCCCGCTCGTTCGATCAGCGCGATCAGGATCTCCAGCGCCCGGCTGCCCAGCGCGATCTCGTCCTCGCCATGCGCGAGCGAACGCCGATAGGGATCGAGCACGAACCCATCGAAGACGTAGACATGGCTGTCCCGGGCAGAAGCCGTCGGCGGCATGGCGAAACGAGGATTGGGGAGAGCTCCATGCTACCCGGCAAATGCCACGGTACCCATGAAGTAACGCGTTAAACGTGGCTACCGCGCTGCTGGCGCCGGATGATGAAAATGGCAAGCAGCAGCGCGACACCGGCACTGGCCGCTGCCCCCACGGGCAGCAGGCGCAAGGACAGGTCGGCCCCGACCAGCGCACTGCCGAGCCAGGCACCGGCCGCGTTGCCGACGTTGAACGCCGAGACGTTCAAGGTCGACGCCAGAGCGGCGGCGCCCGCAGCCTCGTTGACGACATTGGCCTGCAGCCCCGGCACCGCGGCGAAGGCAGCCACCCCCCACAGGAACACCGCCGGCACGGCCGTGACCGGCGCCGCAAGCGCGAGTGCGAATAGAAGCTCGACCAGCATCAGCACGACGAGGATGCCGGCCAGCGAAGACATCAGCTTCCAGTCGGCCAGGCGGCCGCCGATGCCATTGCCGATCGTCAGGCCGAGGCCGAACAGGAACAGGCAGGCCGTGACGGCGCGCGATGACAGCCCGGCCAGCTGTTCGAGCATCGGCGTGATGTAGGTGAAGCCGGTGAACACGCCGCCGAACGAAAACACCGTCAGCGCCAACGCGAGCAGCACCGGCGCGCGCCACAAGGCCGCCAGCGACCCGGCACCCTGCGTTTCCGCCTCGGCCGGGCAGCGCGGCAGCAGCGCCACGACCGCCGCGAACGCGACCGCACCGAGCGCCGACACCGCGAGAAACGTCGCGCGCCAGCCGGCGAGCTGGCCGATCAGCGTCCCGATCGGCACGCCCAGCACGTTGGCCAGCGTCAGGCCGCTGAACATCAGCGCGATCGCGGCGGCGCGCCGCTCGGGCACGACCAGGTTCGTTGCAACGACCGCGCCGATGCCGAAGAAGGAGCCATGCGCGAACGACGCGACGACGCGCCCCGCCATCAGCGTGGCATAGCCCGGCGCGAATGCCGACAGAAGGTTGCCGGCGATGAAGACGGCGAGCAGCGCCAGCAGCACGGCCTTGCGCGGCCAGCGCGAGGTGGCCCAGACGACGATGGGCGCGCCGACTGCGACGCCGATCGCGTAGCCGGTGACGAGCAGCCCTGCCAGCGACAGCGAGACCTGCAGGTCGGCGGCCACGTCCGGGAGGATGCCCATGATCACGAATTCGGTCGTGCCGATCGCGAAGGTCGCGAGTGCGAGGGCAAAGATCGGCAGCGGCAGCTTCGAAGCGATGGACGACGGCATGGCATGCGGACTCGTGTTGCTGCGCTGCAGTCTGTGTTCGTGCGCCGGTGCGTGCATCGCCTCGGAGGATGGGCGGTGCCTCTGCCGAACGCCGGATGCGCGTCCAGCGGCCGGACCGCAAGCTGGCGCCCGGTCAAACCCAGCTAGAGAGGCCGTCATGCGCCATCCATTCCAGCCACTGCTTCCCGTCCTGCCGCCACGGGCGGCCGGCACCACCCGCCTGCGCGCGCCGTGCCGCTGCTTCGATCCGCGCTGGCGCGCGCTCTCGCGCGAGGCGCAGTTCCACGACGTGATCGAGGCCTACCACCGCAGCGGTGGCGTGGCCACCGGCAATGAGGTCGCGGCGCTCGTTCGGCCGCACCGCGACCAGGCGGTCTCGACCGTCGCGCGCTGGATCGTCGCGCGCGACGTGCTGAGCTTCGACTGGCGCATGCAGCCGCTCGTGCCGCTGTTCCAGTTCGACCTCGCGCGGATGCTGCCGCGCAAGTGCGTGTCCGAGGTGCTGGCCGAGCTCGTCGATGTCTTCGACAACTGGGATCTGGCCCGCTGGTTCGCCGAGCCCAACGCCTGGCTCGGCGACCGCGCCCCGGCCGACCTGATCACCGCCTGCCCGCACGACGTGCTCGACGCGGCACGCGCCGACCGATTCGTCACCCGCGGCTGCTGAGCCGCGCCCCGGCCATCCGGCCACGTTTCACTTCCCACAAGGAGCCCCCATGAGCAAGACCGATTTCCTGACGCCGCAGAACGCGGCACTCGTGCTGATCGACTACCAGCCGGCGATGTACCAGGGCGTGCAAAGCCACGATCGCCTGGGCGTCATGCACAACGTCCAGGTCCTGGCCAAGACGGCCAAGGTCTTCGGCCTGCCGACGGTGCTGTCCACCGTCGCCAAAGATTCGTTCGCCGGCCCCTTCATGCCCGAGGTCACCGAGCTGTTCCCGGATGCCGATGTGATCGACCGCAGCTCGATCAACGCCTGGCTCGACGCGGGCTTTCGCCGCGCGGTCGAGGCGACCGGGCGCCGCAAGATCATCCTCGGCGGCCTGTGGACCGAGGCCTGCGTGCTGTTCCCGACCCTGGACCTGCTCGCCAAGGGCTTCGAGGTCTATGTGCCGACCGACGCCTGCGGCGACATCAGCCCCGAGGCGCACGAACGCGCCGTCGCCCGCCTCGTCCAGGCCGGCGCAGTGCCGGTGACCGCGCTGCAGGTGGCTTTCGAGCTGCAGCAGGACTGGGCGCGCGGCGAGACCTACGGCGGCGTGATGGACATCCTGCTGGAGCACTCGCCCTACGGCATCCAGGTGCGCTTCTCGAAGTGGGCGCTGGGCGCCGAGGCCAGCGAGGCGCACTGACGGCAGCGCGTCGGGCCGGGCGCCGGCCCGGCCTCATTTCCGCGTGCCGCCGTCGGGGCCGCCGCAGTGGTCGCGATGCAGCGCCTCGTGCACGCAATAGCGGTCCATTGCCAGGTAGCCGAGCGTCATCGACAGGACCAGCGCGGCACCGGCAATCACCGGCGGCGCGGGCGACGGGATATGCAGCACCCGGCAGAACGCGCCGATCAGCACGCCGAGCACGAGGCCGATGCCGATCTTGATCCGGCGTGCCACGACCGGGTTCATGCCGCGCCTCCCAGCAGGTAGTCGACACCGGCGAAGCCGACCGTGATCGCGACGACGAGCAGCGCACCGACCAGCTTGGGCGGCGCGGGCAGCGGCAGGTCGAACCACCGGCACGCGCCGCCAATGCCCAGGCCGAGCGCCACGGCGACGAAGAGATCCTGCATACGAGCCTCCAGGGATTGCGGGAGCGGGAAATGCCAGCGTCGCAGTCCGGGCCACCGGCGTCTTCCCGAACCCGGGGCACACTCCTCCCTGCCGATTGGGTGAGCCGCAAAGCCGGGCGCCACCGTCCAATGGAGACCGTTTCACTTCTGCAAGCAACGGAGGACAGATCGTGAATCCCGCCCCTTCTTCTTCGCCCGACCTGATCCTGCACGGCGGCCGCTTCGTCACGCTGGACCGCCGCAATCCGGTGGCCAGCGCGGTGGCGATCCGCGATGGCCGCTTCGTGCAGGTCGGCGACGACCGCGAGGTGCTCGCGCTGGCCGGCCCGGCGACACGCCGGATCGACCTGCACGGCCGCCCCGTGCTGCCCGGCCTGATCGACAACCACATGCACATCATCCGCGGCGGCCTCCACTACAACATGGAACTGCGCTGGGACGGCGTGCGCAGCCTCGCGGACGCGATGGCCATGCTCCGGGCCCAGGTGGCCGTGACGCCGGCGCCGCAATGGGTGCGCGTCGTCGGCGGCTTCAGCGAACACCAGTTCGACGAGAAGCGCCTGCCGACGCTGGCCGAGATCAACGCCGCCGCGCCCGACACGCCCGTGTTCATCCTGCATCTCTACGACCGCGCGCTGCTCAACGCCGCGGCGCTGCGTGCCGTCGGCTACACGCGCGAGACGCCCGAGCCGCCCGGCGGCCACATCGAGCGCGACAGCGAGGGCAACCCGACCGGCCTGCTGCTGGCGGCGCCGAACGCGGCCATCCTCTACGCCACGCTCGCCAAGGGCCCCAAGCTGCCGCCCGACTACCAGCGCAACTCGACGCGCCACTTCATGCGCGAGCTCAACCGCCTCGGCGTAACGGGTGTGATCGACGCGGGCGGCGGCGGGCAGAACTATCCCGACGACTACGACGTGATCCAGCAACTGGCCGCGGCCGGCGAGCTGACGGTCCGCATCGCCTACAACCTGTTCACGCAAAAGCCCAAGCAGGAAAAGGACGATTTCCTGCGCTGGACGGCGAGCACGCGCTACAAGCAGGGCGACGACTACTTCCGCCACAACGGCGCCGGCGAGATGCTGGTCTATTCGGCCGCCGACTTCGAGGACTTCCGCCAGCCGCGCCCGGACATGCCGGCCGAGATGGAGGGCGACCTCGAGGAGATCGTGCGCATCCTCGCCCACAATCGCTGGCCCTGGCGCATGCATGCGA